>Ga0210016_1000238_pt1 | contig 46398 bp, 47 predicted proteins | sample CryGeyCG2014_300_FD_185454 | JGI IMG/M metagenome (GOLD analysis project Ga0210016, IMG submission 185454) | Groundwater microbial communities from aquifer - Crystal Geyser CG02_land_8/20/14_3.00 (SPAdes) (version 2) | ecosystem: Environmental > Aquatic > Deep subsurface > Groundwater | place...
CCACAAAGGCATGAAGACACAAAAAGTTGATAAGTTGAATAGTTGATGGGTTGATAAGTGGATGAATTGATAGGAAATGTTTATGAATTATGAATCTGTGTTCCTTTAACCTATAAACTCATCAACTTATCAATCTATCAATTTATGTGTTCTCCGTGGTGAATTACTTTACCTGAGTAGTTACGATTAATGTACCAATTCTGACGCTGGCACCACTTCTATTCCCTGAGCCTTTAACAAGGGCATCATCTCATCTAAGACGGCTATAGTTGAATACTTTGTTGCATGACCAATACCAATGGCAGTGCCATTTTTCTTTGCAGTAGCAATCAGGATATTCATCTGTTGCCTGACATGTTTAACATCATTTATATTATCCAGAAACACATCTCTTCTTGCAGCACTGATAGTTTGTTCTTTAGCCAATCTATAGGCAACGGTTTTTGGGGTGGTCACGCTATCAATGAAATATAACCCCTTGTCTTTAAGTTTATCCATACACAAAGTCATAAGCCTTTTGTCCGCAGTTGCTTTGGACCCCATGTGGTTATTTATTCCCTTAAGATACGGAATATCTTTGATAGCCCCATCTAATTGTCTTGCCACCTCTTTCTCAGACATACCACACAACAATGCCCATTTATATGGTGAATCATTTTTTCTGTCTGCCATACAAAGGAGATCCTCCTCTGTTATCTTTGAGTTTGAACAAAACTCCATAGGCATATGAAGCATAACCTCAAACCCACACCGATTTGATAGCTCAGCCGTTTCTTTTGAAGACCTTAATCCGGGAATAATACTAATAGTAAGTGGCTCCTTTATCTTCCACAGTTTACTGACAAACCCACTGGGACAATAACCTGCATCATCTAAGATTATGGCTATTGAGGCAATAATTTTAGTAGCTGTGGCTGGTTGTTCAAGTGTTATTGATGGTATACTCGGAACAGAAGGTAAAGGAAGAGGCAGCACCCCTGTTGGTGTTAAGAATGCCTTCTGTGCCTTTCCCATTTTTTTCGGCAATTCTATCCTTTCAGTTGGGATTATCCGCTTCAAAGGGATAACAGCAACCTTTTTCGGGCATACAGTTGGGATGGATCTCCGTTCAATCCCCTGTTGGAGATATTTTAAGGCAACACTAAATATCACTATTGAAAAACACACCGCAAAAATAGTAGCTATAACAAAACCAATCGTATCTTTTTTCATAACAATATTTTATTTATCCTCCATTACATTGATGCTTAATTATCTCCCCAGCCCTCACAGCAGCATTTGGTTTTGACAGTTTGATGGCATTTTCCTGCATTTCTAATAATATTTCTGGATTTCGAAGCAGTTTATTAACCACATCATCTACCTCACTCTCATGAGGTACCATTATTGCCGCACCTCGTTTTATTAGGTACCTGCTATTTCGTTCCTCTTGCCCAGGAATAGGGTTAACAATAATCATGGGCAGTCCGCAGCAAAGACTTTCCGAAGCCGTTAGCCCGCCTGGCTTACTGATAAGAATATCTGCTGCCTGCATTAACTCAGAAACATTATGAGTATAGCCATAAATCCTCATAGGTCTTTTTATTTGTCTGGCTAATCTTTCTAATTTTCGCTGAAGGCTTATGTTCTTTCCAGTAACAACAATTATCTGAAAAAGCTGTGGCAATAGATTCAGATAGGTTATAATCTTTTCCATGGGACCTATCCCATGATTACCACCCATAATAAGAATAGTTGGTAAATCTTCTAATTTCAGCCTTTCCCTGACAACCCTTTTATCCTCAATTGATGCAAAGGCAGAGGAAACAGGTATGCCAGTAACCTCAATACGATTTGCCAATATCCCCTGGTGCATTAATTTATCAGCTGTTTCTGAATTAGCCACCAGATAACAGGAAACATTGGAATGCAACCAATAAGCATGAATATCAAAATCTGTAGTAATAGCTATCAATGGCAGACCATTCATGCTATTTTTCTTCAAGGCAGAAAACACTCCACAAGAGAAGGCATGGGTACAGACTACAGCATCTGGTTGGAAACCATTAAACACCTTCTTTTTCAATCTTTTCGATTTTAATGTATCAAATATCTCCTTCAATTTAGCTGTAAGATTAATTATCTTTGGGTTATCATAAAGATATTCCCAAACAAAAGGGTCTGATTTTATCAATTCAATATATGATCGTAAGATTATTCCCTTAACTATAGGCGAAAAATAGCCTGAGGCATCTATGGAAAGGAATGAGACTTCCGGCAACTCTTGTTGCAGCACATCCCTGACTGCATCAGCAGCAATTTTATGCCCTGAGTTTTCAGCTACATATGAAAAAATAATGTGCTTCATCAATACCCTCGGAATGTAATCGCTCAGCCTCAGCTATCCCACATCAACATGATGAAAGTTTTTTGCTGCCACGAAGGATGTAATCAACAGTAGAGATAATGGTTACAGCCACAGTTAAAAAGATTATCCAACGAAGGTACTGATATGGAAGGTTTATCAAACAAAGAAGAATGGTTATCATCTGGAAAAATGTAGTCATCTTGCCCAGAATGCTTGGATTAAGATTGTTTTTTTTCGTACTGAAAAGATAAACAACCAACCATCCTATCAAGATAATAAACTCCCGACCGACCACCAACATACTCACCCATAAAGGAATCTTATTTACAAAGCTTAACCCTAAAAAGATAAAGGCTGAAACCAAAAGCAGCTTATCAGCCAGTGGATCCAAAAATATTCCCAGTGATGTTTGCTGATTGAATGTCCGTGCAATAAACCCATCAAGGGCATCTGTAAGAATACAAAAAATAAAAACACCGAGTGCTGCATATTGAAACATCAGCATAGATTTATAATATCCATAGGTTACAAAAATAACAAACACAGGTACCAATAATATGCGAAGGATCGTGATCCTGTTTGCCAGAGTCATATTTTTATCACCGCCATTCATGAAATACATAAGCTGATAGGTTGATGAATTGATGAGTTGATAGGTTAAAGGACATACAGATTCATCAACCTATCAACTCATCAACCTATCAACTCATCAACCTATCAACTTATAAACCCTTCGTGTCTTTGTGCCTTTGTAGTTAATTTTCCTTCTGCCTGAACTGCAACATCCCTTTCACCTGTTGTACATTCTTAAACCATTCGTAATGGAGCATTACCTTTTGGACAAACCCCTTAGTTTCTTCAAAGGGTATTTGAACAACAGCACCATCTGTATCTATTTTTTTTTCAGCCAACCATTTTTGCACATTAGCCGAACCGCCGTTATATGCAGCAAGGGCAAGATACACATCTCCATTAAACTGCTTTTTCAATCTTGCAAGATAATAAAGCCCTATTTTGATATTTATTTCTGGATTGTTCAGATCAGAGGCAACAAAAGGCTTTATCTTTAGCCTTCTTGCCATTTCTTTTCCTGTTTCAGGCATAATCTGCATCAACCCAATTGCACCTCTATTTGATTGAGCATAGGCTTGAAAGTTCGATTCTACCTTAATAACAGCAGAGGCTAAAAGTGGGTCAAGCTCATATATCTCACTATACTTATAAATAAGTTCCTTATAGAATACAGGGCTTACCATATCCCAGAACCAATCAGAATTGGACAGAAAAATAAATGTAACTAAGAGTACAATTAACCCTAAAATCAAAGAATTAAATATGCCTATTATGGTAATCTTCATTCGTCCACAAACTCTCCTTGTAAGCAATAATTATCTGCCTTAACAATTCTTACAATGCCAATATCCCCTATTTTGTGAATCTTTGTAGAAACAACTACAACCTTATCACCCCTTGTTCGCCCAAGTAAAGAGCCATCATCTTTCGGATTTTTTTCATCAAGCAAAATCTCTTGCACCCCACCAACCATATCCTGATTTATTTGTAGAGTAATATCCTTTTGCATATCCAATAACTCTTTTAATCTCCGGATTTTTTCTTCTTCAGGCACTTGATCTTGAAATTTACAGGCAGGGGTACCCTCTCTTGGAGAATACTTAAAACAGAAGGCTGTATCAAATCTTAACTCTCCTACCAACCGCATAGTATCATCAAAGTCATTCATTGTCTCACCAGGGAAACCTACAATCAGATCAGTGGTAATAGACGGGCATGAACATTTCTGACGAATTTTATCCACTATCCGTTTATAGTGATCAATCGTATATCCCCTTTTCATAAGCCCTAAAATACGATCTGACCCAGATTGAACCGGCAAATGGAAATGTTCACAAACCTTTGGCAATTCAGAGAATATATCCACTAAATCCGCAGTAATATCCCTTGGGTGTGATGTAAGAAAACGGATTCTCATCAATCCATCAATGGCATGAACACCCTTAAGCAATGCACGAAAGCTCTCATCAATATCGCGACCATACGCAAGTATATTTTGACCTAAAAGGGTTATTTCCTTGCAACCTGACTTTATCAATTCCTCTATTTCTCTTATTATCTCTATCTTACCCCTGCTTCTTGGTTTGCCACGCACAAAGGGTACAATACAATAAGAGCAATAGTTGTCGCACCCAAGAATAACCGCAAGATAAGATTTTAATCCCTTTTCAGGGATAGTGGAAGGATACAGACAAGAAGATTCCCCTGTATAAATCCTTTTTCTCCCCTCCACTTTAAGAATATTGGGCAATTCAGTAATCATACTTGTCCCAAGAACAAAATCTATTTCAGGGAATCTTTGTGTCAGTTTATTTCCAAGTCGCTGTGCCATACAACCACACACAGCTATTCTTATATCCGGAGTAATTTTTTTCCTGACAGCTAATCTTCCGAGTTTACTTAAGACCTTATCCTCTGCATGCTTGCGGATACTACAGGTATTAATCAAGATAAAAGAGGCACAGTCTTCATCTGTTGTTAATTCATACCCCTCAGCCTCTAAGATACGGGATATAACAACTGAATCATACCTATTCATCTGACAGCCATAAGTAATGATATGTGCCTTCTTTTTCTGTTTCAATCCACGCTCAAAGAGCGACATTTTATCACTATGGGTAAACATGCAACAAGTCACCACCTAAAAATCAGCCACGCGCTCCTTCATTACTTTTCCAGGCTTAAAGGTAGTAACTCTTTTAGATTCAATGGGAACAACCGTACCAGTTCTGGGATTTCTTCCAACCCTTGATTTTCTGGATTTTACCTTGAATATTCCAAAGTCCCTTAATTCCACCTTATCTCCGGCTGCTAATGCCTCAGTAATCCCATCCAGCATACCCTCAACCACATTTTTGACATCACCCTGTGTTAATCCTGTCTGCTGTGCAATCTTTACAACCAAGTCTCGCTTTGTCATAAACATTCCTCCTTATTGAAATAATAGGAATTATAAGTCCTATAAGTCCTATAAGACATATTCTTTAATCGTAACTACTCACCACAAAGGCATGAAGACACAAAAAGTTGATAAGTTGAATAGTTGATGGGTTGATGGGTTGGAAAGGGAAGGGTTTGTAGGTTTATGAATCTGTATTCCTTTAACCTATAAACCTATAAACCCATCAACTCATCAACCAACCTATCAACCTATCAATTTATGTGTTCTCCGTGGTGAATTACTTTACCTGAGTAATTACCTTTAATCATTAAAAACTACCCTTAACTGCTTTTTGAGCATCTATCAGGATGGAGGTTGCCTTTTCCCTTTCCAATCTTGCTCTTTCTACTGCTGCCCTTGCTTGTTCTTCAGCTATTTTACCTACATTTGCCTCAGCCATAGCCTTTGTTTGAGCCATTTTTGCAGAGGTTATCTTTACTGTAGACCATCTGGCTGCTGCTCTGGATCCTTCAGCTGAAGCCAATGCGTTTGCCTCTGCCCTTTCAGTAGCCTCAACTATTGCCTTTGCCTCTTCTTCCGCAGCTCTGGCAGATTGAGACTGTGCAATTGCCTTAGCCTCTGATGCCCTTGCCATTTCAGCAGTTGCCTCTGTCTTTGCCGTAGCAGCAGAAATAGATTCAATTGCCAGTCGCATCCTTCTTGCTATTGTATCAACTATTCTATCCTTATATCTTGCTTTTTCTTCGCAAGACTTTGCTACCTCAACCTCAGATTTAGCTTTAGTAGAAAATTCTACTGATTTTCCAGTCAAGCCCTGTGCCAGAGCATTAGATGCTATGGCAAGAAATTTTTCAGCAGTTTCCTTATGGGTTTTAGCCTCTGTCCATGATATTTCTGCATCTTGTTTGGCTGCACCAAATTCTGCCTTTAGTTTAGCCTCAGCAGCCATAGAATCCTCCAAGGCAACATTGGCACTTATTTCTGAAGCTCGAGCCGCTTCAGCTGCAGCCAGAGCCATCTTTTCACTTGACACAGCTGCCTCTGCCCGGGCAATCGCTTTTTTCTTAGAGGCATAAAGTGCCCTTGATATAGCCTCTGCCTGAGCAAGAGACTCCTCAGCTGCCTTAGAACCAGCTATTGCCTCTGCCTCTGCAATTCCAGCTCCCTCTGTCTCTGCCAATGCCCTTGCCTCTGATGCCCACGCTGCCTCTACCTTAGCCTGCAATTCCTCTATTGTGGTTGTTTCATCTGGTGAGGCTATAGCAAGAGAAGCCGCAAAGATAAACATACCTGTATAACATATAATTTGATGATATTGTCGCATCTTCTTTTATCACCTCCTTTATTAAAAATTAAAAACGAAAAGTGAAAAGGGAGACAGAGACAGGGTCAGACCCTGTCTAACAAGTTATACAAATTGTTCTTTTATCCATCCTTTTCACCAAACATTATCCTTAATGCTTCTTGAGCCTCTGACAAAATGTTTTTTGAAATCCATAGCGATGTTTGAGAAAGTTTCTCAAGAGATTTTTTTGCTTCAGTATAGTTTAGATGACCAACTGCCGCAGACCATAACACTATGCCTATCGAACCATGTACTTCAATACCTAAAGAATTCGCAAAAATTCTTGCTTCTGTATCATCAGTTAGAAACCAGGTAGGATTAAGTCGTTTTGCAAGAATAATTGCCTCTGCCTCACCAAAATCCAAAAGTCCTGAAAGAAATAAAGACTCTGCCTGTATAGTTTCATCTGGCAATAAAGGGCTAATAATTATCCATTCTGGCTTATCTTTTTCCCAATAAGGAGATAGTTCATTCATTTCAGTATCTACTATTTTAGGAATATAAACTTTGCTTATTTTTTGAATCAATTCTAAAAGTTTTGCTTCACTCAAATGCAAAATTGGACCAGTATCACAGACAATTAGTTTTATTTTGTATTCGACTTTATTTTCAATGCCCATTCAATATCTTCCTTCATGAATCGCTCCATTAATTTAAGCTTATTATGCCGAATAAACTCTTGTAAGGCAGTTCTCAACAGTTCTGCCTCATTAATAAACCATCCGCTATTTACATAATTTTGGGCTTCCATTTCCATTTTGAATGGAAGAGGAACCTCAATTATCTTCATTTTTCTACCTCCTGTCTTTCTTTTGATTTTTGCGTACAGGAGAGTCAGAGTCAGACCTCGAAAAGTAATGGGTCAGTGAATGGTGGAATGATGTGTCCAGAAAAGGGGAAATGGAGAAAAAAGGAGAATTGGAGAAGAATTTCTAACATATTGTCCCGACATATGTTTCCCCACTTCCCCACCTTCTCCATTTCTCCTTTTTTACACATTTGTCCAATCCGCTATTTTCGCTTCCCTACTGTTCACTGACCCATTACTTTTCGAGATCTGACTCTGACTCTGCTTCCTGCCTCTTATGGCTATACTTGCTGTACGCAAATCACTGAGGCTGGAACCAAGATTACCAAGACTCTTGCCAAGGTTTATTACCTTGCTTGCCCCAGATGCTGTATTTGCCAAACTGCCTATCCCACCAAGCAGCCCCAATCCCATATCTGCTGCACTCATCCTGTCATTGGTTATCAAATCCCTGCCTGTTAAGGCTGACACAGCCGTGTATATCTGACCCTACACTGGTATAAACTTTACCACAGCAATTAACAATCTCTGAAATGTCTTATTCTTAATTGTCTGGGTATCATGATGCTCTATTCTTTCTAATCCATCATCTGACCATGACCCTGATCCATGCTTTCTAAACTTATTTTTTGTAAAGAGGAAATTTGGAAAAGATACTGTAAATAAGATTATTTACAAAAACATCTTCTTGTTTCTCAATAGACATAAAAAGGGTGTTATCGATTTCACAAGAAGGAGAGTATTCCCATAGTTTATTTCCTGTTTTAGTATCAATCATCTCTATGGTTATCTTCATTGTAGCCTTAGGGGTGAATGTGCTATATGCTCCTCCTCCAGCAGCAACTGCTGCTGCAACACTTAACCCTGAAAGCAAACCAGATGCAATCTTCCTTTCTTTCCTTGCCACATCAAGCTTGTCTATTCGAACCTTCAAAATAGTATCAGCAGGAATCTTTGCTCCAAGAAATTGAAAGGTCAATGTATTCATATTTTCTAAGTTTGATTGAGAAACAACCATATCAATTGCTTGAAGATCAACAAAGGTTATCTCTCCATGTTTTTTTGGATAGTCGACCATCTTTTGAAAAAGATCTTTTCTAAATTTTATCTTTACTTCTTCTGCAATCTCTTTATCGGTTTTTTTATTCTTTTCTTTTCCGAGACTTTTTGTTTCTGTCCCCTCTTTTGGCTCTTCTGATAATTTTTCTTCTCCAATCGTCTCTGTTTTTGTTCCTTCGTTCGGTTCTTCTATGACTGCTTTCATGGAGACAGGCAATATAGCTATCCTTTTGATGTTGGGTTTATACAAGGTATCAAAATCCTTCACCAATAACTTAGAACCAGCACAACCGCCCAAAAGAGCAACTGTTAGCAACAAAAACAAAACCTTTCTTTTTTTCATACATCCTTCTCGTCAAAATTAAAAATTAAGCAATTTGCCGCTACATCTTATTTCTATTCCACTCATATCTAATGTATAATTTGAACCATCGTTTTTCTTAGCTACTGCCCCATTATATTCCACCTCATCGATATTTGCTGATATTGAAAGAATTGCTATCTCAAATATAGAATCATATCTTTCTTTCCATCCAATTCCTACAAGCCCATGATATCCTATAGAATTTCCCTTGCAGGTCTTTAAATATGGACTCTTCCATTCTACCTTTCCGCTATATTTTCCTAACCCACCACCAATTTTAATAAAAAATTTTCTTTCTCTGCCAAAAGGATGAATGTAATAGCCAGATAAAGTGGGAACTATGGAAGATATTCCTACATCTACATCCCACGGGGCATTTCGTATATCAATTTCAAGACGATCATACAAATATTCAATTCCTGCACAAAGCTCTATATTTCTTTTTAGGTAACTACTCAGCTATCAAGAGATAACTACGAATCGACAGGCTCCTTCTTCTCCTTGTCATTCTGGCTTGTCCAGAATCCTTCTTTCCTTAAATCGCAAAAAAACGCGAAAAATTCTGATTCACAAATTCATTCTGATTATTAATTTTCGCGGTTTTTCGCGTATTTCGTAGTTTTTCCGTCCAATATAGCTACAAGTAGTTACCGTATACCCTTGTGTCTCCGTGGTAAATTCCTTTACCTGAGTAGTTACCTTTTTAGAAGATAACTTATATCTCCTGAAAAACCAACGACACTTTTAATCTCTTTTTCTCCAGAGATCATTACGATTGGCAATGCCTTAATCTCGTTGTTGACATCATCAGGTGATATGAGAGAACCACCCATTGCTACCCCAATCTTCCATCTATCTTGTTGCTGCGTCTTAGCAACAGCTACTTGAAAAACACCCATCAATAACCAAACCGTAACAGCTCATAAGACAAATCTCTTCATCCTTCCTCCTTTTTTGCATAGCATAGTTCTATTACAAAACAAAATAGGCATTTTGTCAATACTTGTTTTGTATCTTATGGAATTATATGGGATAAATAGGGACAGCGACCATTTATTTAGTTTTTACAGTGTCCCCCTCTGGGTTTTTTATTAATACTCGTCAAGTTGTTACGGAACTAATTTTTAGCTAACCTCTCTAAAAAATGGTCGCTGTCCCTATTTATCCCTATTTATCCCTATTTATCATGGTGTATCTTAGGATTTAATGAGCTTGTTTTGCGATCATAATTAATCTCAGGGTCGATTTGGCGAACCTTGGAGCCTGTGGTATCCCAGTATGTAGCCAATAATCCACCAGGAATATAATCTGCTATTCTCATGATATGCCTCCTAATTATTGTAATAATTATTTTGGTGCTTAGGCTGAAGGCTGAAGGAAGGAACTACCATAACAACATATCCTTTAGGTCTGTCGGGCAGACATGTAGTGGCGAACCTATGTATTTGCCCGCATTCGGGCAGACACATAGGTCTGCCCCTATCATAACAACCTATCCTTCCCTTCCGTCTTTCCCCTTCAATCTAACTACCTATTTCCTACATCTTCCACCATTCCCGATCAAGGCTTCGATATTGAATTGCCTCAGAGATATGAGACTCGGAAATAGCAGGACTTCCCTCAAGGTCAGCTATGGTTCTTGAAACCTTGAGGATACGATCATATGCCCTGGCAGAGAAACCCAATTTATCAATCACATTCCTTAACATCTCTCCGCCCTTTTCATTTATCTGACAATATTTTTTAATATGCCTTGCATTCATCTGACTATTGGTATAGATACCATTATCATTAAATCTTTGCGATTGAATACCTCTGGCACAATTTATCCTTTGACGCATATCATTAGAGCATCGATTATCATGATGATGTGCCAGATCATCATAACTAACCCTCGGCACATCAATATGAATATCTATTCTATCCAATAGTGGACCTGAAATCTTTGACAGATACTTTTGTATCTGGATAGGGCTACAGGTACACTCTCTGCTTGAATCTGTCAGATACCCGCATGGACATGGATTCATAGCTGATATTAACATAAAATTAGACGGAAATGATAGTCGTCCATTTGCACGAGAAATAGTTACAACCTTATCCTCAAGTGGTTGACGCATGGATTCGAGTACCTTTCTGGAAAATTCAGGCAACTCATCCAAGAACAAAACACCATGATGAGAAAGACTTACCTCGCCCGGTTTAGGGTTATGTCCACCACCCACCAATCCTGCATCAGAAATAGTATGATGCGGTGCTCTAAATGGTCGGGTGGTTAATAAAGCCTTCCCCCGTGGCAAAAGCCCCATAATACTATAAATCTTTGTTACCTCAATAGCTTCACACAAAACAAAATCAGGCAGGACAGATGGCACTCGTCTGGCCAACATAGTTTTGCCTGAGCCAGGAGGGCCGATCATCAACACATTATGCCCACCAGCTGCTGCTACCTCCAATGCCCTCTTAACATGCTCTTGTCCGCCTACCTCTCCAAAATCAGGATAATCTTGAGTGTCTCGAGAAAAGATCTTGTTTATATCAACCTTATACTGTTCAATCTCAAGCTCTCCAGATAAAAATCTTGCTACTTCCATCAAGGTATTGACAGGATATACCTCTATCCCTTCAACAACACTTGCCTCTTGTGCATTCGCCTTCGGAATAAGCATCCCTTTTATTCCGGCACCACTTGCAGCCAGAGCAATGGAGATACATCCCTTAATCGGTCTTATGCTACCATCTAATGATAGCTCTCCTACAATAACATATTCCTGCAAGGATTTTACTCGAATTTGCCTTGTAGCAATCAAAATACCCACAGCAATTGGCAAATCCAAGGATGCCCCTTCTTTCTTGACATCAGCCGGAGCCAGATTTACAGTTAATCGATATTTTTCTGAAAATTCAAATTCAGAATTAATAATTGCAGTCCTAACCCGTTCCTTACTCTCTTTTACCGCAGAATCCGGCAAACCAACAATATTAAAAAGTGGAAGAGATGGAAAAACATCTACCTCAACATCAATGATATAGCCATCTATCCCAAGAATTCCTCCACTTTTTACTTGTGCTAACATTATTTAACTCCAAACGACCCCCTACACCATGCGTTCAAACGCACCCCGTATCCAATCAATATCCTTATCCACTACAATCATCACATCAAATCTACAAGGCATCTCCTGTATTTTCTTTTCCAGAAGATAATGCACAGCCACTTTTGAAATCTGGAGTTGTTTATGTTTGTTAACCGCTAAAAAAGGGGATAAATATGTTGAGGTTTTTCTTGTCTTTACCTCTACAAACACCAGAGTATCCTTATCCTTAGCAATAATATCAATCTCTCCATACCCGCATCGATAATTTTTCTCTAATATCTTTACCCCTTGTTTCAAAAGATATTTCGCTGCTTTTTCCTCACCATATTGTCCAAGCTTTATTCTCTCAAGTGTCATTAATTAGATATAACCTTTACTCGTTGTGCAGGCATGTTGCCTTTAGGAGTTAATCGTACCTGTTTAATCAGTAACTCCCTGACAGGGGCATAAGTTGTTCGATGGATGTTACAAACACCATGTCTTTCCATGGACTGAAGGTGTCCTTCTGTGCCGTAGCCTTTATGTTTGGCAAAACCATATTCAGGATAGATAGCATCATATTCTACCATTATCTTATCCCGAATAACCTTGGAAATAATCGAGGCTGCCTGAATAGAGGTTACAAAGGTATCCCCTCGCGGTATAGGACATTGAGGGATGGATACCTCCGGAATAGCCAGATTCCCATCTACCAACAAAAGTTGTGGATTTACCCTTAATTTAGCCACAGCCTGCTTCATAGCCATATAGGTAGCTTGCAGGATATTTATCTGATCAATAACGACAGGCTCTACTATCCCTACCCCCCAATCAATAGCCACAGTAGAGATAATCTTATATAATTTTTCCCGTTGCAAAGGGGTTAATTTCTTGGAATCATTTATTCCCGGGATAACTGTATTTTTAGGCAAAATAACCACAGAAGCAACCACCGGACCAGCCAATGGTCCCCGTCCAGCCTCATCTATTCCACCAATCATCTCATAACCACTCATATATGCGATTTTTTCAACATCCGCAATATTCTGTTGCCATGGATAACAATTATCAATCATCCATCCCCTCCCCCAACCGATTAATATCTTTTGAATCCCTACCGCTGTCTATCCTCTTTAATTCTGGCAGCCTTACCGGATAGTTGTCGCAAATAATACAATCTGGCTCTATTAACCTTTCCTTTCCTCATAAGCTCTATTTTTTCAATAGATGGGGAGTGAAGAGGAAAAATCTTTTCCACGCCTACACCAAAAGAGACCCTTCTTACGGTAAAGGTTTTTTGAATCCCTGCCCCTCTTTTGCGGATAACAACACCAACAAAGTCCTGTAATCTTTCTTTATTTCCCTCTGTAATTTTCAACTGTACCTTGACCGTACCCCCTGAACTAATCTGTGGGATATCCTTCTTAAATTGCTGTTCCGTTAGCTTACTTATTATCTCATTCATCTTTTTTACCTCACTTACTTTATTTTTTTCGTAACTACTCACCACGGAGACACAGAGACATGGAGAAAAACGAAGAATTGATGAGGAATACCCTTATTTCCCATTTCTTAAAAGTACCATAAAAACATCAAAAATCTTCTGTGTCTCTCCGTGCTCTCTGTGTCTCCGTGGTGAATATTTACACTTCTTCAAGCAATTTCATTGCTTCTTTTGACATATTCAATTTCTTCAAGATATCCGGACGAACAAGCATTGTCTTTTTCAATGCCTGCTTCCAACGCCATTGTTTTATTTGTGCATGGTTTCCAGAAAGAAGTACATCCGGAACCCTTACCCCCCTGAATTCTGCAGGACGGGTGTAATGGGGATAATCAAGAATAGACTCATAAAACGAATCCTCTTTAACCGAATCATAATTACCCACTACCCCCGGAATAAGCCTTACCAGAGCATCTATCACCACAAGACAGGGAATCTCTCCCCCGGTAGTAACGAAATCCCCTATCGAAAGTTCCATGTCAACAATTAATTCTTTTACCCTTTCATCAATCCCTTCATAGTGTCCACAGATAAAACTCAAGGTTTTTTTCTCAGATAACTCTTTGGCTATTCTGTGATTAAATGACTGTCCCTGAGGGGTCAAAAGAATAGTCACCCCTGTCTCAGCCAATCCCTCATAAGCAGCAATTATTGGTTCTGTCTTTAACACCATCCCCGGACCACCCCCATATGGGGCATCATCACATGTATGATGTTTATCCAGGGCAAAATCTCTGATATTAACAATATTAACATCAAGTATCTTTTTTTGAATAGCTCGATGCAAGATACTTTCCTTAAATGCCCCCTCAAGAATTCCCGGGAAAAGAGTAAGAATATTAATCTTCACCTAATCTATCAACTCCAGAACAACCCTTTTTTTAAGTTTGGCTGCAGCTGCATTTAACACAACTCGAATTGCACTGATTGTTCTACCCTGTTTTCCAATAACGCGTCCAACATCCTCCTCAGCAACATTCACCTCCAGAACAATAGACCGTTCACTGGCAACCTCAGTCACCTTGACCATTTCAGGTTTATCCACAAGAGCTTTTACAATATATTCTGTCAACTCTTTCACCCTTCCAACCTCCTTTGCCACAAGATGGAAGTCTAAAGCCTTCCAATATTGTCCTATCAAGTCTCAAGTATCGAACAGCAGCAATTCTCATTATGGAGTGCATTGACCATGTCAACGCATGCATCATCACGGATGATGCACTCCAAAAGCCAGAAATTTCTTCATCTGTGATTCGTAATAACAACTTTTATTCAATTTTGAGACTGCCATAATCTGCACATTCGCTGTCCTTTTCTTTTCCTCTGGCTTAATTCAAGTGTATTCAATAATCAAGGTTTGATCCCAATACTTATCACTTTTTTTATCTTTGAGATGCTTCTAAGACAGTCATTCCAACAAGCTTTACTCCACAATAACGGAGTAAAACCCCATTATCCAGCATTTCGCTGTCTGTAGCCTTTTGTGGACGATCAAAACTTATATACAATATATCTGCTTCTTGATCATAGTCAGTCCAAAATCGCTTCGTCGGAAATTTCAACAGATGAGGAGTCGCCTCAAATACTTCAGAAAAAACACCAGAATCTACGATTTTACTGGCCATATTGCTTTCCTCCGATCTATTTTACTTGTAAAATAAGCAGAAAGAACAAAACCATCTTTCTTAAAAGGATATTCTTTATAGATGACTCCAAGATAATGTTTAGTCCCCATACCTTTAATAGCTATTAAAGTCCCACCATAACCTGGGATAATAATATCTGGTTCCTCAATAGTACTTAAAACATCTTCATAATAACCCGCTAAATCATCATGGTTTTCTATGATATGAAACCAGCGTTCTCTGGTTAATCGTATTGGAATGCCATTTATAGAATATACTATATCCAAGTGGTTCTCCATTTTATTAAATTAATGAATCTTTAAGTTGATTTTTTCTGCTTTTACTTGGTATATAGCTTATGCAATGCTCTCTAAAATGCACCCTACTGTTACATCAATTTAGACTTGACACGATGCTACTTGTTTCATCTCGTGGAATTTTTTCATCAATCCCTTATCACTAAGCAACTTATGAACTGTTTGAGAAGGCTCTGCACCCTTTTCCAACCAATTCAGGATTTTTTCCTCATCAAGAGAAACCCCTGCCTCTTTTGCTACAGGGTGATAATAACCAACGCTTTCAATTGCTTTAGTATTTCTTGCTGATCTTGAATCCATAACCACTATTCGATAACAAGGCTTTTTCTTTGTCCCAAATCTGGACAATCTTATTCTTACTGCCACTTAAACTCACCACCTTTTGTTTATTACGAATTATCTACGAAAACCCGGCACCCCGCCTGACATCCCCCTAAGCATATTTGACTTATTTCCCTGTTTGGTTAAGCTCCCAAACATATTTTTAAGCTGCTCAAACTGTTTAAGCAATTGATTAACCTCTTCAACCGTAGTTCCACTGCCCTTAGCAATCCTTTTTCGCCGGCTCCCATTTAATATATCAGGCTTTTTTCGTTCCAATCTGGTCATAGAATTTATAATTGCCTCTGTCCTGCCTAATTGCTTTTCATTTACCTTCATCCCGCCAGACATTTTATTAAACCCTGGAACCATGCCCATTAGCTGATCTAATGGTCCCAATTTTTTTATTTGTTTAAGTTGAGAAAGAAAATCCTCTAAGTTAAATTTTTGAGAAAGCATCCTTTGTTGAAGAGATTTAGCCTCCTCTGAATTAACAGACTCTTCTGCCTTTTCAATGAGGGAGAGTACATCCCCCATACCAAGGATTCGTTGTGCCATTCTTTCAGGATAAAATGGCTCTAATTGTTCAATATTCTCCCCAACACCCATAAATTTAATAGGTTTACCAGTAACCATCTTTATGGAGAGTGCTGCCCCACCTCTGGCATCCCCATCAAGCTTGGTAAGAATAATACCACTGATTCCTATCTCTTTTTCAAAGGTAGAGGCAATATTCACTGCCTCCTGACCGGTCATACCATCAACGACTAACAGACATTCCTCTGGGTTCAACCGTTGCTTTAATAGCTTCAGTTCATTCATCATCAAAGCATCTATCTGAAGTCTGCCCGCAGAATCAACAATAATGCAATCACATTTATGTTCTTTGGCATACGCAAGAGAGCCCTCTAAGGTCTCAATAACTGTTTTTCCCTCAACAAACACAGGAACATTTATTTTTTTCCCAAGTATCTGGAGTTGTTCTTTTGCCGCTGGACGATAGGGATCAGCTCCAACCAACAATGGCCGTCGCTTTTTTTGAACCATTTTATAAGCTAATTTTGCTGTCGTGGTTGTCTTCCCACATCCTTGTAATCCAAGCAACAAGATGCTTTTAACAGATTCAATCTTAACCTGTGGAATATCCCCACCAAGTATCTCTATTAATTCATCTTTGACTATCTTTATTACATGTTGGGCTGGATCAAGGCTTTTCAGAATTTCAGCCCCAACAGCCTTTTCACTTATCTTGCCAATAAATTCTTTGGCTACCTTAAAGTTAACATCTGCCTCTAAAAGAACTACCCTTAATTCTCGCATGGTTGCAGAAACATCATCTTTGGTTAACAAGCCCTTTTTGCGAAGTTTATTAAATATACCCTGAATCTTGGTGGAAAAAACATCAAACATTATTTTATAACAATCCTATTCCCTTACAAAAACATACAGCTATTCTTTCCTCCTAAGTATACTTAATATTCTGTATCTTGTCAAGTAAAATTTTCACTAAATACCTGTCCAGTAAAGACGGATATAGCTGCATCTGACATTTTCCAATCATTATCCATTAATCCAGCCTTGCGACAAAGGTATTGAAGAAGCTCTTCCCTGTTCCAGCCCTGTTCTGTAGCCACCTGTGGCAGGAATACGGCAGAATGATTACCAATGGTTAATTGAACACCATGTGTACCAACCTCAATATGAGAAATATCATGAATAGGTGTTAATTCAGAAAGGACGGTAATCTCAATAGTTATGTCCTTTAATTCCTGTAGGGTTACTGGTGGGAATCGGTAATCCTGAGTAGATGCGGCGATAGTCATTTTTATAACAGCGTTATAAAGGGGTTCTATGGGTTGAATATACCCGATACAACCCCGTAATTGATGGTCTTTGTGAAGACTCACAAAAACCCCTCGAAAATTAAGCAACTCTGGTTCACTACCATTCCATTCAGGAATTTTTTTGTGCTTAATATAGGATTCTATCGTATTTCTGGCTATATTCAAGAGGCATATTTGTTGATCGCGATTTAGCATTTTATTTACCTATTCATTGTCACGATTTCGTCATGTTTTCAGCCTGTGGTGCTTGTGGAGTTTCTTCTTTTTCCTTTAATTTCGTCTCCAAATTCTCTATTCTCCTCTCCATAAATGAGACTTTTTTATTCAAGGCAGCTATGTCCTGTTGATATTTAGAAAGGCGTTCGGAAACCCTCTCATCTATCTGTTCATGCCATTTCTTTGCCTTAAACTCCAGCCAGTTCATCAAGTCGCCTTCATAACCCTTTTCTTCTTCTTTAAGGTGTTTCAAAATATTTAAGAGCAGATCCCCTCTTTGTTCTTCCTTATTGGTAAGGGATGCCAATTTTCCAATAATCTCCTCTCTCAGGTTCTCTTTCTCTCTGGTAAGCTGAGAAATAGTCTTTGTATCCTCTGCTCGTATAAATTTATATTCCTTCCTTCTCTTAGCCTCCATAACGATAAGAATAATAGCCATGACCAAACCAAAAATACCAGCTCCAGCAAAAAATACTTCCAAAATAACAAACATTCAAACCCCTCCTTATCTAATTCACTCAAAAACATACAACTATTAAGTATACTTAATATTGTGTATCTTGTCAAGTAAAATTTTCACAGCAATTGCGATTAGCTAACAGGAGCTTTTTCACCTACAGCCTGAACAAACTGAGCAATTATTACATAAGATACAAAATAAATATTGACAAACTGGTAAAAAATAGGATATAATGTTCTTCTGCAGGTGCAAGGGTCAACCATTACGAGTGTACAACACCGCAAAATAGAAACAAGGAGGTTGTGATGAAACATATCCTACGAAATGGTGTTTTAATGCTCTTCATGTTCTTATGTCCAGTACTCAGCATGGCTCAGGTTTGCCCTAATGATTTTGAGGGCAGGTATAACCTTGCATGGAATGAAGGCAAGGGCATTCTATCGATTGAAAAGCAAAAAGGCGTCAGAAATGTTACCTATTTTAACGGAAACTACACTACAGAAGACAAGAAAACCTATACGGTTAAAGGAAAGGTCAACCTTAGTAGACCAAATGAGATTACCTTTACCATTGGATTTCCTCAATCACAGGAATTCAGGGGGTATCTGATGTCTAAACCCATTGATGCCATTACTGGAAATACACTTGCAAAAAATCCTGCCGGCTTTTTTGCAGCAAGGATTGCGACCATACCAACACCAGCTAAGACAAGTAGTAATGGTGGATCGCCTATTACCAGCATAGAGATTATTAAGGCAATCGGCAGGGCGTCTTCTTCTGGCAAATTGATGCTATTATGGGAGTATGGTTCTGGGGAAAGACCAATATCCCTTTCCATTGATATCTGTTCTGAAGGAAAGAGTATTATTCTGGGGGGGAATCCATTAACAATCAGCGGAAGTATGACCAGTGCAGAGATCAATGTGGATCAAGTTTTTTATATTCCTCATGAAATAGTATGTTTTTTGCATTACCCATCTGGCATTGTACCAGAGGATAAAATTTTCGTGGCTAATTGTAGAATTGGAGAAAAAACAGTTTGTCTGCCTGCAAAACAGCCTGCTCCAATTATTAAGATTGATATTCCGAAGATTACAGGCAGTGAAACGGTTTCCTTTACTAAAATGATCATGAGCTGGGAATATGGAGAGGGTGAGAAACCTGTTTCCCTTGCTATTGATATTCAAAGGGATGGGGGAACAATCCTGCCTATGGGTGAATTAATTACTGTAAAGGGGACAGAGACCCAAAAAGAGATTAGTATCTGGAGACTCCTTGACATCCCACACGATATAATCTTTTATGCTCATTATCTATACGGAACCATACCAAGGGAAAAGATATATACATTCAGGCAGAGGATTGTGGGTAAATCGAAACAATAAGGGAAAACGGACATCGTTCGTAATGGGTCAGTGAACGGTAGACACCAGAGTGTCATTGAGAGGAGCTACTGGCAACGAAGCAATCTTCGACAAGATTGCTTCGCTTCCTTTGGTCGCTCGCAATGACGGGTTGGTAGTTTCCCTACATTCACTGACCCATTACGAACATTCTTTATTTCCTATTCAAGAGGCAACCAAATGTTCAACAGACTATTATCTCCAGTTACTATTACAGATATTATTGATATTATCTTGGTGGCGAGCCTTTTTTATGGGCTTTTCATCCTGATAAAGGGTACCAGGGCAGTTCAAGGGCTGAAGGTGCTGGGGGTATTAGTTATTGCCTCATTTATTGCCCAATTTTTTCAATTACACACCATAAACTGGCTACTAAGGGGGCTATGGATGGTTTTGCCGTTAGCCTTTCTTATCCTGTTTCAGCCAGAATTTAGACGGGTAATAGGTGAGATTGACAAAAATTATCTCTGGGGGATATTATTTAAGCAGGAAAAAAGATTAATCTCAGAGATAATTGAGGCTGCCATATCTTTATCAAAGAGAAAAATAGGGGCATTAATCGTCCTGCAGCAAAATATATCCTTGAAACATTACATAGATACAGGCGTAAGGGTAGATGCAGAAACCTCATCTGAGTTATTAAATACCATCTTTTTCCCTGGTTCTCCGCTTCATGATGGGGCAGCTATTATTCAAGGCAATAGGATAATGGCTTGCAGTTGTATTTTGCCATTAAGTCAGAATCCAGATATGGAAAAGCCAAGGGGGACAAGACATCGGGCAGCTATTGGACTTTCTGAAGAAACAGACAGCCTTGTTGTTGTTGTTTCTGAAGAGACAGGGGATATTTCCTTAGCCTTAAATGGAAAGATTGTCCATGGATTAGATGAGGAAGGGTTGACCGAGATGCTTACCCTTTATCGTTCAAAGGAGGCAACAGCAGCTTCTGGGGAGGTAAAATGAAGTATAATCCTTTTAATCATATTGGCATTAAGGTTGTTTGCCTCTTGCTGGCAATATTTCTCTGGCTTTATGTTACCAGTTCGTAGTAAGTCGTCAAGAAAAAATAACTTGTACCAGCAATTCTAATTATGACATTTTTACCGCATAAACACATAACAACTCACCACGGAGACACGGAGACACAGAGGAAAATCAAAGGACAAATCTCTTATTTGAATGTGGCTGAACGCAGATTTTTGGAAATTTGAAGCATTATTCTGTGAATTTATAAAAATTTGCATTCCGTCAGCTTGTTTTTTAAATTATTCTCCGTGCCTCCGTGCCTCCGTGTCTCTGTGGTGAATCTGAAAATCCATAATGAGAATTGCTGACTGCGAATATTAGTCACTTGACTTTTGATGAAAATTGTGGTAAACCAATGGTATTATTGGAACACATCTCATGAAATATGGGATGTATTTTTGCATTTACAAGGAGGAAAATTATGGAATATTCAGTGTGTCCTGACGGCAGAAGTTTTTCCCTGCCAACTTCTGAGGAGTATACGCAGGAGTATGTGAGGCTAAAAGAGATTGCTGACAGAAAACGAGAAGAGGGCTATGAGATTGTGGTTGTGGTTGGTGTGGGGTTCGTAGGTGCGGTTATGGCTGGGGTAGTGGCAGATAGTGTGGACAAGGCTACTGGAAAGCCAGGAAAGTTTGTCATTGGGATGCAACGACCCTCGCCTCGGTCATTCTGGAAGATACATTATCTCAACGATGGTGTATCTCCGGTCAAGGCAGAGGACCCGGAAGTGGAGGAAATAATCCATCGGTGTGTTAAAGAAAAGGAAACCCTTATTGCTACCTACACCTCTTTTGCCCTTAAGCTGGCTGATGTGGTGGTGGTGGATGTGCAGTGTGATTATGTCAAGGAATCCCTTGGCGATCTTTCCACTGGTCATGCAGATATGGATGCCTTGAAAAAATCAATTCAAATTATTGGGCAGAATATTCCGTCTGAGGCTCTGGTTTTGATTGAGACTACCGTTGCCCCGGGCACAACTGAGTTTGTTGCCTATCCTATTCTGCAAGAAGAATTCAAAAATCGGGGTATAATGACAGAACCGTTACTTGCCCATTCCTATGAGCGGGTAATGCCTGGAAGGGAGTATGTCCGATCCATTCGGGACTTTTGGCGGGTGTGCAGTGGGGTAAATAAGGAGAGTCGAGAACGGGTGACTAAGTTCCTTAATGAGGTTTTGAATACTGAAAAATATCCCTTAACGGTTCTGGATAAACCCATTGAATCTGAGACCGCCAAGATAGTGGAAAACAGCTATCGGGCAACTACGCTGGCATTTCTTGATGAATGGAGCCTTTTTGCTGAGAAAAATGGGATAGATTTAACCAAGGTTGTCAATGCCATTAAGGTCAGACCAACCCATAACAATATCATCTTCCCGGGTCCTGGTATTGGTGGCTATTGCCTGCCAAAGGATGGAGCGCTTGGGGCATGGGCTTATAATAATATTCTTGGGTTTGATGATAAAATATTCAAGATAACCACTATGGCCATAAACATCAATGATACCCGTAGTCTTCATGTAGCAGAGCTTGTCTCTGATGCACTAAAAGAGATGGACAAGAATGTGGATGGTGCTAATATCCTTTTAATGGGTGCCTCCTATCGCAAGGATGTTGGAGATACACGATACAGTGGCTCAGAGATTATTGTTCGTAAACTCACAGAATTGGGGGCAACCGTATTGGTTCATGACCCTTATGTCTCGCATTGGTGGGAGATTGAAAAGCAGGATACCTATCCGGCACCCGGGCATTCATGGTCACGATTCTTCCAGAATCAGGATGGATTAAAAGACTTAAAAATGCAACAAAATCTGAGTGATAGCCTTAAGGGTATTGATTGTGTAATCTTTGCTGTTCCCCATGAGGAGTATCTTCAGATTGAACCAGACAATCTGATAGAGATGGTGGGTAAGCCTATGGCTGTTGTTGATTGCTTTGGTATCCTGTCAGATACAAAGATCAAGGAATATCTGAGATTAGGGTGTAGCCTCAAGGCACTTGGACGGGGGCATATTGAGAGGTTAAAGCAAGAAGGATGAGTTAGATAATGTACTTAAGCTCATTGCGATTAAAAAACTTTCGTAATATAAAGGAAACAGAAATACAGTTTAATCCCAGGGTAAACATTATCCTGGGACAGAATGGGCAGGGGAAAACAAATCTGCTGGAGGCAATATATTTTCTCGGCATTGCCCGATCCTTTCGTACCTCTCAGGATTCTACATTAATCACTTGGGATGGTGATGGGTTTTTTCTATCTGGTGTAGTAGCCAAACAACACATTCAGGACAAGATAGATGTCCTCCTTGAGGGTACGAAAAGGGTGAGAATAAATAGCAAGTTTTTGCCTCGAATTATTGACCTGATTGGACATCTCCTTGTAAGTGTCTTTTTCCCGGAGGATTTGCACCTGATAAAGGGCACACCAGACCTCAGAAGGAGATTCCTTGATATTCTCCTCTCTCAATCAAACCCCCAGTATCTTTATCATCTTCAGCAATATCAGAAAATACTCAAACAACGCAATGAAATGCTCTGGCAATTGAAAATAGGCATGAATGATGTGCCAGTGGATATGTTGTCCGTATGGGACACCCAGATGCAATCAGCTGCCAGTCAGATTGTTGAGGCAAGGGAAGAGGCTATCAGAAATATTGAAGGTATTGCGTCAGGAATTCATCAACAGATAATCATTGCTAATGAAACATTTAAGATGTCTTACAAACCATCAATTTTTACCCCTGATAAGAGGTCAAATGAAATAAGAAGGGGCTGTACCTTGAGTGGACCCCACTTAGATGATATATTGTTTCAAATAAATGGGGTTGATGCAAGGCATGGAAGCTCCCAGGGGCAACAACGAACAGCAGCTATCTCCCTGCGATTGGCGGAAATGGAGTGTCTGTATCAACAAACAGAGGAATTGCCGGTATTGTTATTGGACGATGTTTGCTCTGAGCTTGATGAGAGTCGCAGAGGATACCTGATGAAGGCTATTAACCGTGGTGGACAGATATTTATCACCACAACTGAATTGGATACAGTTAAGGAATTGATAGATGGGGCAACGGTGTTTGAGGTAAAAGAGGGGGGCATAGCTTGTAATAGTTCCTCAGCTTTCTCATGATAATGTCATTTTAAGGAGCATGTTGTGGCTGAGTAATTACCCTTGAGTACTGAAACAACACAATCCAATTCTTCCCTTGTATGAGTAGCCATCACAGATAATCGAATCCTGCCTTTCCCCTTGGGGACAGATGGCGGTCTTATAGCCGGAGCAAATATTCCATGATTATACAGATAATTAGCTGTTTGGATGGTATTTTCATTGCTGCCTGTCAGGACAGGTATTATTTGTGTAGTACTATTTAACGAATCAAGCCCTGTTTGATGAATTTTCTGTCGCAGATAGTGGGCATTATTCCACAACGATTCTTGCCATTTGGGTTCTGTTTGCACAATCTCCAACCCCGCAAGAGAGGCTGCAATGTCTGATGGCGGCAGGGATGTAGAATAGATAAAACTTCGGGCATTGTTTTTCAAGTAATCAATTAATACCTTTTTACCAGCAACAAATCCGCCAAAGCCTCCGATTGCCTTGCTGAATGTTCCCATTTGAATATCTATCTTGCCCTCCAGCCCAAAATACTCCGCACTACCTTGCCCATTTTTACCCAACACCCCGGTAGCATGAGCATCATCCACCATAACCATAGACTGATAGTGTTTTGCCAGATCAACAATCTCAGGCAATGAGGCTATATCACCATCCATGCTGAATATCCCCTCAGTAATTATCATTTTTCTTCTATAGGTTGAAGATGAAGAAAGAATCCTTTTCAGGGTTGCCATGTTTTGATGAGGATATACCCGCAAATGTGCTCCAGAAAGCCTTGCTCCATCAATCAAACTGGCATGACTAAGCTTGTCCATGACTATCAAATCGCTTTTATCCATCAGGCTGGAAATTACACCAAGATTTGCCATGTATCCTGAGGAAAAGACTACAGCATCCTCTGTCTGCTTGAATAAGGCAACCTCTTGCTCAAGCTGGGCATGGAGCCTCAAGCTGCCACAGATAAGCCGAGATGCCCCGCTACCAGTACCATATTCCTGTGTAGCCTTAAGGGATGCTTCAATGAGTTTGGGATGGTTAGATAACCCGAGATAGTCATTTGAACATAACAGTATAAATTTTTGTCCATTTATAATTACAGTTGTTCCCTGCCTTGACTCCAGTGTTTGTGGCAAGCGATACAGGTTATTTATTTTTAGCTGCTCTAATTCTTTGTTTAGAAAATCCATAATAACATCCTGCTAAGTAAGCGTTCAGGTACTTTCTCTGTGTCTGGTCGTCTGGTGGTGGATATATTGATCCGCCACCGTTTACAACGATAATCTCCTCGCCACCTCATCCGATTATTTCTTAAGCAGGTTGCTCCCCAACAGAGACTGCTTGCATTTCACCGGATAAATACAGTATACCCCTTCTCCTCCGTTTAGTCAATTAATATTTATTGGTAACTACTCAGGTAAAGTAATTCACCACGGAGAACACATAAATTGATAGGTTGATAGGTTGATGAGTTTATAGGTTAAAGGAACACAGATTCATAATTCATAAACATTTCCTATCAATTCATCCACTTATTAACCCATCAACTATTCAACTTATCAACTTTTTGTGTTTTCATGCCTTTGTGGTAAGTAGTTACATTTATTGTATTTTTTGCTGCTTGCATGACCCATCAGCGACAAAATGGCATTCCTGTAAGTGCCAAAATGACACCCTGTATCATAATCGCGGCAAATGGATATTATTTGTAACCATTTGATAATAAAAAAATATTGTGTTATAAGGTAACTACTCAGGTAAAGTAATTCACCACGGAGAACACATAAGTTGATAGGTTGATAGGTTGATGAGTTTATAGGTTAAAGGAACACAGATTCATAATTCATAAACATTTCCTATCAATTCATCCACTTATCAACCCATCAACTATTCAACTTATCAACTTTTTGTGTCTTCGTGCCTTTGTGGTGAGTAGTTACATTATAAGTAGTAAATCTGGCATGAAAATTGCTTGTAGTATTTAAGGAATATCCTTAAAATTAAAAAGGGAGGCTCTAAAATGCGATTAGATGGAATATTGGATAAGGCTCCGGATAGATACAAGGTGGCTATTGTTTTGTCCAGAAGGGTGCTTCAGCTTCAGCAGGGATCTTATCCTTTGGTTGAAACAAAGGAGAAAAATCCTATTGCTATTGCTCTGGAAGAGATGGCACAGGGAAAGATTATAGTGAATATGCCTGTAGCTTGAATGTAAGCCGTCAGCCTTTATATGTCCTATTGATGTTATGGTTTTTGCTGATTATTGACAGCTGAACGCTGATTATGTACAAAGTCGATGTGGTAGCAGAGGATAATTGCTGTCTTACCCGAGGACAGGAAAATGGCTGAAGATACCATTCTTATTATTGATGATGATATTGTGTCTCAAAGGAGTCTTTCCATAACCCTCAGAAGTAGAGGGTATATTACAAAGATTATCTCCAGCAGCCCAGTAGCTATTAAGATAGTTCAGGCAGCGCTTATAGATGTGGTTGTGCTTGATATTAATATACCTGGATGGATGGGGATGGAGATATTAAAGGAGATACATATCAGCAAACCAAAGCTTCCAGTGATAATTACCAGTGCATTTACCACAGAGGAGCTAATGATTGAGGCTATGGAGAAAGGGGCATACTCATTTATGCGAAAGCCTGTAAATACTAATTTTTTGAATGATTTGATAGAAGAAGCAGTGGGCATGTAGGGGCAGACCTATGTGTCTTCCTGTGCGTCTGCCCGAATGATAATCAGGACGAACACATAGGTTCGCCCCTATGAATAAAAATATAAGGAGGTTGAAAATATGGGAAAGGTAATTGGAATTGATCTTGGGACAACCAATTCATGTGTGGCTGTTATAGAGGGAGGTGAGCCTGTAGTCATCCCCAATTCAGAAGGGGGCAGAACTACGCCATCAATAGTTGCTTACACCAAAGCAGGGGAGCGGTTGGTGGGTCAGATAGCCAAAAGACAGGCAGTGACTAATTCAGAAAACACCCTGTTTTCTATTAAACGATTTATTGGAAGAAAATACAACGAAGTAAGTAGAGAAATGAAAGAAGCACCCTTTAAGGTTACAAATGCCAAAAATGGTGATGCATGGGTAAAGGCTGGAGACAGGGAATATTCACCTCAGGAAATATCAGCCATGATTCTTCAGAAACTAAAACAGGATGCAGAGACATATCTTGGGGAAAAAGTAACCGAGGCAGTTATCACTGTGCCAGCTTATTTTAACGATTCCCAACGACAGGCAACCAAGGATGCAGGCAAGATAGCCGGACTGGAGGTATTGAGAATTATCAATGAACCCACAGCTGCATCACTTGCCTATGGATTGGATAAAAAGAAAAATGAAATCATTGTAGTTTATGACCTTGGTGGTGGAACCTTTGATGTCTCTATCTTGGAGATAGGGGATGGTGTCTTTGAGGTAAAGGCAACCAATGGGGATACACATCTTGGTGGTGATGACTTTGACCAGAAGATAATTAACTGGTTGTGTGAGGAATATAAGAAGGATCAGGGGATAGACCTGAAACAGGACAAGATGGCTATTCAAAGGCTTAAAGAGGCAGCGGAAAAGGCAAAGTGTGAGCTTTCCACAACAATGTCTACAGAGATAAACTTGCCATTTGTTACTGCAGATGCCTCTGGTCCAAAGCATCTTAATACCACCCTGACTCGGGCGAAATTAGAACAATTAGTAGGTGATCTGCTTGAACGCACAACAGGTCCATGTCAAAAGGCATTAGCTGATTCCGGGATACAGACTTCATCGATAGATGAGGTTGTTCTGGTTGGCGGTATGACCCGAATGCCAAAGGTTCAGGAATTAGTAAAAAAGCTGTTTGGCAAGGAACCTCATCGGGGGGTTAATCCGGATGAGGTTGTAGCTATAGGGGCAGCTATTCAGGCAGGGGTTCTCAAGGGTGAGGTCAAGGATGTTCTGTTATTAGATGTTACCCCTCTTTCCCTTGGAATTGAGACACTCGGCGGAGTGTTTACGAGAATGATAGAGAGGAACACAACAATACCTACCAAAAAAGAAGAGATATTCTCTACTGCTGCAGATGGTCAGAATGAGGTTGAGATACATGTTATTCAGGGTGAACGGCAGATGGCAGCAGACAATAAGACTTTAGGACGATTTCATCTAATTGGAATTCCACCTGCTCCAAGGGGGGTGCCAAAGATTCAGGTAACCTTTGATATTGATGTTAATGGTATCTTGCAGGTAATAGCCAAAGACATGGCTACTGGACGAGATCAAAGGATAACCATTACTGCCTCATCAGGATTGTCAAAGAATACTGTGGAAAATCTTGTGCAAGAGGCAAAGGCACATGAAGAAGAGGATAAAAAGAAAAAAGAGGAGATAGAAACCTTTAATCAGGCAGACACACTTATTTATGCCACCCAGAAGGCAGTAAGCGAGTATGGGGATAAACTGAATGATGCTGAGAAGAAAGAGATAGAGGATGCTATTTCTGAGTTGAAGGATGCTATAGAGAAAAAGGGTGTTGAGGCAGTAAAGAGCGGCATAGAAAAGTTGGGCAAGGCTTCACAAAAAATAGGTGAAGAGATGTACAAGCAAGCAGCCGAGCAACAGGCACAAGCTCAGCAGCAGGCAACCTCGGACAACACAAAGGAAGGGGATGTAAAAGAAGGGGAAGTAATAGATGGAGAGTATAAAGTTGGAGAATAACTCATCACTATAAATTGACATCCAACTATCGGGCAGACACAGAGGTCTGCCCCTACGATTGTTCTTGCAAAGGAGGTGAGGAGTTTTGTCGTTGCACGCTTAAAACGCGTAGGTGAGAATTCTAAACCGCAAGCATAAGCAGGCGGTTATTATCAATAAGAGGAGGACGAAGTATGAAAATCAGACCATTAGGAGACAGGGTCATTGTAAAGAGGATTGAGGGCGAAGAAAAATCAAAGGGAGGCATAATCATCCCTGATACAGCCAAAGAGAAACCACAGAAGGGTGAGGTGTTGGCTGTTGGACCTGGCAAGGTAACAGAAAAGGGCGATAAGATTGCTATGGATGTTAAGGTTGGCGATAAGGTACTTTTTGGCAAGTATTCAGGCACTGATGTGAAGATTGAAGAGGAAGAATGCCTCATCATGCATCAGGATGATATCCTTGGGGTTATAGAATAACAAACCCCTGACCCCCTTTATTAAGGGGGAATTTTGACTGTTAAACCCCCCGATATTTTGGGGGAATTTGAAATTTATGGAGGTAAGTTAAAGATGGCAAAGCAGATTTTGTTTGGTGAAGATGCAAGAAAATCTATTATGAGAGGGGTAGATACACTTGCTGAGGCAGTAAAGGCTACACTTGGTCCTAAGGGCAGAAATGTGGTTATTGATAAAAAGTGGGGTTCTCCTACCATTACTTGTGATGGTGTTACAGTAGCTAAGGAAATAGACCTTCAAGATCCATATGAAAATATGGGGGCACATTTGATTCGTGAGGTAGCCAGTAAGACATCTGATGTTGCTGGTGATGGGACAACAACCGCAACCGTTCTTACTCAGGCTATTTATAAAGAAGGTGTGAAAAATCTTGCTGCTGGTGCTAATCCAATGGAATTAAAAAGAGGGATAGAAAAGGCAGTAGAAGCAGTTATTAAGGAAATAGAAAAAAAAGCAGAAAAGTTAACCGATAAGCAGCAGATCTCTGATGTAGCCACCATTTCTGCTCACATGGACAGAACGATTGGTGATCTGATTGCTGATGCCATGGAAAAGGTAGGCAAGGATGGCGTTATCACTGTAGAGGAGTCCAAGACCATTGCTACATCCTTAGATGTGGTTGAGGGTATGCAGTTTGACCGTGGATATATTTCCCCATATTTTGTAACAGACCCTGAGAAGATGGAATGTTCTCTGGATGACCCATACATTCTTATCTATGAGAAAAAGATCAGCGTGATGAAGGATATTCTGCCTATGTTAGAGAAAATTGTCCAAATGGGTAAATCATTCATGATTATTGCTGAGGATATTGATGGTGAGGCTCTGGCTACATTAGTGATAAACAAGATCAGAGGAACATTAAAATGCGTTGCCATAAAAGCCCCTGGTTTTGGGGATAGGAGAAAGGCAATGCTTGAGGACATTGCCATTCTTACTGGTGGAACGGTTATTTCTGAAGATTTGGGCATGAAGCTTGAACATGCAAAGATAGAAAGCATGGGCAGAGCAAAGAGAATAAGCATTGACAAAGAAAACACAGTCATTATTGAAGGGGCTGGCTCAAAGAAGGATATAGCGGCAAGAGTGTCTCAAATAAAACTTCAGATTGAGGATACAACCTCAGATTATGATAAGGAGAAGTTGCAGGAGAGATTGGCCAAATTAGCCGGTGGTGTAGCTGTTATGAGCATTGGAGCAGCAACCGAGACAGAGATGAAGGAGAAAAAGACAAGGATTGAAGATGCCCTTCATGCTACCAGAGCAGCTGTTGAGGAAGGGATTGTGCCAGGCGGTGGCATAATGCTGCTGAAGAGTCAAGCTGTTATAGATGAGGTTATAGCAATCCTAACAGGTGATGAAAAATTAGGGGCAACTATTATCAAAAGATCTACAGAGGCACCAATAAGACAAATAGTAGCAAATGCCGGTCAGGAAGGTTCTGTTATTATCGACAAAATAAAGAATAACAAGGACTTCACCTATGGCTATAACGCAGCTACCGATACCTTTGAAAACATGATGACAGCAGGGGTAATTGACCCAGCTAAGGTAACTCGAACCGCACTCCAAAACGCAGCCTCAATTGCATCATTGATGTTGACTACAGAGTGCATGATTACTGATATGCCGGAAAAGGAAAAAGCCTCTCCAGTGCCTGGCGGTGATCCTGGTATGGGTGGAATGGGTGGTATGTATTAATCTTGTTGGAGATAATCTGCCACATGTGGGGGAAAATGGGGTGCTGTCCCATTTTCCCCCATTTTCCCCATGTTCTGGTGTGAAGGAGAATTGATAATGCCAACATATGAATACATTTGCAGTGATTGTAACGAACCATTTGAGATATTTCAATCAATGAAAGATGATCCCATTGAAAAATGCCCAAAATGTACGGGTACAGTAAAGCGGCTCTTTTCTTCAGGGGCAGGATTTATATTTAAGGGCTCCGGGTTTTATGCTACTGATTACAAGAAAAAGGAAACGACTGCACCATCGCAAAATACAAATTCTTCCGCTTGTTCCCCTGCTTGCAAGGAGACAAAGAGAAATGAAAATTCGAGTCCAACCCCTACTCCTCCTTCTGTCCAGCAAGAAACAATTCCAAAATCTGCATGTTCAAAAGAAAAATGCTCTTCTGAGTGTAGTCTGCCAAAAATAAAAAAAGAGGGAAAATAGTAATGAAGATATTAATAGTTTCGTCAGAGGCAGTTCCTTTTGCTAAGACAGGCGGTCTGGCAGATGTAACTGGTGCTTTGCCGCTTGTGTTGGCAGAAAAGGGACATGATGCCAGATTAGTTTTGCCTCACTATGCCATGACAAAAAAATGGCTTGCTGACAATCCGCAATTTGTTATTCAAAGGGTAAGTGAGATAGATGTTCCAATCAAGGGAACATCTATTACAGGTGTTCTGGAAGAACTTAAATATAAAAATATCACCGTGTATTTTATCAAAAATGATGATTATTATCTTCGGGATGAGCTTTACAGTACCAAAACAGGGGACTATGAGGATAATGCAGAACGGTTTATCTTTTTTAGCCGTGCCGTGTTAAGGATATTGAAAATAAAGAATTGGTTGCCTGATATTATTCATCTCAATGATTGGCAAACGGCTTCCATTCCGTTGTTCTTGAAAACCGTTTATAAGGATGATCCATTCTATTCTAAAATAGCTACCGTTCTTACCATTCATAACCTTGGGTATCAGGGTATTTTTTCTGCCTCTGAGCTTGAGTTATTCTCAGGGGTTAATTCAGCAGAAATATTTACCATGGATAAACTTGAATTCTATGGAAAAATCAATCTTCTAAAAGCCGGGATTGTCTATGCAGATATTGTCAATACTGTCAGTCCCAGATATGCTCAGGAAATTCAGACACCTGAATATGGATATGGGCTGGATGGTGTCCTTCGGCAGAGCTCACATGAGTTATATGGGATTATAAATGGGATTGATTATGATGTCTGGAATCCGTTAACAGACAAAGAGATAATTCATCACTATTGTCCCAATAATATTGAAAATAAGATGTTAAATAAACTGAATCTGCTGAATGAATGCCATCTTGGGGAGAAAATAGATGAAAAAACACCATTAATAGGTCTGGTCGGTAGATTGGCATCTCAAAAAGGGCTTGATATTCTGGCTGAAATATTTGAGCCATTACTGAAGATGAATATCAGACTGATTTTGCTTGGATCTGGTGAGGAGAAATACCATAGCCTATTACAAAAAATAGCCAAAAAATATCAAGGAAAGATAAGTGTCAATTTTGGCTATAATGAAGGGTTGGCACACAGAATTTATGCCTCATCGGATATGTTTTTAATGCCCTCACACTATGAGCCATGTGGGCTTGGACAATTGATTAGCTTAAGATACGGCACTGTTCCAATTATTCGGGAAACCGGTGGGCTATTTGATACCATTGAAGAGTTTGAGCCATTATCAGGTAAAGGTAATGGGTTTACATTTACTGAGTATTCCGGCAAGGCATTGCTTCAAACCATCAAAAGGGCATGCTACATTTATCAACATAAAACAGATTGGGGAAAATGCGTCTTAAATGGCATAAACCAGAATTATTCATGGACTGCCTCTGCCTTGGAGTATATAAAACTTTATCGAAAGGTAGCTACTTGCCATAGAGAACACAGAGAATGCCCCACTTGAGTATAGCTCCAATGTTCTGAGACAATCAATCACTTGCAAAGAAAAGAGATTTTGGCTCACACGGTTGTGATAAAATCCGGGACAACCTCGATGTGACACAGTTATTTTGTGACAGACCCTAAAGAGATAATGGTAAATAGTAGCCACCATCAGGCTGTAAAAAATGTTGGTCAAGGATTGGTTGTTTCTGCCATATCATCGGATGGAATTATAGAGGCCATAGAGTCTATGGATGGCTTGTTTCTGGGGGTACAATGGCATCCGGAAAGGATGGAGGAAGAGTCCTCCAAGCAGATATTTTCCTTTGTGGCTCAAGAAACCTTAAGTTTTTCTATTACTTAACCGATAACTTTAAGGTAAGGATCTGTCACAAAATAACTGTATTCAGTTGCCGATGTAACACATTTATTTTGTGACAAACCCTAAGCTATCAACTCAAAACCTCTGCCGGAGTCAGGAAAAATGAGGCACAAAGGCACAGAAAAGAACATTCCCTTAATCCTCTCCCCTCCGCGTTCTCCGCGTCTTTGTGTGAGACATCCTAACACAGAGGTACAAAGAATTACAACCCCCTAATCCCCTTTATTAATGGGAATTAGAATGGAGAAAACATGGAAATTAAATCACAATCAGCTAATGGATACTTCAAAATTGACACCAGAGGGGTAGATATATTCCTGACCGTTTATTCTCCAATGGGTGAAGGTAAGAGGATAGAGGTTAACGATGTCTTAAGGGAACTCCAGAATCAGGGGATAACCAATTATGACCTGAGAGCTATTACCATAACTATAAGCGAAAAAGATTCTAAGTCTGTTCGAATAGGCGGAAAAACCTTTAGTGTTGGTGGGAAAAGGCATTCTGTGGCAAAAATATCTGATGATAAAATGAAGGCAACTGTAAGTATTATCCCCTTCACAGGTGAGATATATAGTCCAACTCTTGATGAGATTAAGAATGATCTGGCAGCAGCTGGTGTTGTCTATGGTATTGATGAAGTAATTATTAAAGAGATGTTGCAAAACCGATTGATTGATGAACCAGTAGTTGTGGCTCAGGGTCGCCCGGCTGTAGATGGGAAAAATGCAATAATTGAATATTTTTTTAACACGGAAAAGAAAAGAACACCATTTGCCATGAGCGAGGATGGCAGCGTAGATTTTCGGGAGATTGGACTTATTCAAACCATAAAAGCAGGGGGTATTCTGGCAAAAAAGGTTGGCTTAAACAAGTGTACCCATGGTATGAGTGTTACTGGTCAATCCATTCCAGCAACAGATGGTAAGGATATTATATTGCCTAAGGGGAAAAATACACTCCTGAGCGAGGATGGGACAGAATTGATAGCCACGGTTAAGGGGCAGATAATCTGGGATGGTGTAAAGATAGATGTGGATCCTGTTTGCAAGATTAAGGGTGATATTTGTTTTGAAACAGGAAATATCTATTTTAATGGGTCATTGATTATAGATGGAAATGTAAACGAGGGATTTATTGTTAAGGCAGATGATGATATAGAAATAAAGGGGACTGTAGAAAAAGCTTTCGTCGAATCCTTGGAAGGAAACATTACTGTTCATGGGGGGATTGTTGGCGTTGGACAAGACAAGATCCATGCACAAAAAAAATTAATGGCTAAATTTATCCAAAACGCAGATGTTTCTGCCGGAGGTGATGTTATTGTTACAGAATTCATCCTCCATAGCCTTGTGGATTGTGGGGGAAGTGTGTTTGTGACTAAAGGGAAAAAAGGGGCAATTATTGGGGGAAAGATTCGGGCAACCAAAGAGATTTGTGCCAAAACCATAGGAAATATAGCTGAGACCGTAACCATAATTCAGGTTGGCATAGACCCTGCGGTCAGGGAAGAGATTAACAGCATAACCCATGATATTCAAAGTGCTCAGGATGAGTTAAAAAAGGCTGTGATGGATGTTAATACATTAAGGACAATGAAGGAAAAATTTGGTAGTCTATCTCCTGAAAAAGAAGAGACTTACCAGCTTGCCAGATCAATGCAAATAGCCATGACCAGTGAAGTTAAATACCTGAAACAGCGAAGTGAGAGCCTTCAGAAAGAGATAGAATATTTAAAGGATGGCAAGATATCTGCTATTGAATACATCTATCCACGGGTAAAGATAACTATTGTTAAAAACGAATATGAGATAAAGGATATTAGAAAAAATATTTGCTTTTATTCAAGATTGGGGACAATTACATCGTCTCCGTATACAGGGTAGGGGAAGGGAGACTTTTTAACACAGAGGACACAGAAGTTGATAGGTTGATGAGTTTATAGGTTAAAGAAACACAGATTCATAATTCATAAACATTTCCTATCAATTCATCCACTTATCAACCCATCAACTATTCAACTTATCAACTTTTTGTGTCTTCGTGCCTTTGTGGTGAGTAGTTACAAATATTATTATTGGAAAGGGAGCGTCTTAAATGCAAAAACTATGGGGTGGCAGATTTAGTAAACAAACAGATACTATTACTGAGGATTTTACCGCATCGGTTCAGTTTGACTATCGATTAGCGTCTTATGATATTCAGGGATCAATAGCTCATACAAGGATGTTGAAAAAATGTGGAATATTAACCGAAAGCGAAGAGTCTCTGATTGTAGAGGGATTAAACAGTATTCATCAGGACATTTTGGCAAATAACTTCTTGTTTGACCCGAAGCTTGAGGATGTTCATATGAACATTGAATACGCTCTTATTCGGAAGATTGGAGAGGTGGGGAAAAAACTGCACACTGCCAGATCCCGCAATGACCAGATAACCCTTGATATGAGGCTTTATCTTCTCTGGGAATTGAAAGAAATAATAACCCTCATAAGGTCTTTTCAATCTGCTATCCTATTGATTGCCGAGAAGAACATAGAGGCTATTATGCCCGGGCATACACATCTCCAACATGCCGAACCTGTCTTGTTTTCCCACCACATTATGGCATATTTTTGGATGTTCGAAAGGGATATGCAGAGATTTGCTGATTGCTTAAAGAGGATAAATATTTTACCACTGGGGGCATGTGCCCTGGCTGGTACATCTCTGCCTATTGATAGAGAATATACCGCCAGTCTGCTTGATTTTCCAGGGATAACAGAAAATAGTATTGATACAGTAAGTGATCGTGATTATATCCTTGAATTCTCCTCTGTTGCCTCAATTTGCATGATGCATCTTTCACGATTGAGTGAAGAGATTATCCTGTGGTCTACCCATGAATATCGCTGGGTAGATATAGACGAGTCATTTTGTACCGGCAGCAGCATCATGCCGCAAAAAAAGAACCCTGATATGTGCGAATTAACCAGAGGGAAAACAGGGCGGGTATATGGCAATCTTTTTAGTCTTTTTACCATCATGAAATCCCTTCCCTTAGCCTATAATCGAGATATGCAGGAGGATAAAGAGCCTTTATTTGATACTGTGGATACGCTGAAACAATGTTTGGGAATCTATGATAGATTAATAAGCTCCCTGAAGATAAATACTGAAAGGATGAGATTATCCCTGTCTAATGATTTTTCATGGGCAACGGAGATGGCTAATTATCTGGTACAAAAGGGCATTCCATTCCGTGATGCTCACCATATAGTTGGCAAGATTGTGGCGGCTAACCGGGATATTATGGAATTTACTCTGGAAGAGCTCAAGGAATTTTCAGAACTGTTTGAGAATAACATATTTGAGGTTACCAAACCTGAGTATGGAATAAATCAAAAGAATTCTGCAGGCGGAACATCTTGTAAACAGGTGAAGGAACAGATTGAACAGGCAAGAAAATTAGTAACCGTTCACAACTAATAATATTTTAACACAAAGTTCACAGAGACGACAGAGAGACACAGAGCTTAAATTCCAATCAGCATACAGCTTATTTTCATACAATAAGCAGTTATTTTACCTGAAAGCCGATTGTCCTCTTTCTCTGTGTCCCTCCTGATACTCTGTGTCCTCTGTGTTAAAAATATAGGCTGTGAACGGTTACAATTTTTTTTGTTGACAATCTGGTAAAGGTAGTATATAATCTATTATAGTAATAAAAAAATGGGCAATTTGTTTTTTAGTTGTCAAGAAAAAAATATGAGGTTAATCTGTGGCTGTAATATCTGCAATGCCTGTAGAAGTAAATGGAGCTAAAGAAGATAAAAATCCTTCTCCTAAGGGTAAACGCCGTCTTGGAGAGATGCTGGTAGAAAAGGGTATTATAAATTATTCCCAATTAAAGCAGGCATTAGATATCCAAAAAAAAGGGGGCGATAGATTAGCCTGCGTTCTGGTTGAACTGGGAATCGTTAATGAAATAGCAATTGCTGATTTTCTGTCCTCAGAAACAAAGACACCAAGGGTAACAAAGGAACAGTTAAGAGCTGTTGACCTTTCAGTAAAAGGTCTTATCTCTGAAAACATTATTCATAAGAATTTGGTTATACCATTAAGTAAAAAGGATAAAACATTAACGGTTGCTCTCACAGATCCATTAAACATCTTTCTCATAGATAACTTGTCTGCCAGAACCAAGTGTATTATCCAACCAGTAATCGCCACAGCATCTGAGATAAAAGAGGTAATTGAGAGAACCTATGGCAAAACACTCTCTGTTGCAAGTATTATAAAAAAGATGGAGGTGCAGAAAGGGGTTGAAATTATTCAACCAGATATTGAAAAAGAAGATATTACCTTATTGGTCAAGGAGAGTGGGGAAGCCTCTGTTGTTAGCTTAGTTAATTATATATTGATGGATGCAATTCGTAACAGGGCTTCTGATATTCATATAGAGCCATTTGAGAATCAGGTAAGGATTAGAACAAGGATTGATGGAATATTATATGAGTCACCCTCTCCGCCCAAAAAGTATCAAAATGCTATTGTCTCTCGAATAAAGATTATGTCTGGTCTTGATATTGCAGAAAAGAGATTGCCTCAGGACGGAAGGTTTAAGGTAAAATATGAGGGCAGGAATATTGATTTTCGTGTTTCCATGATCCCTACAGCCTTTGGGGAAAAGGTGGTGTTGCGAGTTCTTGATGCCTCAGCCCTGTGTCTGGATATTGTGGACCTTGGGCTTGAAGCAAAGACATTTGATCTCTTTAAGAAATGTATTCATGCCCCATATGGAATAATCCTTGTAACTGGTCCAACGGGTTCAGGAAAAACAACAACCCTTTATTCTACCTTAAAATCCATGGACTCTGTCGCAAAAAATATTATTACGATTGAGGATCCAATAGAGTATGTTTTGCCGGGGGTAAATCAGCTTCAGATAAAACCAGAGATAGGATTGGATTTTACGGATGGATTAAGGTCATTCTTAAGACAGGATCCAGATATTATTATGGTGGGTGAGATACGGGACAGGGAAACGGCTGAGGTTTCTATTAATGCAGCTTTAACTGGTCATCTGGTGTTTACTACCCTGCATACCAATGATTCGGCTGGTGCGATTACCCGATTAATCAATATGGGTATTGAGCCGTTTTTAATCTCATCAACAGTTATTATGTCTATTGCCCAGAGGTTGGTAAGAAAGATATGCCCTGATTGCAAAGAGGAGTATAAAGAATCAGCAAAGAATCTTCAGGCTGTTGGGGTAAAAATAGATTCAAGTCGGGAGGTAACCCTTTATCGAGGGATTGGATGTGATCGGTGTAAGGGTATTGGATATAAGGGAAGATTAGCTATCTTTGAGGTAATGGTCCTGACAGAAGAGATAAGACAACATATCTTGAGCCGTGAACCTTCACAGATAATTAAACAATCTGCCATGAATAGTGGTATGATTAGCCTCAGAGAGGCTGCATTAAGAAAGGTTGCCGCCGGGTTAACTACAGTTGAAGAGGTATTGCGATTAACCTTTGAAGAGAAGATGGGGGATATGTAGCCCAGACATTCCTGTCTGTGTTTCATATTACTATTCAACCTTTCTGGCTATTTTGACGATAAAGATATATAAGATTATGATTTCAAAGATGTTTGATAAAAGGGAGTGATGAAACCGTGTATAGTATGGAATCTTTGGTGCATTTAATGGTAGAAAGAGAGGCATCTGATATTCATTTATTGATTGGTGCCCCGCCACAGCTTCGAATTGACGGTGTGATTACCCCGATAGAGGATTGTGAAAGGCTGACCCCGGAATCATGTCAACAGTTGGTTTATAGTATTCTGACTGATGATCACAAGAGGAGGTTTGAGGAGGAGAATGAACTGGATCTTTCTTTTGGGGTAAAGGATGTGGGCAGGATCAGAATGAATGTTTTCCGCCAAAGGGGAACAGTAGGTGCTGCCTTAAGAAGTATCCCCAATGAAATACCAACCTTTGAAAAGCTGAGTTTACCACCTATTGTTCGGGATATTGCCGAGCTACCATCTGGTCTTGTACTGATTACCGGCCCTACAGGGTCAGGGAAATCAACAACCCTGGCAGCTATGATTGATTATATTAACACTAATCGTCGAGAACATATCATTACAGTTGAAGACCCTATTGAATTTCTACATCATCATAAAAATGCTATTGTTTGTCAAAGAGAGGTCGGGAGTGATACCAAAAGTTTTGGTATAGCACTTAAATATATCTTGCGACAGGATCCGGATGTGATATTGATAGGGGAAATGCGTGACTTAGAAACCATAGCTGCGGCTTTAACCATTGCGGAAACAGGACATTTGGTGTTTGCTACGCTGCATACACCTGATGCTATTCAATCCGTTAACCGTATTATCGATGTTTTCCCCGGTCATCAACAGCCACAGATACGGGGACAGCTTTCCTTTGTTTTGCAAGCTATATTTTCGCAGATACTTTTACCTCATGCTATGGGCAAGGGCAGGGTCTTAGCACCTGAGATTTTAATTGCCACGCCAGCCATGCGTAACCTTATCAGAGATGGTAAAATACATCAGGCATATACGGTTATGCAATCTGGCAGACAGCATGGTATGCAGAGCATGAATATGGCTCTGGTGGACCTCTATAATTCAGGGCAGGTTACCTATGAAGATTGCCTTAATTATTCCCCGGATGCAGAAAGCTTAAAACAATTGCTCGGTGGAAGCAGAGGACGAATGGGTGGCATGTAAAAGTACCGCCAGCATCCTTGGTACTTTCTTTTTCGTCAGGAATTCCGCCAGCAAGGATGCTGTCGGTACTTTTAATGGAGAATTCTAATTATGCCAACTTATATTTATAAAGCCCGAAATATGGATGGAACCGTAGTTACCGGGAAGATAGATGCTGAGACTCAACGATCGGTAATTATGAAGCTGAAACAGCAGCATTTGATGGTAATTACAGCTGAGGAAGAAAAGTCCAATATCTTTTCCAGAATGACAGAAATTCTGAAATTCAAGGGTTGGGTTGGGCTCAAGGATCTGGTATTATTCAGCCGTCAGCTGGCAACGCTAATAAATGCAGGTATTCCTATTGTTCAATGTTTGAATGTATTGATTGATCAGGTAGATAATAAAAACTTTAAGAGAATAATTATGACTGTTCGTGAGGATATTGAAAAGGGTGCATCTGTTACTATGTCCATGGGAAAACATCCCAATGTATTTAATCAGCTCTATACCAGTATGATAAAATCAGGGGAATCAGGCGGTGTGCTGGACGAGGTTCTGGAAAGGATCGCGTCCTATCTGGAGTCTGTTCAGTCACTCAGAAGAAAGGTGCAAACAGCTATGGCGTATCCTGGAGTGGTTAGTTGTATTGCAGTAGGAATAATTCTATTCTTGTTAATCTTTGTTATTCCAGCCTTCAAGGATGTATTTGAAAGTTTTGGGGCAAAGCTACCACTTCCTACTATGATTCTGATTAAGGTTTCTGATGTCATTAAAACCTATATTGTATGGTTTATTCTCTTTGTTATGGGTGTATTTTTTTTGGGAAGGCTTTTTATTACCAAAACAGAGAAAGGAAGATTATTATTTGATTCTCTGCTCCTGAAAATACCTGTCTTTGGTCCATTGTTTCGAAAGATAGCTGTAACCAGATTTGCTCGAACACTGGGAACACTTGTGAGAAGTGGTGTATCTATTTTAGAGGCATTAGAGATTGTGGCAAAAACCTCTGGGAATAAAATTGTAGAATTAGCCGTTATGGGTGCCAGATCATCTATCCGAGAGGGAGAAAGGATTACTGACCCATTAAGAGAGTGTGGAGTATTTCCCCCTATGGTCATTCAGATGGTCTCGGTAGGTGAAGAAACCGGTGCTCTTGATACCATGTTGATGAAGATAGCTGATTACTATGACCGCGAGGTTGATTCCGCTGTTTCAACCCTTGCCTCTTTGATAGAACCTCTCATGATTTGTGTTCTGGGGATTATTGTTGGTGGAATTGTGATTTGTATGTATCTGCCAATCTTCATGATTTCAACTATTGTCTCAGGAAACTAAGGGTCTGTTATACTCAGCAAGGGGTAACTACTCAAGTAAAGGAATTTACCACTCAAGACACAAAGACGCAAAGCTCACAAGGTTCACTTATTCCTCACACAAAGCCACAGAGATCACAAAGATATATGAGATTTTTTTCTTTTCTACCCTTTGTGTTCTTTGTGTCTTTGTGTGATTAATTCCGATTGCACAGCTCGGAAAAAACTACGAAATACGCGAAAAACAGCGAAAATTAATAATCAGAAGGAATTTGTGGATCAGAATTTTTCGCGGTTTTTTGCGTTTTTCGTAGTTATCTCTTGATAGCTGAGTAGTTACAGCAAGGGCATAAATGCTTACCTGTGGTGAGAGGGAATTTCCAGATGAAAACACGAAATGGTTTTACACTCCTTGAATTAATGATTGTATGTGCAATTATTGCTTTATTGTCCGCTATTTCGATTGTCCGATTCGTTCAATTAATTGATATTGCAAGAGAGTCCGTGACCAAAGCAAATCTATGCTCATTTCGTGCAGCAATTGCCAGCTATTATTGTGATACAAAAGGGTTGTATCCTGTGTATCTGGATAGTGCCACTCGAACAAATAGTAATGAAATCCTACCGGTGTTTATCCCTCGTTATATGCAAAAGATACCCCAGGCTAGCCTGAGAAGAAATGTTCCTCATAATCATTCTAATGCTATTGCTACAATTACTACAGGAGAGGAAGAAATAGCAACAACAACTATTGCAGATGTGGGGGGCTGGATATATTCTCCTTCATCCGGGGATATCAGGATCAATTGTACCTGCAAGGATGTTGCTGGTTTGAATAAAATAGACGGTACTCGTTATTATAATTATGGACATGAAGAATAATGGCAAAAAAAAAAGCAATACCCATTAACAAACAACCCAAAAAAGCACCTGTCTATGAATTTGTGCCGTCAAAACTTGACTCATGGATGAATATAGTCGGCATATTGGTATTTTTAGCTGCATTTATGGTTTATTTAAGGACGCTTACCCCAAGCATTGAGCTTCATGATAGCGGCGAGTTGGTTTCCGCAGCTTATGTTTTAGGGATATGCCATCCACCGGGCTATCCTCTTTATTGCTTGATGGGGAAATTCCTGACACTCATTCTTCCCTTAGCAAATATTGCCTTCAGGATGAATATCTTCTCTGCCCTTTCTGCATCTGTGGCTGTCATGATGGTTTATTTTATAACCATGAAGATATCTTGTCCTCTTTTGAATAAAGAAAAGCCTATCCTGTCCATTGTCCCGGGCATAGTAGCCGCTGGTATGCTCACCTTTGCCACCACCTTCTGGCAACAGGCTGTTATTGCCGAAAAATATACCCTCAACGCCTTGTTTGCTGCCTTGCTTATCTTTGTCCTGATTAAATGGTGGGAGAGGATAGCTCAAAATATTCCCCATCAGCCATATCTGTACCTGTTTTTCTGCTTACTCGGGCTTGCCTTTACACACCATCTTCAAACCATTTTTCTGGCAGCAGCAGGTGTGTGTTTTATCCTCATAATTGGCTGGAACAAGAGGCAGAGTTTTCTTAACCCTCAGGTACTCCTAAGGGCAGGGATATTCTTTGGGCTGCCGCTTCTCTTGTATCTTTACCTTCCCATTCGGGCATCAGCTCATCCAGTAATTAATTGGGGTGCCCCGGATACATGGGAACGATTTATCAATCATATAACGGTTAAAGAATATGGGTATTATTTTTCTTCCTCAGTTAGTGAACTCCTTAATAAATTATTTATTAAACACCCCTCCTTTTTTGTGATGCAATTTACTCCATATTTAGCAGGCTTTGGATTTATCGGGGCAATATGGCTGTTTCGCAAGTGCTGGAAGTTTTTATTACTGTCTGGAGGGATTCTGGCAATAGACTTTGCCCATTCTGTCAGGTATGGAATACACAATATTGAAGATTATTACATCCCTGGGTATATGGTTTTTTCTATCTGGATTGGGCTAAGCATTATACCTATCAGTCAATTAATCAGGAAACGATTCCCAAAGGCTGCCATGATTTCCTTAGCCTTTCTGATTATGCCTTTAATTACCTTTTCCAATAATCTTTATTATGCTAATAACCATAAGAGTTTTTATGCCTATGATTATGCCCGCAATATCCTTATGCCGCTTCAGGATAAAGCCGTTCTGTTTGTCAAGGGTGATACTTTTTCCTTTCCACTCTGGTATCTGTATAATGTAGAAGGGATGCGGGATGATGTATATATGGTTGACCATTACTCCCTGTATCTTGATTGGTATGCCTCTCAGTTGAAAGAACGATATCCAACACTCAACTTTTCGTTTACCCCACAAAACAAAGCCACCCGTCTTTCTCCAGAGGCTGAGGTCTATATCTATGAAAGGCTGAATAATATTGTGGATAATAATCCTACTCTGGCAAGTTATCTGCCCTTTGACCCAAAGGTAGAGGAACGATATGCCTTAGTTCCGGCTAATATTTGTCATCGAATACTTCCCAAGGGGACACCGATTAGCGAACAAATCAAGGCAATTGATCCAAATCTTAACTTTGTTTGTCGCTATATTCTTGACAAGAATATTTACAAGCCGGAAAGGGTTGCCTCAAATGTATCCAATTATGGTATTTCTTACAATAATCTGGGTAAATTTTATCAGGATAATCAGTCGTATCCAGAGGCAATCATGGAGTTTAAGAAGGCTCTGGCTGTCTCCCCTGAATATATTACCGCATATTATCAATTGGGGCTGGCTTACAAGGATACAGGCAAATACAAGGAGGCAATGGAACAGTTTGAAAAAATAAAAGCCATCTCCCCTGATGATGCCAGAGCAGATTATGGCATGGGTATGGTTTTTCACAAGCAGGGCTTTTTATCCAGAGCGATTGATAGTTATCAAAAGGCAATTAAGCTGGACCCGGGCAAGGATTTTCTCTACGCTACACTTGGCAGTGCCTGTCTTGAGGCTCACATACCGCTTGAAGCAGTTAAGGCATTTCAAAAGGTGGTGGAATTAAGCCCGAACAGTCCAGACGCTTATTATAATCTGGGGATAGCTTATAGCCATCTGGGGGATAAAAATAACGCTGATAGCTGTTATCAGAAGGCATTGAGTTTGAGGAGGTAGGCAAAACATAAACGACTACAGCTTATTTACCTGAGTAGTTACCCCTTCTGAGCTATTACAAACTGGAAATATCCAAATATCTGCAAATGCTTTTTCCTGTTTTGCGGCTATCTTTTTTAACCTGATAAGTTCAAGAAGGGCAAGCAGGGTAACAATCATATCCTTCTTTTTAGATGCCCCCTTGAGTAGTGCAAAAAAAGACACCTTGCCGTCTGATTTGAGGATATGCTGAATCTCCTCCATGCGATGAAAGATGGTGGTAGAATGAGCTACAATCTCCATTGGGACAATTCGTTCTTCTTTTTTTAAGAGATTGATAAAGCTTGTTGCCAGAGCATAAAGGTCAATGTCTAATAATTCATCTTCCTGAACAGTATCTATGGGATGGGCTTTAGTCATGATTTGTTGTTGTTTAAGAAATTTCTCCTGAAGTTCCTGTGCCGCTTCTTTGTATCTTTGATATTCAAGAAGTCTATTAGCCAGCTCTGTTTTTGGGTCTTGTTCCTCAGATTGTGTCTGGTCTTCTTTCTTCTGTTGAGGCAGAAGTAATCGGGATTTCAGGGAGAGAAGATATGCAGCCATGACCAGAAACTCTGAGGCAATATCTATATCCAGTGTCTGCATCAGGTTCAGGTATTCTAAATAATCCTTGGTGATTTTAGCTATAGGAATATCATAGATGTTTAGTTTTTCTTTTTTAATAAGATGAAGGAGTAAATCAAACGGTCCCTCAAACATCTCAAGTTTAATCTGATATTTTTTCATTCTCGCCCTGCCCCAAACACAGCCTTCATGATCTCATTCATGGTACAAGAGGCAATCTTTGAGGCTCGTTTATTCCCTTGTTCAAGAATCTGTTCAATTATTTTTGGGGAAGATCTGAACTCAATCTGTCTTTCGTGTATCTCAGCCATAATTAGCTTCAGGATGTCCGCCAGATTTGACTTACATGCCCTGCAACCTCTTTTTGCTTCCAGACACTCTGTTTTTACTATTTTCTCATCCTGTGGGTTAAATGCCTGATGAAAGGCATAAACTACACACCCTTCCGGATGACCCGGATCGCTTACATGAATACGAGTCGGGTCAGTAAACATATTCTGAATCTTTTTGGCGACAATATCCATGGTATCAGCGAGGTAGATACAATTTTCATAACTTTTACTCATCTTTCTCCCATCAATGCCAGGGAGTTTTGGGACTTGAGCTAATTTTTCTTGAGGTTCAGGAAAAATATTCCCATAAAAATGATTAAACCTGCGAGCTATTTCTCTGGTAAGCTCTATGTGTGGAGCCTGATCCACACCAATAGGCACAACAGTTGCCCTATAAAGCAAAATATCTGCTGCCTGAAGTACCGGATAACCAAGAAAGCCATGTGTACTTAAATCTACATTGGCTAACTGGATTATCTGCTCCTTGTAGGTTGGATTTCTTTCCAGCCATGAGATAGGGGTGATAATGGATAAAAGCAGGTATAATTCTGCATGTTCCTTGACATGGGATTGCTGGAAAATGGTGCATTTTTCAGGAGAAATTCCTGCACTTAACCAATCAACAACCATATCCATAATATTTTGCTTAAATGCTGTTGTATCAGCATAACCTGTGGTTAAGGCATGCCAATCAGCAACCATATAAAAGCACTCGTACTCATTCTGGAGTTGTTGCCAGTTCTTGAGCGCCCCAAGCAAATGTCCAAGATGTAACTTACCAGTAGGACGCATCCCGCTTAATACTCGTTCCATAATATTCTCCTTTTGATTATTATCTATACCTGTAATTAACAGATAATACTATACTGTATCGTATCCTGTTTGTCAAGATAATTTTTGCAATCAACACCCAAACATCTAAGGAGTCAAGAAAAAATATATTCAAGTGGGGCATAAATTGCGATTTTTCTCGGGGTGAGGATTAATCAAGGAGAGCAATGGCGCGCAAGGTGAGCAATAGTGTACTATTACGAACCTGAACAACACAGCTATCGTTGATTAAGACCAGCGAAAAACGCAATTTATGCCCCACTTGAGTATAAGTTATACACCAAGAGGCACTGAGACGATTGGATGGCAAGGCGGACAGGTCTGTATTTGTGGGACACGATAATCGCTGGCAGGGGTTAGGGGGTGGTAGCATGTACAGCTTGCCG
>Ga0210016_1000241_pt1 | contig 46230 bp, 67 predicted proteins | sample CryGeyCG2014_300_FD_185454 | JGI IMG/M metagenome (GOLD analysis project Ga0210016, IMG submission 185454) | Groundwater microbial communities from aquifer - Crystal Geyser CG02_land_8/20/14_3.00 (SPAdes) (version 2) | ecosystem: Environmental > Aquatic > Deep subsurface > Groundwater | place...
GCCAGATGGGTTACCACCTTAGGACAGAGTATAACAAATTGATAATAAAAATTTCAGACAAGCCAGAGGGCATAAATCCAAAATCAGGCTTTAAGTATTATGGCCTTGTGAAGAACAGCTATATCCTAGTTAAAGGGTCTATACAAGGGTCTTCAAAACGGCTTATAAGATTAAATTATGCTATAAGGCCGCATAAAAGAAAACATTCAGAAACATTTGAAATAGAACATATTAACACTCAAAAATGAAACTACAAATATTAAGCATATCAAAAGAAGAAATTGGAAAGCAGGAGCTTCCAATACAGTTTGAGGAAGAGGTAAGGCCGGATTTGATAAAGAGAGCTGTTATCTCAATACATGGCAATGCAAGGCAGGCCTATGGATCAGACCCCATGGCTGGAAAAAGATCTTCTGCAAAGCTGTCAAGAAGAAGGCATGTTTACAAAACATCCTATGGAATAGGGATTTCAAGGGTTCCAAGAAAAATAATGAGCAGCCGTGGAACAAGAATGAACTGGGTTGGTGCCTTTGCACCTGGAACAGTTGGCGGAAGAAAAGCACATCCGCCTAAAGCTGGCAAGGACTGGACAAAAAAAATCAACAAAAAGGAAAGAAGAAAGGCAATAAGAAGCGCAATTGCAGCAACACTGTCAAAAGAACTTGTTGCTAAAAACCATATTATTCCTGATAATTATCCGTTTATAATAGAAAACAAGTTTGAATCACTGAAAAAAACAAAAGAAGTAAGAGATGTTTTGAAAAAAATAGGCCTTGAAAAAGAGATTGAGAGAGTGAGTGAAAAAACAATAAGAAGCGGAAAAGGGAAGAAAAGAGGAAGAAAATACAAAAGCAAAGCAGGGCCTTTAATCATAGTTTCAAAAGACTGCAACCTATTGAAAGCAGCAAAAAACATAGAAGGCATAAATGTAATAATGGTAAAATCACTTAATGCAAAGTCATTAGCACCCTCAGCAAATCCAGGGCGCTTAACAATATGGACTCAGGATGCAGTCAAAGAATTAGGAGACAAAAAATTATTCATGTAAAATGGAACCATACAAAGTTATCAAATACCCATTGTCAACAGAAAAGTCTGTCAGACTAATGGAATCTGAGAACAAGCTTATCTTTACTGTAAACAGGAGTGCAACAAAGCAGGATGTAAAAAAAGCAATTGAAGAGATGTTTAAGGTAAAGGTAATAAAGGTAAATTTAGCAATAAATGGCAATGAAAAAAAGGCATATGTCAAGCTGAGTGATGATACGCCGGCTATTGACATTGCAACACAGCTAGGGTTGATGTAAAAATGTGGAGGAAAAATAAAGACTAGAGGAAGAGTGGGACTTCAACGAAGTTGAATGTCGCACATGTTTTTCCGAGGTTTTTATTAAAAAGCTCATGGGTAAAAATCTTATACAGCAGGCACGTGGAAAAGGAGGCCCAACATATAGGGCGCCTAGCTTCAGGTATAAAGGAAAGGCATCTTATCTTATCCCTTCTGAAGGCAGATTAAATGCGAAGATTATTGATATAATAAGATGTGCAGGCCATTCAGCACCATTAATTGTATTGGAACACGATAATAAAATCAGAAACCTGATGATTGCACCTGAGGGAATAAAAGTAGGGGATACTGTTGAATATGGCGAAAAAATAGCCCCGGAAAATGGCAATATACTCTTGCTTAAGGATGTGCCTGAGGGAACATTAGTTTATAATATTGAAGGCCAGCCAGGCGACGGTGGAAAGTTTGTAAGGGCATCAGGAGCATTTGCAAGAGTGATTTCAAAAATGAAAAGTAATGTTGTTGTTCAGCTGCCTTCAAAAAAACAAAAAGAGTTTAATCCAAACTGCAGGGCAACCATCGGCGTGATTGCTGGCGGAGGAAGAAAAGAAAAGCCCTTTTTGAAAGCTGGAAAGAAATTTTATGCAATGAAGGCAAAAAACAAGTTGTGGCCAAGCATATCCGGAACATCGCAGAATGCTGTTGATCATCCATTTGGTGGATCAAGCTCAGCACATAAAGGAAAACCAACAATAGCGCCAAAAAATGCGCCTCCAGGAAGAAAAGTAGGAGCAATACATCCAAGAAGGATGGGAAGGAAAAAGAAGTAAAATGGCAAAAAAGGAATTCACCTACAGGGGAAAAACTCTTGAAGAGCTAAAGAGTATTAGCATCAATGATTTTGCAGAACTTGTTCCTGCAAGACAGAGAAGAAGCCTTAAAAGAGAAGCAACAGACTTGCAGAAAGTATTCATAAAAAAAATAATAAAAGGCAACAACATAAAAACAGAATGCAGAGATATAATAATTATTCCAAAAATGGTTGGAAAAAACATAAGAATTCATAATGGAAAAGAGTTTATTCCGGTATTAATACAGCCTGAGATGATTGGCCACCGCCTTGGGGAATTTGTGTTTACAAGGAAAAGGGTCATGCATCATGCACCTGGTGTTGGAGCTACCAGGTCAAGTGCAAGTCTTTCGGTAAGGTAATAAAATGTCACCATACAAATATTCAGCAAAAGTAAATGAGCATAGGGTAAAGGCTGTTGGATTATTGATGCCAATATCAACAAAGCAGAGCATTGAAATATGCAACCTCATCAGGGGGAAGAACCTGCAGAAAGCAAAGAAAATATTAAGTGAAGCTAAGGATATGAAAAGGCCTATTCCATTTAGAAGATTTACAGAAGGTGCAGGCCATAAGCACGGAATTGGGCCTGGAAAATACCCTGTAAAGGCATGCAGCGAAATATTAAGATTAGTAAGCCTGGTTGAGGCAAATGCACAGCACAAGGGCCTGGATACATCAAGCCTTGAGATAATACATATATGCGCTAACAAAGGGCCTAAGTCATGGCATTACGGAAGACAAAGCAGGATAAAGATGAAAAGAAGCCACATTGAGATCGTTGTTGAAGAAAAAGAGGCTAAAAAGAAAGGAGTTAAAAAAGAAATGAAGAAAGTTGAAACAAAAAAACCTATTAAGAAAGAAAAACACAAAAAAATAGAAGCCAAGGTTGGGGAGATTAGAGAAAAACTACAGCAGGAAGGAAAATCACAAAAAGAAAAAGTGCCTAGTGCTTTTGAATTAAAAAAGAAAAAAGAAAGCAAAGAACCTAAAAAAACAACAAAAAGTGAGACAAAATGCAAGGAAAAATAGATTGGAAAAATTCAAAAGAAAAGATTAAAGTCTCTATCATTATCTCCGCCTACAATGAAGAAAAAAATATTAAAAGAATAGTAAAAACTGTTCTTAGGTCAAAGCTTTTTGCTGAAATCATCTGTGTTAATGATGGCTCAACTGACAAAACCCTAAAAATCCTTGAAGGCTTTGGTAACAAAATCAAACTCATCTCTTTCAAAGAAAACAGAGGCAAGTCCTATGTTATGGTGGCTGGCGTTAAAAGAGCAAAAGGAGATATTATTCTTTTTTGTGATGCTGACCTGACAAAGATTAAAAAAAGCCACTTTTTGGGAATAATCCAACCATTAAAATTTGGCTTTGCTGATCAGGTTTTGGCAATACGTGAATCTGATTTAGAACCCTTCAAGAAATTAACAGGTGAAAGAGGCTACTTCAGAAAAGACCTGCTCCCTCATCTTAAAAAGTTTGAGAAGACAAAATTTGGAGCCGAAACATATCTTAATCATGCTTTTAAAAACAAAAGAACCTATTGGTACTTCGAAAAGGGGTTGGTTCAAGCAGGAAAAGGAGGGGGAACTTTTATCAGTCAAGTTCTTTGTGCTGACAAATATTTAAAAGAAGGCTATGAAATTCTTTCTGAGATTATCAGGCAGAAAAAACCTTCCCAGACAAAGGAAGTAAAAAAAATTGTTAAAAGAATAAATAAAACCTATAAATATTATTTTTCACTCCTTAAAAAATTCCTAACTGAGAAAGATATTAAACAAATCTGGGAAAAAGATATTAAAAAATTTAAAAATATAAAAGACTGATAAAAAATGATTGAAAGACAGATTGTTGCACAAAAAAAGAAGGAATATCAAATTCAGGAAATGATTTCCAATAATGTAAAGGGCTCTGGCTATAGCCATACAAAACTTCAAAGGACGCCTCTCGGCGAAAAGATAATAATCTATGCAGCAAGGCCAGGATTAATTGTCGGAAGAAAGGGCCAAAACATAACAAAACTTACAAAGAAGCTAAAAAATGGTTTTAATCTGGAGAATCCTCAGATAGAAATTAATGAAATAGAAAACATAAACCTCAATGCACAGGTTGTTGCCGGGAAAATTGCAGAATCATTGGAAAGATTTGGCACTGCAAGGTTTAAGGGAATAATGCATAAAACAATGGAGGAGGTAATGAGTGCAGGAGCACTTGGAATAGAAATTGTGATATCAGGAAAAATACCTGGAGCAAGGGCAAAATCATGGAGAGTTTACTCTGGTTACCTGAAAAAATGTGGTGATATTGCAATAACAGGAGTAAATAAAGTAAAGGTTAATGCTGTTCTAAAAACAGGTGTTGTTGGTGTTAAGGTAAGTATTATGCCTCCTGACATAGATCTACCAGATAAAATACAGATTTTGGAAGAAAAACAGGAAATCATAGAAGAGATTAAGGAAGAAAAGCCTGTTAAAGAAGAGGTGGAAGAAAAGCCTAAGGCAGGTGAAGAATTAAAGAAAAAACAAGGAAGAGAAGATAAGAAGGTTAAATCAAAAAAAGAAAAAGTAAAGGAAGAAATCAAAAAAACTGTGAAAAATCCAGCTAAAAAAGATCAAAAAGCACCTAAAAAATAACCAAAGAAAAAGGAGTAAAATGGCACTTAAGATAAAAGAAATTGAATCAATGAAGAATGAGGAGTTAAAAGCAAAGCTTGAGGAGCTTAAAAAAGAGCTGATTAAGCATAATGCCCAGATTGCAACAGGAACAAATCCAAAAAGTCCTGGGCAGGTTAAGGTAATGAAAAAAACAATAGCAAGGATTTTAACAGTCTTAAAAACCAAAGGTGGTGAAAAAAAGCAATGAGTGAAGTATGTCCAAAGTGTGGGCTACCCAAGGAACTATGTGTTTGTGAAACAATAGCCAAAGAAAGCCAGATAATAAAAGTGTATGTTATAAATAAAAAATTTGGCAAAAAATATACGGTGATAGAAGGCATTGACAGCAGGGAAATCGACCTGAAAGACCTTACAAAAAAGCTGAAAACAAGGTTTGCATGCGGAGGAACAGCAAAAGAAGGTAAGGTTGAACTCCAGGGAGATCACAAACAAAGGGTTAAGGAGAACCTTGTTCAGATGGGTTTTTCACAAGAGACAATTGATGTAAGATAATGGAATTCAATAAGAAAAGGCTTGCAATAAGCGAGTTAATAGGCCTAGATGTAAAAATTATTGAATCAGAAAATCGCTTGAATATGGGCATAAAAGGTAAAATCATTGATGAAACAAAAAATATGTTTATAATTAAGACAAAAGAAACAAGAAAAAAAATAATCAAGGACCAGTGCGTTTTTGAATTTAAGTTTAATGGAAAAAATATCCAAATCAATGGAAAATCATTATCAGTAAGGCCGGAAGAAAGAATAAAACAAAGGTGAATGTTCATGAAAAGTAATAAATCAAAAAAACAACAAGAGCAAACTGTGCCAAAGAAACCAGATGTTTCAGAATGCAAGGATAAAAACTGCCCTATACATGGCAGCCTGAGCTTTAGGGGGAGAACATTTACTGAAAAGGTTGTTAGTGCAAAATCAAGTAAGAGTGCTATTATTGAGATAAATACGCGACATTACATACCAAAATATGAGAGGTATGAAAAAAAGAGAAAAAGGCTTCAGGTTCATAATCCCATATGCATAAATGCAAAAGAAGGGGATGTTGTTAAGGTGCAGGAATGCAGGCCGATAAGCAAAACAAAGCATTTTGTCATAATTAAAAAGGTGTCATAAAAATGAAGGCATTAAAAGCAAACATAACAAGAGGATTGCCGCATGGAGCTAAAGTTCCAACATGCGATAATTCAGGAGCCAAAATCATAAGGATATTTGGTGTAAAGGGATCCAAGACTGTAAAGGGCAGGATGCCTAGTGCAGGTGTTGGCGATCTTGTTATGGCTTCTGTAAAAAAAGGAAATCCTGATATGGCAAAGCAGGTGGTTATGGCTGTTATTGTCAGACAGAAAAAAGAATACAGGCGCATGGATGGAACAAGAATAAAATTTGAGGATAATGCAGCTGTGGTTTTAAAAGATGACAAGGGAAATCCAAAAGGGACAATATTCAAGGGGGCCATAGCAAAAGAAGCCTGTGAGAGATGGCCTGGTATAGCAAAGCTGGCAAAAATTATTGTGTGATAATCATGAAAAAAAAATTTTCAAGAGAATGGATAAGAAGCAAGCAACCAAGGAAGCAGCGCAAATACAATTATAATGCTCCGCTGCATATAAAAGGAAAGTTTATGGCTGCTCACCTTTCAAAAGATTTAATGAAAAAATACAACAGAAGGAGTATCAGGGTAAGGAAAGGTGATAAGGTGATTTTATTGAGGGGCCAGTTCAAGAAAAAAAAAGGGAATGTAGAAAGAGTTGATCTTAAAAAATCAAAGGTCTACATATCAGGCGTTGAAATGATAAAGAAGGATGGTACAAAGGTATTTTATCCAATACACCCTTCAAACCTTGTTGTAACAGAGCTTAACCTTGATGATAAAAAAAGGATAGCAGTTGCAAACAAGTCAAAAAAAGCTGATAAAATAATCAAAGAGCAGGAAGGAAAAAAGTGATTCAAAATGGCTAAAAAGCATTTAAAAAGATTAGTAGCTCCAAAATCCTGGAAAATAAAAAGAAAAGGTATAGTATTTGTTACAAGGCCAAAGCCAGGCATGCACAGCAAAAAAAACAGCATCTCATTAAACCTTGTTTTAAGGGATATGCTGAAATATGCAAAAACAACAAGAGATGTTAAGGTTATACTCTCTAAAGGGGATGTTTTGGTAGATGGAAAACAAAGAAAAGACCACAGGTTTTCAGTTGGTGTCATGGACTTGATAGAGATACCAAAAATAAAGGACTGTTTCAGGGTCTTGTTAAACAAAAAAGGCAATATATCCCTTGTCAGGCTAAAGCCAGATGAAGCAAAAATCAAGCTGTGCAAGGTTGTTGGAAAAACTATCATAAAGAAAGGAAAGATGCAGGTTAATTTGAATGATGGAAAGAATATCCTTGTTGATAAGAATGATTACAAGACTGGAGACACACTGGTTGTTGAGGTTCCTGAACATAAAATAAAAGAACATCTGAAATTTGAGAAAAGCGCATTTGTTTACTTATCAGGAGGAAAGCACAAGGGTGAATCTGGAATTATTGAGGAAATAAAAAACAGCATAATTAAAGTAAAGCCAGAATCTGGCGAAAGCTTTGAAACATCAAAAAGATTTGCCTTTGTTATAGGCAGGGAAAAACCAATTATCACATTAAGCTAATAAGGTTTAAAGAATGAATCCATCAAGAGATATTAAAATAAGCAAGGTAACACTTAACATAGGTGCTGGAAAAGACCAGACCAAATTAGATAAAGGTATAAAATTATTCAAAAGCATAACAAATGTAAGTCCTGTTAAAACAATCACATCAAAAAGAATTCCTGGATGGGGCCTGAGGCCCGGGCTTCCTATCGGCTGTAAGGTTACATTAAGGAAAAAAAATGCAATAGAACTCTTAAAGAGGCTCCTGCAGGCAAAAGACACCAAGCTAAAAGAGAGCCAGTTTGATAATAATGGGAATATTGCATTTGGCATAGAAGAGTACATTGACATTCCAGGGGTTAAATATGATCCTGAAATCGGCATTATTGGGTTAGAAGTTTGCATAACTCTTGAAAGAAATGGCTTTAGGATAAAGAGAAGGAGGATTGCCAAAAAAAAGATTCCGAAAAAACATATGATAACAAAGCAGGATGCAATTGATTTTATGAAAAAAGAGTTTAATATAGGATTAGAGGGAGATTAAATGACAGTAAGCAATTATAAAAAGGTATTCAAGCAACTGCAGGCCAAGCCTGTAAAGCTAAAGCGCTTCCTAAAGCATAGCTCTCCCAAAGAGAGAAATTGCGGAATAAGCAAGAAACGCTGTGAAAGGTGCGGAAGGGCAGGCGGCCATATAGGAAAATATGGCCTGAATTTATGCAGGCAGTGCTTCAGGGAGATATCAACAAAAATAGGATTTAAAAAATACAGTTAAAGGTGTAAAAATGTTAAATGACTCACTTGCAAATGCATTATCAAATATTTTAAATAAGGAAAATGCAAGAACAAAGGAATGCTTGATTAAGCCTTCATCAAAGATAATCAAGGAAGTGCTTAAGATAATGAAGGATAATTATTATATTGGAGAATTTAAAGAAATAGAGGATTCAAAAGGCAATATATTAAGTGTTCAGCTGTTGAACAAGATAAACAAATGCGGGGTTGTAAAGCCAAGATTTTCAGTAAAAAAAGACGGCTATGAAAAATTTGAGAAAAGGTTTTTGCCTGCAAAGGACTTTGGAATTTTGATTGTATCAACACCACAGGGAATAATAACTAATGATGAGGCAAAGAAAAAATTCATTGGGGGGAAGCTTTTAGCATACTGTTATTAAAAATGAAATCAGATGTTATGCAGGAGATTAATATCCCAGAAGGGATTGAAATAAGCAAAGATGCTCATTTAATTAAAGTAAAAGGCCCTAAAGGCGAGGTAAGCAAGAAGCTTGCTGGCCCAAAGGTTGAAATAACTGTAGATAAAAACTCAGTAAAAATAATCTCAAAAAAGGCATCAAGAAGAGAAAAAAAATTAATTTATACTTTCAAGGCACATATAAACAATATGATAAAAGGTGTAACAGAGCCATTTGTCTATAAGCTAAAGATATGCCCCGGGCATTTCCCAATGAATGTATCAATAGATAAGGATATTTTTACTGTCAAGAACTTTCTTGGAGAAAAAACCCCAAGAAAACTCAGGATAAATGCTGCAGTAAAGGTAAAAATAGACGGCAAGGATGTATATGTTGAGGGAATTAACAAAGAACTTACTGCACAGACAGCAGCAAGCATTGAAACGCTTACAAAGATAAAAGGAAGAGACAAAAGAATATTCCAGGACGGCATATACATTGTCTCAAAGGCAGGAAAAGAAATCAAGTGATTATCATGAAAAAGCTAAAATTCACAAGGCAGGATGCACATAAGAAAGTTAGATTAGGAAATAAGTGGAGAAGGCCAAGAGGCCTGCACTCAAAGATGAGGCTTAGCAAAAAGGGCTATAACAAGTGTGTTTCAATTGGGTATGGAAGCTCAAAGAGCACAAGAGGGTTTGACAAATCAGGCCTTAAACTAATAATTATTAAATCATTAAAAGAGCTTGAAAAAATTAATGCAAAAGAAGAATGCATTGCTGTTGCAAAAACCATTGGGCTTAGGAAAAAAGTGGAGATTTTAAAGCAGGCAGTTAAAAAAAGCATCAATGTTGTTAATATTAAGGATGTTAATAAATTCCTGAAAGATGTTGAGGAAAAAATCAAGAAAAGCAAAGAAGAAAAAGAAAAGCTCATGAAGAAAAAAGAGCTTAGTAAAAAGGAAAGGGAAAAAGCAACAAAGAAAAAAACAATAGAAGAAAAGGTCGAGAAAACAGACGAAGAAAAGAAAGAAGAAGAGAAAAAAGAGAAAAACAAATTACTAACAAAAAAAGCTGAATAAAAATGAATCTTAAAACCCAGAAAAGGCTTGCTTCAGGCTTGTTAAAATGCAGCAGGAAAAGAATTGTCTTTGATAATGAAAGGCTCGATGAAATAAAAGAATCAATTACAAAAAAAGATATTGTTGGTTTGATTAAAGACAAAGCTATCAGAAAGAAGCAGGCTAAAGGTGTTTCAAGGGCAAGGGCAAATAAAATCAAAACCCAGAAAGCAAAGGGAAGAAAAAAAGGCCATGGCTCGAGGACGGGAAAGCATGGTGCAAGACTGCCAAGAAAACAGGCATGGATGAATAAGGTCAGGGTTCAAAGGAAGTTCGTTAAAGAGCTGAAAGACAAGAAGATAATAAACATAAAATCACATCGTATGCTTTATTCAAAAATAAGCGGCGGTTTCTTCAGAAGCAGGAAACATATAAAAATATACATAAAAGAAAATGGTTTAACAAAGGAAAATGGTAAAAGCTAAGATTCAAATAGTGCAATTCAGGAGAAAAAGAGAAAGAAAAACTAATTATAAAAAGAGAATTAGCCTTCTTACTTCAGGAAAGCCAAGAATTGTTATCAGAAAATCAGTATGCAATATTAATATCCAGGTTATTGGATACAGGCCTGAAGGAGACAGTATACTTTTATCAGCAAACTCAAAAGAGCTTGTAAAATTAGGGTATAGCCTTAACAGGGGCAATATTCCTACTGCTTATTTAACAGGGCTTTTGCTTGGGCAGAAAGCAAAGAAAAAAGGAATAAAAGAAGCAATAGTTGATATTGGCTTAAACACCCATGTTAAGGGCTCAAGAATATATGCTGCTTTGAAAGGTGTTGTTGACTCTGGTTTGCAAGTGCCATGCTCAGAGGAGGTTTTTCCTCCAGAGGAAAGGATTAATGGAACCCATATTTCAAACTATGCAGAGAAGCTAAAAAAAGAAAACAAAGAAAAGTATGAAAAGCAATTTTCATCTTATATTAAAAACAAGGCTGAAGATGTAAAAAAGCAGTTTAATGATATAAAAGACAAGATTATGAAGGTATAAAAATGTATGATAATAAAAAAACAAAGAGCAATAATGATAGTGGCCCAAAAAAATCCCCTAGGGAACCTGCTTTTGATAAAGAAGCCTGGAATCCAAAAACAACTATTGGAAAGAAAGTAAAGTCAGGCGAAATAACAAAAATTGATGAAATCCTTGACAATGGATTAAAAATACTTGAGCCAGAAATAGTTGATGTATTATTGCCAAACCTGAAAACAGATTTATTGCTTATAGGCCAGTCAAAGGGAAAATTCGGGGGCGGCCAGAGAAGAGTTTTCAGGCAGACCCAAAAGAAAACAAAAGAGGGAAATAAGCCAAATTTTGCAGCATATGCTGTTGTTGGCAATGGCAATGGCTATGTTGGAATAAGCTATGGAAAAAGCAGGGAAACTGTTCCTGCAAGGGAAAAAGCCCTAAGGAATGCAAAGCTTAATATCATAAAAATAAAAAGAGGATGCGGCTCATGGCAGTGCAATTGCGGAAATCCTCATTCAATCCCATTTAAGGTTGAGGCAAAGTGCGGCTCATGTATAATTAAGATAATGCCTGCACCAAAAGGAAAGGGCCTTTGCATTGAAAAAGAATGCAAGAAACTTCTGGAGATTGCCGGCATTAAGGATGTATGGTCAAAAACAAAGGGCCAGACAAAAGTTAAGACAAATCTTGTAATGGCATGCTTTGATGCACTGAAGCAGCTTAGCTCAATGAGAGTCCAGCAAAGGTATTGCAAAAACCTCGGAATTGCTGAAGGAGCAATTGAGAAGGAAGAGGCTGAACCAGAAGAAGTGACAAAAATAAAAGTTAAGAAAGATGAAGCCAAGGAAACAGCAAAGCCAAAGAAAGAAGCAAAGGCTGATGCTCCTGAAGAAGAAACCATGATGGAGATTATAAAGAAAAAAGTCAAGAAGCAGGAAGCTAAAAAAATGACAGATACTGGTGTTCCTAAAAAAGAACAAACAGAAAAGCCAGTAGAAAAAGAAAAGGAAGAAAAAAATGAGTGAAGAAAAAAAGAAAAGACTTGCAGTAATAAGAGTAAGAGGCCAAACCGGAATAAAGAAAGACATAAAGGATACCCTTAAGATGCTCTGCCTTTATCGCAGTAATTATTGTGTTGTGGTTGATGACAGTCTGCTTGGAATGGTAAGAAAAGCAAAAGATTATGTAACATGGGGCGAAATAGACGATGAAACATACAGGCTTTTGGTTGAAAAGAGGGGAAAGGAATACAAAGGAAGATTAACTGACAGCAAGAAAAAGATTAACTACAAAAAATTCATAATTGTCAATAATAAAAAATACAAAAAATATTTCAGGCTCAGCCCTCCAAGGGGCGGCTTTGAAAGAAAGGGCATAAAAACCCCATTCACTAAAAGCGGGGCCCTGGGCTACAGAAAGGAAAAGATCAATGATTTGATAAAAAAGATGGTTTAAATGGTTACTTACAAGAAAAGAAAAAACAGGAATATGAGGGGCTCTCAGACACATGGCTGGGGAGCCAAGAAAAAGCACAGAGGAGCTGGCTCACGCGGCGGCAGGGGAATGGCCGGAACAGGAAAGCGTGGCGATGCAAAAAAGCCATGCATATGGAAAGATACAAAATATTTTGGAAAACATGGCTTCAAAATACCAAAAAAGATAACTATTGAAATAAAGGCGATAAACCTCAAAACAATTGAGCAAAGGCTTGAATCCCTGCTGGCAAAAAAACTTGTTGAAAAGAAAAATGACTCTTATACTGTTGACTTAAAGAACCTAGGTTTCAATAAAATTTTAAGCACAGGCAAAATTACAAAAAAGTTTAACATAAAATGCGATTATGCATCAGAGAAAGCTGTTGACAAGATTAAAAATGCTGGCGGCAGTATTGTTCTGAAAGAAAAAAAAGTTAAAGAGGTTAAGGAAAAACCAAAAAAAGAAAAGCCAGCTGCTGAAACAGCTGAAGAAGAAGTTAAGGAGAAACCAAAACAAGAAGTTAAAGAAAAGCATGAGAAAGAAATCAAAGAAGAAGTTGAAATAAAAAAAGAAAAATCAAAAACAAAAGAGATTAAAGAAAAACCTGTTGCTCAAAAAGCAGAAAAAGCTGAAGCAAAAGAAAAAGAAGTTAAAAATTAATTAAAATATTCAAAATGTCAGTTATTGATAGCATTATAGAAAACCTGCCAGAGGTGTCTGGCCCAACACAAAAAAAGCTTTCTTTCAAGGAAAAGCTAAAGTGGACTGGCATTGTTCTTGTATTGTTCTTTATTCTTGGAATGATACCTTTATTTGGCTTGGGGCAGAATGCATTAACACAATTTGAATATCTTTCAACAGTTCTTGCTGCAAAGTTTGGTTCTATAATCTCTTTGGGAATAGGTCCAATAGTTACAGCATCTATTATACTTCAGCTGCTTAATGGAGCTAGTATCCTCAAGATGGACCTTACAACACATGAAGGTAAGAAAAGATTCCAGGGAATACAAAAAATGTTATCTATTGTAATTATTCTGGTTGAGGCTGCTATTTATGTTTTCATGGGGGGCCTGGCTCCTGCAGCAGATTTTATTGGAACATCTGCTTACATGCAATTACAGCTGATTTTAGTGTTCCAGCTATTCCTTGGGGGAATGCTGATTTTATTTATGGATGAGGTTGTAAGCAAATGGGGCTTTGGCTCCGGAATATCTTTGTTTATAGCAGCAGGAGTAAGCCAAAGCATATTTATAAGGGCATTATCCCCACTGTCATCAACTTTAAACCCTGATTTTGCAACAGGAGCTATCCCTGCGTTATTCCAGTTTTTAGCAGCAGGTGATCCTGTAAATGCCGGCCTGATGGCTGCAGCAGTTATTGCAACAATAATTGTTTTTGCAATTGCAGTCTATGCCCAGGCAATGAAAATAGAAATACCCTTAAGCTTTGGCAGGGTAAGGGGCTATGGAATAAGGTGGCCCTTGTCATTTATATATACAGGAGTTATTCCTGTTATTCTTGTTTCTGCATTAATGGCAAATGTCCAGCTATGGGCAAGGTTATTGCAAAACTGGGGCCATCCGATTCTTGGAACCTTTGTTGGCAACAGCCCTAATTCAGGGCTTATTACATGGTTTACCTCGCCAGATATAGTAGGCAAGATAATAAAGGGAAGCATTGTCTCTGCTGATTTTGCACATGCCCTTGCTTACATGCTTATTATGATTTTAGGTTGCGTTGTATTCTCAATATTCTGGGTCCAGACATCAGGCATGGATGCAAGAAGCCAGGCAAAGCAGATAATGTCCTCCGGGCTGCAGATTCCGGGATTCAGGAAAGACCAGAGAATCTTAGAGCATTTACTGAACAGGTATATCCACCCATTAACAATAATGGGGGCAATTGCAATAGGATTTTTAGCTTCAATAGCTGACCTGACAGGCGCTTTAACAAGCGGAACAGGAATTTTATTAGCGGTTATGATAATCTACAAACTTTATGAGGAGATATCAAAGCAGCACATGATGGACATGAACCCAATGATGAGAAAATTCATGGGCGGCTTATAAAATGTTTGAAGCAATAGTCAATCCAATATTTTCCCCCCTTCTTAAATTAAATCCTTTGCTGGGAATTGCTATAATCTCTTTTGTCTTAACATTACTGATAACACTTATTCACAAATTTGCAACAAACCAGGAGGTAATGAAAGGCCTTAAGAAAGATATGAAAGATCATCAGGATGAGATGAAAAAGCATAAGGATAATCCAAGTAAGGTAATGGAGATCCAGAAGAAAGTCATGGAAAAAAACATGGAGTTCATGAAACATTCTTTTAAGCCGATGATATTCACATTTATCCCAATAATAATAATATTCGGCTGGCTTAATGCCCATATGGCTTTTTATCCAATAATGCCTGGCCAGGAGTTTGATGTAAAGCTTACATTTGACCTGGAAGATTTAGGAAAAAGTATTAGTATTGTTTCTGTGATTCCTGAAGACCAGCTGGAGATTATCAATGGTGCAAAACAAACAATTGAGCAGAACAAAACAAAAACTCTTTTTAGTGAAAAATGGGTTGGAATGGCAAACTGGAAATTAAAAGGGCCTGAAGGGATTTATACATTGGTTTATTCGTTTGATGATGATGCAAGGGCATATGAAAAGGATTTGATTATAACCACTGAAAGAAAATATGCTGTTCCTGAAAAAAGGATAAATGATGGAAGCTCTTTAAAATCAATAAAAATAATGAATGAGCCAATCAAGCCGTTGTTCGGCCTTGGATGGATATGGACATATATCATATTTTCAATGGTATTCAGCATGATAATAAGAAAAGTTTTGAATGTGGCCTGATTCTTTTGCAAAAGCTTTTTAAATAAGCTGTTTTACCCCATATTCAGAGGAAAGAAAATGCCAGCAGGTAGATACAAATCAAGATCAATGAGGAGAGTTTACACAAAGCTCCCCGGAAGCAGGGTTGTAATACATTATAAGAAGAGAAAGCCCTCTAAAGCAGAGTGCGCTGTATGCGGGGATGCATTAAAAGGCGTTCCAAGGGAAAGGCCTTACAAGATGCAGACCATGGCCAAGACAAAGAAAAGGCCTTCAAGGCCATATGGCGGATTCTTATGCTCTAAATGCATGAGGGCAAAGCTAAAGGAGAAAAATGTTTGAAATAGGAAGATTATGCCTGAAAATAGCAGGAAGGGATGCCGGGCTGAAATGCATTGTTGTTAATACAGTTGACAATAATTATGTTCTCATAGACGGCCAGACAAGAAGGAGAAAGTGCAATGTAAAGCACCTTGAGCCTTTGGATAAGGTTTTGAAGATTAAGAAAGGCCTTTCTCATGAAGATGTTGTAAAAGAGCTCAAGAAAGAGAATATTGAAGTAGAGGTAAAGGTAAAGAGAAACAAGAGAGGCCCGAGGACAGAGGAAAAGTCAGCAGTAAAGGAAACAGTGAAGAAGCAGGAAGCTCCAAAGCCAAAAACTGAGGAAAAACCTGCTGCAAAACCAAAAGAAGTTAAGAAACCAGAGGCCGAACCAAAGAAAACAGTAGTTAAGAAGGCCCCTGTCAAGAAAGCTGTTAAAGAAAAAGTTAGTAAGGTTAAGGCAAAGGCCAAAACTTCAAAGAAGTAAAGTTCTTATTTTGTTAATGTGTGTTAAATCCAATAAAAATCGCTCTTTCATATCTGATATAGTGGCGCGCCTAAAGAATTATTTTGGAATATCCACTTTATATTTTTCACACATTCCATTAATATAAGCAGGAACATTTATTTCTATTCCGGGCTTCTGCTTAATTGTTAAATCTTCCTTATGCATCCCTAATTCAATACTTTGTCTTAAATATGTTTGAATTTCTTCTCTTGTTTTGTTTAATTTAGATCTTTCTATACCTGAATAAATTCCTAGCTTATCTTCATATATGTATCTTATCCTCCCTCCATCCAGATCCTCTAACGCAACTCCTTTATTTTTTATATTATCATTAATCTTTTTAATCTCACAATTTAATTTATCTTCTCTTAGTGTTAATTCTTCTAATTTATTAATTATTCCTACATTTGTTTGATAAACCTCTTTATCATATTCCTTCCTAAACCTTGCCGGAGCTTTCTTCCCCAATAACTCTAATGCTTCCACATAAGAAGTATCTAAGTAGGTAAATACAAGGAGAGTTTCTCTTTCAAAATATTTTTCTACTTCTTTTCCCAAATAAAACCTTAAGCCATGATTAAAATCAGGATGATCCACTGTTATAATTACTTGTGGGGGTATTAGACTTCCTGTTTTAACATAATTCCTCAAATAAGTAAACTCGCAACAATTAAGCGAGATTGGTCCTTCTTTTAATTCCCACTTGTCACTTGAGTAGTTACCTCTTTTTATTACATGCTTATCCGTTGGAAAGATAATTTCTCCTTTTTGAATGTCTAATTCTAATCCTGATTTCAAAATTCCCAATGTCAGTGTTTCATCAATTATGGTAAGAGATGGTTTACTGCACCCCGGTCCAATCGTCCCCATATAGTCTCCTTTATCTTGCTTCACGACAAGAATTTGGCTTCCTGCAGCATCTCTGAATTTTGCCTCTGTTTTCCTAAAAATATTTTGAATATCTGACTCCAAGTCCATTTGTTTACCCCAATGATAGAAATAAATCTTATATATTTAAAGATTGTTATTTTTCAGTAGATATAGGTTACGGCACGCCTTGTTTTTATTTTTACCAGTCAAGAGCGATTTTATTTCTTCGCCACTTCACTCCAGGTCGCTATCGGAAAAGGTAAAGATAAACAAGAAAACAGTTGTTAAGAAAGCCCCTGTCAAGAAAGCTGTTAAAGAAAAAGTTAGTAAGGCCAAAACCACAAAGAAATAATTTCTTAGTTTGTTAGTAAATTTCTGTTAATTGGTGTTATGTGCAATTCAGAAAAAGTCCAATAAGTATATATAGTATTTAGGATTAGTAAAATAATATGAAGATAATTAATCGAAAAAACATCAAACCTATTGAAGATGCTTGTGGTAAATTACAACAGTTATATAATTCTGATAATTTGAGTTTATCATATTCTATAATTAAAAATAGTTCTAAACCCCACAAGCATAAGGAGATGGAGGAAGTTTACTTTATCATGAGAGGTAAAGCTAAACTAAAAGTGGGAGATAAAATTTTTCCAATTGAAGCAGGAGATGTTTTTTCTATTCCAAAGAATGAATATCACAACATTCAAGATGTTGAGGAAACAATTGAATTGATAGTTGTTACTAATCCTAAATTTGATCCTAATGATTTGATTTATTAATGACTTTTTCTGAACTTCTCCCTACGGTCGACCCCGTTGCACTTTCGCTTCGCTCAGGGCACATAACAGCAATTCCTTTGTTAAACTCAATTATTTTTAGTGGCTAAATGGTGGAAAGGGAGACATTTCTAAACGAGAAAACGACGAACGAGGGGGAGTTTCGAACGACTATCACTAGACACTGGACATATGCGCGTAAGATATATAAACAGATAAACCATTTCTAATAAAATGTTTGATATGAAAATAAGCACTGCTATAATTGTTGATTTGTTTTTAGGAATATCAGGAGTACTCTTTTGGTTTAGTGATAGCTTCGCTCAAGCATTAGGAGTCATAGGATTCTTTAAGCGATTATTTGCAGGGATTGTATGCTTTATAATTTTAGCAATCGTCACATTTATTGCAACAAGAAACTAAATAGCAATATTTATTAAGATATCTACTTATTTATAAATAAAGAGGAAAAAAGATGGTGAATGAAAGAATAACAGAAGATTTTTTCAGAGATAGTATAAAAAAAGATGAATTATATAAAAAAAGTAAAATCATTCTTGAAGAACAATCTTCTAAAAATATTAAAATAGATAAACTTTTGAAAAATGCTTCAAAAAGTGGAATTGGTGGGGGTCGTCCTGAATTTGTAATTCAATTTAAAGAAAATTCAGATTTAATAATTATTGTAGAATGTAAACCAAATATTCGATTTCATAAATCAAAAGAAGGAAATAAATATAAAGATTATGCAGTAGATGGTGTTTTGTTATACTCCTCATTTTTGTCTAAGGAATATGATGTACTTTCTATTGCAATAAGTGGTGAAACTAAAACTAATCTAAGAATTTCTCATTTTTTGCAATTAAAAGGAACTAAAGAAGCCCATAAAATATTTGAAGAAGATAGGTTATTATCTTTAAATGATTATTTAAATGGGTATAAAACCGATGAAAAAAAATTCAATCAAGACTACCAAGAGTTATTAAAATATTCTAAAACCCTGAACGATGAGTTACATTCAATAAAAATTCCAGAATCTCAAAGAAGTCTTCTAATTAGTGGTATTCTCATTGCTTTAACAGATAAAGCATTCTGCAGTGCCTATAAATTTCAAAAACCTAAAGAACTATCTGAAAATTTGATAAATACAATTAAGAACAAACTAACAGATGTTGAGAATGAACATATAACTGAAATCATTACAACTTACAGTTTTATTAAAACACATACAATCATATCTAAAGAAGAAAATAAATTAAGAGACATAATAACAGAGATAGATGAAAAAATAAATAATTTTATGAAAACATACAAATATTATGATGTTTTAGGACAATTTTACATTGAGTTCTTAAGGTATGCTAATAATGATAAAGGATTAGGAATCGTTCTAACACCACCACACATTACAGAACTTTTTTCTGAAATAGCTAACGTGAACAAAGACAGCGTTGTTCTAGATAATTGTGCTGGAACTGGTGGATTTTTAATTTCTGCTATGAGAAAAATGATTAAAGATGCAAAAGGAGATAGTAAAAAAGAAGAGAAAATAAAACTACAGCAGATTATAGGTATCGAATTTCAGCATGATATTTTTGCTTTAATTTGTTCTAATATGTTTATTCATGGTGATGGAAGGAGTAATTTAGTAAAAGGTTCATGCTTTGATGAAAAAATAATGAGACAGGTAAGAAATTTCAAGCCGAATGTTGGTTTTTTAAATCCACCTTATAAATCAACAAAAACAGATCCAGAAGAACTCGAATTTGTCTTAAACAACCTTTCTTTACTTCAAAAAGGCTCAATATGTGTTGCAATAGTACCTATGAGTTGTGCTTTAGCCAAAAGTGGTGTTATATTCTCATTAAAAGAAAAAATATTACGAGAGCACACACTAGAAGCAGTTTTTTCAATGCCTAAAGAACTTTTTCACAATTCAGATGTTGGTGTAAATACTTGTATAATGGTTTTCAAAGCTAAAGAGAAACACCCTGCCAATTATAAAACCTACTTTGGATATTGGAAAGATGATGGTTTTATTAAACGACGACAGGGGAGAGAGGATTATAATAATAAATGGACAGAAATAAAAAAATACTGGATTACTACTTACAGGAATAAAGAAGAGATCATCGGTCATAGTATAAAGAAAGTTGTTTCTGCTGAAGATGAATGGTGTGTTGAAGCGTATATGGAAACTAATTATTCTAGTTTAGTAAAAGAAGATTTTGAAAAAACATTAAAAGAGTGTATAGTTTATTCATTAAAAAGTGGATTAATAACAAATGTTTTAGAAAAATCAATAACAAACACATTTCTAAATTTAAATACTAAAGACTGGAAATTTTTTAAAATAGTTGATTTATTTGATATTAAAAAGGGTGAAAGATTAGTCAAAGAAGAAAGAATTGAAGGAAATATTCCATTAATTACTGCTACTTCAGAAAATAATGGTGTTGTAAATTATATATCTTATGATGAATTTAAAGATACAAAAAAGCTATTTAAAGATAAATTAACTATTGATATGTTTTTTAATGTTTTTTATCATAACTACAAATATTTTAGCGATGACAATGTTCACACTTTAATCCCTAAGAACATATCTTTAAACAAATATGCATGTTTGTTTTTAGCAACGATTTTAAAGAAACTTCAATATAAATATGATTTTGGTAGACAAGTAAGATTACAGAGGTTAGATTTTGATAAAATTAGAATACCTATTGATAAAAAAGGAAATCCTGATTGGCAGTTTATGGAAAATTATATAAAATCCTTATCTTATAGTTCTAATTTGTAATAAACTAAGCTCTCTCTACTAACGAAACGACGAAATGTCTCCCTAATTCTTATTCTTTATTGCTCACTATGTTCACTTGATAAAACACAAGCCATTAAATTACTCTGCGGACGCAGTTTTCCCACACTTAATAGGGGAAAAATAACTTAACATCTCCTGATATTAAGTTCGATTCAAAAACCCGCCTTTCCCAGCGAGAAACTTAAACCGTAAATCCTTTTAGTTGTCGCTTTTGTTAAATTTCATAAACAGAAAGAAAGAAGAATTCTTTGCACTTCTTATAACAAAAATTTAACGGTTTCATTTCATTACACCCAAATCTTTACTTACTATTAAGGTGAGGAGTGGGACTTTTTATGGTAGTCATAACAATACAAAAGGTATTTTATTTTACTACTTTTAAAACCCATTTTTTTTGCTAACTTTATCAACTGTGCTTTATTGTATGAAATAAAATTACAAAGTTTATCATATTCTTCAAATTTTTCTTTAGTTAAATCATCAGAATCAATTAAGATCTCTTTTTTTGTATGTGAATTTTTAAAGATAGTATAATCTGCTACAAACTGTTCACTTTTTAACCCAATTAGATTCATATTCTTTATTCTTCTATAAATATATTTTTCAATGATGGGATATAAATAAATTCTCATATCTATCATTTCCATATTAAATTCAATTTCAAAAGAATGCCCATGAGCAATTTTGTTTCTTATGTCAATCAATTTTTGAGCTTTATCATCTTCACACCCAATATCAATTAGAATTTGTTTTATTAATCTCTTAGTCGTTCTGTCTGTATTATCTCTCTCTCGTGTTAAAGTTTCTATGCTCCTAAATAAATTCATAAAAGTTTCAGTATTTGTTACAGATAAACTTGAAAAAACGAACCAAATTATTACCCTTTCAAATGCTGAGTTAGATTGAATATTTTTCTCTAATATTGGTAAATCATTTCTTAAATTAATCCATTTTTTCTGGTCATATGTTAAAAAGAATTTATCATAATCTCTATCTTTCAAGAGATTCAGATGCATTTGTCTCCTTCTATTTATTAATACATTAACTTTAAATGGTAAGAACTGTTGAATAATAATATAGTGCAAAGAAAAAATTCTATAAGAAAAATAGTAAGAGAACTCTTCTTTTTTGTCAATATTCTTGAATATATAACTCAATGTATAATTTCCAGATACAAAATTTTGTTTTTTATTTTTTAGATAGTTGAAATTATCCAAGAAATAGTGTATTATGAGTTTTCTATCATCATCTATGGTTTCATCATCAGCTATAGGATTTGGAATTATTTCTAATTCGTATTCTTCTCCGATTATATTTGTTCTTTTATATTTCATAGTTTCTTCTTACTTTAAGATATTTTATATAAATTTTCTTAAAAAGTAACTAGCAACAAATTAAAATCTTATTCCAAATAATCCACCATCTTCCCTCGCATCTGTCAATTTTTGTGGTAAAACATATTTACTTGCATCAAATAAATGAGGACTAAATTTGTTTAAATCATCTGTATTAAACGAAACGATATATTGAATTCCCAATTCATTAGCCAAATTAAGTCCTACTTTAAGAGCTTTTGCTACTTGCCTCTCTTCCGTTGCATCAAAAAGATGGCTGTCATGAACTACGAATCCAGGACCTAATTTTCTTTCATGGATAAGTTTTGTAAGAACCATATCGAAACAAAATATTTGCATATTATTAACCCCTCTGCTCTTTTCTCCCTGTATTCTGAATTCGAAGTTAGGTCCATTTATTGATTCATCAATTGTTAAACTTCCAGCTTCTTCATAAAGTGACTTAGAGAATTTTTCAAAAGCTAATATTGCTTTGTTTAATTTCTCATTTTGTTCTTGGAAGTCCCTTGTGAGAGATACAAGAAGTTGTTTTCTTTCAATTTCAAATAAAGTAGTCTGACTCTCTAACTGTTTCGCAGCATTATATCTATTTTTTATTGATTCAACATTTGCTTCTTTTTTTGTTAATTCTTCTTGTAATTTATAGTATTGATCTAATGCGCCATGTGACTGTAAGATATTCATAACCTCAGATTGTCTTTCAGATAATTTCTTTAAGTTTTCATTATTTTTTTCGATATTTTCTTTTGCCTTTTCTAATTCTTGTTCTATATATGTTTTCCTATTTTCAATTATTGTGTTATGAAATTTTAATAAATCCTCATACCTCTTAGACACATTATTGGGTAATACTATACCTGCTTCTTTGTAAAGTTTATCAACTGAATCTACTGGTGGAGGCTGTTCTGAACTTAAGGAATCATCAAGCTCTTTTATCAATTGATTGTTTATAACGTTTTGGTCTGCTAGTTTATTCATTTGTAAAGTAAGAGTAGATGCTTCTTCCTCTAACTTGTAATATTGTTTATGTACTCTAAAATTCTTTAATTGTTCCTTTAATTCCTTTGTTGAGCTTTCGGCTATCGCCAAATCTGTACGAAGATTTTTTACAGTTCCTATTATAGAATCAAATAAACCCTCTCCAATTCCTTTTTTTAATTCTTTTAATGCTTTTTCCTTATCTCTTACTAATTGCCATTTTCTAGAAATTTTCCAATCAATCCCTAAAAGAAAAGATAATGCAACCTGCCAGTCCCATCTTTTTTGGTCTTTTGATTGTTCATATGGCGTTCCAAATGCATTATCATACTCTCTTCTTACAAAATAGGATATTAGTGATCTAAAAGTAGGAGTATATTTTGTGTTTTTATCTCTTTTTTTAGATTCACCTGTTGAGAAAATAATATTACCCAAATTCACCTTCCATTCTGTATTCGAAAGGAAAAGATTGCCTTTCTGATTTTCTTTTCTCGCAGGAATAGGCCAAGAAGATGTATCTCCTTTTTTAATTATAATCATATTTGGATCACTGCCACTCCGTTCTACACACACCCTCTGATCTCCCAAGTCAAATTCCATCCCAAAATAATATTCAATTAATTTATCATGTTTGAAAATAGAATCGTTATTACAATCACCACCTAATAAAAAATGGATTAGTTTAATAACAGTAGTTTTACCAGCCCTATTTCTTGTCTGCTGGTCAGTGGAACCAGGAGTTTTATCAGACACTAAAATATTTAGACCTGTATGAAGTTCTAAGTTCTTAAAACTTGGCAAATTACTGTATATTTTATGAATCATTTTTATTCATACCTATTTGACCGTTTTTATAATTAATCGCGTCTAATAAATAAAGTAGATTAATACCCAAAATAAACCAATCATATTTATAATTGCATTTCTTATATTCGTTCATTTCATCCCATATTCTTGAGATTGTTTTAGGTTCATCTAGCATCTCTAAAATCTCAGCCCCTATACCAATTAAAGCCCTCTTTGAACTAAGTCGTTTAGTTGGAAGTATCATCTTTACCCTCAAATATATCACAGTGTTCAAATAGATATGATAGAACTGCTAATGCTGCTGCACGATGAGCAGGAGTATTACTTCCTTCTTTTTCTGCAAATTCAAGTAAACTAGCAAATATCATATCAGGGTTTAAACCAATATTTTTCAATTCTTCGTACTTATCATTGAATTGTTGAGCTATTTTATCTCCTAATTCTGGATCTGTCCATTTATCAAAAAATTCGCCTACAAGCTTAGATTTTCTCATACCAGCCCGAATTAGGATTTCAACGCTTTCAGATAACTTATTGTTGTGAAGTTTATCTTTTGGAACGGGTTTAATATCCTTTTCTGGAATTGCCTTTTTTGTGGAAATTACTTCTAAAACTAATTTAAAATCCTTAAAGCCAACTTTACTTAAATACTTTGAATTTGGTGCTAGACCCAAAATAGAAGCAATATCTTCTTCCTTTAATGAGAATAATTTTTTACGCAATTCTTCATATCCCTAATTATTTACTTTAATTTGAGAGTTTGCTTTTTCTAATTCTAATAACTTCCGCAGAATATCTGCAGATATGCCTTCTTTTGAATTATGTGTAAACACCCAACATTTGATATACTTATTCCAGTAAGGTTTAGCACCTTCAAAATCTTCATCAATTTTTTTAAGAGTCTCTTTTAAAGAAAGTTCATTAGGTGCATAAACTTGAAAAAGAATCTTTTCGGATTTTAAATAACCATCATTTTTTCTATCGCCAATATTTCCCCAGGGTTTAACTCTAACAAAATCATTTGGATAACATTTTTCCATAATTGTAGAAAATAAATCCTGAAAAGGTGTTGCTTTTAATTTTATAAATTGTAATTCAAATTTGATTTCATAAAATGCACGAGTGGTACTATCCATTTTTTATTTACCTTTTATTTTTTTGTCCTTTTGATTAACTTAAAGATTCTAATTTTAGGTGTTGTAATAACTTCTTCAACAAGACCCAACTTTTTTAGAAGTTCCAAAGTAATATTGGTTGTTGACCAGTTTGCTCTTATTTTTTTGGCAATTTCGTTAACAGAATACTCTCCTTTTTCAAGAACTTTTGTGATATCTTCTATTATCTGATCTTTTGTTCTTCTTTCCATTGTAGAGACGTTCTATACTTTAATATAGTCATTAAATAAAGTAAAGTTTAAATAGTAGTTCTATACTTATACATAGAATATCTATATAAAATAATAATTAGTGAGAAATTAAAAAAATGGGAATACTTATTGTATATTATTTTATTGCAATGAGTTTTGCATTTGGGGATAAAAACATTATAATATTAGATTATAAAAAAATAGATCAAACTTCTGGGTTAGAAATAAAGATAAAATAATTTTAATAGTAATGTTTATAGTAATAACAGCGATTATTACATATTTTATTACAAATAAATAAAGCGTGTTCTTGTGTCATACGCTGCGTTCACTTGCCTCACCCACTACGTAGGCTCGGTCGTATAACAAGCATACTTAACTTAGATAGAACCGGCCTTAACTAAAACCCTAATCTTGAGGGGTTTGCCTGGGGTATAAAGAATTCTTCAGCACGAACAATACCTCTTTTTCCCCTGAATCGTGTTGTCATCATGCCGCACCCTGCTGCAATATCTGTTCCTTTGCTTTCAAAAAGTGTAGCTTTAATCCCTTTTTCCTGTAATCTTTCCTTGAATTCCTTTGGGGGATAGTGCTTAGACTGTTTTAAACATCCGGTTTCTCCCCAGGAGAAAACAAATGATGATGTTAAATTTGGCTTCATGACCTTAACATAAAAAATATCGCTTCTTCCTTCAAGAATCTTTAAAATTTCATCAGTATTATGTTCCATATTATTTATTCCGTCAATAAGCACATAATTTAAGGTTATTTTTCCATGATGTTTCCGGGCATATCTTTCAGCTTCGTCTAACATTGTAGAAATAGTCAGTTCTGGGTCTTTTTTAAAAAACATCTCATCATAGACTAACCATTCCCTTCTTGTTCTATCAGTTGGAAAATGAAGCGATAACTCAAGTCTAACCGGGTAAGGCAGGTCTGAATTAGTCAGCCTGTCTATTGTTCCGGGAGCTCCAACTGTTGACAGAGAAAATTTTGTATCAGCAACATAGGGTTTATGTTTTTGTATTGCTTTAATCACATTATTTCCATAAAGTGGTTCTCCCATAGCCATAAGCGCATACTCAACAGCATCTTTTGACAATATCTTTTCCAGATTTCCATCCTGAGAAAGAGTCATCCCAATCTGTTCATTAATCTCATCAGGGCTCAGACACCCATAAAATGAATCAAACATATTTGCACATATCCGGCAATTGTATACACAACCAGCCTGGGAAGAAAGACATAAAACATATTCTGGTTTGTTGTCTTCTCTGTTTGGTATATTAAAAAAAGCACTTTCAATGCCTACTTTTCGTTTTCGAATGGCTTGATGAACTCCTTTAGCTGGAACATCAAATACATATTTTTTTGATCCATCTGAGGAACAACAAGTTGACCTATATTCTATAAATACCCCCTCCATTTGTTATAGAGTAATCTACCTATATAAATTTGTTGAAATTAGGCAAATTCTATCTTTATGCTACCTGAACTTTTCGGACGCAATTTTGCCCCATTATGTAGGGCAAAAGAAACTAACAAGAATTCCGATGTTATAAGCAATTAATGCTCAGGTTTTTTTATAGCTTGGAAATGACTTCTCATATCTTTAAGTAGTTTATTATATAATTCATGTTTAGAATTTATCCTACTTAGGGAATCTGCTGAATTACGACACCTATCATAATGTAAGGGTCTGGTATCCTCCCTGTGGTAATGAATATCTGCAAAAATCTTGTCATATTCAGCACTAAATTCTTCATTCAATTTACCTAATGATTCACTATCTGCTTTTTCAGCTGCTTTAATTATTAATTCAAGTAGCTTGTATAACTTAACTTCTGACATATATAATGTGAGTATTCAATTATTTAAAAACCTTTATGAAAAAACCTGAGCATTAACTTCTCATTGTACTCTCGCCTAATTTATTAATCTTTGATTATAAATTCGGCTTGGGGCGTATAACAGGAATTCCCAAGTTATACGCAATCAAAAATCAAGTACTGTTTAGTAAGAAAGGGCGCAATATTTATATATCTGCTTGCTTCATAAATGATTATGTTAAAAAGAATACTTGATACTACTAAAATAGATATTGACGATCCTGGAGTCAAATACGATTTAGAAACGGATTTACGCAGAATGGATAGAATGAAACATGATGAAGCTCCTAAAAATATAGAAGCATATAAAGTTAAGGTTGAACCTTCTGTCCAAACTTATATGCCTGGTTTTCATCGTTTCCGTTTTAAATTTCAGTATGGCAAATTAATTGGTGATAAATTTGTCCCTATAGGAAAACCCATAAAGAAACAATCAGAAAATCTTCCATATTTAGATTAAACGCATTTTCTCTACTTTCTCACCTACTTCTCGAATCATGTTGTATTCTCGCCTTCGGCTCGAGGCATTTAACAGGAATCTGATTTTAGCAGGAATTCTGGGGCCGGCCTCCTGCGAAAGAAACATTTATAAAATCTAAGAATTAATAATGAGTTATGGCCAAAAGAATCTTTTTAATTCACGGCTGGGAAGGCCGTCCTGAAGAAGGATGGAGGCCTTGGCTGAAAAAAGAGCTGGAAAACAAGAGATTTAGCGTATTTATCCCGGCCATGCCAAACACAGAACATCCGAAAATGGATGAATGGGTTAAGCATCTGATAAAAACAGTCGGAATGCCGGATAAAGACTGTTATCTTGTCGGTCATAGCCTGGGCTGTATAGCAATTCTGAGATATCTTGAAACTTTGAAAGAAAATCAGGAAGTTGGCGGTGTTATTCTCGTTGCCGGATTTGCCTCCAATCTGGGGTATGAAGAACTAGGGAGTTTCTTTACAAAGCCAATAAGCTGGGGCAAAATAAAGTCTCATTGCAGAAAATTTGTGGCTATCCACTCTGATAACGACTCTTATGTTTCATCGCATTACGGGGATCTCTTTAAAGAGAAACTAAACGCAGTTGTAATTACAGAGCATAACATGAAACATTTTAGTGGCGATGATGGAATAAACCAACTGCCTGTTGTATTAGACCAGCTGTTAAAAATATCAAAATAATATAGCAGTTTATTTGCTTAAGAAATAAATTTTAGTTCTGTGTTATACTGTTAAATATTGTTTTAGCTGATCTAAATATTTATTTTAGTTTCTTTTCCAAATCAGAAGCCTTCTCAAATTGTTCTTCCTCTACTAGTGTTCCTGCAATATAACCAAATGAAGGAAGACCTATATATGCTCCCCATCTTGTCAAATCAGGATCTCCAGTGATTGTTCCAGCGATTGCCATTGCTGCGCCTCCAATCGCTCCTATTCCTGCAACAATTTTAATGGTTTGATAAAAGAAATCACTTTCAATTCTTTTGTAAAAATTTTCTGCCATAACTGTTAAGTATAAACTAATCTTTTTAAATCTTTTGTTTTTATAACTACTTTAGAATTAATACTAAAAAACCCAAACGCTGCGCTCTCAGGTTAAAGCCCTAGTGGAGCATAATAGCAATCGCGATGTTAAATGCAATTAGAACTTGCCACTTAATGATTCATATCAAAAATACTTGGTTCATCCAGATTATATCGAAGAATGTATTCTCTTCCATTTTCCCTGGTGTAAGAAATATGGTTTGGTTCACATTTTTCTAATTTCCATTCACCACCTAAAAAATTCATTACCCTATATAGATGGTCAAGAGCTTCTCCAAGTGTTTTTTTAGCTCCCCTAAAATCCCTATAAATAAAGCCACAGCCTTTATCTGCCCAATCAATTTGTCCGCTTAAATGAATCCAAATATGCTTATCATCAGCCACATCTTCATACTTTGAACTAACTAATTTATCAATGGTTGTATTTTGAGCAGATTGTGTTATTATCAGATTTGTCATATTAAACAAAAATTAGGCTGTCTTTTTATATTTTTTTATAAAAATGAGATAATTTATGGCAAATTCTTATTTTAGTTCAACTGGCTTTCCATAAAACTGATAATTAATTTTAAAAAATCCTAAAACAAAAGAATTGGAACCTTTCTTAAAGATATTTAGAAACAGTGTTTAAATATTCCTGAACTTTTTTATCTGAAGCAATTCCATGAGGGAAACCAGTCCAGACAAAGAATCTATCCTGTTCTTTCCCTTTTTCAATTCCTCTCACTTGTAATACTGGAAACAAATTTCCTATTCTTATGCTTGTTTCATCATACTCAATATGTTCTTGAAGTGAGCCTAAAGAATATCTTTTATTAAATTCATCTATTGGTTTTGCCCTATAACCCATTTCTTCAGCAGCTTTCATGCAGGCTTGTTCAAGAGTTTCACCTGTTACTCTTTTTGGTAAGTCTATTGGTATTGAATCTCCCATAGTTTAAAAAAATTCAATAAATTATATAAATCTTTCGGTTTGTTTGGGATAGGGGATTCTCGGCTTTAAATGATAGTTTGCTTTCACAGAATTGATAAAGCGAGAACTCAACTTTTCGGACGAAATTTTGCCCCACTTCGCAGGGAAAAAGAACTTAACAGAAATTCCGATGTTAAATACAATTAAGGTTTAGGTAAATTTAAATACTAGTTTTATTTAATTATTTGTATGGTAAAATCAAGAAGAGGGTGGCACAATCCGCCAAAATATATTGAACCAACAACAGAAGGTCATTGTCCATATTGTCATAAACAAGTAAAATCTTTAGAACATCATATACATGATAAACATAAAGGAGAAAGACCTTTGAAAAAATAGTTATTACCTAAACCTTAATTTCTCCATTCTTCGTCGCTTTGCTCATTAGGATATTTAACATGAATTTTAATGTTAAACTCAATCAAATTTTCACTTTAGAAAAAAGATTTTGGCGCTGAAACAAAAATTTAATAAAATTCAAAATTTTATATAATAAACCTAGAGATAAAGATTATGAAAAAATATAACAAACAAGATCAGAGATTAATGGCAACTTGGGCTGCGGACTGTGCCAAAAGGGTGCTTCCATTTTTTGAGAAAGCATATCCAAAGGACAATAGACCCAGAAAAGCCATCGAAACGTGCCGAAAATGGGTTCGCACAGAAGTGTTTAAGATGGCAGATATACGCAGAGCTTCTCTTGCAGCTCATGCTGCCGCCCGCAAAGCCAAAGAAAACAATACGGCTTTTTTTGCCGCGCGTGCCGCAGGTCAAGCGGTGGCAACCGCCCATGTTCCCCAACACGCCTACGGCAGTGCTTACTATGCTCTTAAAGCTATTGCAGCAGTTAATCCTACTAATGCTGAAGTTAAAATTACCAAAGAACGCAATTGGCAATCACAGCGTCTCCCAAAAAATCTAAGGCAAGAAATTATGAGTAGAATAATAATTCTAAAAAACAACCACAAGATAATTATCAAAATTCAAAAAGGTAAAGGCTTTTAATAAATTGGGAGTTTAACAGCGATCGCGATGTTATACATAATTTAATGATTTTTATGCTCTAACTTGAAAAATTTATTAAAAAAGTTGTCTTTAATAAAAAGTTTTAATAATAGGGTTAATATTATATGAAAAAATATCATTGAAAGCAGGCATTGGAGCCGCATTCATTGTGGTAGGCGGGATTCTTATTGCATTAGGATAAAATGAATATTACAGCTGTTTTTCGAACTTTCTCGCTAATGCTCGATCACGTTGTGCTCTCGCTTCGCTCAGGGCACATAACAGGCATGCCGATGTTAAGTTCAATTGAGAAAAAGGTTATAGATTATTTATTATAAGATTTAACTCTATAAACAATATTATTTATTTCAAAATCAATATTATTTGTTTCTTTTTGCTTGTCAAAATTGACTATCTTAAAACTATCTTTATATTTAGATTCTGTGTAAAGAAGACCAACAAAAAATGTCGTATCAGGGGATCCTGGTTCTAAAACAACTATCCCATTTTCATTTTTTACGATAAACTCATGAGGACCACTTGTAACTTCAAAACAAGAACTTTCTTCCAATATTTTTATTTTATCTTCTAAACCTTTTGTTTCTAAAGAATTCTTTGACGTATAAATATATTTATTAGTCATAAAAAAAGAAAGACCTTCTTTTATATAAATATTTCTATCCCCTAAACCTTTTTCTCAACTTCTCCTTCTCCACTGCGTAGCTCAGGGAGTTTAACAGCGCGCATATGTTAGGCGACATATTACTCAGCGGCAGGCTTATATTGAGCAACAATCTTATCTAAACACTCTGTCGCTTTAGACTTACTATAGAATGGGATTCCTCGTCTTCTGGCTTCTGCTTCTATTAGTACATTTCCAGAAAATATAATCACGTCACCATGTGGAATGTTTTGGATATCGTCATGAATTCTAAAACACTCTCCTTCTAAACTATCCAAAACTATGAGGTCGTAGCGTGTTTGTTTAATCTTCTCTAAACCTGATGCATAGTTCTCTGCTAAATCTACATTAGGAGTCAGATATTTTTGGAAATGCCTCTGAAAAATTCTTCTCCAACTAGACTCGTCATCTACACAGAGCATATTATTGATTTCCATATTAATTATGAAATAACAATATATTTATAAACTTATCACCTGCCGCCTGCGTCATACGCCTTCGCCACTTTGTGGCTCTGGGATTTTGCACTTTCGGGCTTCGCCATCAGGTTGATTAACAGGAATCCGATGTTATGCTCAATTTTTGAGAACGCCCTTATGGAAAAAATTATATAGAGAAAAATTTATATACTTATATTTGATTCCTAATTCAGGGGTAATAAAATGATGAATGATGATGAAATTGATACGATTAGTTTTGCTAATTTTTTTAAAGGAAGTATCTGCTACAATGAGAAAGAAGAAGCGGGTGTTATTCTTGCTATAGAATTAAAAAATAAAAAGCAGGGAACATATCATGCTGTTGGAGTCTATCTGGATGGAGATTTTGATTGCGAATACAGAAGAACCTGGATCAAAGACGTATCAACAAAAAAAGGATGGAAAGGTAGCAAACTTGAGATGGTAGGGTTTATTGATGGCGATGATCTCGAAAAAGCTGTTCAATTCGCAGATACAAAAGAACATTTCGGAACAGAAGTAAAAAAGAAATGAAAAGGGCGTTCTCAAATTTTGCTTTCGGTATCGTTGCACTAAAAATCAATCTATAAGGAAAATGTAACAGCAATCATGATGTTAAATGCAATTAGAACTTGCCACTTAATGATTCATATCAAAAATACTTGGTTCATCCAGATTATATCGAAGAATGTATTCTCTTCCATTTTCCCTGGTGTAAGAAATATGGTTTGGTTCACATTTTTCTAATTTCCATTCACCACCTAAAAAATTCATTACCCTATATAGATGGTTAAGAGCTTCTCCAAGTGTTTTTTTAGCTCCCCTAAAGTTCCTATAAATAAAACCACAGCCTTTATCTGCCCAATCAATTTGTCCGCTTAAATGAATCCAAATATGCTTATCATCAGCCACATCTTCGTACTTTGAACTAACTAATTTATCAATTGTTGTATTTTGAGCAGATTGTGTTATTATCAGGGTTGTCATATGAAACAAAAATTAGGCTGTCTTTTTATATTTTTTTATAAAAATAAGATAATTTATGGCAAATTCTTACTTTAGTTCAACTGGTTTTCCATAAAACTATCCCTTCAATTGGGGAGCATAACAGCAATTGCATATGTTATGCCCAATAAAAAATTGGCCAAAATGCAGATTAAAGAATTTTATCTACTTCATATTTAATATTTTCAAATATTTTTTCTTTTGAAGGAGTTCCATCTATGATTTTTATGTTCTCATCTGGAAGCAGTTTAGGAAGGTCCAGATAACCCTGTCTTACTCTCTCCAAAAATTCCATTTCTTCTTTTTCAAATCTATCGTGTTTTTTTCCTGTAACTTCAGCTGCTCTCTCGATTCCTGTTTCAACAGGAAGATCTAATACAATAGTGATATCTGGTTTTATTCCTTGGGTTGCATATAAACTATCCCTTATTATCAAATCAATATCAAGATTTCTGCCATAACCCTGATAAGCAATTGTAGAATGATAACACCTGTCTGTTAATACTAAGTTTCCTTGTTCAAGGTTTGGCTTTAAGATTTCCTTTGTGTACTGGGCTCTTGATGCTTGAAATAAATATAATTCAGAGATATCGCAAATATTAAGTGCTGTTTCGTAAAGCAATATTTTTCTTAATTTTTCTGATAACTTTGTTCCTCCAGGCTCTCTTGTAATAACCACATCATAACCTTTGTTTTCAAGATAAGGTTTAAGAAGCTTTTGCTGGGTTGTTTTTCCAACTCCCTCTCCACCTTCAAATACAATTAATTTACCCTTCATTCAACAACCTCTTTTTAACATCATAAAATTCATGCTTGCCGCACAGGCCCATTGCTGTAAGCGGAGACTCATCTTGTATTAAGTCACCATATTGATTAATAAGCCTTCTTATGTCCCACTGAGCAGCAAGATTTTCCCTTTCCATGTAGATTGCATGCACTTGCCTGTTGTTTGCATCAAAAAGAACTCTTCTCTTGTTTGCATTTGTCAGTGCATATTCTGCAACTGCTTTTGGAAAGTCACATTTCAATAGTTTATCATGCAGTTCATTTGATTTTTTTATTATTTCGGCAAGCTCATCTTCCAGTCCTGTCAGGATTATTGATTCAGGGGTTGTATGCCCTAGTTCTGTTAAGTAATCCTGGGAAATGAGTGTATTCATCCTGTGCCTTTTTAGCTGTGCAAAGCCGCTTGCACTTATAATAAACTGGGCAACTCTGTCTCCAAGCTCATATTCCCTGAGCATTGGATCATGCTTTTCCCGGTATTTTATTGTCTGGTTTACCAGCTGTTCTTTTTCTTCACTATTTATACAATCTACTAGACTAAGGCAGGTGTAGTATGGAAGATTGCTTGATGAGAATATCAATGCCGCAGGAATAGAGTCATCTCTATCCAGGTTAGTGAATAATCTAACATCATCATTATCATCATCAGTGTATTGCCTTACTTCGGATTTATATTTTTTAATTAAATCTGCAACATGCTTTCTTAGTTCCGGCCTTGTCTTTGAAAAATAATCAACTGGCTCTGTGTATTTTATTACAGAAGGTGCAATTCCATCTACTTCCTTGAATATTTTTTCACCCAGGTCTTTGAACTCCTCAACATCAGAGCTTCTTAACCTTGTAATCAATACTTCAAGATTTCTTGCAGATGCTGATAATTCCAGCTGGGCTTGTGTTGCCTGCGCCAAAGAATATCTTGCATCCTCTTTTCCAAGGCCTTCTATTGTGTCTATTTGTTTTTCAGGCTTATCAGTATATCCTAATGATTCAAACAAATCAGAATAATCCTGCTTGTGATGCCAGTCAGTAATTTTTTTACGATTATTATTATAAAAATTATTTTGCAGCTCAATCAGCTCTACAAACTTTGGTTCAAGAAAAGATGCCTGGATTTCTTTTGGAATCATAAAATCCCCTTTCATTGTTATATAGCGCTGTGATTTTTCAGTATATGACTGCAGCCTTGGTCTTTCAAGCTCCTCAACAGCCCTTCTTGAGACACCCATAATATCAAAATTAAAGAATGCATGCTCTGCAATTGACTTGTGGCCACTTGTGAATATTATTGCCTTGTTTGATTCCCTTGCCTTTTTTACATCAGCCCTTGCCTCTTTTCTTAGCTCATTTATTGGCCTTGGGTCCCTTGAGATTCTTGCTGCTGATGCTGAAATTGTTTCAGGGGTTAGGTTATCAAGAATGTCTAATGCTGTCTTCCTGTCCTCTTCTGATAAGCTTTCCTGTTCAAGAAGCTTTTTTATTTCTTTTAAGCCGTCAATATCAACATTAAAGCCAGATAATTTAACTTCTAATGGATTTTCCATAATACTCCAAAAAAATAATTTGGCCCTGATTTTATAAATATTTAGGAACCATATAATAGTTGTTTTGGAATAGCTATCTAAAAATATATGAATAATAAACATAATTTAATAATATATTCAGATTGAGAAGTAATAGTTGGTTTAGTAAAGCCAAATATAATATTCTGGGCTCAGTTTAATACTCAAGCCATTCCCTTAAACCACGTTCTCTCCGATTAATATTTTCTATTTGCCGTGCAATAGAATGAGGAAACTGCCTTTGTGAAAAATAGGGCAAAAGCAGGATAGGATTTTTGCAAACTATAAATTCTGTGATTTCATGGATGAATATTGATTCTGGATCAACTTCTACTGGCTCTCTTATTTTACCATAGAGTTTATCATATTTCCTAAAATACTCTTCCCTCTTTTGATGCCACTTCAATTTTCTTGTAGAAACCCTAACCAATCCTTGTTGATTTTCGTCTAATCTCATATCCGAGCCTATCATTTCATTATCAATAATATACCTAAATATAGAATAATCAAATTTATAATTATTATAATTATATGTAGCATTAGGGTAATTAAACTCATCTTCAAATTCGAAATATTTTGGGAGATTAAGCTGACACCAGAATTTGGCATTTTCTAAGGCTTTATCTAAAAATTCTTTTGAAGTGATGTCTTCAAGTTTTTTTGTTTTCATAGTAATTAAGGATTAGGTAAAACTTATAAATTCTTTTATTTAAAATAGAATAAAAACAAAATATATATAAAATCCTAGTAATAATTCGTATGGTATGGCAAATATACTATTTGGTGGACCGCAGGAAAAAGAAAGGGGAAAGCCCAGCCCTATACATGATGACTTAGTTGCAAGGCTTAAGCAGGAAGGGCATGAAGTTAATTATGTTGTTAGGGGAGATGAGATGATGGGAGGCCTAAATGCTGCAAAAAATCCAATGAATCCTATTAAATATGATTTAGTTCTTTATGATACTGGATTATTTTATGACCAAGTTAAGCTAAGAAAAAGAATAAAGTGGTTTAAAGATGAGGGTATTGGCTGTCTAAAGCTTGCTCAGGCACCTGTGATTGTATTGGCTGATGAGGAAATTGCAGAAAAAATAAGAAAATCAGTTCAAAAAGCAGGATTTAAACAAATTAATATGCCATACAACATTGATGATGTTGTTAGAGCAGTTGATTCTTCTTTAAGCTGTTAATCTTGTTTATATTTTAGCTCCAGTGCATCTCCAGTTTATTTCTGCTGTTTTTGTTTCCTCGCTTACAACGCATGCAGGGTTGCAGTAATCAAGCTTAAACTCTTCTTTCATATCAAGGTCAATCCACCATGTTCTTGTGTTCTCATTATAGAAAGAATTTTCTGTCAAAGCCCCTTTTTCTGTGCATTCACTGTCTTCTGCTATTACTCTTGCCTCTTCAAGAAAAATTCCCTCTTCCTCAAAGCTTCTGCCGAGGTTTTTGTTGACACATTTGCTTTCAATGCAACCACAATCTTCTGGATTGTATGCTGCTTCCAATGCAAAAAGCTCAGTGCACATCTCCGGCCTTTCATAGTTGGATTCATACTCTTTGTTTATGCAGAGCATTGGATGGCAGTCAGACGGCAATGGAATGCAGTCATCATCAGTTTCACAAACAAATTCTTGCTCAGATGGACATCCTTCTTCCCATGTCCTTAAGCATTTCTGCTTTGACTCGCACCAGCTATAGCCTGCTGCAATAAGGCAGCCATGCTCATCTTTATCCCCGCCAATTGGTTTTTCTGTTGCACATCCTGCTATGAAAAGCAGGGCTATTATTGATATTAGAATTATTTCTTTTTTCATTTTTTATTGCCTCCTTTTGTTATTATTAATTGCGGTTTCTTCAGAAGCATCCCAAAGAGGAATGCACTTAGTGCAATTAAAACCAAAAGCACTATAAACAGTATTATTGACAGATTATAAGAAGATATCTGGGTTCCTGTGATTACTGTCTCTTCTACAGCCTGAACAATTTCTCCGTTTACATCCTTTGCTGCTTCCATAAGATTTGGCACTAATGCCCTTGGTGCTTCTGCAGCAAAAGTCTGTGCTTCTTTCACTAGGAAATTTTTTGCAAAGACAAAAGCTATTCCAATAGCTGCAATCAAGGTTGTTATAAATGCAAAAAGAACTTTTATCTCCCTTGGCTCTATCAGCATTTTTCCCTTAAATGTAAGGGAATAATACTTCCATTTCCTTTCTGTATCCTCTTTTTTTATTAATCCGGCTTTTGACAAAATATCAAGATGCTCTTTTACTGTTGAGTTTCCAAAACCAAGGATTTCAGAAATATCTGAAAGAGTGTATTTCTTTTTTGAAAGAAGCTTAAGTATGTTAAGCCTTGTATCTACGGCAATTGCCTTAAGTGTTTCCTTATCTATGAGAATTTGCTCTTCCATAAAAAAGAAAAAGAAATATTAGTATTTAAAGGCTTTTGTTTGCTTAGGTCTTGGCCGAATCATCTAAAATTAAAATTTATATTTGGATTATACTATCTTTACTACTTTTAAGTAGATTAAATAGTAAGATTTAAATACCCTGTATTATATTTTAAGATAAAAATGACTTCAACTCATATAAATAGGGGCATTAAAAATATTCTGGGTAAGCTATCAAATAAAATCAAAAAGAATATTGCTAATAATCATCTAACTAATAATAAAGAAGTCTTAAGGTTTAAATGCCCTGAGAGATATAAGGTAAAATACAGGGGTAATTTTTACATTGATGAGTCAATCCTAAATGTTAGGGATTACAGTAAGCTGCATGAAAGAATAAGTGCTGAAAAGGATATTGCTTTTCTCTTGATAGACATGCAAGAAGAGTTTCTGGAGGATATACATAACAAGGATAAGAAAAGAATAATTAGATACCAAAGAGAAATGTTAGAATATTCTATTCAGGAGGGCATATACACTATTGTTGTCAAATTTAAGGATTGTGGGGATATTAGTGAAGAAATATCCTGGATTGTTGATAAGCTTCAGAATAAAGATTTAATTGAAAAACCTAAAGACAGTGCATTTGATCAAACAAACTTAAACCTTAAATTACAGGATAAAAATATAAAAAAGCTTTATCTTATGGGAATAAATGCAATGGGATGTGTTCGTGAAACTGCAAAGGATGCTATTGAAAAAGGTTATGACATAGCAACATCTGACAGATGGATAGCCCAACCAAGGGAATGGGAAGATGAAGAAGATGGGGGGATATGGTATTCAGTTAATGGAGAGGTTCACACAAAAAAAAAGCCCTATGAGTTAATGGAACATAATAAAAAGCATCTTATAACTAAACCAGGTATATGGAGAGGTAACCGCTAAACTAGTATAAAATCAAATCATTGGTTTCTATGAAAAACAAGATAATAAGGTATATCAGGAATGTTGTTGCAGGAACAATAATTGCAGGAATAATCTACACAGGGTTTGTAGCTAGAAGTGATGTTTATAATAAAGAAAAACAGGAGGAATTTATTAAAAACAAGGCTGAGATTACTCAAAAATATAATATCTCTTCTTTTCATATGCATACTGTTTATTCTGATGGGATAAAAACTATTGATGAGTTGATTAATGATTCCTTTAAAGAGGATTATTCTATTATTGCTGTTAGTGACCACAATAACAATAATTTTTTTAATATTCTTGAGTCCTGTGCTGATAAAGAATCAGGTTTTAATTTTGATTTAGAAAAAGTTAATAATTATACATTAAAGATTATTGACTCATTTGATAATGATAATGACAATAAAAAAGATATTGTTTATTTATTAAAAGCATCAGAAATAATGGCGCAGGAGGGTGTTGAAGTTTTGGGAATTGGTTATGCTAATAAGCCAGACAGCTACCAGCCATTAGAAAATATTATTAATGAGCTTAAGGAGCAGGGTGCCCTGATTATGGCTCCACATCCAGCAGTTCTTATACTGGGGGGTATGGGGGAAGAAAATATAAAAAAATATGCAGATATTCTTGATGGCATAGAGATTAATGGCTCAATACCTGTTTCCTGCCTGCTATTTTTACAATAAAAAAGCAGAGAAATGGTCAGAAAAATACAATATTCCGCTTGTTTCAAATCCTGATGCGCATATAATTGGCATTTATTTTAATACTTATGCAAACCTGATAAGCAAAGAAAACTTTGATGAAAATAACCTAAATGATTATATAAGAAAAAACATTAAAGAAGGCAAATATATGCTTATCCAGTTTAAGCCAGAATCCCTTAGGCTGCATCCATGGGTTATTAATATTCTTCTAAGGAAATTAGTTAGAAATATGAATAACTAAAGCTTTTAGAATCTTTGGCATAGATTGCAAATCCTCTCATAAAATTTGATAGAAACCAGGGATTAGGATTACTTTATTATTTATTGTTCTATTAAATATCCCCATGTATGTAATTTATCACTATCTTCAGACCAGCTTTCTCCGATATCATCTCTATAATACATATGGGGAATAGATATATTCTTAATCCTTTGGTAAGCCTGATGTCTTGCTTGCTGCATAGTTTGTCCGCATCCGCATACAACTAATACGACTCCTGAAGTTCCAGTAACCACCCACTCATCATTTACTAATTTAACATCTTCAATATGCACTCCCTCAGTAGGTTTTTTAAAGTATATTATAGAGTCTTTGGATTTTACTTCAAAAGTTTCTTTATCTGTAAATGGGAAGGGAGGCACAACAATTCTAATGCCTATTTGGAATCCTGATTTTACTTTTAAATTAGGTGAATTCCCTTGAGCAAGCCCGTACAAAAAATCACCTATGGGACTTAACATACCCTCCTCTTGTATAAATATGCAAGGATATCCAAATCTGCTTGTAAATTCAAGAGGATAAATGCCCCTACTATTGACAATACAATTTAAATCAATATAACCAATATACCCTTCTTCTGCAAGTTTAGGTTCCATTTTTTTCAAAGTCATATTAAACAACTTATTCGGACAAGACCAGAACATTGATGTTCCCATTTCTCCTGTTGAAGGTCCTAAGTTCCCTGGAAAAAGCTTCTTATGTTCAAAATTTACATTAATTGGATATATAAACGATTTTCCGTTAAAGAAAGCTCCAACAGCAATTTCTACACCAAATATCCATTTTTGCAATTGAAATGAAGGAATCTTCTTTGACCAAGCCTTGTGATAATCTCCAAGTACTTGTATAACATCCCTGCCATCCTTTTCCTCCCCTATAAAAAGGAGTCCTTTGATATTGGCGGCCTCACCGCAAGGTTTTAGCACATACCTATCAGGATTTTCTTTAACAAATTGAATTGCTTCTTCAAAACTTGTGAATATCCTTGAAGGAAGTATGTTTATACCCAGTTTTTTTAATTCCTCTTGCCCAAAATTTCTATCATCCTCAAGCCTGTCAGTATAAGGAGTTCCGCCTACAACTAACTTTCCTTTATCTCTCAGTTCCTTTGCTTTTGCTCCTTGACCTAACACATCATCAAAAACAATAATATCGGCCCAGTCTACCTCTTTTTTCCAGTCTTCTATCATATCAACAAAACCCATCCCAACTTCCTTGTCATCAGGATTCTTTACATAATACTTGACCTGATGACCCTCTATTTTAATACGCCAAGCAATATTTGCTATAAGGTTATCAATAGTCACAAAAAGAAATTTTTTTGGATTTTGTGTTTTTTTATTTTGATTTTGGTGATTGTTTTCACTAATTATTTTATTATATTTTTCTATCTCGTTCATTTTGACTTCTGCGTTTTTTATATCAATATGCTGTATTTTTAATAAGTATTTATATTTTACGCTTAAACTAAACGCTACACTCACTCAGCAAACTTCATAAACAGCATATGTTATATGAAATTTCTAACCTTCTTATCAGGATTATATCCAGCATCTCACTCTTTTTTTGTATTCCAAATATTTCTTTCCAAAGGCCTTTTCCATGTTTTTCTCTTCTTGTGGGATAAAAAGAATTTCCATTAATGCAACAAAAACAAAAGAAAGTACAAAAGCAGTCAAAAAGCCCATGATTAATGCGGCTCCAAACAAAATCAAGAACATTCCCAAGTACATTGGATGCCTGCTTATTTTGAATGGGCCTGAAACATGAAAAGAGCTTGGTATTAAATATGGCTTAACAGTTGTCCTGCTTTTTGTGAACATTGAGTCTGCCTTAAGGTTAAGAAAAATTCCAAAGATTATCAGCAAAATACCTATATAATTGTAAGGAAAATAAGAAAATCTAACTAAAGGAAAAAAGAAATGAAGCAAAACAGACAAAGCAAGCAAAAACATAAAATAGGTTGGAGGCATTATTCTCTTCATTTTATTTTCTACTGAATAAGATATTATATAAATTTAACTATAACCCTAATGGTATTTCTCCAGTATTTTGTATGAGACAAAATAAGCCAGTATAATCCCGCATACAAAAAAACTCATGAACATATGGTATGAAAGAGTTATTGTTTTTATCCCGTCACAGACCATGATGATAAATGCAGCCAAGATTATCATGATAAATGTAATTCGGTTTGCTTTTGCAGCAATAAAATAGTTTCTTTCGTCAGCTTTCCTTTCTTTTTTACTTAAAGTTCTTATTGTTACAATCATCAGAGAAACAAATCCAATGTAAATCAGCCAGTTTCCAACACTGCCAAAGCTAAGAAAATTCCTGCTTCCTACATTAAATGAATTAAACAATACTCCGAGAGCTAAAAATAAGACTGACATTCCATACCTTAATATTGTTCCTTTTGATTTTTCCATTTTAACACCTCACAGGCTGAATAAGTCCTCTACTCTGCATTTGAAGATTTTTGCAAGCTTTAATGCCAGCTGTAAAGACGGCACATACCTGCTGCTTTCTATTGAAATTATTGTCTGCCTTGTGACTCCTGCCTTTTCAGCAAGCTTTTCCTGGCTCAAATAAGCTTTTTTCCTGCAATCCTGCAATTTATTTTTCCTGAGTTCCATCTTCAAATGTAAAGTATGCTTAACGTAAAGTAAGCTTTACTATTTAAATCTTTCGGTAATAAAAGGAGTGTATAAGTTTAACTGAAAAATAGCTGATTAAGTAAATAATTCCATATAAATACGAAAAGTATATAAATAAGTAATGTTTTTGTGGAAATATGAACTTATCAAAACCTGAATTAAGGGTGCTTGAGCAGATTGCAAGCGGAAATACAAAAATTACTGAAATAGCCCATGCTATAAAAAAAAGTGATAAGCAAATATACAGAACAAGCAAAAATCTTATAGAAAAGGGGTTTATAGAAGTATCAAGAGGGATAATAACAGCAAAAAAAACAACACATAATGCTTTTTTATTAAATTTATTATCACAACATCCTAACCTTATAAAAGTGTTATCAGGAAATGGAATTAAGATACTTGTTGCAATATTAAGTCCAAAAAATATTAAGCAAATCGCAAAAGAAATAAATCTTAAAAAGAGCGTTATTTATCAAAAGATGAAGCAATTCTACAATATGAGCATAGTAAGAAAAGAAAAGAAAAATTATGTTTTAAATATAAAAGTATGGGATAAACTAAAAGAATTTCTTGAAGAATACAACAAGTTTTTAGAAACCATTGATAAAAAAATTCCTGCAAATTCAATAATATACAAAAAAACAGACAAAGAATTAGTTTTTGCAAATAAAAGCAAGATAAATGCAACTCTAACTGCATTCTCCTGTTTTGAAAATTTTGGGATAAAATTGTTCCTTACAACAAACTATTACACCCTCCCTAAAAGAAAATTATCAAAAAAGATTATTTTTATGCATTCATTAGATATAGCTGAAAAAGAAAAAACAGTAAGATACTTAATATTTATTTCATTGTTTTACCTTAAATTCAAAAAAGAGCTATTAGTAAAACATCCTATAATTGATAGACTAAACTTAATTTTGAAAGGCAATAAATTTTCAAATTATCCAACACTTCAGGAAATAAAAGAAAGGGCAGATATGTATGATATCAGAATTTAAGCAGATAGAGAAATTGTTTAAAGAGATAGATGCTTCATTAAGAAAGAAAGTAAAAATCTTTGTGATAGGTGGAGCAGTGTTGCTACAGCAGGGATTAAAACCAGCAACAAAAGATATAGATTTAGTTATAGAAACAAAAGAAGAATTTATGATTTTAAAAAACGCATTAAATTCTATAAACTTCACAGTAAAAATTCCCAATATTGAATATAAGAATATGAACTTAAACCAGATATTCATAAGGGATGACTTTAGGATTGATCTGTTCCAGAAAGAAATTTGCGGAAGATTTTCTATTTCAAATGGGATGATGGAAAGAGCAATTACCTTTATTGATCTTGAAAAAATTAAACTAAATTTTTGCTCCAATGAGGATATTTTCCTATTCAAAACAATGACTGAAAGAGAAGGTGACTTAGAAGACTGCATTAGTCTCGCAAAGAGAGGAATAAAATGGGAAATTATTCTTAATGAATTAAAAAATCAAATCAAAAAAAGCAGACAGGATGTATGGATTACATGGGTTGGAGAACGGCTTGATATTCTTGAAGAAAAAGGAGTTAATATTCCTATTATGAAGGAAATAAATCAGCTAAGAGAAAGATATTTTAAAGAATATGAAAAGGAACATGATTTCTAAAGAAGATATAAACTTGAAGCCATGATAAGCATTCCTGTTATTAAACCAAGGATTGGCACATGACTACTATCTTCCTTAAAGCATATTGGCAACAATTCATCAAAGCTTATGAAAACCATTATGCCTGCAACAAATGCCAAAAAGAAAAACAATATCTGCGGCGTTAAAAAAGGAAGCAGTATTAAGATTCCAATCAAAGCTCCTAATGGCTCTGCAAGGCCTGAAAGAAGCGAAAATTTAAAGGCCTTTTTCCTGTCTTTTGTTGCATAATAAATAGGCATTGCAACTGCTATGCCTTCCGGAATATTATGTATTGCTATTGCAACAGCTAATGGAATTCCTAAGGATAAGTCACTTAAAGAACTCATAAACACAGCAATTCCTTCGGGAAAGTTGTGTATTGCAATTCCCACAGCAGTAAAAACACCTGCCTTCATGAGCCTGCGCTCTCTCTTGCATACATTCTTACTGACATGCTCTTCTATATACTCATGAGGAATTTTAAAATCAATAAATAAAATAAAAAAAATCCCTATAAAGAATCCTGCATTTCCAAGAATAAACCCAAGGTTTTCAACTGCCTCAGGAAGAAGTTCTGCAAAAGAGACATAAATCATTACGCCCGCTGATAATCCAAGAAAAAAGTGAAGGTAACTGTCTTTAAACTTTTTGATAAAAAGGGAAATGAGGCTTCCTATTCCTGTGGATATGCCTGCAAGAAAAGTAATAAACAAAGGTATCCAGATTTGGGAAGCATCCATTTATTTTTGCCTAAGCTTTTTTAAATTTGTTGTAAATCATTCCAATTGCAACGATTATTAAAACCATTGGCACCCATGGAATATTCACCATGATTACATTCAAATCATTCAAAAGCCATATTATTCCAACCACAAGCAAAATAACTGCAAATGTTGGAAATCCTCCACAACACCTTTCTTTAACTTTTGCCATAATATCACCTCTTTAATTAAAATAATACTTATTATTTATAAGGTTTTTTGTTTAAGAATTAATTCAAAAAGCTCTGTTAAGTTTAATTCAAGGGCTGCAACTGGCATCTCCAATTCCCAGTTTGTTATGACCTCTGGCGATAGTTCTCCTATGTAGGCCAGCTTCTTTCCATCAACAACAACACGGCCAACCCTTCCCCTGATAAAGCTTGTATGTTCTGTATCTTCAGTTTTGTATTCCAGGCAAAGAATATTAAACAAATAATCAAGCATTTGTTTTATTTCTGTGAAGTTTGCTTTTGTATGTGAGATTAAAACAGCCAGCCTTGTGAATTCTTCAACTCCGGTCTCTGTTTCATTGTTTTCTTTAAAGCATATTCCCATCTCAAATATTTTCTGGGGAAATTCCCTGTTTCTGTTGTTCCTTAAAACATCCATTAAACTTGGAGTTATCCATGACCTCAAGACATCATAATCAGTTGTAAGCGCATTTGAAAGCTCAACACAGCTAAGCTCAAGATTCATTTTTTTATTCAAACTTTCTTTATTGGTTATATGATAAGTATTTGTCTCAATCATTCCAAGACCAACAAGAAGTTCAGCTATCTTACTCTTGAATTTTTCAAATGGATTTTCCTCTGCGATTGTAACAAGGTTTGGTATCTCTGGCTGAAAATTTTCATAGCCGTATGCAATTGCAGCTGCTTCAACAACATCAACCGGATGGATTATATCACCACGGTAAGCAGGAATCAATACTTCCTTATCATAGCCAAGGCCCATTTTTGAGAGCAGTTCCTCAAATTCTTTTTGCTTTAAACTAAGCCCCAATAGCTTATTAACATAACTTAACTCAACTTTCATTTTTCTCGGGATTAAATCAGGGCTAACAATCCCGCCGACATCAAGAGAATAAATCTCTGCTCCCCTATCTGCTAAGCTTGCAACCAAAATATTCAAAGCTTGTGTAACTGCATTGACATCAGTTCCAGTCACGTCAACAAAAAGATTTTTTGTTTCTTCTCTGACCTGTGTTACAATCCCATTGATAATCGGCGGAAAAGAGACAACATCATTTTTTGCATCAATTATCACAGGATATTTTTCAAGCCCATCCAAGCAGAATGCATAATCCCTTCCCTTTGGATGTTTTGACAGGATCTGAGCAAGATTCATCTCAGCTGTCATGCCTAATGGAACAAAGGATATTAAATCTGGTTTTACAGCTTTGTAAACCAATGGAAATTTTATAACATCAAAGTCATGAACACCTATTGCAACTTTTCTTCTTTTTCTTCCATGTGTTAAGTGCAGTTTTTCCTGCAGCTGCATTAAACTCTTTATTGCCTCATCACTAAGATTAACATTTTTAAGAACAGCGCATCTTATGAAAGGCCTCACATTTTCAACAGACTTTTCAACCTTAACCTTAAACAAAGATTTCTTGACATCATATTTTCTTAATCCTGTCTTAACCCCAATAAAAGATGATAATGCCCTTGCAAAGCCCTCTTCAGACAATAAATCAGGCCTGTTGGGAAATATTTCTACTATAATCTCAGAATCACTAACCTTTTCCAAGTCAGTTCCAAGCATTGAGATTCTGTCTTTCAGCCTGTCATCAGGGATTTCCTTTCCAACAAGTTTCATTACATCCTTTTTGTCTAAAGTTATTGTAGGCATTTTATTTCAACCATGCTTTCATTTCCCTTAATTGCTTTAAATCATTTCTGTACAAATCGCGAATATCATTTATATTGTAATACATTGAGATTGCCCTTTCCATTCCCAAGCCCCATGCCAGGACAGGAACCTCAATTCCTAATAATGGCTTTACAACCTCTGGCCTGAATATTCCAGAACCCCCAAGTTCAACCCACTCTTTTCTTACAGGAT
>Ga0210016_1000242_pt1 | contig 46049 bp, 45 predicted proteins | sample CryGeyCG2014_300_FD_185454 | JGI IMG/M metagenome (GOLD analysis project Ga0210016, IMG submission 185454) | Groundwater microbial communities from aquifer - Crystal Geyser CG02_land_8/20/14_3.00 (SPAdes) (version 2) | ecosystem: Environmental > Aquatic > Deep subsurface > Groundwater | place...
GTAAACTACTACAACACCGTGAAACCTCACAAAGGCATTGGAAATATGACACCACTGGAAAAACTGATACAATACTTTTATCCAGAACATTTATGACAAACTGTAAACAACGCTCTAGAATCTAACAAGTAATACTGTAAATATATGAACAAAACAACATTAGGATTGGGTGCACTCGCACTATTGGTCGGAGTAGCAGGTATTTCTACCGTTGCTTCCGCTTATAGAGGGGATAGTACGGTCAAAGGACCAAACTATACCGAAGAACGGCACGAAGCTATGGAGAAAGCTTTCGAAAGCGGGGATTATAACGCTTGGAAGAGCTTGATGGGAGAAAGGGGTAATATGACTCGTGTTATCAATCAGGATAACTTTGCAAAATTTGCCGAGGCGCATGAGCTCTCTGAAGAAGGGAAAACTGCTGAAGCACAAAAGATACGAGAGGAACTTGGTCTTGGACTGCATAACGGTTCTGGACAAGGAAGGGGCCAGCATGCAGGTGCAGGCAGAGGTATGAATCGTTAAACGCATCATTCCTGAAATCGCACGACTCCGATATATATCGGAGTTTCGTGTGATAGAGGGGAATATCTGATAGAATGACGTTATGGAACAAAATACTGAAAATCTTTCTGATGAAGAAGTGGTGCAAAAGGTACGGTCCTTTGATCAAGAACTCTATGCTGTGATCGTCGATCGTTACCAAGGGAAACTGCTTCGGTATGCCTTAAGTCTGATCAAAGACGAACAACAGTCTCTTGATGTTGTTCAGGAATCGTTCATCAAGGCTTTTGTCAATCTTCAGGGTTTCGATACGAAGAAAAAATTTTCGAGTTGGATATACCGCATCGTTCATAATGAAGCGATGAATATCATAAAAAAATATCATAAAGAAACGCCACTGCTCGATGGTATTGATTTCCCGAGCGATGAAAATATTGAAGATGATTTCACCAAACAAGAAATCACTGATGCGGTGAAAAAATGTTTACGTGAGATACCACTTCTCTATTCAGAGCCACTCGAGCTCCGGTACGTCGAAGAGAAATCATATGAAGAGATCAGTGATATATTGCATATCCCTCTCGGGACTGTCGCCATTCGTATCAGTCGAGCTAAAAAAGTAATGAAACGCGTATGTCAGAAGAATTAAAGAGTGTAACGAGAAATGTGATGGAGAGAATTCATCATGAAAAAATAACGATGCGACCGAGAATATATTTTATTTTTGGTTCAGTGCTTACTTTCATTGGACTCACCGCCTCGATTCTGACTTCGGTATTCCTTTTTAGCTTGCTTCGTTTCTCTCTTCGGTCTCATGGTCCGATGGGTGCATACAGATGGGAACAGCTTGTTTCCAATTTTCCGTGGTGGGCGCTTTTTGTTGCTCTTTTTGGTCTGATACTCGGTATTTGGCTTCTTCGTCGATATGAGTTTTCATATAAAATGAATTTTAGGGTCATTGCACTGGGATTTATTCTGGCTATCATAGCAACTGGATTCGTACTTGATATGACAGGGCTCAGTGATGTGCTCTCTCGTCAAGGACCGATGAAGGGAATAATGCGACCTTCTTCGTCAGATGATATGTTTAGGCCAGGCTCTTCGTTTGGTGGTTTCTATAATAAATAGTAGGAAATAATTATGAAAATAATAAAAAATGTAGGGGTTGTTGAGAGAGTAATCCGATTTGTGCTTGCAGAAGTATTTTTTCTTGGTGCATTTTTCTTTGTATCACCTGTGCTCGGCATGGTACTGTATGGAATCTCGCTTATTTTATTGGTAACAGCTTTCATAGGCTTTTGTCCTCTTTATACGGTACTGCATATCGGCATGACGAAGAACTATACCGAATTTCATAAACGATCGATTGTTGTTATTGCAACTCTCCTTGTAGTGATGCTTTTGGGTGGCGCATATGCGAGTCATTTTTTCACAAAGAAAATATTCATTGAAGATTTCAACGCTATGAATGTTTCTTATAAACAAACACTCTTTGAAACTGGACAAGGAAAAAGGACTGAGTCTGTGAATAATTATCAGTCGTTAGTTTCTGCGTATGCGAAATTTGAAAAGAAATATACATCTTATACCCCGTATGTTTTTCGTGGTGATGCCCAGTTCACCGAGGATCTGTATGCTATAGGTGATATTATCGAGGGTGTACGTACAAATGTGGAGTCAGGAGATCTCAAAATAGCTCATCTGGAACTCGAGAAGGTGAGGCCTATTACACAAGAATTATTTAAGCGCAATGGTTTTTCTCTGCTTGCTATCGTGCTGATGGATTTTCATGATTCTATGGAGAAAGTTGTTGATCCTGCGAGCGCCAAAGACAAAGAAGGTGTGATTCGTGCTTATGAGGAGGCAAATGCGAAACTGATGGCAGTAGAACAGATTACTGATGATGCAGAAATTCAAGCTATCAGAACGAATCTTGATGCAGTCTTGCAATTAGCTAAAGACAATAATCTTGAAGCATTGCCAGCCAAAGGAGCAGAGCTCAAAAGTAGCTTTGTAAAGGTATATCTGAAGAGGGGGTAGGTTGATAGAGAGGAAGAGGAATTGAGGAGAAAGGGTTAGTTCTTTGGGACTAGCCCTTTCGTAGTATAATAACGTTGTAATCTATAAGTAAAAAACTATGAAACATAACGTCGGTGGCGTTGATAGAATAGTACGTTTGGTAGTTGGGGTCATACTTGTTTTGGCTGGTTTTTCTCTGGCGAAGTGGTGGCTGATGATCATCGGAGGCATTGTCTTCTTGACTGGACTGATGCGTTTCTGCGGACTGTATACACTCCTCGGAATGTCGACCTGTCCCCTCGAAACTCCTAAGCAGTAATCGGAGGCTGTATGAATCTCAATCTTCCTAATCGTGATGCGGAAAAAATCAAAGAATCAATTGAGAAAATCCAAACTCCTTTTGTCCTCATTTTTCTTTTTATTGTTCTTTCCGGACCATTTTTTACTTATTTAAACACACTTCAAATTATGGGGACTTTTTTTCTTATTCTTGCCGTGATGATAATACTTGTTTCTATTAAACAAATTAACCAGTATGAACGCGGTGTAAAGTTTACTATTGGGAAATTCACTGGTGAGATGGCGCCAGGATGGCGACTTATATTTCCGGTGATTCAATCATATCAGAAGATTGATATGAGAGTGCGCGCTGTCGATGTGCCGAACCAAGAAGCGATTACCAAAGATAATATCTCTGTGACTGTGAACGCGGTTATTTATTATCGTATCAGCTCCGCAAACAAAGCCATTCTCGAAGTGGAAAACGTCTATTATGCTGTTTCACAGCTCGCTCAGACAACGATGCGTAATGTTGTGGGAGAAGCCGATCTTGACCAGCTTCTTTCCAATCGCGATTCCATCGCAGAACGCATCCGGATCATTGTCGACAAAGCCACCGATGTATGGGGCGTCCAAGTGAACTCCGTTGAGCTCAAGGATGTGACGTTACCAGAAGAGATGAAACGTGTCATTGGCAAGCAAGCAGAAGCCGAGCGAGAAAAACGAGCCGTTATTATCAAAGCAGAAGGCGAAGTGATTGCAGCAGAGAATTTGGCGAAAGCAGCAACAACTCTTTCTTCTGCCAATGGAGCTCTGCATCTCCGTACATTAAATACGCTCAATGATCTTTCATCAGATCAATCGAACACCGTTATTTTTGCCCTTCCTGTGGAAGTCCTTCGTGCCTTTGAGAGAATGGGGAATAAGTAAGGAAATAATCGTTTTTTGGAAAGGAATCCCTTGCTTCTCCGTAAGGGATTTTTCTTTATATACATAAAAAAGAATATTTCTGATTGACAAGGAGAGAAGACACGAGTACTATAATAATCCATAGAAAGAAGATCTTTTTATGTTTTTTATGAGTACTCTTCAACGAAGGAGCAGAAAATGAGTAAAGAATCTGGCAAGTCTACAGTGCAGTGGTTTGTGGAATGTGATGCGTTTACCAATGAGAGTATCGAACGAGAGCTTGCTTTACGTGGGATCGGTTATGACAGCATCAGTCGCTATCCTGATATGGTGGGTTCTGATGGAAAATCCCATGATGTTCTCCTGATTCCGAGTACATTCGTAAAAAAGCTCAAGTCAGCTCGTGTCAATGATAAGCGTTTTCGATTCCGTTTCTGGAAACGAAATGGCTCACGAGGCACGATGTATCCGGCAGATTTCGTGGAGAAGAAGCCTATCAGCGAAACAGAAAAATTTCGTGCCATTGCCAAGAGGCTGAGTGAAATTTCCATCGCGAAGAAATAGCGAGCGAAGGCCAGTAAATAATCATCGGGCGTATTGAGCGCTCTCTATACGAGGTACGTAAATCACAGCCTCGTATTTTTTTTATTTCTTCTTATCTTCGAAGCTACGGATTTCTTGGAGAAGTTCTCTTAGGATGTTTTCGATGTGATAGATTTTTTCTTGTTCACTTTGATGTTTGAGAGCCTTGCGCTCATCTTGTTTTCCAAGTTCGTCCACATCTTCGCTAATTTCTTCTACGTCTTCTTGGATATCATCGATGTCTTTGGAAATCTCCTCGACATCATCAGATATCTCCTCGACATCATCAGATATCTCCTCGACGTCTTTACTGACGGCAGTAAGTTTGTGTGCCTGATGATTGATAGTCATTTGAATGAAGATAGACAGGTAAATAGCTTCGAGAGAAACCGCTGTTGTGAGAATCAACATAATTTGATCAAAACCAAATCCGAACCATTGGAGTGAGAAAATACCCACAAAAAAACAGGTATGCACCACCAGGGAAAGTGGCGATCCAATATGCTTCGTGGTATGGAGTGCAAACCCCTCAAGAGAAGAGGAATGTTTTTCAACGTTTTTTTTGATGAGTTCTTTCATAGTGTGAGTATAGACGTTTTTGCTTCTTTTGAAAAGCTTGATGATCTTCTTTTTTATTGACAAGTATTTTTTGGTTTATGTTTATATCTGCTTTGGCAGATTTTTCTTTTTTTTGTACATTGGTGTATACTAGAAACGTTTCAAAATGAATAATCAAAATAAATATATGCCAAAAATAAAGAAGGGGATCATTCTTATCGCGGTTGTTGTCGTAGCAACTGCATTCGTGTATTATGGATATTTTTTGAAAGTGATTCAGAATTGGCGTGACGGAGATGACGATGATATACCAGTCTCAGGAGTGACCGCATCCGAATCATTTGTAGAGGTTCGAAAAGTGAGCGCGGAAGTTTCCTATATGGCAACCGAAGATAAACAAGACACCTTGCGTTTCGTGCTTTCGCTTGATGAGAATAATGTTATTACTCACTTGACGACACTGGATGCAAAAACGGGTGAAGTTCCTGAAAAAAAGAAAAACTTTACTGAGCAGGCATCAGCAATGATTGTTGGGAAGAAACTGAGTGCACTCTCTCAAATTGATAACGTAGCTAAGTCATCGTATACTACTCAGGCCTTCAATAGCGTTATTGATAAGCTCAAGTCACAAATTTAATACAGCGCCTGTGATGGAAGAATTTGCTTTTACAGGACTCGGTACCAAGTGGTTCGTGCGAGTTGACGGTTCTTGTATTACAGAAGAAACACAGAAGGACATCCTTCATTTTGTTGATCATTTTGAAAAACGGTTTTCTCGTTTCCTTCGTGAATCAGAAGTAAATGCCTTTCGTACTTCTAGACGTGGATTCTATCCAGTTTCTTCAGATTTGTTTGTACTTTTGAAGCAGGCAGATATACTTCGTACGCTGACGAAAGGAAAATACAATCCTGTCGTAGCGAGTTTTTTGGAGGAAATTGGATATGGGAGCAAGCACAATCTTCCTCATCTCAACCGTACCGCAGATGATATTCCTCAGTGGATACTCAAACATCAGATGCTTTTTATTGATGGTCCAATAGCTTTCGATTTTGGAGGTATTGGTAAGGGTTATTGTATTGATAAGATAACACATCTTCTGAGGCAATCAGGCTACAAGCATTTTCTTGTAGATGGAGGAGGTGATATGTTCGCGACGACCAAAGCAGATGGAAGTGCTTTCCTCGTGGCTATAGAATACCCAGGAAAACCGGATATGGCAGTGAGTATCGTCCAGCTTGCGAATCAAGGACTTGCGATGTCTGATGGTTTCAGGCGACGTTTTGGCAAGTGGAATCATTTGATTGATATGGAATCTTACACTGCAGTGGAGAAGATTATCGGTTGTGCTGGATTGGCGGACACTGCCTTTATGGCTGACTCTATGACTTCTGGTATTTTCTTTGCTCCAGAAGAGCAATATTCACTTCTCGAAGAGAGCTTGAAAGCTCGTTATATGGTCTTTAAAAACGACGCTACGATGACTATGAGTACTTCGTGGCCGGGCGAAATTTTATAAGGCCCGCATTTATCTGAATACTATTTGACAACATGCAATGGGATATTGTATTATGATTTATGTAAGTTATGTAAACAAATAATCGTATGCAAATACTCACACAAAAACAGAAAATCGTACTTCAGGCTATTAAAACATATTTCACGGAGAACGGCGAAATGCCAACAGTGAGAGAAATCAAAGCCGAGACTAGTAAACTCGGACTGCATCTCAAGAGTCTTCGAAGCTTCTTTCTCTATTTGAATGCTTTGGAAGCAAAAGGATATATCGAACGCACTTCAGAGGATCGCGGTATCCTTCTCAAAGGAGTGAATGCAGATTCATTCATTCAAGTGCCTGTCTTCGGTGCATCCAGTGCTGGTGCTGCGACTATGTTTGCAGATCAGTATATAGAAGGGTATATGCGGGTCTCCAAGCGTCTTGTGAAGGATAAGAATGTTTTTGCTGTGCAGGTTTCTGGGACATCAATGAACAAGGCGAAAGTGAATGGGAAAACGATTCAGAATGGGGATTTTATTTTGGTGGACGCCGAAGAAAAACAATATCACAATGGTGATCGTGTATTGGTTGTGATTGATGGTTTGGCCACGGTGAAAACTTATCGGTCGCTTGATGGGAAAACGATTGCTTTACTCCCAGAATCGACTGATAAAGCGCATAAGCCAATCTTTCTGACGCCCGAAGACAATTTTGTTATCAATGGAAAAGTTATTGATGTTCTCAAAATGCCAAGATAAGAGAGACAATTTCTCAGAGATACCGCGCGTATGTTCCCTCTTACCTCAAAAAAATATTTGGTCTATTGATGCATCTATTACATAAAATATAACACAAACACCCAAAAGAAGGGCGTTTGTTTTTGTATGGGAAAAATACAGGAAAGCAGATGTGTAAAATATATTGTTTCTTCTTTATGACAATGAGTCATAAACATGTCTATGAAGCACTATATTCCTTATATATAAAGGATTTATTTCTGTTTTCTTTTTGACAAAAAAGTTTATTTGTGGTAATATATGACGTAAATAACACCAATGTTATATGGCACATTTGATTACTCCTAGATTCATATTTCCACTCAAAGATTATATTGTGAACGGCGTTCCATTTGGAAAACGCTCTGTGTATGATGGAGTACTGTGGGGGATTCACCTTGGGGAAGATTGTTTAACATCTGCCGGTACTGATGTTTTTTCTTGTGGACGAGGTACTGTCGTTTATTCTGCTTTTCATCCTGGGACAAAAGAGAAACCAAACTGGGGACACATTATTATCATTCGTCATAAACAGGCAAGTACGAGAAGAGTGTTCTACTCTGTGTATGCTCATCTTGGCACGTGCTTCAAACGCATCAATGACAAAGTAGCTATTGGTGAACCTCTTGGTTTCGTGGGGGAAGGAGAAACGAGTGAGAACGGTTTTTGGCCAGCCCATCTTCATTTTGCGATTTATACGGGACCTTGGCAAAACGATGTACTCCCTGGATTTTGGAAGGAAGGGGAAAAACGTACTCGTCCAGAATGGTGGGAATGCCCCAGTGAATTCATAGAGAAATACAATCTTCCTAAACAAAAAAGTGTTGACGGCGAGGCTTCTTTGGAGTAAGTTTAATCGTATGCATCCGCGCTCGTAGCTCAGTGGATTAGAGCATCTGGCTTCGAACCAGAGGGTCGGGGGTTCGATCCCCTCCGAGCGCACACAGGGAGTAAGCTAACTGTTTCATTTACGTGGATGAGTCGAAGGAAGACCACAGGGATGCGTGAGTTTTCCTGCTCTATAGCAAATAAAACACCCAAAAGAGGGTGTTTTATTTTTAGAGGAAGAAATATTCAGGGGGTGGCCACAGGGAATCCTTGCCCGTCCGGTAGGCGGGGAACCCTGATTCATACGAAATCCAGAAAGTGCTCAAAGGGGTGGCCACAGGGAATCGAACCCTGATTCATGGTACCACAAACCATTGTCCTACCATTGAACGATGGCCACCCCTTCACGCGCTTTTTAAACTGTACTGCAAACCATTGTCCTACCATTGAACGATGGCCACCACTCTAAATACTTCACTTTATGTGTGTGCCCCGAGAGGGAATCTCCTTCGACTAAACTTTCGTCGACACAAAAGTTTGTCTAGGCACCGTCTCACGATTTTGTCTGCTGACAAAATATCGTTCCGACGTCCGATTTCTCACGTAAGCCAAGCAGTTGGCTTACTTCGTGTCATATCCATTTCATGTGTGTGCCCCGAGAGGGAATCGGACCCCCATCAAGACCTTAGAAGAGTCCTGCTTTATCCATTAAGCTATCGGGGCAAGGACAAAGTATCGTGATGGTTATTTGATGGTGTGGGCGCAGCAGGGATCGAACCTGCGACCGTTGGCTTAAGAGGCCACTGCTCTACCAACTGAGCTATGCGCCCAACGAAACAAAAAGCGTTTTCTGTAGAAATAAAACGCACAGTTATCGTATCAAAATAAAGAGAAGACGTCAATATAAAATGACCAGAGGTGGTTTAGGGGTGTATTTTTTTGTAAGCCACCCATTCTTTTTCTGTCCAATCTTTTGGTTTTGATGTCAGGTTTGGTTCTTGACCAGGATGAGGGAAAAGACTCGGGGACTTGTAATTACTCCAAAAACTATCGCGAATGAAATTTCGTCCATCGGCGTTATTGACTTCTTGGGTAAAGACAGTTTTCATGCTGCCATCAGGATTGTGTTCTAGAATATGAGGACCGTCAACCTTCACTTCTCGACCATCTTTTGTTCCATAAAAATGGAAGGTGAGTTTGGTTCCCTCGATAGTAGACTGCATCAGTATTGAGGCTGGAGTATTATTGATGAATGTGAGATCAGGTTTTGGTATATAGACGGTAGCATCCATACCGTAGGGATAATAGTAGTGTACGGGATATGCATGATTACGACGAGCAGTGATTTTGAGTCCGCTGTAAATAGCCGTACGAAAAACAGTACTCGATACCTGACAGATACCACCACCAAATTCAGGGGTTGTTTGATTGTTTTTTATAACGAGTTCTGGTAAATATCCATGTTCTCCGTCGACTTCGCCCAAATGTTCCACAAATGAGAACTCTTCATTGGGAGCAATGATGAGATTCTGGAATTGTTTGAGTGCTCGTTCGATATTGTAGATACGACTTTTTGTCGATCCTTTGAAATTAGTACTCCCTTCACCAATGAGCTCTACTAACCCAAGTTTGTCCATGTCTTCCGCTTTGATCTTTGGTTCGATGATAATAAGAGGAAGCATAATATTATTTGTCATTTCTTCTGCATGTATCAGTCCATAGGATATAAGTCTGATGCTCGCCTGTTGATCAAGGGTTTGTCCTATTTGTTCTTTTTCTGTTATTACTACTTTATTTTCATTCACAGAAAAATGAGCATCTACTGGTTCTTGTTTTGTTTTATTTGCCAGTGTTGATACGTAGTCTTCAATTGCCTTTGCATCGGGAGTTCTTCTTGTTATGAGAGAAAAAGAATAGAGTCTTGATTGAGAAAGAGAAAAATTACAGAAGAGAATCTTTGTAGGGCAGAAATCAATATTTTCGATGGTTGATTTATGGCGAAGCAAGGGATAATTGTTTGTTTCAAGATGTGTCAGATGGTCAATATCAAGAGAAGAAAGTATTTCTGTTTTATCTCCGATATTGAGGGTTATTGATGTTGGTACAGCACCTTGTGCTGACATTGGGATACTCAAAAAGGATAGTATCAGCAATGATAAGAATATCTGAGAGGATGAAAGGAAAGGAGAAAATGTGCTTTTCATAGTGTCCTAAGAGAAAAAAAGCCGACTCCATGAAAACGGAATCGGCAGGAGCATACCATTATGGTCCGTAAAGGAGAAATTAGAAACCACGTACTTGAATCTTTTTCGTTTTTGTCGTATCAGCTTTTGGTAGCCGGATAGTGAGAATGCCATTCTTGAGTGATGCATCAATTTTCTCTGGCAGTACATCAACAGGAAGAAGTACGGAACGAGAGAATGCCCCCCAATAACATTCTTGATAGTAGTAGTTGCCATTTTCTACCTCTTCCTCATTCTTGCGTTCTCCTTTGATCGTTACCATATCATTATTGATCGAAACATCGAGATCTTCTGGTTTGACACCAGCAATAGTGGATTTGATAACGATTTCGTTTTCTGTTTGATAAACATCAATAGTGAGTTGTCCTTCGGCTCCATCATTATCATTTCTCTCTTCTGGGACAGTAGCCTCCCATGTTTCTTCGCTTCGTATGGTGGCGAACGCTGGAGTAGGTTCTCTCATAGAAATAACTTCTTCACGGTCTTCGGTATATACAGGAAGAGGTTCTCCAAAACCATTGCTTTGAATGTTTTTTGCTCCTGTTAATCGCTCGAAAAAAGAGCTTTTTTCTTTCGTCATAGAATTATTTTTTAAAAGATTTTATATTACATTTATATGATTTCAGTATAGAGGATTTTGTGAAGATTCGCAAGCTGTCACTATGTAATGTGGTGGTTTCTCTATACCTGAAAGAAAACGATGATATTGAAGAGGAGATGTATGCCAATAGCAGAGGATACATACCATACGTTCCTGCGTGAGAAGAGGGTAGTGGCTTCCTGCTCGGAAGAGAGGAACGCTTCTATCAAGAGAGCACTTGTTCCTATGTGTAAAAGTGTTGTTTGAAGAAATGGGAGTAAAGAAAGAGTCGTGTCTGTCTGGAAAGAAAAGAGACCTTCTAGGAGAGAGAAACCTATGCCGAAGAAGAGGGCGTATACTATCTTCGTAAGCCGTGACAGAGGTGCTTTTTTTCGGAAAATAGCGCCGTTTCGATAACGAAAAAGGAGCACTCCTTTCATAAGTTCTTCGATAGAGGCGAGAATGAATAAGGAGAAGAGTATGGAGAGTGAGAATATATTTCCGAAATTAAGGGAAAGGGAGAGGATGCTGATAATAAGAAATTCTAAGAGCAGTGCCAAGCTTGATGTGAGAAGACCGAAAACAAAGAGAAGGATAAAAGACATATTTTATAATGCGTGAAGTGATATGAGGTGATGGTCGATTTCTGCAAGTTCTTTTTCTATGAGCTTCAGTTTCTCTTGTTCGGCAAGAATAATTTCTGGTTTGGCTCTGTCTATGAAGTTTTTGTTTTCGAGCTTCAGCTTCAGTAATGATCGATATTTTTCTTTCTCAGCTTTCTCTCTCTCGAAACGTATACGTTCTTTATTCGTGTCGATAGCACCATCGAGGTGGAGGAAAATCTGAAGGGATCCTGACTGTATCAGGATGGTGTTATTTTTGATTTGTTCGTGAGTGTGTAAAATTTCCTCGATGCGAGCCAAACGTTTGAACATTGCTTCGTTGGCGCTGATAATACTTTCCGACGTGCTATTGACGCTCACCGTAATTTTTTTTGCTGGTTCGATGTGATAGGTGGCGCGGGTATTACGAATAGTGATGATGAGATTTTTTATTAGGTCAAATGGATTTTCTGGTGAAGGTTTTTCAGTCGTTTTATCAGATGTAGGCCAAGAGGAGATCATCAGGAGTGTATTCTTCTCTGGATAGAAGGTCTGATGAATGGCCTCAGTAACGTAAGGGATAAATGGATGCCAGAGTTTCAGAATGGTTTCAAAAACAAATGTAAGAACAACATCATTCTTTTCTATTTTGTGAATCTCGACATACCAGTCGGCAAATTCGTTCCAAGTAAAATCACGTAATTTTTCTCCTGCGAGAGAAAGTTGATAGTTTTCTAGGAGAGAAGTTATTTCTCCGACGATACTATTGAGCCGACCAAGAATCCATCGATCTGCGTCAGTTTTTGGTTGTGGACTGCCACTTTTTCTTTCGTCGTCCTTGTTTTGGATACTCATCACGTAACGTCCAATATTCCAGAGTTTATTGGCAAAATTTCGATAGGTCGCTATTTTCTCTTCATAGAGGCGGAAGTCGAGTCCTGGTGTCGCCCCCAAAGTGAGGCTGAGACGTACGGCGTCAGCACCAAAACGATCGATCATTTCAAGGACATTAATGCCATTCCCTTTGGATTTTGACATTTTTTGACCTTCTTTGTCGCGGACAAGCCCAGTGAAATAGAGGTGTTTGAATGGAGACATTTTTGTTTTGTAAAAACCAAACATCACCATCCTTGTTGCCCAAAAGAAGAGGAGATCGCGACCCATTACCATAAAATCAGTAGGGTAGAAATCCTTCACATCCTTCGTATCTGGGTATCCGAGTGTGGTATACGGCCATTGCCCTGAAGAGAACCATGTATCAAGGGTATCAGGATCCTGCTCCCATCCAGATCCCTCTGGAGCGGTAATTCCGCAATATATTTCGGCATCTCTATACCATACGGGTATTCGGTGTCCCCACCAAAGTTGTCTCGAAATACACCAATCATGAAGGTTCTCAAGCCAGTGTATCATCTGTCCCTTCATATTCTCTGGATGGAAAATAATAGTGTTGCTCTCGAGTGCCTTGATAGATTCTTTCTTGAGTGAATATTTTTGAGCATCGACGTTGACAAACCATTGTTTGGAAACGAGCGGTTCGATGGATGTTTTGCAACGTTCACATTGTGAGAGGCTAATGATATGATCTTGCTCGCCTTCAAAGAGATGAAGAGTATTGAGATCTGTAAGAATTTTTGTGCGTGCCTCCATTACTGACAGTCCAGCATATATTCCACCGAGACTTGTAATCATTCCTTTTTCATCGATGACTTGAAGAACTTCTAGTGAATGATCTCTACCAATTTCCCAGTCGAGAGGATCGTGAGCAGGAGTGATTTTCACGGCGCCAGTGCCAAAATCTTTATCGATACGATTACTGGCAATAATAGGAATTTCACGATTTGTCAACGGAAGAAGGACAACTTTTCCTATCAGCGTTTTATAACGTTCATCATCTGGATGGACAGCTACAGCGGTATCACCGAGCATCGTCTCTGGGCGCGTTGTAGCAACAACAATATACTCGTTTGAATCCTTGAGAGGATATTTGAGGGAATAAATTTTTCCTGGAATATCTTTGTGAATGACTTCAACATCAGAGAGTGCGGTGGCACAGCGAGGACACCAATTAATAATACGTTCTCCACGATAGATCATACCATCGTGGTACATTTGAACAAATGTCTCAATAGCACGTCTCGATACTTCGGTATCGAGAGTAAAGGTTTCTCTGCTCCAGTCAGCCGAGAGACCAATACGCTTCTCTTGCGAACGCATATAATTTGCTCGATCGACACAGAAATCATAGGTAGCTTCATAGAATTTTTCCCGACCGAGATCAAAGCGAGTAATACCTTGTTCATTTTCTAGTTTTTTTTCAAATACCACTTGAGTTTGGATACCAGCATGATCTTTACCAGGAAGGAGGAGGGATTTTTTGCCCTTCATTCGCTCGAAACGACCAAAAATATCCATAACGGTATAGCCAGAAGCATGGCCAAGATGGAGCTCTCCGTTAGCGTTGGGTGGAGGGAGGATGTTTGCATAGCGTATATCAGAATCGATATTGTCGGGGTTGAAAAAACCACTCTCTTCCCATAGGGCATAGAGCTTGTTTTCCCATTCGTTTGCATTATATGCGGTAGTAATCGGTTGTTCTTCCATATTATTTAGAATACCACTCTGCAGGCTTTATTTCAATATGAGAAATTCTGTAAGGGTAAATTGGCATTGGGATCGAGAGAGAGAGGAGTGTCTTTCAGTTGTTTCTTCTGCTCTTCATTCATACGCTCGTAGCGGAAAGCAGCAGCGATGCCGATCATGACTGCGTTATCAAGTGAGTAAACAAATTCCGGTGTCAGAAAACTCGTTTTTTCACTCAGAAGCTTTACTTCTAAGTTTAATTCATCGAGAGTATTTTGTAATCGTTCACGGAGTCTCGTGTTAGCTGATACGCCACCGGCAATGACAAATGTTTTTGGATGATAGCGTGTGATAGCTTTTTTTGTCTTGGCAACCAGTACATCAACAACGGCTTCCTGAAAAGCGTGACACTCGGAATTGATACAGGCTTCGTCTTTCAATATTTCCGCAGATTCTTTTTTGAGGGCATAGAGTACGGCTGTTTTGAGTCCTGAAAAGGAGAAATCAAAATTATCTGATGTAAGCATCGGTCTCGGGAATTTCTTCGTTACCTCTTGGATTTCCTCTGCAGTATGATTCTCTCTAAAAGCACGAGCACGTTTGTCAATTTCTGGGCCACCAGGATAAGGGAGACCGAGGAGTCTTGCTACTTTGTCAAAAGCTTCACCAGCAGCATCGTCCTTTGTTTCTCCGAGAATAGTATACTCGAAATGTTTTTGCATGAGGACGAGCTGTGTATGTCCACCAGATACCACGAGCGCAATGAGCGGGAACATATTCTGATCATTTTTATTCTTCCCTAGGAAATTGGCATAGATATGTCCCTCGATATGCTGAATACCAATAAGGGGTTTGTTCCAGACGAGTGCCAGCGTCTTGGCGGCACTGACGCCAATAACGAGCGCTGGCATCAGTCCAGGTCCTTCGGTGACAGCGATGAGATCGATATCTTCTTTTGTGAGATGAGCTTTGGCAAATGTCTCTTCTATAACGGGTACGATATTTGCCAAATGTTCTCGAGATGCGAGGGCAGGCACTACTCCTCCCCATTTCGTATGGAGAGCGATCTGAGAAGAAACAGTGTTCGCAAGTACTGTGGCACTTTGTCCATCCCAACGTATAATGGCGACTGCTGTATCGTCACACGATGTTTCAATACTGAGAATATGCATAGCGTATTTTTCAAGAGTATACTATAACTGTATCAAGCCTATGATAAAGCGCAAGTTTAGACAGAGTGTAGAATATTAATAATTTCAATAACATTCATACCTCCTCTTGCCAGAATCTTTTTTTGTGTTATTATGTGTAGGCAGTTCTCAGGCTGTTTTTTGGTATTTGGCCTCATCGTCTATCGGTTAGGACACCAGGTTTTCATCCTGGGAAGAGGGGTTCGACTCCCCTTGAGGCTACAATAAGTAAAAATCCCCCACCTATTGGTAGGGGATTTTTGTTATATCTCAAGGAGAGGGGAGGAACGTAAGAATAAAACCATTTTGACAAATATATCTCGAGTGTTTATAGTGAAAGGGCTATCCATAGAAGATAGTAGGTGCGTTTCATTCTTTTATAGAGAAAGGAAGAAGGAAAAAATGTCAACGAATCGATATTCTCGTATCATTGCTGTTCTTGCCGACACAAAACGACCATTATCAATTTTATTACTAACAAGGAGAGTGAATGAGCGTTATTTGAAAGAGTATGCGCCTAGTCTCGTTGGGGGTGATGTGAAGATCCTCATCGCTCAGGGTTTTATCGAGATTGATGATAAGAAATGTTTCTTATTGACCAGTCTTGGTATTACTTGCTCCGAAGCAAACGGAGAAAAGGATCGGTCGAATGACCGATTCTGCTTAGTATAAGTAGTTGCAATGCAACACACAAATAAGGGAGCCTCTTCGGAAGCCCCTCATTTTAATTTTCTGTGACGTGGTCTTCGGTTGAGAGGGTGTTCGTTTTACAAATGTCTGCGTAGAGAATGGCGCTCGGGCGAGGAGTGCGCATGAGCGTTTTGAAATCAACAGCTATGAGTCCAAAGCGAAGAAAGTAGCCCTTGTCCCATTCAAAATTGTCCATAAGTGACCAGTGGAGATAGCCCCTGACATCAGCGCCGTCTGTGATGGCACGGTGGAGTGCACCGAGAGATTCTTTGATGAACTGTGGACGCAAACGATCATTGCTATCTGCGATACCGTGTTCGGTGATATAGATTGGCTTGTTGTATCGCTTGAGTTCGCTCACAGCAAAGTAGATTGATTCCGGATAATATTCCCAACCGAAATCCGTTTGAATTTTATTTTCATTTTTATTGAAACCACCATTGATACGGTGATGATTGTAATGATTGAGACCGATGAAGTCTTGTTCATTTTTTATTTTCCGAAGGAACCAATCATTCCAGAAAAAATCAGCTATTTTTTTGAGGAGACGATTGATGAGTGTATTGCCTACTGCTTCGAACCAGATATTATGTTTGGCGATACCAACCTCTGCATCAGGAAAATATTTTTTGATGATGACGTAACTTGTTTTGTGAGCACGAATGAGATTTTTCAAAACAGCATAATAGGCAAAGAAATTCTTTTTCTGTGGTGGCCAGGCACCTTTCAAATAGGCATGAGCCGAGACAACATCAGGTTCGTTTTGCGTGATCCAGAAATGAATATCTGATCCAAGTGTTTGCACTATTTTTTCTACGTAACGTGCGAAATAGACAGGGAAATCTTTGTGCTCCATACCACCTTTTTCTGCAAGCCAGAGAGGGATGGTCCAATGCCAGAGCGTCACAAGAGGCACAATCTTTCTTTGCTTGAGGGCATAGAGGACGCTTCGATAATGAGCTATCTCAGTTTCATCAAACATACCTTCCTCGGGCTCGATACGTGACCACTCAAGAGAGAAGCGATGTGCATTCATACCAAGATCGACGATAAGATCGAAGTCACTTTCGAAACGATGATAATGATCACAGGCAAGTCCGGAGATATAGTTTTGTGGATTTGTTGCTTCTATTTCGAAATTTTTCCAATGAGGATTATGAAGAAATTTTCCTTGTGATTCTTTCGCGAGTCGATCGGCATTTTTCTTTTCCCATTTTGACCAGTCGTTATGATTGTTTCCTTCGACTTGATGAGAAGCAGTGGAGGCACCCCAGAGAAAATGTTGCGGAAATTTTTTTTGTGACATACACGAAGAAGATAATGGATAAGTGATGATTGATGGATGATAGAGGGGGAATATGCAAGCAAGAAAAAAAGAGTAAAGGTAGTGAGGAATAAAAAACAGGATTATTGCCAGAATGGCTTACCTCTGGTATCATATCACATTTAGAGGAGAAGAGAGAAGAGAAGTGGTATACTACAGAAGAAAGAGCAGACTAAAGAGAAGGAGTACATCTTATAATTCATCTTTTCATTTTCGAAGCCATGTCTCAAATAATTGATCTAAATTTTCATTTTCCTGATCCAAAAACAAAGAATCCGAAAGAGCGTCGTATTCAACGAACCATCGAAATGATTCCAGGGCTGATGACATGGACCACTCTTCTTGGCATGGTGGCGCTTTCTTTCTTTCTGCCACTGTGGGCGGCTATTTTCGTTATTGTTTTTGACATATATTGGATTCACAAAGCATTTTATATTTCCATTTTTTCGCTCGCTGGACAACGCGATGTCGTAGAAGGGAAACGTATCAACTGGTGGGAGCGTTGTCAAAATATCAAATACCCTGAGAAATACAGTGCTCTTCTCGAAGAACGATTGTCATCTCTTCGCTCCAGTTTGAAGGAGATATCTTTCTTCCATTTGAAGGAAAGACATACAATTCGTAAAGAGATACGTCGCACAAAGAAGATTCTTCGTGAGACGAAAAACCTTATTCCTCTCTCAGAAGAGATTATGGATTGGAAGGAAGTGGTGCATGTTGTCCTCCTTCCGACAGCAGGGGAGCCAGCAGAAATTATTGAGCCGGCCATACAGTCACTCGTCGAAAGTAATTTTCCGAAAGAGCAAATGATTATCCTTCTTGCGACAGAAGAGCGAGAGAATCCAGAAACGCGTTTGCCAAAAGTGGAATATTTGAAGAAGAAGTTTGATGGCGTGTTCCGAGACTTCCTCGTGACGACACATATCGTGGAAGGCGGAGAAATGAAATGTAAAGCATCGAATGCACGCTTCGCAGCACGGGAACTTATGAAATATCTTGATGCACGAAATATCGATTACAAACGTGTTATTTTTTCGAATTTCGATTGTGACAGTGTAGCACATCCGGAATATTTTGCAGCGCTTACGTACGAATACATCATTGATCCGAAGCGTCTCCAGAGAGCCTATCAACCACTCCCGATGTATCATAATAATTTGTGGGATACAAATGCCTTCGTTCGTCTCGTTGTAACAGGATCATCGTTTTGGCATCTGTATCAGAGTACTCGTCAGGAAATGGTCACGTTTTCATCACATTCAGAACCGTTTGATACATTGGTAAGAGTAGGCTTTTGGCCGGTCAATATGATCAGTGAAGATTCAGTTATTTATTGGAAATGCCTTGCTTATTTTCACGGAGATTATCGCGTACAACCGATTCATCTTCCTATTTCACTCGACGCTGTACTGGCGGAAACGTATTGGAAAACACTTGTGAATCAATACAAACAAAAGCGTCGCTGGGCGTATGGTATTGAGAACTTTCCTGTGACGATGCGAGCTATTTGGCCAGACAAACTGATTTCTTTCGGTACGAAACTCCGTGTCACATTTGAAATGCTTGAAGGACATTATTCGTGGGCAACAACGTCATTTATTCTGACCTTTCTTGGTTGGTTACCTCTGCTTTTTGGCGGAGCACTCTTTCGTGAGAGCGTGATTGCTCATAATCTCCCTTTCGTCACCAAGACGCTGATGACGCTCGGTATGATGGGGCTCTGTATTTCGATTCCGATGTCAATGCTTTCTCTGCCCCCTCGTCCGAAAAGATACCATTGGTCTCGTTATTTCCTTATGTTCTTTCAGTGGATTCTTATCCCTGTCGTTGGGTTTCTTTCTGCTTTTCCAGCCATTGATTCTCAGACGCGTATTCTTCTTGGAAAATATTTTGGTGAGTTCTGGGTAACAGAAAAGATGAAAAAGAAAGAAAGTTAATCGCTCATTATTCCAAATGAATTTTTTCCTCAAACTTTTTTAGTGCTTCTTGGAGGAGAGGATGTGAATTGAGTTTTGGATCTTCTTTGAGAATATTTTTTGCCTCTTCACGCGCGATGGTGATGAGCTTGATATTGGTGAGGTTTTCCATAGCAATATCAGGCATACCTGATTGACGGGTACCAAAGAATGCTCCGGGACCGCGAATACCGAGGTCGGCTTCAGCAATTTCAAAACCACTTGTTGTTTTCTCGAGTACCCTCAATCTTTCACTGACTCCAGATGACGTGTCGTGGGGGATGAGAAAGCAGTATGATTGGTGTTCCCCTCGCCCTACGCGTCCACGAAATTGATGCAGCTGAGCGAGTCCAAACCGTTCCGCTTCTTCGATAATGATGATACTGGCATTGGGTATATCGATACCAACTTCTATGACGGCAGTGGCCACGAGAATATCGTATTTTTTCTCGTGAAAATCTTTCATAATAGTTTCTTTTTCTTTAGATTTCATTTTGCCATGAATGAGTCCGATAGAAAGATGAGGAAACACTGTTTCGGCGAGATGTGAATGCTCTGCTACTGCTGCTTTTACATCCTTCATTGCCAGTGATTCTTCGACAAGAGGGAAGATGAAAAAGGCTTGGCGACCTTTGCTCACTTCACTTCGTATGAACGCATAGATTTTTTCACGATCGAGAGCTGTTCGACCAATTTTTGTAATGATTGGTTTCCTATTTTTTGGAAGCTCATCGAGTAAAGAGAGATCGAGATTACCGAAGAAAGCGAGCGTCAATGTTCGAGGAATAGGTGTTGCTGTCATACTGAGAAAATGCGGTACTTTTTCTTCGGATCCATCAAGACTATTGAATGCCAGTTCTTGTAAACGAGCTCTCTGGGAAACGCCGAAGCGATGCTGTTCATCGACTACGATGAGCGTGAGAGATTGGAAGGCGACGTCTTCTTCGAGGAGCGCGTGGGTACCTATGATGATATGCGGAATACCAGCACTAATGGCTTTGAGGAGTGTTGTTCTAGTTACGGTATCTTTTCCGAGGATATGATAACTCCCCGTGAGCAGTGCCAGCGTCTGTCCTGTATTGGCAAAAATACGCGTGAGACTTTCGAAATGTTGACGTGCGAGTATTTCTGTTGGTGCGAGTATCGCCGTCTGAAATCCTTGTTCAGAAACAGCAAATGATGCCAGAGCAGCGACAATCGTTTTTCCGCTTCCGACATCACCGTTAAGGAGTCTATTCATTGGGCGTGTTTTGCCAAGATCAGTGAGTATTTCTTGGGACGCTCTTTTTTGTGCGGTGGTGAGAGTGAAAGGAAATGATGCGGTGAATTGCACCAGGTGTTGTTCATCATAAAAAATAGGGTTGCCTTTAGCTGTTTCAAAAAGTGCTTTGAGTTCGAGTGCCTTGAGCTGAATGAAGAGCATTTCGTCAAAGGCAAAACGTTTGCGTGCGATGAGCTGATGTTCCTCATCTTTCGGGAAATGAATGGAAAACAGAGCTTGCTTGATTGAAGGAAGATGCAGACGGGTGAGAATCTCCTCTGGTACTGGATCAGGGAATATAGTGAGTTTCTGAAAGATGCCAGTAATCTGCCAACGAAAAAAACGCGACGTGAGTCCGGCTGTTTCTGGATAGACTGGGACGAGTCTGCCGGTATGCACTGCTTCGCGAGAAGAACGTTCGAAAGCAGGATTGGTCATTACAAGACCTTTGTTATCGCGACTCACTTTGCCTGATACTCTTATAGGGGTGCCTTCTTTGAGTGTTTGCGCCACGAATTTTTGATTGAACCAGATAAGTCTCATGTTTCCGCTTTCATCTTCGAGAGTGGCTTCGGTCAGAAACATTTTCTTTTTCCATGTTTGTCCGGCTTCGATATGTGTCACTACTCCTTCGAGAGTACATTTTTCATCAGGGATGAGTGAAGAAATAGGACTGATGGTTGAATAATCCTCGTAGCGATGAGGAAAATGATAGAGCATATCAGACACTGTAAAAAGACCCAATCGCTCAAGTCTTTTGAGAGATTGTTCTTTGATGGTAGGAATGTGTGAGAGCGGTGTATCAAAAGTTATCATAGTACCAGTATACCACTTTCTGAAAGAATATTTTGGAAAAAAAGAAACCCACAGTGTTCGATACTTCCTATAGAACCCTTTCCTTTCGATTCCTTCCTCTTATTTATTGTTAAAGTAACTTAATTTAGTATAGATTAAATATGTTTTTTGTCAGTCCAAGTTGTTACTCTTTTATTTATGTGCTCTCAGCAGGAGTCGAACCTGCATCACTTCCTTCGGAGGGAAGCATCCTATCCATTGAACGATGAGAGCCTTATATCTTTATAGTAGCATATCTCTTCTTTAATAAAATAAAAAACAGCCTTTCTAGCTGTTTTTCTCCATTATGCGCTTGGCAGGAAATTCCCTCGACTAAACTTTTATCGACACATATTTCGCTTCGCTCAATTGTGCGCTTGGCAGGAATCGAACCTGCGACCCTCTGGACCGCAACCAGATGCTCTATCCACTGAGCTACAAGCGCATTTTTTTTACTTTCTTTGCTGATCCTCGTATGATCAGGATAAAAATAAACCCCGTACTCTCCTTATGGATATAATAGAAAAGTACACTTAAATATGCAACAATTTTTCCAATGTGTCAACTAATCCTGGCTCATGCTGTTCTTCGGGAATAAATTCATCGAGTGTGTCTTTGAGGAGTGTGATATTCATATCAGGAACAGGAATATGAACATAGGGGACCAATTTCCCGTTTGTCTGGATACTGAGAATGTCTTCGAAGGGCGGTGTATCGTAGACAAAGAAAGATTCGAGCGATTCGTATTCATAAAACTCGTTTCCAGCAATAATACCTTTTGAAGTTACAAAGAAGAGAACTTCTTTTGGTTCTCGATAGAGCGAGAGATAACCCGTAACGCCAATCAAAATGAACACTATCGCCATAAGTGGACTGTTCGTATAGAGTGCATACGCGATAATGAGAACGAGCAGGATAGTGACTATGATGCGTGATTTTGGTCCGAGTTCGAGAGGTTCGTGTTCGGGTGCTTTCCAACTCAAAAGAACCTTTCCATAAGTGGAGGAGTTTTGTGGTATAGCATTTGCTTCTTTTTGATTCGTCTGTTGCATGAAATAAGTATAGCATATTTTATAAATAAGACTATCTTCGCTCTGTACAAAGTAGAAAAGACTTGTTATTCTATAGAAAAGAGATAAATATGCCCTTGAAGCATATTTTCGTTTTTTCATATTTAAGAATGGAAGCGTAGTTGAGTCCCGTCCAAGGCGGGCAAGGGTTGAAGTTCATCCGCCCTTGGCGGAGCAATAGTCCTACATAAGGCGGAGGCGTGTGTGAGAGGTTGAAACAGACAGTCTTGAAAACTGTTAAACCCGCAAGGGTTTCGAAGGTTCGAATCCTTCCGCCTCCGCCATGTGCAGGATCAAGAAAAACTATCATACCCGGAAGGGTATCGTGAGTTCGAATCTCACCGCTTCCGCCATTATCTTCATTATTGACGAGAGAGTGGGAGAGTGGTATTTTTATTATGAAGAGAGAAAAATATTTTTAGATGAGATTTTTTCTTTGACACATACAGTTCCTTCCGAAGAAGCAGGCTATCAATCTATTTGAGAGACATCCCAAACCCTTTGATACTGCAGAAATGCAGATTTTTTGTTTTTCTAGCCTTTTCTATACTTATTTATGCTCAATCTTTTTCTTAAAATATTTCGTACGAAGAATGTGGTGCTTTCTTTACAGAAGGAAGATTTTGCGCATCTCGATATGAATGAAGTAGGGGAGAAAATCGCTGAAAATGTGAAGCAATTGTTCGGAGGATCGCTCGCTATTCGTCAGGTGGATGGAGGATCAGATAATGCTTGCGAGCAAGAACTGGTCGCTCTTTCCAATAGTATCTACGATGTAGAGCGCTTTGGTATTCATTTTGTCGCATCGCCAAGGCACGCTGATATGCTTCTGGTGACCGGTCCAGTGACACGTAATATGGCGAAGGCAGTGAAGTCAGCCTATGATGCTACTCCTGATCCGAAAATCGTGGTGGCCCTGGGTGATGATGCTTTGGACGGAGGGATTTTCAAAGATTCTTATGCCATTGTCGGCGGTGTTGATGCGGTGATTCCTGTCAATTATCACATTCCTGGAAATCCACCAACACCCAAGGTTATTCTTTGCTCTCTCCTCTCTCTTTTGGAAACAGAGAAGCATCGATCAATAAAGTCATAATAATATGATAGAGAGTATCGTTTCTCAATCTGGTTTTTTCTTTCTCATAACACTGTTTGTTATGGGGGCTTTTGGTTCACTTTTTTTTCATAGAAATGATACCTGTGCCAATGTATGGAGTAGCTTCTTCGCCATCAGCGGATCTTTTTTTGGTGTGCTCTTTTCTTCGCTCACGCTTCTTGGGGGGCAGGAGCTCTTTTTCACCTTTGGGAAAACACCATTTTTTATTCTTGCTTTTTCCCTGCATATTGATATGCTTTCCAGCTTTTTTATTTTTGTAATTTCATTGATTGGACTGTTTTGTTCGATATATGGTTTCGGATACGTGAAACATTTTTATGGGAAATATAGTATCGGCGCACTTGGCTTTCTGTATAATATTCTGCTGGGGAGTTTACTCCTTGTCGTAACATCATCGAACGCTCTATTTTTCCTCATTGCATGGGAACTAATGTCAATATCATCGTATTTCCTTGTCGTGTATGACCGAAATGATCCAAAAAATGTGAAGGCCGGGTCGCTCTATCTTATTATGACGTATGTCGGCACCGCTTTTATTATCTTAGCATTCCTTTTGGCATATAAATATACCGCTTCGTTTGATTTCGCTGTTTTGAAAGCAAGTGCACATCTCATTCCATCATCTGTGAAAGATTTGATATTTATTTTTGCGATGATAGGTTTTGGAACGAAAGCAGGAATCATCCCGTTTCATATCTGGCTCCCTGCAGCTCACCCTGCAGCCCCTTCACACGTGTCAGCTATTATGTCCGGTGTGATGATTAAGACAGGTATCTATATGATAATCAGACTCTTTCTTGATGTCTTACAGCCAATCCCTCTGTGGTGGGGAGAGGCAGTGCTCATCATTGGTGCGGTTTCATCGCTCTTGGGCGTGCTCTACGCTATGACGGAGCATGATATCAAAAGACTGCTTGCCTATCATAGTATTGAAAACATTGGGATTATTCTTCTTGGTATTGGGAGTGCTATGACGTTTTATACTCTGGGTATGCCGACTCTGGCACTTCTTGGATTGATTGCTGGACTTTTTCATACGCTCAATCATGCTCTTTTCAAATCTCTCCTCTTTCTTGGGGCAGGTTCAGTCATCGATCAGATGCATACAAAGAATATGGAAGAGTACGGCGGTCTCATCAAATATATGCCTGTCACGGCATTCACTTTTCTCGTTGGATCGATGGCCATCTCTGCCTTGCCACCTCTCAATGGTTTCTTCAGTGAATGGCTCACATACCAGGCACTGTTCCAGGGTATTAATCAACTGAGTTTTTCTTTGCAGTGGATTTTCATCCTTGCTACTGCGTCGCTTGCTTTCACAGGCGGACTGGCACTCACGTGTTTTGTGAAGGCTTTCAGTGCGATATTTCTCGCTCGACCAAGAAGCGTCGAAGTGATGCATACCAAGGAATCATCAATACCAATGCAAATCAGTATGGCAGTGCTTGCCAGTCTGACATTTATCGTAGGTTTCTTCTCAAGTTTTCTCACACATATGTTTGAAAAGATAGGGCAGAGTTTCACAATCTTTCAAACGACATCCTCGTTTGTGTCTGTATCATCTGATCAACATTTGCAATCAGCGTCCGGATTCTCTTTCGTTTCCGCTCCTGGTTTATTTTTACTCTTTGGAATTGTCTTTCTCTGTGTTTTCCTGGGTACACGTTTGCTTATATACCGAAAACAGAAAATAGCTTGCGGAAATACATGGGATTGCGGAACGACACTCTCTCCTCGAATGGAAATTACCGCCACCGGTTTTGCTCGTTCCATTGTGCTTATTTTCAAAAATGTTTTGAAACCAAGTATTCAACAAGACGTCGAGTATCACGATGCCGAGAGTCGTTACATTCCGAAATCAAGAGCTGTCACCATGCGTGTAGAGAATATGTACGATATCTATTTTTATAGACCACTGCAGAAAATGATTGATGGCATTTCACTGAAATCGAAAGTGATTCAAGGCGGTAATGTGAACGTGTATATTTCTTATATTTTCCTTGCCTTGATCGTGGCGTTATTTATTGTACTCTAAGCGTATGACTCTTTTTATGTGGATATTACAAGCCTTATTTATACCAGTGGTTTCGCCACTGTGCATTGGAGTGATCAAGAAAGTGAAGGCTCATTTGCAAAATAGGCAAGGCGCGAGCATTTTTCAGCCGTATCGGGATCTCTGGAAGCTCTTCCATAAGGACGAAGTGATTAGTAAAGACGCATCATGGATTTTTCTTTTTGCGCCATTTATTGTTTTCGCGGTGACGGTGATTATTGGACTTTGTATTCCGCTTTTTTCTTCGTTTGGGCAGAGCTCTTTCTTCGGTGATATGCTCGTTATTATATACACCCTGGCCTTGGCTACTTTCTTTCTTGCTCTCGCTGGTATCGATGTCGGGAGTGCGTTTGGAGGATTTGGTTCGAGTAGAGAAATGACACTTTCTGCGCTTGCGGAAGGGGGTTTTATCTTTTCACTCCTGACACTTTCTCTTATTGCCGGAACGACCAATGTTTTTGGTATCGCTTCCCATGCATCATTCTTAAGTGGACAGTATTTAATTCCTGTTCTCTTGGCGTTCGTTGGATTTTTTATTGTACTCCTGGCTGAAACGGCGAGATTTCCTTTTGACAATCCAGCAACCCACCTCGAACTCACGATGATTCACGAAGCGATGATCCTCGAGTATTCCGGCAAACGATTGGCACTGATGGAATGGGCGTCTTCGAATAAGCTGGTTATCTTCTTCGCATTGGGGGCGAATCTTTTCTTCCCTGTAGGACTCGCTTCTGATATGCACATCGGAGCGCTCTTTCTTGGTATGCTTCTGCTTCTGTGTAAACTTCTTGGTTTCTCTTTGGTGATTGCTCTCATTGAATCTAGTATGGCAAAATTTCGGTTTTTTCGTCTCCCAGATTTGCTTCTTGCATCTTTTATTTTTAACGCCGTTGCTATCGGCCTCATACACTAATTTATGAGTATTCCATTCTTACAATTTCTCGTTGGTGTGCTTTTTCTTACACTGGTGTTCAATCATCTCACAAAGAAGAACTTTTTGTCGGTGGTTGCTTTCAGTGTGCAGTCTTTTGTGGTGACGCTTGTGTTTCTCCATTCCTTTCTTGAGACAGGAAATATATATATCTTTTTTATGGTGGTATTTACGTTCATCGTCAAAGTTATTCTTGCACCGATGTTTTTCGTACGTTTGATCAATAGATATCATCTGCCTTTTTCTGTGAGCACATATCTTAGTATGCCGATTACGCTTATTGTGATTGCTGTTCTTACTTTTATGGCTCATTCACAGAAGTTTGTACCACTGACAAATATTGTTCCTCCGCATCAAATCATTCTCTCGCTTGCCTTGGCTTCTATTTTTGTTTCGCTTTTTCTTATCGTCAACCGCAAGGAAGCCTTGTCACAAATTATTAGTATCCTGTCTCTTGAGAACAGCATCGTTGTGTTTGCAATCTTTGCAGGACTCGAGCAATCACCGAGTTTGCAGATAGGTATTATCTTCAATATTTTTGTGTGGATTATGATTGCGACAGTCTTCGTATCGATGATTTACAAGCATTTCGGATCAGGTGATGTTACCTCAATGAATAACCTCAAAGATTAGTCCTATGTCCATCCTCCTTCTCATCTCCATCCTCCTTGCTTCTGTGATCAGTATGATCATCACAAAGAAACGTTTTGTGATTGAAACACTTTCTCTCATCACTTCCAGTATCACCTGCATCACTGCCTTCCTTACAGCTCTTCAGGTTTCTTCTGTAGGTACATTGACGTTCTTTACCTTCTTCTCGGTTGATGCGCTCGGAGCTATCGTCCTTATGATTATCGGATCCATAGGTCTTGCGACTACCATCTACTCTATTGCCTATCTGCGTGAAGAAACTAAGAAACAAATCATTGGTTTTACGCGAGTCAAACAATACTTCGTTCTCCTTCAGATATTCCTCTTCGCTATGTACCTTGCCATTACCGCAGGCAGTCCTATCTTTGCTTGGATCGCTATCGAAGCCACGACGCTTTCCACTGCTTTTCTCATCAGTTTTTACAACAAGCCATCAGCCATCGAAGGAGCCTGGAAATATCTCATCATCAATTCTGTCGGACTCCTCCTCGGATTCTTTGGTACCCTTCTTTATTTCACTGCTGTGGCTTCTATTGGAGAAGGAGGCTTCGTCAGCTGGCAAACACTGAGAGACAATGCAGGAAATTTGAGCCCACTTATCGCCAAGATTGCTTTTGTCTTTGTGCTCATTGGTTACGGTACGAAAGTAGGCTTTGCTCCGATGCATACGTGGAAACCAGATGCCTACAGCAAAGCCCCAGCACCGCTCGGAGCACTGCTTTCCGGAGCACTCCTTCCTGTGGCATTCTTCGTCCTTCTCAAGTTCAAGATGATTACCGATCTCAGTATTGGTTCTTCATTCAGTCAGACTCTCTTTTTCGTTTTCGGTCTGTTCTCTATTGCTGTTGCTTCGCTCATTATGTTCAATGCGAGAAATTACAAGAGGCTCCTTGCTTATTCGAGTATCGAAAACGCTGGTATTATGGCACTCGGATTTGGCTTTGGCGGACTCGGTATATTCGGTGCCGTACTCCATATGATATATCATTCTGCGGTGAAGGTGGTGATGTTTTTCTCAGCAGGCAATATTCTCCTGAAGTACAGTACGGCGAAAATCTGCAATATCAAAAATGCACTGAAGGTGATACCGACGACGAGTGTACTTTTTATTTTAGGATTTCTCATCGTTACAGGTACGCCACCTTTCGGCATTTTCTTTAGCAAAATATATATTTTGGGAACAGGGATTAAAATGTACCCTCTCATTTCGTTCGTCGCTATGTTCTTTATGACGATGGTGTTCATAGGGTTTCTTCGTCACGTCACGCAAATGTTCCTTTCTCGATCATCCGAGACACAGGAGCCAGGCGAGGGCAATGTCTGGCTCGTGATTCCTCCAATCTTCTTTCTTCTCCTTATTATTCTCCTTAGTTTCTCTATCCCACCATTTCTCGAACATCTAATCCACGAAGTGGTTTTATACTATTCCTATGACTAAGCAAGATATTTCACAACTTTTTCCTGCAGGAACACGCACCTTTACCGAAGGTCGCATCACATTTTTTGAAGTACAGGCTTCAGATATTGTCCGTGTGACCAAGGATATGACTACTGAGAAGGAATGGGTATTCAAACTTATGACGGCCACTGATGAACGTACAGAAAATGGTTGTTTCAAAATATGGTATGTTTTTGGTAACCAAACACAGCAGAGGTTTGTTATCTTCTTCAGTATTCTTCGCGATACACTTGAGTTTCCTTCGATTACAGGACATCTGTATGAAGCATGGAATTATGAGCGGAGAATTCATACTTTTTTTGGTCTGACTCCTGTCGGTCATCCCGATCTTCGTCCTTTGATTTTACACGAGAATTGGCCAGAAGATGTTTTTCCGCTTCGCAAAGATTTCGATGGTACGAAGAGGCCTGCAGATGCCCACGGCACGTACACTTTTCAGAAAGTAAAAGGCGAGGGTATATATGAAATTCCTGTTGGTCCGGTCCATGCTGGTATTATCGAGCCAGGACATTTTCGTTTCAGTGTAGCAGGGGAGAGTATTGTTTCACTGGAAGCACGGCTCGGATTTACCCATAAAGGAAGTGAGAAATTATTTGAAACATTACCCTTAGAAAGTAAATTGAAATTGTCAGAAAAAATTTCAGGAGATAGTTCTTTTTCTCATTCACTCGCCTTCTGTCAGGCAGTCGAAACATTGGGAGATATGATCGTGCCGAAACGTGCACAGATGCTTCGAGTGGTGTATGCGGAACTCGAACGTCTTGCCAATCATTTCGGTGATATCGGAGCGATGATGATGGACACGGGATTCAATTTTGGCGGAGCTCATGGGGCGAGAATACGTGAACGAGTTTTGCAGATGAATGAAAAACTAACAGGGAGTAGATTCCTCCGTGGGGTGAATATGCTTAGCGGTGTGACTAAAGATATTACAGATGAGAAAAAAAATATATTGCTTGATTTTCTTTCAGATATTAAGAGAGATTTCTCGGAGATTATTGATGTTGCTGAGAATAGTACGTCACTCCTCAATCGTATGAAAGAAACAGGTATGATTGGTTCGCGTATTGCAACAAAATACGGTGTTCTCGGTGTCGCAGGGAGAGCAATCGGCAGAAGTATTGATACGAGGAGGGATTATCCATATGCAGGATATGAAGAAGTGAAATTAGGTGAGATACCCTTCGAAACAACCGGTGATGTCTATGCTCGTTTCCATATTCGTATCAAGGAAGCATATATATCGATGAGAATTATAGAAGAAACGCTTGCCTCTCTGCCAGAGGGGAGTATTATCTTGGAACGAAGCCCTGTGTCTTTGAAGAAAAATGCTGTCGCTATCGGTATGGTGGAAGGGTGGCGTGGAGAAATCATCTATTTTGTAGCGACTGATGCTACGGGTACTATCAGTCGGGTGATGCCGAGAGATCCTTCCTTTGTAAATTGGTCACTCCTTCATGAAGCAGCCACTGACAACGTGGTGCCAGATTTCCCTTTGATCAACAAAAGTTTCAATCTGTCATATTCTGGGAACGACTTGTAGGAATTTTTGTGGTTTTTTCTTAGAAACGAAGTCCTATGTCCATCCTCCTTCTCATCTCCATCCTCCTTGCTTCTGTGATCAGTATGATCATCACAAAGAAACGTTTTGTGATTGAAACACTTTCTCTCATCACTTCCAGTATCACCTGCATCACTGCCTTCCTTACAGCTCTTCAGGTTTCTTCTGTAGGTACATTGACGTTCTTTACCTTCTTCTCGGTTGATGCGCTCGGAGCTATCGTCCTTATGATTATCGGATCCATAGGTCTTGCGACTACCATCTACTCTATTGCCTATCTGCGTGAAGAAACTAAGAAACAAATCATTGGTTTTACGCGAGTCAAACAATACTTCGTTCTCCTTCAGATATTCCTCTTCGCTATGTACCTTGCCATTACCGCAGGCAGTCCTATCTTTGCTTGGATCGCTATCGAAGCCACGACGCTTTCCACTGCTTTTCTCATCAGTTTTTACAACAAGCCATCAGCCATCGAAGGAGCCTGGAAATATCTCATCATCAATTCTGTCGGACTCCTCCTCGGATTCTTTGGTACCCTTCTTTATTTCACTGCTGTGGCTTCTATTGGAGAAGGAGGCTTCGTCAGCTGGCAAACACTGAGAGACAATGCAGGAAATTTGAGCCCACTTATCGCCAAGATTGCTTTTGTCTTTGTGCTCATTGGTTACGGTACGAAAGTAGGCTTTGCTCCGATGCATACGTGGCTCCCTGATGCTCACAGCAAGGCTCCTGCACCGATTAGTTCGCTTCTTTCAGGCGTGCTTCTGACGGTTGCTTTTTCTGTTATTCTTCGATTCAAAGTGCTCACCGATATGGCGATATCTGTTTCTTTTTCGCAACATCTCCTACTTGGCTTCGGACTCTTTTCTATTATTATTGCGACGCTTATCATTCTCACGCAGAAGAATTACAAACGCCTGATTGCGTATTCGAGTATCGAAAATATGGGGGTGATAGCACTCGGATTTGGCTTTGGTGGACTTGGTGTATTCGCTTCATTTTTGCATATGATTTATAATGCTTTTGCCAAATCAGCACTCTTCCTCACGGCGGGCACTATATTTCTCAAATATAGTTCGACCAAGATTGCTTCGGTAAGAGGAGTTTTGCAAGCACTGCCGTTTACCGGTGTATTATTTTTTGCCCTCTTCCTCGCGATTTCGGGTATCCCTCCTTTTGGTATCTTCCTGACAAAGCTCTTTATTTTCTCTGCTGGTATAGATGACCATCCTCTGGTTGCTCTGACGGCTCTTCTTTTTATCACTATTCTTTTTGTCGGATTTCTGAAACATATTGCAGGAATGACTTTTGGAGAAAAACCAGATGAAGTAGAGAGGGGTGAGATACATATATGGCTCATACTCCCGCCACTCTTTCTTTTTCTTGTGGTGTTTTTCCTTAGTTTCTTTCTTCCTCCTTTCCTTCGCCTCTTACTTGATTCTGCAGTCTTACACTATTCATTATGAAAACTCTTATCTTCGAATTATGTGAGCCTCTTTCTCAAAAAAACGAGAAATTGCTGATGAATTTCGGCGTGAGGAAAAAAGGGGAGAAAACAATAGAAATGGTACTCGAAGAAGATGAAACGAGAGAAGATGCCATCAAGGCTTTGGCTCGGCTCGATATAGAGGTCATTTAGAGCCATTCCTCAGCAAGGGTATTGCTTTTTTCCTTTATTTGTGCTATCATAGAAGAGTTGTAAGTTTTTCTTTCTGGAGTAACGCTCGGCAGACAGAGGTTGCCAAATCTCGAATGTTCGTAGTAGGGCCAGAGAGGAGTCTGTTTTAGACTCTGAGGAAAGGTCACCTTACACAGTAATCAAGTTAGTAGATTCGAATATGGCAACCAAATTGTATGTTGGTGGCGTTTCCTACGGTTCAACCGAGGATGCTCTGCAGGCGGCTTTTGCCCAAGCAGGGAATGTTGTTTCTGCCAAGATCATTATCGACAAAATGACAGGTCGCTCACGCGGTTTCGCATTTGTTGAAATGGCTACAGAAGATGATGCTCAAAAAGCTATCGCTCTCTGGAATGGCAAAGAACTCGACGGACGCACACTCACTGTCAACGAAGCTCGTCCTATGGAAGAGCGTGCTCCTCGCACTGGTGGCAACCGCAGTTACAACAACGGCGGAAGCAATGATCAGGGCGCAAGCCGTTGGTAGTAGCGATTTTTCTTCACAATAAAATGTAAAGAGAAAACCAAAAAAAACAACCTTCTTTGGAGGGTTGTTTTTTTATGCTTCTTTTTGTTCTTCTTTTTCTTTTCTTATCTCATCATATCGGAAGCAGTCAGTTGTATGATCATTCACCATTCCGGTCGCCTGCATAAAAGCGTAACCGATGATAGGACCGAAGAATCGAAATCCACGCGCTTTCAAATCTTTCGCCAGTAGTTCGGCTTCCTCGGTGAAGAGGGGGATATCCGCGGAAGAACGTTTTTTGTCTGTTTCTGAGAACGGATTCATAAACTGCGCGAGATAATTGGCAAATGAGCCGTACTCCTTCTGTACTTCAAGAAAGAGTTTGGCATTGCTCACTGCTGATTCTATTTTGAGTCTATTTCTTACGATACCAGAATCTTTTTGAAGTCTTTCGATATCATGCCGAGTGAACTTCGCTACTTTTTCTGGGTCAAAATTGGCAAAGGCTTTCTTGTAAGCGGAGCGTTTACGGAGGATGGTAGACCACGAAAGCCCAGCCTGTGCGCTCTCGAGGAGAAGAAACTCGAAAAGCCTCCGGTCATCATAGATGCGGACACCCCATTCTTCATCGTGATATTTTTCGTAGAGTGTATCGCCTTTCGGCACCCACTGACATCGTTTCTTCATAGGTTTTGTTCTTTACTGTGTGTTCTATCAGTATACATTCTTCTTCCTCTCTTGGGTATTCTGTGTTAGTATAGAGATATGGCTGAACAGTCGAATTCTAAAAGAGTCATATTCCCAAACGGGAAACAAAAAGAGTTTCTTTTACAATCGAAAGAAAAATTTTTTGGTACGTGGGAAAAGTTGGCGGAAGCTGCCGGTACAGGTGTGCGTAATTTGAATGATTGGCGAAACGAAAAAATATCGATGTCACTTTTTGCTGTCGAACAAATTTGCAAGAAAAGAAAGATAAAAATGCCAGAAAATATCGTACTCAAAGATACTTATTGGTATACGAAGAAAGGTGCAAGGGCGGGAGGGAAAGCAACGATGAAGAAATATGGTGTCATCGGCGGTGAGCTGGAGTATCGCAAGAAGAAATGGCATGAATGGTGGGAAAAGGAAGGAAAATTCAAACCATCAAAAGTTACAGAGGCACTACCATTCAAGGAGCCAATATTTTCAAATGATCTTGCTGAATTTGTTGGTATTATGCTTGGTGATGGAGGGATGAGTGATTATCAGCTTACCGTCACTTTGCACCGAGTTACTGATAAGAAATATTCTTTGTTTGTTCATAGACTTATCAAAGAGCTTTTTGATGTGCAAGCGGGAGAATACTGCGATAAACAATTTCTCGCCGATTCGGTTGTTGTCTCTCGAATCGGAATAGTCAAGTATTGCGAAAAGCTCGGGCTGAAAAAGGGGAGTAAGGTGAGACAACAAGTCGATATCCCACCATGGGTAAAGAAAAATCAGTGCTATTCCATCGCTTGTCTGCGTGGCTTGATTGATACTGACGGTTGTATTATACTGCATAAGTACCTTTCAAAAGAGAAGAAATATTGCTACAAGAAGATTGGGTTTACGAGTAGGTCATATCCGCTTCTCCAGTCAGCGAGCGAGATCCTCTTGATTTTAGGTATAAAGCATCGCATAATGAAAAATGGTTGGGACATACGAATAGAAGCGAGGAAAGATGTCGAAAAGTATTTTCAGGTAGTCGGAACACATAATCCGAAGCACTTGGAAAGGTATAAAATGGCTTATATAAAGTAAAAAAGGAGAGGTGGGTGAGCGGCTAAAACCACAACACTGCTAACGTTGCAGGGGATAAAACCCCTCGAGGGTTCGAATCCCTCCCTCTCCGCATCAAAAAATCCCTTGGGCTTGACCTAGGGGATTTTTGTTCTATAGTGAGGATTTCTTTGGAATAGTGATTTTTTGTGCTTTCTGGTAAAATGATAACAAGATGTTTGTTATATCATTATAGAAAAACGATTATGAATACGTATAATTGGTACTCGCAACTCATCAAACCGTTGTGGGCCCCGCCTTCATGGCTTTTTGGTCCAGTGTGGACGGTGCTCTATGCGATTATCGCCGTTTCTTTCGGTACGGTTTTCTACAAAGCGTTTACAAAAGAGATTTCTTGGATAGTGGCTTTGCCTTTCGCTTTGAACCTCGTTTTCAACTTTGCTTTTACCCCAATTCAATTCGGACTGCGAAATAATTTGCTTTCTGCAATCGATATAGCCTTGGTAGTCGGGACACTGATTTGGGCGCTGATGGCACTGTGGTATGCTTCACCTGAGCTCCGCTGGGTAGTGTATGTGAATATCCCGTATCTCCTTTGGGGGTGTTTCGCGACCGCTCTTCAGTTTACGATCACGTATTTGAACAGGTAGGGAGAAAGAGGGGGAGAAAGGACACTTTTCTTCCTCTTTTTTTTGTGATAGAATAGTGCAGAAGAGAAAAAATGCTCTTTGTATGTAAAATATTAATTCGATGAGAATATACGGTTATGGAGAAAGAAGTACCAAAAGAAGCGGAAGTGGTGAAGGAAGAAACATCACCAAAAGAAGTAAAAACGGAGAGGACAGATGTGAAGAAAGTAGTAACAGAAAAGCTGGTGTCTGTGAAACACTATCTTATGGGACTGAGTAAAACAACGAAGAGTTTTATTGTTGTGATTGGTCTTTTTGCTGTGGTGCTTGGCATCGCTTATTTCTACAAAGGAGTGTTTGTCGTTGCCACTGTCAATGGAACACCTATTAGCAGACTGAGTGTTGTGAAAGAACTTGAGAAGAAGGCTGGCAAAGATGTCCTCGATACTATTATCACCAAGAAACTTATTCAAGATGAAATCAAGAAATCTGGTATTGTCATCAAAGATGGAGATGTGACAGGAGAAATTGATAAAATCAAAGAACAGGTAAGTGCGCAAGGAGGTACTCTGGAAGAGGCCCTGACTGCTCAAGGAATGACCGAGGCTGACCTTCGAGAACAAATCGTACTCAACAAAGCACTCGAACAAATCTTGTCTGATAAGATAGCGGTGACGGATGAGGAAGTGACTGAATATCTTTCAAAAAGCAAAACTGCTCTTCCAAAAGGTACGAATTCTGATGATATGAAAAATCAGGTGAGAGAACAACTGAAGGGTCAGAAGTTTAATACCGAAGCAGGGAAATGGCTCGAAGCTTTGAAATCAAAAGCACAAATCAACTATTTCATGCAGTACTAGAGCACGAGGAAAAGATATAGAATAAAAAAGACTCTTCTCTCGGAAGAGTCTTTTTTTATCTTGCCAAAACGATGCCGAAAACATTTTTGGCACCAGCCTTCTTCAGTACGCGAGCACATTCAAGAAGAGTGGTGCCTGTTGTTGAAACATCATCGATGAGCCAGATGGATTTCCCTAAAACGAGAGGTGTGGTTCCCTTTCGTATTTCAAAGGCGTTGCGCAGATTATTATAGCGTTCGTCTTTTGTTGTTGTTTGCATCTGAGGTTTGGTGTAGCGTGTACGAATGAGGCAATGTTCCAGCAGTACATCACCGATATGAGGCGTGAGTTCGTCTTTGAGTGCCTCTGCGAGTAGGGATGATTGGTTGAATCCACGAAATCTCAAGCGACGAGAATGAAGTGGCACAGGTATGTAGAGATCAGGGAGAGGTATATCTGTTTCTCTTACTCTTTCGGCAAGCCATGTGCCCAAGGGATGGGAGAGATCATAAATAAAACGGTATTTGAAGGTATGGATACAGAGTGAAACGAGAGGCTCTTTGTAGAGTGATCCAGCGAAGATGCCATCAATTTCTTCTCTATTGGCGCAGGAAAAACAAGTGTCACCACGAGAAGTAGTACTTTTGAAACACAGAGGACAGCGTTGCTTCAAACGACGAGGAAAGGTTTTCTGGCAATCAGAACAAAGAATGTGTCCATACGTATTGCAACCAATACAAAAAAGAGGAAAGAAAGTATCCAAGCAGGCTGTGCCTATTTTTTTCCCAGTGCGTATGAATGATGCGAGATTTAGAGACACACGACGATATCTTTTTTAAGTGAAAGACGCAGTGTTTTTTTGAGAGGATTGTCTATGAGTTTTTCTGCGATGCTACTTTCTACGTTCTCTTGGATATTCTTCTTGATCATACGAGCACCTTCCTGTGTGGTGAAGCTTTTTTTCGCGATGTATTTCACGAGGGTGACTGGATAGATCAGTGTTATTCCTTGTTTCCTGAGTCTTTCTTTGAGAAGGGAGATTTCGAGTACGACAATCTTTTCGATGGCTTCTTTTGTGAGTGCATTGAATACGATAGTATGGTCGAGTCTTGCCAGGATCTCAGGACGTATCTTTTCTTTCAGTTCCTTGAGCACCTCATTTTTTATGGTGTGAAACTGTGAATTCAGATCTTCATCACCGATGTTTTTCGAGAAACCGATATGAGCGCTTTTGGTAAACGAGGTGGTGCCAATGTTCGAAGTGAGAATAATGAGCGTATTTTTGAAGCTTATTTTTCGTCCTTCGGCATCGGTGAGTGTCCCTTCGTCGAGGATTTGCAGAAGAATGTTCCAGACATCGGGGTGAGCTTTCTCGATCTCATCAAAAAGAATCACTGCATACGGCTTTCTTCGTACCTGTTCGGTGAGTTTTCCTCCTTCTCCATAGCCGATATAGCCTGCTGGTGCTCCGAGAATCTGTGAAACGCTGTGGCGTTCCATAAACTCACTCATATCAAGACGTATGAGAGCGTTTGGATCGCCGAAGAACTCTTCTGCCAAAATTTTTGCAGCGAGCGTTTTACCGACGCCAGTTGGTCCGAGGAAGAGAAATGAACCAAGTGGTCGGTTCGGATCACTAATATTTGAAAGTGAACGTGTAAGGGTATTTCTCAGGGCTTCACCTGCTTCTTTTTGTCCTATAAGGAGTCTGTCCAAGCTCTTATGAAGATGTGAGATCTTTTGACGAGGATTTTCTTTCGCGAGTTTAGCAAAAGGAATATGTGTCATATGAGACACCGTTTTGAGGATGTGTTCTATGGATACAGGAGTAATAGCTATTTCTCTCATATCTTTTCTTTGTTTCTTCAGCGTTGTGATTTTCTGTGTGAGCACCTGTTCTTTCTCATACCAGTTGCCTGCCTCATCGTACTGTTCTTCTTCGGTGAAGAGTTCTTTTTGCTTCTTGACTGACACGAGTTCATCTTCGAGTGTCAAGAGTATTTTTTCGGTGAGAGGAATTTCTCTGTTTTGTTTGGCGAGAGCGGATGCTTCATCGATGATGTCGAGTGCCTTATCAGGAAGGAAACGATCGGGAATATAGCGCACACTCAAATCCACAGTGGTATTTATAATGTCTTTCGAAAGTGAAATGGTGTGAAAATCCTCGTAACTTTTTCGGATATGAAAAAGAATTTCTTTCGTTTCTTCGGCACTTGGTTCTGTAATGAGTACCGATTGGAAGCGACGATCGAGAGCTGAATCTTTCTCAATATGACGCTTGTATTCAGAGAAAGTGGTCGCTCCGATACACTGTATTTCTCCGCGAGAAAGGGCAGGTTTCAAGATATTAGCTGCATCAAGACCTCCACTCGTATTGCCTGCCCCAACGATAGTATGAATTTCATCAATAAACAGAATGATATTTTTATTTTGAGTTACTTCGCGAAGTATCTCTTTCAATCGAGATTCAAATTCGCCACGGAAGTTCGTGCCTGCCACCACGAGGGTGAGGTCGAGGAGGAGAATATTTTTTCCGTAGAGCGTATAGGGCACTTTCTTTTCCTTGATCATTTTTGCAAGAGCTGATACCAATGCTGTTTTCCCGACACCAGGTTCTCCGATGAGGAGGGGATTGTTTTTCTGTTTGCGAGTGAGGATTTGGATGATGCGACTTATTTCCTGTTCTCTCCCCACGAGGATATCATCGGCGTAGGCACTACCCTTGGTCATATCAATAGCATACTGATCAAGGAATGGCGTAGGACTTTTTTTTGTTGTCGTATTTTTCGTCAGAAGATTTTCAGGAAGGTCGAACATTTTTGAGAGTTGTGGAAAATGATCGAAACTGAGATGAGCGTCGAGAGTAGAGATTATTTTTTTCTCATCTATTTGTAGTGATGCGATAATTTCGAGGAGACTTTGGTGTCTTGATCGGAAGAGAGCATAGACCAAATGTTCGGTACCAACATAAGGATAACTGAATTTATGGGCAGTGCTGTATGCTTGAAGCAGAGTGTCTTTGAGGGCAGGTGAGAGCAGAAGAGGTTTTTTTTCTGTTTTCTTCTCAGTCTTTGTCTTTCTTTTGAGACAGATTTTTGCGAGAGGTTCTTTCTTGAAGCCCATGATTTCGAGGAGAATACCACCCAAACTCATATTTTCGAGAAAGAGAGCCATTAGTAAGTGTTCAATGCCAATTTCTGTATGTCCGGTATAGCGAGCAATATCCTCAGCTTCCTTGAGGCTCTTTTTGGCGTTAATAGTCATTCTTTGATGGAAAAGTGTCTTTTTCATACTTAATTTTTTGTGCTATAATTATGAATGTGAGAGAGGGAAATAAGAGTATATCTATTCTATTTTCTCTCCGCCCGAATGTCAACCTACAATCGTTTTTTTTGTAGTCATTTTTCTCTCTTGAATGTTTTTTATAAAGTGTGCTATAGTGTAATCAATTAGAGAATATAAAAATAAATGTATGGCTTTTAGTTTTCGAACCCCTCATTTTCTTGGTATAGATTTCGGAGCAGCACATATCAAAGCAGTTGAAATTGCCTTGGAAAATGATCAACCTGTTTTAGTGAATTATAGTCAAATTGATTTGACTGATTTGGAACGAAAGAAAGTATCAGAACCGAATTATTCATATGACGATGCTATCGTCTCTTATTTGCAAGAGCTCATCGATCAGATGAAACCAAAAAGTGAGTTGGTATCGGTTGCTATGCCTGCTTTTACTGGGCTTGCATTTTTTGTTGATTTCCCAGTTATGGAAGATGAAGAACTGAGCAATGCTCTTCATCTCGAAGCGCATAAATATATTCCATCTACTCTCGAAGATGTGACTCTCAGTTGGGAAGTTGTCGATAGGCACGGTACTCCTGATGGAGAAATGATGGGCATCCTTCTTGTTGCGGCTCTCAACAAAGATATACTTCGTTTCAAGAAATATATAGAAAGAACGAGTCTCAACTTAGGTCTTCTTGAGTTGGAAATTTTCTCTCTCACAAGAGCTATTATTGGTGATGAGCTCGGGCTGTATGTCATTATCGATATAGGACTACAAGCCACCAATATTCTGCTGGTTGAAAATGGCATCATCAAAGCGAGTCGTAATGTCGGTGTAGGAGGAAAGGATATTACTCATACTATCAAGGAAAGTTTTGGCGTGGCGGATGAACGAGCAGAAGAGATGAAGAAAAGTGGGAAAAATTTCTTTACTTCCGCTGAGTCTACGTTATCCTTCCCATCTCTACAGTCTGTAGCGAGTGAAGTGGTGAGAATACTGTCCTCGTATCAATCAGAGAATGGTGATACTGTTTGTAAACAGATATTTCTTTCGGGTGGGAGTGCTCATTTCACTGGACTTGCTGAATATTATACCAAAATTCTTAATATAAATGTCAGTATAGCAGATCCGTGGAAGAATATCTCCCATAAACCAGAGCTAGAATCACGCATTAGAGAGTTTGGAGCTTCTTTTTCTGTGGCTATCGGACTCGCATTATACGGCATCGAAACTCATTTGCATAAGAAAGTCTCCCTAGTCAAAGAAAAGAAAACATTCAAAGATTTTTTTATCAAAAAAATATAAAGAACCTTTCCTGAGGTTCGAAAAATAAATATTAATACAGAATATAATGGAGGAAACAAACTTTGCATCAGCGTCTGATAGTTCAAGAAAACAATCTTCGATCGGTGCGTCGATGATTATGGTAGTTATCTTCTTTCTCGTTCTCGCATCGTGGGGCGGAATGAAATGGTATATCAAAAAACTCGACAACACCTTTGCTCAAGGACAAGATCATTTTTATGACGTATCAAAATCTTTTCAAGGAGCATCAGTGAATAGAATCGATGCTTTTGAGAAGCGATTACAACTTTCCCAAGTACAAATGAAGAGCGCAGAGGAAATAAACTCGGAGAATTTCTTGAAAAAGCTCGAATCAATCACTTTACCAGGAGTACAGATTAAAAAATATGAAGTTAATATAGAAAAGAGAATGGTCGCTATTACTGGACTGACAAATAGCTTCAGATATACCGCTGAACAAATTGCAAAATTCAGAATGGATCCTTTCTTCAAAGGTGTGACGGTAGGTGATTTTGCCAAGAGTGAGGCCGGTATCATTACTTTTTCTTTCACTGCTACTTTTTAATTTTCTTATTCTTTATTTTTATGCGTTTGAAATTACTTATTTTTCCTTTTTTTGCTCTTCTCTCCTTGGTGATTATTATTGGCTTTATGAAGCCAGATTTTGATTCTATCTTAGAGAAGAAGTCTGCCATTGCAAATCAGCAAACCGTAGTGGATAGTGCTGATATTATAGTGAAGCAGGTTGCGACGCTGAATAGTGATTTGGATCTTCATTCCAAAGCAGAGAATATTTTACTCACTTATTTGCCTCGTACGCTCGAGCAGGATTCGATTATTGACGCTTTCAACTTCACTGCTTCCCAGACTGGACTAGTGGTTTCTGATATTGTTTTTACTAAAGAAACAGTCAATACTGTCAGTGCAGATGATTTGGGTGATACTCTTGCGACCGATCCTTCTTCACTCGATACACAGAAGGTGGCTCCTCAGACATTCATCTTCACAGGTACTATGACTGGTCCATATGAAGGAATGAAAACATTTTTTGATCGTTTCACTCGTATCAATCGTTTTCAAAATATTATACTTTTCTCTCTTGAAAAGGGGGATGCTGCTCCGGGTTCTACGGTTTCTTCAGATTCCTTGAAAGGTACTATCACTGTGCAATATGGATATTTGAAAGATAAGCCAGTCTCATCTGCTTTGAATTTAGCTTTCCTACAGAAAAGTGAGCCATTTGATTTCTCTCCTATTGATACATTGGAAACAAGGATGGCAGAGATAGCACCTCTGGGAGATGCTCCTTCTGGTAAACCAAATCCATTCCAATAAATGATGTATTTATGCAGGAAATAAAAACAAATAAAATTCCGGTTTCAGATGAGAATAATGACAACTTATCTCTTTCATCATTGGCGCAAAGCTCTCAAGCTCCAGTACTTCTGAGTGTTCCTGAGAATCTCGATAAAAGTACCTTCTCTATTATTCCTGAAGATACAGCAAGAAAATATCAACTCGTACCTTTCGCGAGAGAGAAAGACTTATTGTCTGTAGCAATGGTACATCCTGATAACAGTGAAGCACTGAATGTTCTCCGTTTTCTTGCTGAAAAGGAACATATTTCCATTAAAATATTCCTTGTTACTGAGCGCGTATTCTTCGATATTGTGAAGCAATATTCTGGTACAGAGATTGCTCTCAAAGAAGCAATTGTTTCTATGAAACAGGGAAATGAAGTAATAAACAAACAAGATGGACAGAGAAAAACGACAGAAAATTTACAATCATTCCAGAATGCTCCTATTGCGACACTCGTAGAAGTGATTATTCAACACGCTCTCGAAGGACGATCGAGTGATATTCATATCGAACCAGTGGAAGGTAATTTTCGTGTACGGTTTCGTATTGATGGTGTTCTCCATACACAGCTCATACTTCCGATAGAAGTCGGTAGGGCTGTTCTTTCTCGTATCAAGATTCTTGCGAACCTGAAAATTGATGAGAAACGTAAGCCTCAGGATGGACGTTTTCGCTTCGAACAGAAAGGTGAAGAGCCGATCGATTTGCGTATTTCCAGTTTACCAGTTATTGATGGTGAGAAGATTGTGATGCGCGTACTCGATAAGAGTGCTAATTCTGCTAATGTCGAGGACTTAGGTCTTATTGGAAGAAACAAAGTAATACTAGAAGGTCACGTCAGAGAACCGAACGGTATCATCCTCATTACCGGTCCGACGGGATCAGGAAAGACAACAACACTCTATGCTTTTCTTCAATCTCTCAACCAAGAAGACAAAAATATTGTGACACTGGAAGATCCAGTCGAATATTATGTCGAAGGTATTAATCAAAGTCAGATAAAACCAGAAATTGGATATACGTTTGCTTCGGGACTACGTTCTATCTTGCGTCAGGATCCCAACGTCATTATGGTGGGCGAAATCCGCGATGTGGAAACAGCAGAACTGGCTATTCATGCGGCGCTGACAGGACACTTGGTGTTCTCTACACTTCATACGAATGATGCTGTTGGTGCGATCCCTCGTCTTATTGATATGGGTATAGAATCCTTTCTTCTCGCTTCAACTCTCCAGGTCGTTGCCGCTCAGCGTCTTGTCCGTCGTATTTGTACACATTGTGCAGAGCCGATTACGCTGACAGAATTACAAGAAGAGCGGATGCAGAAATTGTTTGATGCTGTGAGTATCGCAGACAAGACAGCTTATGGTCTTGATGCGACTCAGAAGATGATTTTTTATAAAGGGAATGGTTGCAAGGAATGTAACGAATCAGGATACAAGGGGCGTGTAGCACTCTATGAAGTGGTGGAGATTGATGAAACCATTCGTACTATTATTTCTGATAAACAGGGAAATGAAACCGCTCTCTATCAGGCTACTATAGAGCAAGGTGTGACCACAATGAAACAGGAAGGCATCATGATGGCACTGAAAAAAGTGACAACTCTCTCAGAGGTAGAACGTGTGACGGAAGGAAAGATCCTCATCGACGAAGAATAAAAAAGAGACATAAAATGAAAAAATATATGGAGATACTTGATGTAGAAAATCGATTGAAGAAGCTCCTTCTCTTGATGGGGGAACAAGGAGCATCAGATCTGCACCTGGTTGTAGGGCGTTTCCCGACGCTTCGTATTGATGGGAAGCTGAGACCAGTGTCTGATGATCAGATTCTTACCCCTGCTGATACGAAAGCTCTGAGTGATGTGATGCTCACGGAAGACAAAAAACAAGAACTTTCATCTGTTGGGCAGACTGATTTTTCATACAGTTTTGAGAATGAAGTACGTTTTCGTACTAACATTTTCATCCAGAAGGGATATGTAAGTATCACAATGCGTTTTGTGATGGATAAACTCCGCAATCTCGATGAGCTCAATGTTCCAGCGGAGCTCTATGAATTTGCAAAATACTCCCAAGGATTAGTTTTGGTGACTGGTCCGGTAGGACACGGAAAATCGACGACGCTTGCCGCTATCATTGATTATATTAATCACAATCAGGAAAAACATATCGTTACCATCGAGGATCCGATCGAGTTCATTTACAATCAAGACAAATGTATTATCAACCAGCGTGAGATAGGGCGTGATGCACGGACTTTCCCTGATGCACTCCGAGCGGTTTTTCGTGAAGACGTGAACGTTGTGCTCTTAGGCGAACTCCGTGATCTTGAAACTATTAGTACCGCGATGACGGCAGCAGAGACAGGGCACCTCATCTTCGCAACCCTACATACGAATGATAGCGCCCAGACAATCGATCGTATTATCGATGTTTTTCCACCAAACCAACAAAATCAGATTCGTTCACAACTCGCTAATGTACTTCTTGGTGTCATCTCTCAACGGCTCATCCCTCGCATCGGTGGAGGACGCATTCCTGCTGTTGAAGTGATGTTCAAAAATAATGCCGTAGAAAATCTCATTCGTGAGAACAAGATCAATCAGCTTGATTCTGTTATTGAAACAGGAATGAAGGAGGGAATGCTTTCACTTGATAGAGTACTGGTTGATTTTGTACGAAGAGGACTGATCACAGTAGATGATGCTTTTATTTTTGCAAAAAATCGTGATTATATGCAGACTCTTATGGCAAAAGAATCGTGATATTTGAAAGATATTAAAATATTATTATACGAGATATGAAATTTTTGTTTAAAGCGAAAAATAGTTTTGGAAAGGTCCAAGAAGGCACTGTGGAAGCGATGAATTGGGAAACGGCAGCGAAAATCATCGAAAAAAATGGTCTCACGCCTATCACGATACAGCAAGAAAAGGCTACCCAGGCCTTTTCGAAGTTTATTAAGAAATATTTAAATAGTGTGAGTCAGAAAGAGCTCATGATATTTTTCCGTCAATTATCGACACTGATCGAAGCACGTGTGGCTATCGTGACATCACTCAATACTATCGAAGCGCAAACAGGTAATGAATTTCTCCAGATTGTTCTCCAAGAAGTATCCAGTGATGTAAAGGAAGGTATGTCTTTTTCGAATGCTCTTGAGAAACACGAATCGGTATTTTCCCAGTTGGTAGTGAATATGGTGCGTGCTGGAGAGCTTTCAGGCAATCTTTCTCAGTCTATTGCCTTTATCGCTGATAGTATCGAAGAGAATTACAAGCTCACCAGTCAAATAAAAAGCGCTCTCTATTATCCAGTGTTTGTTCTGAGCGCCGCGGTGATTATTGGTTTCCTGGTAGCGACATTTGTCCTGCCGAATATCACAACGATGATCAAAGAAATGGGTGTACCAGTCCCGTGGTATACGACAGTGATTATCAATTTTGGTGACTTTATGCAATCATCGTGGTGGATAGTGCTTCTCGTCCTTGTTTTTGTTATCGGAGGTCTGGCGTATTACATGAATTCTGTCGAAGGAAAATATCAGTGGCAAATCATTTCTCTCAAACTTCCTGTAATTGGAAAACTGGTCCAAGGCGTATATGTTGCTCGTTTTGCCAGTAACCTGAGCGTTCTTCTCGGGAGTGGTATTCCTGTGGTGAAAGCGCTCACGATCGTTGCTGACGTGGTCGGAAATCATATTTATAAGTCAGTTATCTTGCAGGCGAGTGAAAGTGTGAAGATAGGTGATATGATGAGTACATCATTTCTCAGGTCAGATAAAATCCCACCTATCGTTGCTCAGATGATCCATATTGGTGAAGAGACAGGGACTCTACCTGCAGTATTGCAGAGTGTGGGAAAATTCTACAAGCAAGAAGTCGATGCCACGACGAAGAATCTCACCGCTTTGATGGAGCCAGTGCTTATTGTTTTCCTCGGTATCGGAGTAGCAATTATGGTGATGGGTATCCTTCTTCCAATTTACAGTATCGCCGGACAAATGTAATCAGGCTTCGGGGTCTTGACAAGACAGTATACAAAAGAAAGAAAATACTCTATACTATAAATGTCTTTGAAGAACTCCGCGTAGATTTTCAAATGCAATAAAAAAATAAAAAGAAGGAGGTGAGAATATGAAAAATACAAAAGAAACAAAAAAAAGTATTAATATAACAAGAAATAAAAATATGAAGAAAACATTACAAGGTTTTACCCTTATCGAACTCCTCATCGTGATTGCCATCATTGGTATTCTCGCCTCTATCGTGTTAGTGAGTCTTTCCAGTGCTCGTGAAAAAGCTAAGGTAGCCTCATTCAAAGCACAGGTACATTCGATACAGGCTGGAGCAGTACTCCAATGTGATTCAGATTTGTTGACAGCTGCTCTTCCTGGTGTTCCAGCGTCAAATTCTTATGTTGCTGCTTATAATATTACTGCAAATCCTTGTGGGCCAACAGGTACAGGTCAGTTCGCGATAACAGCTCCCTCAACAGGGCTTTCTCAGGCCTGTTCAGCTGCTATTTCCCCGACAGGTGTCGTATTTACCGGTTGTTAGGAGTCTCTAACGATTGCTGTGAAAACAAGGATAGTGTCTCTTGACTTATCCTTGTTTTCTTTATCTTTTTTCTCTATACTGTAAATGTGAGATTAAATAAAATTATT
>Ga0210016_1000248_pt1 | contig 45763 bp, 35 predicted proteins | sample CryGeyCG2014_300_FD_185454 | JGI IMG/M metagenome (GOLD analysis project Ga0210016, IMG submission 185454) | Groundwater microbial communities from aquifer - Crystal Geyser CG02_land_8/20/14_3.00 (SPAdes) (version 2) | ecosystem: Environmental > Aquatic > Deep subsurface > Groundwater | place...
TGATCGTGCTAAAATCAAAGGGGCTTTCATTCTTAAGCAGGCCAAAGGCTTCGCTGAAACCAACCCCGGAACTCGTCTCCTGGTAACTCCGATTGATAATTTTCAGTTGCGGTTTTTCATAATTTACGAACTCCTCCCATTTTACCTCGCTTACTGCCAGGGTTATTTCTCCGGGAACAGATTCCGCCGGTATATTGACGGCAATCAGATATTTTTTTTCTCCGGGCAAAATAAAGCTTTTTCCGGAAAATTGGTTTAAAGTGATTCCGGTTGAATCTTTAATTTTAAATTCATAGCTGAAACTTCCGCTTCCAAAATCATTGTTCGGATTGGAAATTTCCCCAAAAAGATCGTATTTTCCGGAAATTCCGCTTTCCACGAATCCTTTCTCCCCGACCGTTAAATCAAATTGCGGAAGAAGATTGCATCTTTTTTGGCAAATTCCGCCGCAATCTATCCCCTGTTCATTCTGATTCATTTTTTGGTCGAAACAAGATTCTTTCGGCCGCAACCAAAAATAAGCCGCCAAGGAAAGGCTGGCTAAAATTAAAAGATAAATTAGAATTATAATCAACCTTTTTAAATCTCTTTTTTCCATTTTTTTAATTTTAATTTAGTAATATTTATTCCAGAAAAATTTCTGAATTTTATTTTTACAGCAAACTATAAGCATAAAACGGCGAGCTTGCCCGCCTCTGGCGGGAATTATCGTTTAAATTAGCTCGCTTTTATTTTAGCATAAACAATCAAACCTCGCATCTTTCAAAAAATTTCGCGGCTTACCGCGAAAATGAATGATTTTAATGAGTTTTTTAAGGTCCGCGCTTGGCGTAAAAAGGCGCGGAATAAACAAAAAAAACGCGAAGGTTTTGATGTTAAACCAGATCCAGTAATTTTGAAGTTTTTAAAATTATACGAAAATGCTTTGATTTTATGAAACATATCCGAAATAAACGGACGGCGACCAATAAAAAACCACGCCCTTTTTAAACACATAATTCTTGGCACCGGCCTACTTTCCCCGGACATAATGTCGGGGTATCATCGGTGCTGAAGTGCTTAACGGCTGAGTTCGGAATGGGATCAGGTGTTGCCACTTCGCTAGAGACACCAAGAATTATATGTTTAAAATCAAAAAAAGCGCGAAATTAGAAACTATTAACTGCTAATCCAACAACACGCGGCCACAGCGAATAACCCAAAGTTATTTGCTATGTGCCTGCGTCATTAAAATTTAAGATAAGTAACAATTCAATTTATTAGTATCTCTCGGCTTAATCCGTTGCCGGACTTACACCTGAGACCTATCAACCCGCCTCCGCCTTGCGGCTTTGGCGAGGTTCGCCTCGCGGCGACCTGGTAATCTTCCAGGAAATCGGCCACTGCATAGCAGTGGAATTTCCAAATTCCAAATTCCAAATTCCAAAAAAATCTCAAATCCCAAACTCCAATAATCAAACTTTTAATTTAAAAATTGTTCATTCGGTCATTGGAAATTTATTGGTCATTGGTACTTGGTCATTGGTTATTCCAATGCTACGCATTGGCATTGCCTAATCTTGAGGATGGCTTCTCGCTTATATGCTTTCAGCGATTATCCAGTCCGAACTTAGCTACCCAGCTGTGCATCTGGCGATGCAACTGGTACACCAGAGGTTCGTTCTTTTCGGTCCTCTCGTACTAAAAAAGACTCCTCTCAAGCAATAAACGCCCACAGCAGATAGGAGACCAACCTGTCTCACGCATACTGGTTCACGCATTACTGCGTGTATGGACTATAAATTCTTCCCTAAAATTCAGGAAGGCTAACGTTTAGTCTCTACGGGTCGATTCTTATCGCTCATGGTGAGCAAAGTCGAACCATTCCCTCGGTATTGTCCCGAGAATTCGGGATTTTACCGATATAAGTTAGCTTCACTTTTAATATTGCTACTAAAAGCCGCCGCTTGTGATGTCTTTACCTCGGATTCAAACTGTAAAATTTCCTTTACCTAAAAGCTATAAGCTAATAGCTAAAAGCTGTTTTACGGTTTGAACCCAGCTCGCGTACCGCTTTAATTGGCGAACAGCCAAACCCTTGGGAGCTTCTCCACCCCCAGGATGCGATGGGCCGACATCGAGGTGCCAAACCCCTCCGTCGATGTGGACTCTTGGGAGGGATCAGCCTGTTATCCCCGGGGTAACTTTTATCTGATGATCTTCCACGCTCCTATGAGCGATGGTCGGTTCACTAAATTCCACTTTCGTGACTGATTGACTTATGGGTCTTTCAGTAAAGCTGGCTTATGCTTTTGTACTATCAGTCCGATTTCCATCCGGACCTAGCCAACCTTTGTAAACGCCTCCGTTGCCATTTAGGAGGCGACCGCCCCAGTCAAACTACCCACCAGGCACTGTTCCCGGTCTGGTATGAATAACTAAGACTAAATAAATTTTTGAACCATGAAAAACACACTAAACAATTTGAGTATATTTTCTGGTTCATCAATGGTTATTCGTCTTAGTAGACTCATAACAGACCAGGGTTAGACTTAGAACATCAGCAGGGTGGTATTCCACTTGTTGGCTCCATCCCGACCAGAATCGGGACTTCACAGCCTCCCACCTAAGCTCGGCAACTAAAACTCTAAGTCAATACCAAGTTGTAGTAAAGCTCCACGGGGTCTTTTCGTCTTGCTGCAGGTCGACGGCATCTTTACCGCCATTGCAATTTCACCGGACTCTTCGTCGAGACAGTTTTCAAGTCGTTACGCCTTTGATGCGGGTCAGAACTTACCTGACAAGGAATTTCGCTACCTTAGGACGATTATAGTTATCGCCGACGTTCACTGGCGCTTCGGGAATTGGCTTGCACCGCTTCCGTTAACGTTCCAGCACTGGTCAGGCGTCAGCCCCTATACTTCCTCTTGCGAGTTTGCAGAGACCTGTGTTTTTGATAAACAGTCGCTTGAAATTTTTTACTGTGTCCTACACCACTCTGATTCCTTATTAAAAAATAATCTAAAGAATCAAGGTGGTGTAGGAAAGACATCTTGCTAACTTACGTCTAGTTGTATTGCAGAGTTCCTTGACGAAGGTTCATCCGTTCACCTTAGGCTTCTCGCCCAGTCTACCTGTGTCGGTTTTAGTACGGATTCAAAAATCATAATCTTAGAAGTTTTTCCTGGTACCTTGCTCGCCTTTGTTCTCCCGACTTACGTCGGAATTCCACCTAATTCTTGGGCGATACTTTCCGGATTTGCCTGAAAAGCACCCTCAAATTAAATACGCAAATCCAATAATGCGCAAAAACTACAAAGATACGTCGCTCCATCGAAAATTTTTGAAGTTACGGAATATTAACCGTATGTCCATCGACTACGCCTTTCGGCCTCGCCTTAGGCCCGACTAACCCTGGGATGATTGTCATTGCCCAGGAAACCTTAGACTTTCGGTGTACCGAGTTTTCATCGGTATTGTGGTTACTCATGCCAACATTCTTACTTCTCTGCGCTCCATCCCGATTCACATCGTGGACTTCGCTGCGCAGAGAACACTTCCCTACCGCCAGCGCTACGCGCTGGAATTTCCAATTTCCAATTTCCAATTTCCAAACAAATTCCCTGCCTGCCGGCAGGCAGGCACTTTTCCAATGACCCAATGTTTTAAACTTTGGGATTTTGGATTTGGGATTTATTTTGGATTTGGGATTTTGGATTTGGGATTTCCAGTGCATAACACTGACCCGCACCTTCGGTATTATGTTTAGCCCCGTTAAATTTTCGGCGCAAAGTCTCTAGACTAGTGAGCTGTTACGCACTCTTTAAAGGATGGCTGCTTCTGAGCCAACCTCCTAGGTGTATAAGAAACTTCACCTCCTTTTCCACTTAACATAAATTTGGGGACCTTAGATTGCGGTCTGGGCTTTTTCCCTTTTGAGATCCGAGCTTAGACCCGGATTTCTGACTGCCCTAATAAGAAACTTAAAAATTCGGAGTTTGGTTGAGAATCCTACGGCGAACCGCGAATTCTCATTCAGTAGCTCTACCTTTTAAGCTCATTTAAAAGACGCTAGCCCTCAAGCTATTTCGGGAAGAACCAGCTATCGCCAAGCTCGATTGGAATTTCTCCTCTATTCACAAGTCATCCCCGAGTGTTGAACGGCTCGTGGGTTCGGGCCTCTTTTGGATTTTACTCCAAATTCACCCTGCTCATAAATAGCTCGCCTGGCTTCGGGTCTAGTCCGTACGACAATCGCTCGTATCTCGCTACGCTCGATACTCGCTAAAATTTAAAAATTAAATATCAAAATGAAAAATTAAGGAGTCGCTTCGCGACAATTACTTATCTATAATTGTCATGCGCGAAGCGCATACCAAAATTTTAATTTTTGATTTTTTAATTTTGATTTTAAGTGAGTATCACACGCAGTATGATACGAACGAACGGCGGTTAAGCCTCGCTTTCACTGTGGATCCGCTACGAAAGTAGCTTATCCAGCCGCACAGAACTAACTCGTTGGCTCGTTCTACAAAAAGCACGCCATCACCGCGCACAGCGCGGAATTTCCAATTTCCAATTTCCAATTTCCAAACAAATTCCTTGGCTACGCCAAGTCTGGCAAAGCCAGACAATTTTCCAATGACCCAATGTTTTAAACTTTGGGATTTTGGATTTGGGATTTATTTTGGATTTGGGATTTTGGATTTGGAGCTTCCGTGCTATGCACGGCTCTGACTCTTCGTTAGCATATGGTTTCAGATACTATTTCATCTCCCTCATCGGGATGCTTTTCACCTTTCCCTCACGGTACTAGTTCGCTATCGATCATTAAAAATATTTAGCCTTGGAGCTATAGTGGCCCCGGATTCAGACGGGATTTCACCGGTCCCGTCTTACTTGAGAGCAATCACGCCGATAAAATATCATTTTATGTACAGGGCTTTCACCTTCTTTGGCAGTCCTTTCCAGGAGCTTTCCACTATGATTTTTCACCGGTCCCGATTAAACGAGTAAGATTGTCTCGCAACACCATCCCTCGCTATTGCTCGGAAATTTTTAATTTTAAATTATAAATTTTAAATGAATTTTAAATTTTTAAATGATTAAAGTTTTAAAATTTAGTCATTTAGATTTGATTTAAAATTTTAAATTTAGTCTTTAAAATTTCATTCTGAACGTTAGTGAAGAATGGTTTAGGCTATTCCGCTTTCGCTCGCCACTACTGACGGAATCACAATTGTTTTCTTTTCCTCCTGGTACTAAGATGTTTCAGTTCCCAGGGTGCGCTTTCTTAACCTATGAATTCAGCTAAGAATAACCATCCTTCGCTAATATTCAGAACTTTTATATTTACAAAAACTGTAAATTTTCAATTTTAAATTATAAATTTTAAATGAATTTTAAATTTTCAAATGATTAAATTTTTAAAATTTAGTCATTTAGATTTGATTTAAAATTTTAAATTTAGTCTTTAAAATTTCATTCTGAACGTTAGTGAAGAATGGTTGCGTTATCGCATTCGGAAATCCCCGGATCACAGTTTGCTTAACAACTCCCCGGGGCTTATCGCAGCCAGCTACGTCCTTCGTCGCTTTTTAATGTCAAGGCATCCACCATACGCATTTGAGTAACTTACCTTAAACTTTTCCTGATTTTTCACAGGAATCTTCCGATCATAAGAAGATCGGAATTAATTAGCAGTTAACAATTTCTAATTACATTTGTTATTTGCAATTTTCTTTGTTTTTTCTTCATAAAAACAAAGATAACCTATTTCCAGCATCTTATTGCGAAGATGCCGGAAGACTAACCAAAATATTCAATTCGAATTTCCGCTTGCGCTCGAAATCCAATATTTTAGTAAGACCTGTTCAATTGTTAAAGTCCTGCTGCTGCGGAAACGTGTGCATATAACCTAATCTTTTGTTATATAAACTGGTTTCCGAAGTAATGCTTGTAATCTTTACGAATTACGAATTTATTACGAATATACGAATAATAAAATTAATTTATTAGTATATTAGCCTGCCTGCCGGTAGGCAGGTATTTGATTAGTAATTAGTACCTGGTAGAAACAAACAAAAAAACCGCTTACGCGGGTTTCCAATTTTTTTATCCATTTAATAAAAAAACCAAAAAACTCACCCGCTTTTCTTTTTAAAATATTTCTTGGACACTACCATTTATTGGCTGGAAAAAATTAATTTATTTAAATTTAACACGTATTGCCATAATAGCAAGCTCCCGAAAAGCTGTCAAGAGGCTAAATTTAAAGTATTCGGGCTATAATTTTAAAAGCGACATGGCAGACAATTAAGAGTAAAGAGGGGGGTCATAAAGGACTCCTGGAAACTAAAATGCTCCGCCAGACGGAGGAGCATTTTTACCGCTTTTTTAATTCAAAATTATTTCCTTTCAGAAATTTCTTCCCGTAATTTTCGCAGGATCATTTGCGCTTCTTCTTTGCCGCCCAAACCGAAAGCTAAACCGCCAGCCAAAGATAACATGGCTACAATGCCAATAAATATGGTGCTCACCAAAGAAGTGGCGATGCCTAATTGAATCAGAGCCGCCAAAAATCCGAAAGTTATTATGGACCATTTGGAAATAGTCGCTAATAGCGTCGCCGACATAATTCCGGCCGCTCGGGTGCTTCCTTTGACAACAACATAAACAAAATTTCCCACCAGAAAAACAACCGCCAAAATAATCACTGCCACCACCACATTGGGGATATAGAGAAGTATGTTATTGAGAAAGTTAGTAACTTGATTGAGACGCAAGATATCCGTAGCCGCCATTAAGAAAACCAGGATTAAAAACCATTTTACCAGCCCTCCGAAAAAAGCCGCTACATTTAAATTAATTCCCGACTCGCTTAATTTTTTTCTTAGTCCCATTTTTTCAAAGGCCTGATTGATTCGCAAAGAAAAAATCATTTTTTCCACCACTTTCTCCATAACCGCGGCGATTACCCAGCCTAATAAAAAGACCAGTAAAGCTCCAATTAAAATCGGAAAAAAATTAATAAATTTTTCCCACAAGTTCAACAGGGATATCGTCGTTATTTCCCCCCAGGTTTGTAATTCATTCATTTTATCACCTCCTCTTTCTATTTTTATTCTCAATTAAAACCCAGAATTTTTTATTGTTGGCAACAGACTTTTTATATATTACCGGCATCTAATTAGCTGGCGTTGGCGGTACCGGCTCGCTGCTTTCTATCGGCTGGTTTTCCGGAGACGAGCCAGTCTCGCCAGTGTCGATTTTCAGATTTTCCGCCGTATTTTCAATCCCATTTTTGATATTGCTGATCATTTTTTGGATTCTCGCCCGGGTATCTTTGTTGTCTTTTGTATCCGGAAATATCGCCAGAACATTTTCGTATTCGCTTATGGCTTCCTTGTTTTTGTTTTGCTTTTCATAAAGCATGCCTAAATTGAAACTAACATTGATTTGATTTTTATCAACATTCAAGATGGCTTTGAAAATATCCTCGGCCATTTTATTGTCCTCGTCTTTTCCTCTATTTTGATATAATCTGCCCAGGTAAAAAGCGTAATTAAGATCTCCCTGTTTGATTGCCAGCGCTTTTTTAACATTTTCTATCGCTCCGTCTAAATTTTCCAGAGCTTCCTCCGCTAAAGCCATGTTATAATAGCCGGGGTCAAAATTATTTTTTTCATTGATGGCTTTTTGAAACAAGTCTCTGGCTTCTTCCACTAATTTTTTCTTTTCCGCCTCATCTTTTTTAGTGGCAATCAAATTTATCTTTATTTGCCCCAGTTTCAGATAAAAATTCGGATTATGCGGATCCAGCTCGGCTGTTTTTTGATAACTTTCCTCGGCTAAAGCCAACGAATCTCCCACATAGACTCCGGCATTTTCATAAATTTGAGCCAGCACTTCATTGGCCGTGACGTCTTTGCTCATTAAATCCCGGCCGATTTTAGCCGAAGAAATAGAAAAATTCAGATATTCGGTAATTTTATTCAGATCCCGGTCGCTTTCTCCCTTGGCCACTTCCTGATTGGCCAGAAACATATAATCTTGAGCCAGACGGGAAAAATATCTTCCTTCTCTTTTATTCAGATTAATGGCTTTAAGGATTTTAGCCACGGAATCTTTTTCTGAAATTTGACTCTTTTTCACTGCCAATCCCGCCTGGACATCAGCCACGAACACTCTGCCTAAAAAGACGAAGACAAAAACAACGCCGGAAATAACCACCATAAAGATAAAAGCCAGAGTCAGAGCGAATTTTGGAGAAGCTTTAAGAGAAAGATTTAAATATTTTTCCTCGGATTCGCTTTCTTTGTATAAGATAATCAGTCCCAGCGTGGCAAGTAAAACTCCCAGCAAAAAAATCGGACCTTCTATCCGGAAAGTGGCGGCATTTACCAGAAAAATCAGCGAGGCGGCCGCGGTGCCCAAAGAAAAAATCTTATTTTTTTCTTTTTCTTTAGTCAAAAGATAAATTTCCACTCCCAAAAAAGTCAAGATAATCAAAACCAGGCTGATGGTTCCCAAGACTCCGATAGTCGGCAGAGATTCAAAGATGATTCCGGAACCTTGATAAAATCGCAGATTATACAAAGCTTCCAGATTAAAATCTTGAGGCTTGTGCAAAGAAAAAGCATAAGCAAAATTACCCGGACCTGATCCTAAAACAAGCTTCTCTTTGAGACTGTCTTTAACTATTTGAAAGGAAAGTCCCGGAGCTGGATTAACTTCGACAGGCATTTCTATATTGGCAATTTTTACATTGCCAATCATTAAAATAGCCAAAATCAAAGTAAAACCTATCATCGGAACCCAAGTCCAGCCGCCAATGGGCCTGATAATGCGAGCTAAAACATAAACCAGAAAGAAGCTTACGCCAACTAAAATTCCCAGCCAGGGCACAAAGGCATAAACAGAAAATAAAACCAGGAAATTCAAAAATAAAGCCAGGATTAAAAAAACTATGCTTCCGTTCCTTCTCCAGTCGGGGGTTATCTCCGTAAGTTTAAAAATGGCTGACATGATTAACGGAATCAGTAAACTTAAAAAAATACTCAAACCGGTCGTGGATCCCATCAGGCTTAAAGGAGCTATTTGGGCTAAAGTTGCCGGTAAAAATTTTATGCCTAAAATTCCCAGGAAAGACCAGAGTGAAACCAGAAAACCGGAAACAATCAAAGATCCAATCATCCAATTGAATTTCCTGGAATTTAAATGGCTAAACATCAGATAATAAGCAACGGCTAAAGCCAGCATGTTTACCAGGCCTCTGGAAGGATCGCCAAAAAATCCCCAGAAACTGTGCCAGCGATCAACGGAAAAAAAGGTAGCTAAAGCGTAGATAAAAAGAAAAATGGCAATCGGTATATCTAAAGGAGTCCGGCGAACTTTCATTTCCCCTAAGATGACTCCTTTGACAGTCCAAAAAACCAAAGCCAGAATAATCCAAAAATAAAAATACATTTGTTTGTCGAAAGCCAACCCTTGAAAAGTCATACCCGAAAAGAAAAGAGGCAGACCAAAAAACAAAGCGCCCAGACTGAATGTTATTAAAAAATCAAACAATTTTATCAATTTTCCTGAATCGGAAGATTTAAATTCCGGTTTTTCCGGTGGCGTATTTTTCGCAGCCAGATTGATATCGGGGCTGGAAAACTTTTTTACTGGCGTCCAATTGTTGTTATCCATATTGTTTTCGCTATTAAATTAATTGAATCAAGCTCCTCCTTACTACTTTGCTACTTTGAAAAGTATAGTTTATTTTAAAAATAAAAGCAAGTTTTTCCAAAATGCCCTTGAAGCCCTAGATATCCAGATTGGACACGGCTTTGGCGTGAGTTTGAATAAACCTTCTTCTGGGCTCCACCTCATTTCCCATCAGAATATCAAAAATTCGATCGGCTTTTTCAGCGTCTTCTATGGTAATGCGCCGCATCATTCTTTTTTCCGGATCCATGGTCGTTTCCCAAAGTTGTTCCGGATTCATTTCTCCCAAACCCTTATAGCGCTGGATATTTATTCCCGCAATCTTTTTTTCTTCACTTTCTTCCGCATCGGTTTCCATAACAATTTCTTCCCCATTTTTATTTTCACTTTTTTTGGATTTTGAATTTTGGATTTTATTTGTCATTGGAAATTTGTCATTTGTCATTTCTTTTATCATTATGTTTTTCTCTTCTTCCGAGTAAATATAATTAACTTCCTTGTTTTTCTGAATTCGATATAAGGGCGGTTGAGCGATATAAATCAAGCCTTTTTCAATTAATTCCTCAAAATAGCGGTAAAAGAAAGTTAAAAGCAATGTCCGGATATGCGATCCGTCCACGTCCGCGTCCGCCATGATAATAATCCGGTGATAACGCAATTTGGAAAAATCAAAACTATCTCCGATGCCGGCGCCCAGCGCGATAATTATGGGTTTTAAGGTATCGGATTTGACCACCTTATCCAAAGTAGTTTTTTCCACATTGACCAGCTTGCCTCTTAAAGGCAAAATGGCTTGAAATTTTCTGTTTCTCCCCTGTTTAGCGCTACCACCGGCAGAATCGCCCTCAACAATGTATATCTCCGACTCCGCGGGATCATTGGAAGAACAATCCGCCAATTTTCCCGGGAGAGTCATCCCCTCCAGGGCGCCCTTGCGAATAACCGCGTCTTTAGCCGCCCGGGCGGCAATTCGACTTTTAGCCGTTAAGAAACATTTAGCCAAAATATTTTTAGCATCGATTGGATGACTTTCCAAAAATTCCGCCAAGGCTTCGGCGGTTATGCTGGAAACAAGGCCTTTCATCTCGCTATTTCCCAATTTGGCTTTAGTTTGGCCTTCAAATTGAGGATTTTTAAGTTTAACGCTAATGATCGCCGAAAGCCCTTCCTGCAAATCCTCGGAAATAAAATTTTCTTCTTTCTCTTTTAATATATTGTTTTTTCTGGCGTAAGCGTTGATAACCCGGGTAAGAGCCATGCGAAATCCGATTTCATGCGTGCCGCCTTCGGAGGTAAAAATATTATTCGCGAAAGAGAAAACATGCTCCTTATAACCATCGGTATATTGCAAAGCCACTTCCACCACGGAATCTTGCGTTTCCTTTTCAATATAAAAAGGGGTTTCATTCTTAACTTCTTTGCCGCGGTTAATAAATTTAATGTAAGAGATTAGTCCTCCGTCAAAAAGAAAACCGAAAGATTTTTCCTCCTGCTTTTTTCTTTTATCAAAAACTTTGATGCTTACGCCTTTAGTTAAATAAGCCTGTTGCCTGACATAACTTAAGATTTTTTCCCAGTTATAATTTATCTCGGGAAAAATTTGGGGATCAGCTTGAAAAGAAATAATGGTTCCGGCATTTGGGGCTTTGCCTTCAATTTTAGGATCTTTCGATTTGGACTTGCCTCTGGTAAATTCCATGCTGTAAATTTTTCCATCCCTTCTGACTTCCGCCTTCAGCCAAACACTTAACGCGTTAACTACCGATACTCCCACTCCGTGCAGGCCTCCGGATATTTTGTAGCCTCCGCCGCCAAATTTTCCACCCGCGTGTAAAATCGTCAACACTGTTTCCAGAGTTGATTTTTTAGTTTGCGGATGTTTTTCCACCGGAATTCCCCGCCCGTCATCGGAAATTTCCACCACATTGTCAGGTAATAAAAAAATTCTAATATTTTTACAATAACCCGCCATGGCTTCATCAACGCAATTATTGATTACTTCCCAAACTAAGTGATGCAAACCTTCCAAAGAGGTTCCTCCGATATACATTCCGGGGCGCTTGCGCACCGGTTCCAAGCCTTCCAAAACCTGGATGGATTTAGCTGAATATTCAGAATCTTTTAAATTTTTCACGATTTTCTTTTTTTTCTTCATAATAGTTTTTATTTAATACCGCCGTAATTTAAACGATTTTAGTCATATTTCACAGAAAATTTTCAGGGTAAGCATGAGTTATTAATTTTAAACTAATACAAATTAAATTGCAATGACATCGAGATTTTCTTTCGGATTATTTTTTATCTAAAAAATATAATTCTATTAGAAAAACGCCGGCGATCAGGAGCAATCCCGTCCACCAAACTAAAATCCGCGAGCTTTGCAAAATTAAAAGGCCAATCAGAATTACGGAAAGTAGTACGCTTTGGCGGGAACTTAAACTGATGTTTAAAATTACCGCCTTTTCTCCCCCCCAAATCTTTCTTAACTTAGTTAAAATCAAATTCAACAAACCGCTTAAAGCGAAAAAAAGAACGAGATAAAAAATAATTTTACCGGCCCGGCCGGTTTTTTCCGGATCGATAAAATAAATCACCAGAATCAGGGCGCTAAAAGAAAAAAGGGTCACTATTTTAACAACCCAAAGATAGAATCTTAAAGTCATAGTAGGTCTAATTTTAGTAATTTTTTATTTTTCTCTTATACCCTTCTATTATACACAAATGGTCAAAAATTGCAACACTTTTTTATGCAAAAAAATGGCTATATAAAGCCATCAAATGACATAAAAAGTAGTTGAAAAATGCGTTAATTAAAAAATTTAGAAAATATCTGAAACTCTTCCTGTCGCCACTTGATTCATCTGGTTATCGCTGTAATTATCAACGTGCGAGGCTATACATAAAAATGCAATATTTAAACCCTTTACGGCAAACCAAACTCTGGGAGATTGATTAGGTCTGACATTTGGAACGGAAAGCTCAATCTTCCAAATACTCCACAAATCATTTTGTGTGACTCTATGCAATTTTGCGGGAGCAATTCTTTGTTGAGGATTTAAAGGGTGAAATTGAAACTCGCACAACATTTTAAATGCCTCCAGCGCCTTATCTAAAAAAGAAAACCGCCGCGTTAATTTGGCAGTTTCTTTTTCAAATGCAGGATGGTAAATAAACTCAATCATTATTTTTAAAATCCGTTCCTCGATAAAATGCCAATTCGTAAAATATCTCCTCGCTTGGTTTTGTCCCGGAATAAGGCGCTTCCGCGTGAGTCAGATCTTCAAGTTGTTTCCCGTTGAGGCTTCCATATTTCTTAATTACCCTATCCAGCATTTCTTTTTCTTCCTTGGAAAAAACAGCAGTTTTCGGTTCTTTCAGACAGGTATAAACTTCGGTTGCATTGTATCCATTATGTTCATTGACTGATTCAATTTTCAATGCTTTTTCTTTTTTCATTTCCCTTGTTATCGCATTTAAAGAGACGGGAACCGGTCCCATCGGCAAAGCCTTGTATTTATCGCCGGTAAAATATTTCTGATACTTTTCAAAAAAATCAAAATCAACGAAATAAAGCAATTTCGCCAATTTTTTCTTCCCTCGCACTTCTTTGCCTAACTGCGAGCAGAGATAAAGGATGACTTGTTTATATTTTTCCGCGTGTAAAGGCATATTTTTCTAACTTAATAATGCCATATTATCGCTTGATTTGCAAATGCCAATTACCATGTCATCTGGATACGGCCGTGGGTAAATGACACGTTTAGCCATAAAATTTTATTCGCATGGGCGTATTCGCAGTACGCTTTTCGCATGCTTTTATTACGTAATTCGGTATGTAATTAATTTTTGAGAGTATCATCAGCGAATAATTCTGCTTGTTTTAAAATCAAATCTGTCGCCAATTTTTGCATATCAGGCGGATAACCGAATTTATTCAATGTCCGCTTAATCATTACCCGCAATTTCGCCCGCGCGCTTTCTCTAATTGTCCAATCGATAGATGTATTTTCCTTTACCTTGTCTACCAGAACGCAAGCCAGCTCTCGCAAAACTTCATGACTCAAAACTTCTTTTGCGCTTGCGTTGTTAGTCAGAGCATCATAAAAAGCCACTTCGTAATCCGTTACCAAACCCAGTTTTTTCTTTCGATCGCCTTCTCCTCGAATTTCTCGAGCCATACCGATCATTTCTTCAATAATTTCTGCCGCAGTTAAAATATTGGATTGGTAGCGCTTTAAAACATCGTCCAGCATTTCTGAAAATTTTCTTCCCAAAACTATATTCTTGCTTTTGATACTATCAATTTCGTTATTCAATAACTTCTTCATGAGTTCCAATGCCAGATTTTTGCGATCCATTCCTCTTACTTCGGCCAAAAATTCTTCGGACAAAATAGAAACATCGGGTTTCTTGATTCCGGCCGCGCTGAAAATATCAATGACGCCTTCTGAAGCTAATGCTTTATCCACAATCTGGCGAATCGCCGTTTCAATTTCTTCCGAATCGCGTCCCTTTCCGCCAGCAGATTCAAATTTAACCAGCCGCACTTTCACAGCCTGAAAGAAGGCCAGCGCTTCTTTTATTGCCATTGCTTCCGGCCGTGGCGCTACCAGCGCATAAGATCGCATTAATGTTTCAATGTGTTCAATGAATCGTTTCTTCCCATCAGGCAATTGAAGAACATGCTCTTGCGCCTCAAGCAGGAGTTGCATCTTTCGATTTATATCGGCTGAAAAATAATCTTTATATTTAAAATCAGAAAACATCTCCTCAATAATTTCAAATTTTTCCTGCATAGTCGATGCGGCTTCAGAAAGATTTAGCGTCGGAATTCCTTGCCCGCCACTTTCCGTATAAACAGCCAGAGCTTTTTTCAAATCCCGCGCTATTCCAATATAATCAACAATTAAACCGCCTCTAATATCTTTATAAACTCGATTCACTCTGGCAATCGCTTGCATTAAATTATGTCCGCGCATCAGCTTGTCCACATACATTACTTTCGCGCAAGGCGCGTCAAAACCGGTCAGCCACATATCCCGAACAATCACTAATTTAAGCGAATCACTCGGATCCTTAAATCTGTCCGCTAATTTTCGCCGTTGTTCTTTGGTGGTGCAATGCGCCTGCCAATCCGCCGGGTCAGTCATAGTCGTTGTCATTACCACTTTAATCGTTCCTTTGTCCAATGCGCGATTCTGCCATGTTGGTCTTAATTTTATAATTTCATTACATAAAGCTACGGCAATACGGCGGCTCATCGTCACAATCATCGCTTTCCCTTCAACCGCTTCGCTGCGTTTTTCATAATGTTCCACAATATCATTCGCCACTGCTTTCAAGCGTTCCTGCTGGCCGACAATCGCTTCAATTCTGGCCCATTTCGCTTTTGCCTTGTCCGCTTCTACCGGTTCATCTTTTTCCGTCATCTGATCTACGACTTCATCTAATTCTTTTCTATCTTCTTCTTTGAGATGCACTTTTACCAACCGATTTTCATAATAAATCGGCACGGTCGCTCCATCTTTGACTGCCTGCTGAATATCATAAACATCGATGTAGTCGCCAAACACCGCCGGCGTGGATTTGTCCGTTGTTTCAATTGGCGTTCCGGTAAATCCGATAAAAGAAGCGTTTGGCAAAGCATCGCGCACATATTTGGCAAAACCGTATTTGAGTTGCGCGCCTCCGCCGGCAAATGTAATTTTTCCCTTAAATCCATACTGGCTCCGGTGCGCTTCATCCGCGATCACAATTATATTTTTTCTGTCAGATAATAAATCAAAAGTTTCTCCTCCATCTTCGGGCATAAATTTTTGGATGGTTGAAAAAACAATTCCGCCTCCGGCAACTTTTAATTTTTTCTTGAGATCATTTCTATTTTCAACTTGCACCGGGTCCTGGCGCAAAATTTGTTTGCACGACGCAAAAGTATCAAAAAGCTGATCGTCCAAATCGTTTCGATCCGTAATTATTAAGATGGTCAGATTATTCAGTTTCTGAATAATCTTTCCAGCGTAAAAAACCATCGACAATGATTTGCCGGATCCTTGCGTGTGCCAAACTACTCCGCACCTCCGGTCTCCATTCTCACTCGCCGCTTTTTCCGTTGACTCAACCGCTTTTTGCACCGCGTAAAATTGATGATAAGCCGCGATTTTTTTCACGGTTTCCACAAAAACTTGTCCCGTCTCCGAATCTTTTTTTTTGGCTTTTTCAAAAACGGTAAAATGTTTTATCAAATCAAGCAAAATTTTCGGACGAAGCATCCCTTTTATTAAAGTTTCCAATTGCGGAACGGTTTTTTTATCCTCCTTTTTATTTTCCGAATTTTTCCAAACGGCAAATCTCGACCATCCGGCCGTGAGCGATCCGGCTTTAGCATCCAACCCGTCCGAAGCCGCTAAAATCGCATTGTAATTAAAAAGCGCCAGAATTAAATTTTTGTAATTTTGGAGTTGCATAAAAGCCTTTTTGACCGTCGCATTTTCATCCGCCGGATTTTTGAGTTCAATCACGACCAAAGGCAAACCATTCACAAACAAAACAAGATCGGGTCTTTTCGTCGCTTCTTTTTCCTTAACCGTAAATTGATTGCAAACCACGAAATCATTATTTTCGATATTCTCAAAGTCAATCAGCCAAACTTTATTTCCCCGTATGCCATCCGCTGCTAAAAATTCGGCGTCAATTCCGTCCGTCAGCATCCGATGAAATTCTTCATTGCTTTCAATTAAATTCTGCGAAACCAAATTAAAAACTGCCTTGAAAGCTTGCTCGCGCACAACTTCCGGCTTGTATGGATTAATCCGATTGATCGCATCTTTCAAGCGCTTTTTTAAAACAACCTCACTTAAATTTTCTCTTTCCGTTTCTTGCCCTTCAGGTGAAAGATATTGATAGCCTTGCGCTTCCAAGAATTCAATGGCTATTTCTTCAATATTTGATTCGGTGATTTTTGTCATAAAAAAATATTATGCCTTTAAGCAAAGTTGATAAATATTATCTTCTAACATTTTCCATTCTATATTGCTAGAGTCCATAACAGATAAAATGCTATCTACTCCCGCATAGTTCATGGAAATTCTCGGCCCCGTTTCAGTATTCACTGTTAGAGTTGCTTTAATTCTTTGTCTATAATCAAATAGATCCTCTTCACTTTTACTTTCCAATTCTTTAAAAAAATCATATGTTGCCTTTATGATATCAAAAATAAAATTACTCAAATTTAAATGATACACGTTATTTTCATATCTTCTATGGTTTTCTGGGTTTTTATGCTGAAAAGAATACCCCGTAATCTTCGCCTCATTCATTGAATTGGCATAACCATAAGTGTGAACCAGTCCGCACCTAATTGCATACACTTTTCCACTATCATATTGCGATAAATACTTTTCAATAAAGTTTTTATAACAAATTTTATCACCTGCCATCTCTCCGGGCTTTATTATACGAGCAATTTCTGCTATATACCCCACAAAACAAAAACATTGAACAAATGATCCCATTAGAGAGTTTCCCCTTGTTGCTCTAATAATATCACCTATAGCATATCCAAAGAGTTTCATTTTTGTCTGTTTTATAAATTCTAAATTACTCATATTGTTATTTCCCCGCTCATCAACTTCGGCAACAGCGTGTCGCGCAAGCGAGAGAGGGTTTGGATTTGAAAATTATTATCTTTTATTTTAGAAAACATTGCCACGGTATTTTTATGAAATAACAATAAATGTTCTTCTGCTGGAATTAAAATTTCCAAATTCATAAAAGTTCCGGTATTTACATTTGCCGTTGTTGTGCCACTCGAACCTATAGAATTTAAAAATCCACTGATGGATTTTAAAGAAAAATATAAATATTCAAGTAAATATTCATCATTTGGAACTACCGAGTTGATCTGTTGATTGGTTTGCGAATCTTCAGTTGTTATTGAAACTAATCCAACCGTCGCAATACAACTCACACAGATTGAATTTTTTGGAATAGTTTTTGTTTTTTGAGAATCAGCACCATTTTTTGAAAGTTTATCGATAGTCTTCAAAAGAAACATTTGACCATGCATATCTGGAATTTTTATAAATGGTATTTTTCCGCCAAAATAATCAGTATTTTCTTTTGATGGCGTCTTTCCACAAACAACTTTTCCTGTTTCATAAATTTTTCCAACTTTCCACTCCTCCGGAATGCCATTTTTTAGTTTTAATTTTTTGCCATCAATTTTAAAATTTACGAACCATTCCTTGAAAACACCCTGCGCAATTTTTTCCAGTGTTTCATTCTGCTTTCGCAAAAGCTCAATCTTATCATCCAAACTCGACAGCATCGCTGCAATTTGTTTTTGTTCCTCAATAGATGGTAGATTTATTTCCAAGCTTCTCATTAAAGTCGCTGAAGCTTCACTAAAGGTTGACCCGGAAGAGAGTTTTTCAATATAATCGCTTCTATTTTTTAACCAATAATAAATAAACTTAAAATGTGTTTTCTTTTCATCGCAAATAATATTTTTAAAACCCTGATTTGTAGTTAATTCTCTTTTTGCTATTGCAATATAGCCAATTGGCGCTCGCGATGAAAATAAAACTGTATTTACTGGCAATAATTGTGCCGAAGAATTTTTTAAACCCTTGTCTGTTATATTTCTTTCCCCTCTTTCTATAAAAACATTATCATATCCCGATAAATCTTTCGGCGTAATCCAAGATATATTTCCATCCCAGAAACCAGTGTCTTTTGTTGATGGCGTACTTCCACTTAATATCTTGCAAATTTCTCCTAAAGTTGTTCCTTTCCAATTATTCATAAATTATTGTTCAATTTCAAAATCTATAAACTGCCTATCTTCATCTATTGTTGTAGTTGCTAATATTTCCTTTTTTTGACCATTATCTAAGGTTATTTTCACTAGCGAAATTATTTTATAAAGATCCATTTCCTCTTCCCTGAGCTTGTCAATTTTTTCAAAATCATGACAAATATCTTTAATTTCTACATCTGTTATTTTATAATCCTCAAAATTGCCAGAATTTATTTCATTCAATCGCTGATCTTTCGTGCTTTTTTCCACATAGTCCTTAAAATAATCGTCCTTAATAAATTTAAAAATTGATATATTTTCAATCAAATCAATATACTTTTCTTCAAGCAACGTTTCCAGTTGAGGATAATTCACCACAATTTTAAAATCTTTACCATGTTTTTTAAAAAATTCAGTTCCGCAACCCTCAAAATCATTAGCATTCTCTGTAAAAAAATAAATTGTTTCATATTTTGAAAATATGTCTGAATGTAAAATATTTTCCCATAAAATTGCATCTTTAAAACCTCCATTGCCATTGTTTTTAAAAGGTTTTTTTACCAAAAAAGCCTTCTTCTTTAGATGATCCAAAATATCATCAACTTTTTTCATTTTTAAAATTTTCACATTCCCTTTATCTGCCAAATATTTTTCTATGTTTTTCCGAATATGATTGTCGGGATCAAAGGCCATCCTCCCCTTAGTAAAAATTCCCATTATGGGAGCAAGTCTTGTTTTCATATTTTCCAATGCCTCTAGATCGTTAAAATATGATTTTTTAGATTGCATTTCCAGCTCATCAATAACTATTTCAGGTATTGCCAAATCAATAAATTTCTCTAAATTATTTAATTTTACAAATTTTAAAAGTTCAGGATAATCACCGCCCAAACTAAAATCCGAGTAGTCGGCCTCCCCCTTAGAGGTTTTCCTAATCCTATTTGTATCAAATATTATTAAAACATTAGAGTCCATATCCAATTTTTGAAAGCTGTTTTTTTATTTCATCATTCAACTTTTTCCCTTTTTCCATCTGCCCTTTCAATTCTTCATTCAATTTTCCCATCTTTTTCTCAAAAGGAATTCCGTCATCGATTTCATCCGGAATGCCAACATAACGGCCGGGTGTGAGGACAAAATTATGTTTTTCAATATCTTTTACCGTGGCTGAATTGCAAAATCCTTTGATATTTTTATATTTGCTTTCTTTACTTCTCCATTCGTGATAAGTATCGGCAATTTTTTTGACATCATTATCCGTAAACATTCGGTGTGTTCGGTCTGACAAATATCCCATTTCACTGGCATCAATAAAAAGAATTTCGCCGGTTCGTTTTCGATCGCCGTTGCCCGATCGTTTGCGGGAAAGAAACCAAAGGCACGCCGGGATGCCCGTATTATAGAAAAGCTGTTTGGGAAGCGCGACAATACAATCCACCAAATCGTTTTCAATGATGTTTTTTCTGATTTCTCCTTCATTGGAAGTGTTGGACGAAAGCGAACCATTGGCTAAAACCAAGGCCATAATTCCTTTGGGCGAAAGATGGTGGATCATATGCTGCATCCAGGCAAAATTAGCATTACCGGTCGGCGGCACGCCGTATTTCCAGCGCGCGTCTCCGCGCAATTGGTCACCCGACCAATCACTATCATTAAAAGGAGGGTTGGCGAGAATATAATCCGCTCTCAAATCTTTATGCGCGTCATTTAGAAATGATCCCTCCGTATTCCATGCCACTTGAGAACTATCAATACCGCGAATCGCCAAGTTCATTCTGCAAAGTCTGTATGTAGTTTGATTGGATTCCTGTCCATAAATGGAAATGTCATCGATTCTTCCCTTGTGTTCTTTCACGAATTTTTCACTCATCACGAACATTCCGCCAGACCCGCAAGCCGGATCATAGACTCGACCTTTGTAGGGTTCAATCATTTCAACCATAATTTTCACGATTGATTTCGGCGTATAAAATTGTCCGCCCTTTTTGCCCTCGGCATTAGCAAATTCGCCCAGAAAATACTCATAAACATGACCAAGCAGATCTTTGGATTTTGCCGCCTCATCTCCGAGGGCAATATTTCCAATGAGATCAATCAGCCCGCCCAAAGACGCCTTGTCTAAATTCGGTTTCGCATAGGCTTTTGGCAAAATTCCTTTAAGCGGCGGATTATCTTTTTCAATCGCATCCATCGCTTCATCCAGATCATTTCCAATCGATGGCAGCTTGGCTCGGGAATATAAATATGACCAGCGCGCTTTTAGTGGAACATAAAAAACATGCGCGGCCGCATATTCATCACTATCTTCCGGATCGGCGCCTTCATACTCGCCCTTGCCCTCTTTTAATTTTAGATAAACTTCCTCAAAAGAATCAGAAATATATTTCAGAAATATCAAGCCCAGAGCCACATGTTTATATTCCGCCGCGTCAATATTTTTCCGCAATTTATCCGCCGCTTTGAAAAGAGTTTTCTCAAAACCCTCCATTTTATTATTGGCCATAATTATAAAAATTATTTATTTTTTCCAATCTTCAATAATAATTTTCTTTCCGAATTTTTTGACAACAAGCTTCTGCCGTTCCCTCCAGCCGAATTCGCGGATGATCTCAATCGGAATTGTGACACAAAGACTTTTTTTACCCAATTTCGTTAATTTTCGAATACTATTTTCATTTTGTGGGCGTTTTGCCATAAATTTTTATTACATACTTAATTACGTAATTCCATCAAAACTTCAAAAATCTTCGTTTTCAGGCGTTTTTATCTATTTCCATATTATCATTAAGCCCGAGTTTATTCAAGAAAAAAACAACCCCCAAAGAGATTGCTTTTATTCGAAGGCGGACCGGACGAGACTCGAACTCGCGACCTTCTCCGTGACAGGGAGACGCTCTAACCAACTGAGCTACCGGTCCAATATATTAATGAAAAATGTAAAAATCAAAAATAAAAATTTTACATTTTGATTTTTTAATTTTTAATTTTTTTCGTACCAGGAGAGAAATTCACCCCAGTAGCAGAATCGGTTCGCTACGGGGTAAAAATTCTCGATCCGCCAGTCGGCGGACTTACTCGCCCCTCCACTAAAATGCCGTACCGGCGAGAGGATTTGAACCTCTGACCTATGGCTTATGAGTCCATCGCTCTAACCAACTGAGCTACGCCGGCATTTTGGTGAGGGGGTGAATCCCGTGCTCCCTGCCTCGCGTCAACGAGCGCCTCCGCGAGTCGAGGCTAGATAACCATCTGAGCTATTTTGGCGTTACAAGTTTTTATAGCACACTTTCTCTAAAATATCTTTTAATTGAATCTTCAATTGACCCCTACCTTTTCCGCCTTTTAAAAACTTTTCCCGACGCTTAGTGTCGGATTGTTTTATATATGCTTCATAATAAATCAATTTCAGCGGTAGTCTAAATTTAGTTGCGCGAACAAATCCTTTGCTATGTTTTTCAAATCTAGCTTTTAAATCATCTGCATAGCCAATATACAATTGTTTATCTTTTTCACTAAACAGTATATAAACATAATACATATTTATTTCTTGGTTGGCCAGCTTAGCTGGCCTAAAATAATCTTAGTTTCTTGGTTGGCCAGCTTAGCTGACCTAAAATAATCCTGGTTTCTTGGTTGGCCAGCTTAGCTGGCCTAAACCAAGCTTAGCTTGGTTGCGGGGGCAGGATTCGAACCTGCAACCTCCTGGTTATGAGCCAGACGAGCTGCCATTACTCTACCCCGCTAAAAAAACAAAAAATCAGCTTTTATTGTACCCCAAATAACCCGAGCCTGTCAATCAAAAACTTCAAATTCATCCAAAAATTTTTCGTAATAGCCTAATGTTTCTTTGGCTAATTCCAGACTGACCGAAAAACGCTCATCGTGAATTATCCGATTTTTTGTTTCATGCGCTTTTTTTACCTGAACAATGTTTTCTATTTGCGTTTCCGGGACATTCTTCAAAATTTCTCCTAAATTTTCCCCTTGATAACCCATCCTTTTTATTAAATCGCCAACCATTTCATCCGCCTCAATAATGGCTATCTCAAATTCTTTTTCTTCCCGGCTTTCCAGGTGTTTTTTTATTTTTTCCCAGCGAACTTTGGTTTTTTTCTTTCTAATCGTCAGTTCCGGAGGAATATTCATGCCGACAGAAAATCCTTCTCTGAAAACATTTCCTACTCCTCTTTGAATTAACAATAAAATCACGTCCGCCAAAAGAACCGCCGCATAAATTCCCAGCATCACCTTAATGACAAAAAAAACAGCCGTACCGGAAAAAGCCGTTGTCATCGCGTAAAATTTTGAAAAGAATAATTCCCCGCTCATAATTTTAATTTATTGAAAAAATTAGCTTGATTTCTCGTAAGCGTAAGCCGCTCGCAAAATTCCTTCCTCGTTAAACCATTTGCCCATCAGTTGAAAACCGACGGGTAATTTCTTGCCCTCCCAGTCAACAGGATCGGCTGGAAGAGAAATAGCCGGAATGCCGATAACATTGGCTGTGACGGTAAAAATATCTTCCAAATACATTTCAATCGGATTGGCATTTTTTTCTCCGATTTTAAAAGCCGGCGTCGGCGTAGTCGGAGCCAGGATTAAATCCACTCCCTTTTGAGAAGAAGCGAAAATTTTCTCAAAATCTCTTTTAATCAGCTCCCTTACTTTCTGCGCTCGCAGATAATAAGCTTCGTAATAACCAGAAGAAAGAGCGTAGGTGCCCAGCATTATTCTTTTTTTCACCTCTTCTCCCAATCCATAACGCCGGGAATCCAGATAGATTTCCCTTAATTTTCTTTCTTCCGGATTTATTTTTTCCAAATCCGAATCTTGCTGATCAAAAATTCTCATTCCGTATTTCATTCCATCAAACCGGGCCAAATTGGAACTGACCTCGCACGGCATAACAATATAGTAAACCGGCAGGGAATACCGAATGTGGGGCAAATTAATTTCTTTGATTTCCGCTCCCAACCGGGCGTATTTCTTTAAAACATTTTCCATGGAATTTTTTACTTTCTTATTCAGATTTTCAAAATGCTCTTTAATAAATCCGATTTTTAGTCCTTGAATCGAACCCTCCAGATATTTTTCATATCTTTTCCCGGCGCTTCTGGCTGATGTGGCATCTCTTTTGTCTTGTCCGGCAATCTCGCTTAAAATAATGGCCGCGTCTTCAATGTTTTTAGCGATTGGTCCGATTTGATCAAAGCTGGAAGCCATAGACAGCAATCCGTAACGGGAAACCCGCCCATAGGTCGGTTTGAGCCCCACCACTCCGCAAAAAGAAGCCGGCTGCCGGATGGAACCCCCCGTATCCGATCCCAGCGCCCAAACAGCTTCATCTCCCGCTACCGCCGCGGCCGATCCTCCGGAAGAGCCGCCGGGCACTCTTTGCAAATCAGCTGGATTTTTGGTGATAGCGTAAGCGCTTTTTTCCGTGGAAGAACCCATGGCGAATTCGTCGCAATTTGTTTTTCCCAAAAACACCGCTCCGCTGGCTTTAAGTTTCTGAATAACCGTAGCGTCATAAGGAGCGATATAATTATCCAGAATTTTTGAAGCCGCCGTAGTTCTGACGCCTTTCATGCAAATGACGTCCTTAACTGCGCCGGGAATTCCTTCCAAAATTCCGATCTCTTCGCCTTTTTTTATTTTTTCATCTGTTTTCTTAGCCTGCGCCATCGCTAAGTCTTCCGTTAGGGTTAAAAAGGCTGATATTTTTTCATCTTTCTTTTTGATTTTAGAAAAATAATTTTGCGTCAGTTTTTCTGAAGTTATTTTCCCCGCCAATAATTTTTCGTGTAATTCTTTGATCATAATTAGAGAATTTAGAATTACGAATTTGGAATTCAGAATAATTTAAGATTTTAAATTTTTTATTTCCGATTTCCATTCAAAATTCAAAATGCTAAATTCAAAATCCTTACTTTAAAAAATACTTTTGACCTTGTCATACCGTTCTTTTTTTTCCGGAAAAAGTTCTATGATTTTTTCCGCTTCCGCGAATTTTTCCACCCGATCCTCTCTTAAGGAATTTTCCCTCCCAAAAATATGGCTTATTTCGGAAATTTTTTCAATATCAACTTTTTTCAATTCTTCCACCCAATCCAAAACGGCTGACAAATCACGCGTAAATTTTTCCACTTCTTTTTCCGAAACTCCGATTCTCGCCAGTTTGGCAATATATTTTACTTCGTCTTTGGTTATCATATTTTAAGAATTGAGAATTGTGAATTTAGAATTTGGAATAATTCAAGATTCTAACTTTTTTATTCCAGATTCCCATTCAAAATTCAAAATACTAAATTTAAAATTCTTATTTTCTATTTTATTAAATCTTTAAACTGATCTTCTTTCATAATCTTAACGCCCAGTTCTTTCGCCTTAGCATACTTTGATCCCGGATTGGCTCCCGCCAAAACATAATCGGTCTTCGCGCTGACTGAACTGGAAACATTCCCCCCTTCTCTCCTAATCATATCTTTGGCTTGGTCTCTTGTAAAGCTTTTCAATTCTCCCGTTAATACAAAGGTTTTTCTTTGAAATTTACCTTGTCTGGCTTCGCCAGATCTGGCATAGCCAGATAATTTGGGAATTAAAACTTCTACGCCCAAAGCCTTCATTTTTTCAAGCATAGCCAGATTTTTTTGGTTATTAAGCCATAAATTCAAGCTTTCCGCCATCTTGTCTCCAATGCCTTTAATTTGCCTCCAGTCTTCTTTTTGAATGCGAGGAAAAATTTTAATAACATCTCCTAAACTTGAAACTTGAAACTTGAAACTTGAAACTTTCGCATTAATATTTTTACCAATTAATACGGCCGTTTCTTCGCCGACATGCCGGATGCCCAGGGCGTATAAAAATTTCTCCAGGCTGATTTTTTTGTTTTTTTCAATCGCTTCAATTATATTTCGCGCCGATTTTTCCGCGAACCTTTCCAGGGGTTCCAGATCGCTCTTTTTTAAATCAAAGATATCCGCCGCCTGTTTGATTAAGCCTTCGCCGATCAACCGCTCGACGATTTTTTCGCCCAAGCCTTCGACATTAAATCCTTTTTTAGAAACAAAATGGATAATCTCTTCCTTTTTTACGGCCAAACAATTTTTATTCAGACAATAATAATTAGCGCTTTCTTTTTTATTTTTCGCATTAATTATTTCTTTTTTGAGCGAACCGCCGCAAATCGGACAAAAATCCGGCATCCGGAATTTTTTTTCTTGGCCGGTTCTTAAGTTTTTCATCACTTCCACCACTTCCGGAATGACATCGCCGGCTTTGCGAATCACCACCGTATCCCCGATTTTTAATCCCAGCCGGATAATTTCATCCTCGTTGTGCAGTGTCGCCCGGCTGACTGTCGAACCGGCCACGCGCACCGGGCGCAATTTGGCTACCGGCGTTAAAGCGCCGGTTCGGCCGACTTGCAACTGAATTCCTTCCACTACCGTAGCAGATTTTTCCGCCGGAAACTTATAGGCTACTCCCCATCGAGGCGCCTTGCCGGTATAGCCCAGGGCTTCTTGAATTGAGCGGGAATTAATCTTGATTACCACTCCGTCAATTCCATACTCTTCCCGGTCTTTTTTTCGCGCCCATTTTTGATAATAATCGTTTATTTCTTCAATATTAAGGCAAAATTTATATTGAGAATTGGTTTTAAAACCCAGTTTTTTTAAAAATTCCAATTCTTCTATTTGATTGATTGGCATTAAATTTTTATCTTCCAAATAATCAATGTCGTAAATAAAACTGTCCAATTTTCTTCCGGCGACAATTTTTGGATCTAATTGGCGGATAGAGCCGGCGGCCGCGTTGCGCGAATTGGCAAATAGCAGTTCGTTATTTTTTTTCCTTTGCCGATTAATCCGGTCTAATTCTTTTTTAGAAAGAAAACACTCTCCCACTACGACGCAAGTTACTGGTTGATTGAGTTTAAGCGGAAGACTCTGAACAGTTTTTAAATTTTCCGTCACATCTTCTCCGATAGTCCCGTCCCCCCGCGTCGCTCCCCGGACAAAAACGCCTTTTTCATAAGCTAAAATTATCTTTAATCCGTCGATTTTCAATTCGCAACAAAAGCCCACCTCCCCCTTCTTCCCCTCCTTATCTAAGGAGGGGAAGCCGGAGGCCGGGGTGGTGTTTTTTTCAATCATCCTTTGAATTTTTTCTTCCCATTTTTTAAGTTCTCCAAAATCAAAAACATCATCAAAGGACCATTGACGGATGATATGCCTGACTTTGACGAATTTATCCAAAGGTTTGCCGCCTATTCTTTGAGTCGGGCTGAAAGATACTTTGAATTGAGGGAATTTTTCTTCCAGTTCCCGCAATTCCTTCGTCAAGGAATCGTAAATTTCATCCGTTATTTCCGGATTATCTAAAACGTGATATTCGTATCGCAGCCGGTCGATCTCCCGGCTTAGTTTTTCAATCCTTATTTTGGCTTCTTGAGGGCTTAAATTATGCATATTTCAATTATAACATAAATAAAAAGCGCTTCCTAAAAAAGAAGCGCCGATATCTTTAGACGACTAATCCGGCCAATATTCAGCGGTCGGATAATCAAAAGGAGAGTCCCACCACCTGGCCACTCCTTTAGAAATTCTTAATTCGTCAATGTAGCCATAAAAAACCTGGCCGCTCGCGTATACGGAAGATCCTACCCGCATTTCATCTGACACTTGTATGTTTTTAGAAGAAATATCCTGATCCGCGCCGACCTGATCGCCATTAACAAAAACTCTTAAGTCATCGTTTTTTCTTACGATGGCAATGTGATACCAGTCTCCGATTGAAGGAGCGAATGAATAAGTGTATCCGGAACCTCCCATGATGTAAACGCCTAACGTGTTCGCGCTATCCTGGCGGATTAACACCGAGTCCGGCCAAGAACCTATTTCCAGGTAAGTGTTATTCGCGGTCAGACTTTCCGGCCTTGCCCACCAATCAAGGGTAAAATTTTTGGTTCCCAAGTCCCAATCATCGCTATCGGGAATAGAAAGATATCCCGTGCCGTCAAATTCGGCGCTGCCTCCGCCAAATCTTAATATGTCAGTTGACACTGACACATCGCCATTAATTTCTATTGGATCATTTTTTTCGTAATAATAAGATGAGTCTTCAAAATCACCGTCGAAATTTTTTCCATTCAGATGCAATAAGAGCTTGCTGGCCGCCAAAAAAACCACTTCTTCGATGACTCGCGTTTCCTGCTTGGTCGTGCCGATGGATTTTATTATATTTACGTTAGAAATTAATTCTTCGCAATCCGTAATATACGTTTCGTCGTTACTTCTGAATCTTATAGTCGTATAGGGATCGTAAGTCACAATTCCGGTTCCTGCCGCGCAAGAACCCGCATCGCTTAATTTTTTATCGAAATTATCCTTAAAATATTGCAAGGTTTTTTCCATACCGCTTTCCGCCACCTGGAAAGCGGTCGTGGAGCTGCCGGTTGAAATAGAGCTTTTTCTTTCCAAAGAGGCGGTGGTTATTATTCCGATGGTCGCCACCGCTAAAATAAACATTAGAATTAGAGCAAACGCGGCGACAGAACCTCTTTGGAAAATTATTATTTTTTTATTTTCTTTTTGATTCATATTAATTATCTAATTTAAATTCCCGCCTTGGTATAATCTCTTAAAGAAACTGACGTTTGAATCACGGCTTCGTCTTTGGAGCAACTGGAGTTGGAACATATTTTCATTGAAATGGTGACCTTGCCCAATATTTCACTTCCGGGAGTGTTGTCCGATTTGATTGAATTAAACCGGCCATCCACGAAAAAAGCCGCCATCTTATTATAAGCGGAAAAATCCGGAGAAAAATTCGCAAAACACCAGTCAACGGGATCGCCAGTGGACGGCACGGAATCATCCGCCGTAGCGTCAGTCCTGATTTCTCCGGATACAAATTGATAAGCAACGCATTTATTTTGAGAATAATCATAGACTGTTATTTCAGAACTTCCACCAATATTCACGATGCTGCTGGTTCGCAAAGTTTTAGCTATCTGACCCATCACAAATTGGGCGTCTTCCAAATCTTTTTGGATATTGCGGGCGTTGCCATATCCGCCAAAGGAACTGGAAAATATCTCCGTCACCGCGATCATCATTAGAGAAAATATGAAAATCGCAATCATCATTTCTATGAGTGTGAATCCTTTTGCCAAAGCGCTTGTCTTTCGGGCTTTTAACCATCCGTTTTCATATTCAGCCGCCTTGCCGACCCGCTGCGCCGAATTAAGGAGAGAGGGCCGATATACGGAACATTCCGGCGCGGGAGCAAATCCCTGCCTGCCGACAGGCATGGCTTTTTTATTTTTCTCTAAATTCATGTTTTTAGTTTCCCCATTTAGTCAAATTTACTTCCGCGTAAGCGCATTTATTGGCCGCGTGGCAAGAGGTCGTGTCGGGAGGAAAATCGTTTCTTTCCCAAACCACCAGGCTGGTTATTTTTTTTACATCGGCATCGCCATCCACGATTATCTTCCGGGAGAATTTCGTTTCACTTCCTGAAGAAGTATTGTAATAGCTGCCGCTCCATCTAAGTTTTCCCGTTCCCAAAGAAATTAAAGCGCCGCCGTTATAATTTATGGCGTGAGATCCGTTATCTATTCCCGAGAAATCTTCAAGCTTCTGCGCCCAGTTATTATCCCGGATATTTATTGTCAACTCCACTCCTTCTTGAGCCAGTTCGGAAGCGATTATCGTATCCCGGCTGTCCATAGAATGAATGATGCTTTTACTTATCACTTGAACAAAAACCACCAAAGCGGTTCCTAGAATAAAAATAACCAGCATTACTTCCAGCAAAGAATAGCCCTTTTTTTCATTTTTTTTAAAATTTTCCCGCATACTTGTTTAATAAAATTACGCGATTAACATCCGCTCAAACTTTCTTTTACCAAGCCTGAAATATAAACGCACACATGATAAAAACTGCCGCCTTTCAATAAAACAATGTCTATATCGGCTGACGGGTTAAGAGTGGCGAAAGGAACAGAAAAAGAAAAACTTCCGTTATTAACAAAGGTCGTGTCGTTTTTCAATGAATAAACTTGAGAATCGCAACCACTCATATTATAGCCGGTTCCCGCCCAGCCAAAAACATAAGCGCAAGCGGAGGAGTCGGCTGTAATATCTTTTCCGGTCAGGGCGTAATTTTGCGTTTCTCGAATCGCCGCCGCTACTTCTCTGGCGGCTTCTTCCACCGCCTTTTTTTCCCGCAGAGTATTCATTGAAACCAGCGTTATCGCCGTCATAATACCTACGATGGCAATAACAATTATCAATTCCAAAAGAGAAAATCCTTTTTGTTTAATTATTTTCATAAACTTAATAAACTCATCTTCGATCATGCCATCCCGAACTTGCTTGCCTCGCCGGCAGGCGGGTTTCAGAATGACAAAATATTTTAAAATTACCAGCTCTGGAAAATTGGAAACAGATCAAAAAACAAAACTGTCATTATCGCTCCGGAAACTAAAAACGGTCCGAAAGGAATCTGGCTTTTCAAAGTTTTTTTCCGGAATATCACCAGTCCGATTCCCACCAGCGATCCCAGAAAAAAGGCCAGCAATAAGGCGAAAAAAATTTTGGTCCAGCCTAAACTCAATCCGATAAGAAGCGCCAGATAAGCGTCTCCCATTCCCATCCATTTTTCTTTGGAACCGAAAGAGAGCGCGAAGAAAAAAATAAAAGCCAGCAATCCTCCTAAATTTCCGGAAAAAATTCTCGAAGAAAAAATGGTTTGTCCGGGGATAAAGGTTATCCCGTCTAAAACCAGCAAAAAAAATAAAGTCCAGATTAGGGCCAGCCAGAGCACCGGCATGGGAATTTCCAAATGTTTTAAGTCAAAAACAAAAATAACCAGCAACGCGGAAAAAAGCCCCAAATAGAAAATAGTTTCCAGCCAATTTTCCAGGCGGCCGTTTAATAAAAAAACATAGGCGGTTTCGGCAAAAATAATCCCGGTCGCCAATTCCATCAAGGGATATTGCCAGGAAATGTTTTTTTGGCAATAGCGGCACTTGGCAAAAAGCAGGATAAAACTTAACAATGGGATATTGTCATACCAACTGATTTTATTTTTGCAATGTGGACAATGCGATCGCCCCAAAAGGCTTTCCGCCAGATTCAGCCGGTAAATCACCACATTCAAAAAACTGCCGATAATAAGCCCGAAAATTAAAAAAATTATTATCATATTTTCAATTTAACTTATAACTTGCGACTTATTGGCAAATCTGCGCTTCACAACCGCAAGTTAAATCAGCTGAATCGCCATTAGTAAAAACCGTAAAACTGCAGTTGACTGAATTATAGCCCAATCCCGGAACATACGCGTAACCATCCGGAAGCGTCGGCCATGTCGCTCCCGTTAAACCAACGGCTGTCGCGCAAATATCCGTGTCCGCCGTCGGAGGAAGACTTACGTTTCCGCCGCCGTCTTTGCAAGCCATTATCGCCGGCAAAACCAATTTTAATGAAGTTTTCGCTCCATTAACACGGGCTTTTTTACGCGACTGGTTGATATTCGCTAAAATTACGCTTACTAAAACAGCAACAATTAAAACCACTATCATCACTTCTATCAAAGTAAAAGCTCGTTTATTTTTTTTGTTTTAAACATACAATAGAATATGAATCGTGAATTTTTTATTTTTCAAAATTTTTTACATTTTTAGCCGCTCCGCTCTAACTCTAATTTTTCTCCGTTATTCTAAATTTATTAAAGTTGGCGCGGAGCTTGCCAATTCGCTTGAATAAATAATTGGCAAGCTTGATAATTTTTAAATCATTAGCATCCGGTAAAGGAAACTACTCCTGATTGATTAATAATTGCTTGGGTGCAATTTCCAGCTCCTTCAGTTCCTGGCGCCAGGGTTATAGTGAAATCCCCGTTGTTGCAATTGCTGGTAATGGTGGGATTCGCTACTTTAGTAGCTGGCGGATAACTTGAAGTTATAGCGGGGTTGCACATTTCCGCGCCCGCAACTGCCAAGAGAGAACCTCCTGTTTGATCGCAACATAAAATAGCTCCCGGAGTTATGCTGGAAACCGATGCTTTAAAAGCAGCTTCCCTTGCTTTAGTTCTGGCGCTATTCAGGCTTACCAACACGATTGACGCCAAAATTCCGATAATCGCGATAACAATCAAAAGCTCAATCAGGGTAAAACCTTTTTTCTTTTTTGTTTTTTTCTTTTTAGCCATATTTCACCTCGCCTTCTAGTTTTTATTTTAATTTTTAAAAACTTAACCGGATAATTTTTTTGTTATATTTTTGTTCAACCTGAAAAAACTAAGAGATCTGGCTGGCTATGTTATAAATCGGCATTAAAATGGAAAACACCAGAAATCCCACCGCTATCCCGATAATCACCATAATAAAAGGCTCGAGCAAAGTGGAGAGGTTTTTAGTGGCGGTTTCCGTTTCTTGTTCGTAAAAAGAAACGATATAACGCAGAACCATATCCAGCTGTCCGCTTTCTTCCCCTACCCTGATCATTTGGGAAACAATGGAGGGAATATATTCCGATTTTCTAAAAACGCTGTTGATGTTTCCGCCGATTTTCAGTTCATAGGCGGTTTTTAAAAAGAGTTTTTCGTAAATCGAATTATTGATTACAGAGCTGGAAAGAGTCACCGCTCGAATGATGGGAATTCCGCTCGTCAGCAAGATAGCCAAATTTTCCGTAAAGCGCGCAATGTAAAGATTTCGAAAAATGGAACCAAAAACCGGCAGCTGAATTTTCAATTTATCCAAGGCTCTTCTTCCTTTTTCCGATCCGACATAGGATAACAGTCCCAGAATTGAACCGATTATTCCCAGTAAAACTATCCACCAGTAAGCTTTCATAAAATCGCTAAAGTTGATAATTATTTTCGTATACCAGGGAAAATCCACTCCCATGTCTTTGATGACCTCGGTTAATCTGGGAATAATGAAAGTTACAAAAACAAAACCGATAATAAGAAAAACTGCCAATACGACCGCCGGATAAACAAAAGCCGAGGATATTTTTCGGGAAAGATTGTAATTTCTTTCCAAATTATCGGCTACGTATTCCACCGATTTCTTTAAGTTGCCGGAATTTTCTCCCGAATTGATGATATTGACGGAAAGATTGGAAAAAACTTCCGGTTTTTTCTTGAGGGCGTCGGAAAAAGACAATCCGTCCTGGATGTCATTGATAACTTCTTCTATCGTCGCTTTAAAAAAGGAATTTTCCGTTTGGTCCTTGATTGCTCCCAGGGAATAGATAATCGGCACTCGCGCTTCAATCAAAATTGCCAGCTGGCGGAAAAAAACCATCAGCTCTTTGGCGCTCACTTGACTGAAATACCTCACCAGCTGATCGCTTAATAAGCCTTTCTTTTCCTTCTTTTTCACGGAAATAGGAAATAATTCGTTTTTTTGAATTAAATTCAGCGCCAGCTCCTGATTGGAAGCCTCCACCACTCCTTCTTTAATTTCTCCCTCTTTGTTTTTAGCTCGAAAAAAGAATTTCATAATTCTAGATTTTATAAAAAATATTAACTTCGCAAAAAACCTGGAACTTTATTTATGGCAAACGGTTGAAATCTTACTCAAATTCAGCTCGTCCCGTCTTGGCGGGATTAAAACTTGCCCAGAAGCATTTTAAAGTTTTTTTCATCCCGAACATACTTCAAGGCATCATCCTGGGAAATCAATCCTTCGCGAACCAAGTTGGCCAGCGAACGATCCAAAGTTATCATTCCCTGATCCATGCTGGTTTCGATAACATTATTTATCTGATAAACTTTCCTGGAGCGAATGAGATTTTCCACCGCGTTATTTTTTATCAAAATTTCCACCGCCGGAATTCTTCCGCCCTTGGTCATTGGCATCAGGCGCTGCGAAACCACTCCCAAAAGAGAGCTGGAGAGTTGGGAGCGAATCTGGTTTTGCTGATCCGGAGGAAAAACATCAATAATTCTGTCTATTGTTTGCGCGGAATCGTTGGTGTGCAAAGTGGCAAAAATCAAATGTCCGGTTTCCGCCGCGGTCAGAGCGGTTCTGATGGTTTCCAAATCTCTCATTTCTCCGATTAAAATCACATTGGCATCTTCGCGAAAAACCGAACGAAGAGCCGCTTCAAAAGATCGCGTATCCTGATTGACTTCTCTTTGGCTAATGATGCATTTTTGTTGTTCATAAATATATTCGATCGGATCTTCAATCGTAATAACATGTTTCTCTTGAGTTTGGTTGATCTCATTGACCATCGCTGCCAAAGTCGTCGATTTCCCCTGACCAATAGGTCCGACACACAAGAAAAGTCCTTGGGAAAATTTAGTAAACTCATACAGAATTTCCGGCATTTTCAGCTGTTGCAATGTTCTGATTTCCCGGGGAACCAGCCGCATCGCGATGCTTAAATAACCTTGTTGAAAAAAAGCGTTAACTCTGAATCTGGCTTTATCTTCGAAGTTATAAGAAAAATCCACTTGGCCGTCTTTAATCAGCTTCTCTTTATTTTCCGCGTTTAAAATAAATTCTCCCATGCTTCGGGTATCCGAAGGAGTCAGCAGGCTGTCTTCTTTAAAAGGATTAAGATTGCCGTCAATTCTGAAAGTCGGATATCTTCCGACTGTTAAATGCAAATCGGAAGCTCCCTGCTGGGCCACCAGTCTTAAAAAATTTTTCATCCTTTGTTCCGTGTGCACGATACTCATTTATTTTTTTATGTATTTTTTTATTTTTTCCAGAACTTCTGACGGAGTAAAATGGGATTTGATGAGATAGCCTTCCGCCCCCAAGCCCAAGCCTTCGTCAATATTTTCCTTCTGGCTCAAATTCGTCAAAAGAATCACCGGAATATTTTTCAATTTTTCTTCCAATTTGATTTTTTTAAGCATTTGCAAACCGTCCATATAAGGCATAATGATATCCAGCAGAATCAGATCCGGAATTTTTGTTTCCAATTTTTTAAAAGCCTCCACGCCATTTTCCGCTTGAATCACTTCATAGCCCTCCTGGCTCAATTTAGTCTGATAAATATCCATGACGAAAGAATCGTCTTCCACCACCATGATTTTGGGTTTTTTTTCATTTTCAATATTTTCCATATTTTTATTCTGTTAAAAAATATTATTCTTCATCAATTAATAACCTGATGCTCCCTTCGGTTACTCTTTCCACTTCTTCAATCGTAGTTTTTCCTTTTAAAATTTTTAATATTCCATCCTGTTTCATGGTTACAAACCGTTCTTTGTTTCTTTCCTGGATTAACAGCGATTCATTGCCCATTTTATCAAAAATTATATCTTTCATGGGATTCGTGATAGGAATTACTTCGTAAACAGCAATTCTGCCTTTCAGCCCTAATCCGTTGCACTTGTTGCAGCCCTTTCCTTTAAAGAAACGCAACTCCGAACCCGGCTCAATTTCGTATTTTTTTATTTCTTCCGGCGGTATATCTTTTATTTCTTCCATTATCTTGGATTTTATCAGATCGGAAACCTGAATTTCTTCTTTGCAATTTTCACAAATTCTTCTGACCAATCTTTGAGCGATAACCATCCGCAAGGAAGAAGCCAGTAAAAATGTTTCCACTCCCATATCAATCATTCTGGTGATAGCTCCCAGAGCCGTATTGGTATGCAAGGTGGAAAGAACCAAATGGCCCGTGAGCGCCGCGTGAATGGAAAGAGAAGCCGTTTCTGAATCGCGAATTTCTCCCACCATTATAATATTCGGATCTTGGCGTAAAATTGTCCGCAGTCCGTTGGCAAAAGTGTAGCCGATTTCCGGATTAATCTGGCTCTGATTCAATCCTCCGATATTATATTCAATCGGATCCTCCAATGTAACAATGTTTTTTTCCTCCTTATTGAGTATTTTGAGCGCCGCGTAGAGAGTAGTGGATTTCCCCGATCCCGTCGGCCCGGTTATCAAAATAATCCCATAAGTTTCTCGAATAGCCGTTAAAAGATTTTTCAGCGAAGAGCCCATTAGTCCCAGGGAATTCATATTAATCAAGTCTTCGTCTTTTTCCAAAATTCTCATTACTATCTTTTCACCCAAAAGAACCGGCAAAGTGGAAACTCGAAAATCGATATCTTTGTTCTCGGGAATGTTCTTGTTTTCCGCCTTGGTTTTATTTTCATCAATCTTTAAATTGAAACGGCCGTCCTGGGGCTTCCGGCGCTCATCAATTTTGAGGTTAGCCATTATTTTTATCCGGGAAATCACCACCGGGCCGATTTCTTTGGGAAGAACCAGGCTGATGTGCAAAACTCCATCCACCCGATATCTGACCCGATAATCTTTTTCTGTCGGTTCGATATGAATATCGCTGGCGCGGCCTTCAATGGCATGGCTGATAATCACTTGGACCAATTTAGCCACCGGAGCGTCTCTCAATATCTCTTCTTTGGAAACTTTCTTTTCTTCTTTTTTAGAGTCGCCTTCTTCAAACAAATTATCGCTTTGAAAGGATGCCACGGCCTTTTTAACCATTTCACTGGGAGTATTATAGGCGTTCAGCATTTGCGTAAAGATTTTCTGACCGACTTCGTAAATTTCCGCTTCGATGTCTTCTTTTTCGGCCACGAATCTTATTACATTAAGAGCATCCGTATCGTAAGGATTGAGCATAGCCACCTGGATCGTATTTTCTTTTTTGTTAAAAAACAACAAGCCATGTTTTCTGGCAACTTCTTCGGGAATTAAACTAACCACCGAATTATCAATTCTTTCAGGAAGTTCTTCAAGTTTTTTTGTCGCGGGTAAACCGAGTTTGTCGGTTAAATCATTTTCCCCATTTTTTAAATCGGATTTTTCTTCTTCTTTTTTAATCATCACTTAATTTTCAAAATTACCTTCTCTGATTCATCTAAGGAATAAAGGGATTACTACTCCTTCCGTCTGATTTATTTTCCGGACCGGAAATATCATTAACCGCCCTTTTTTCTATATTTTTTAAAACTTCGCTGTCGAAGCCTTCTTTCTTAAAAATGTCTTCTCCCACTTCCGATTGAGAGGCAATCTTTTTTAAGTAATTGAAATCCAATCCCAAATCCACTTGGAGAGAATCCAGGGTCGCGTCTTCCTTTTTGTCTTCGGGATAATTTTTAGTTATTTTCAAATAAGTTGTTCCGTTAAATCTTTTCAAGCTGTCAATTTTCTCCAGGAAAGTGATAATTTTTTCATAATTGGAAGAAAAATTGAATTTAACTGTAAAAAAAACCGGTTGCGGGCTTGTTTGCAAGGACAAGTCGCCTCCTGGATAAGCCTGGTTATTTGCCGGAACCGCCCGGGAAAGAGAATTATTCGCATTTTTTTCTCCCAGGACGATATCCTTCAAGCCGACTCCTTCGGAATAAGAGATTCCATCCAGATAATTTATAAGAAAGTCCTCGCTTCTGGTTATCGGAATATATTTCAAGACTGTTTCCTGATTTTTAGGATTTTGAGACAACTCCTGGTTCAATTGTTCGATTTTTTGGGATTTTTGATTCAAGACGGCTAATTTTTCTTTGATATCTTTCAGGTTTTTTCTGTTTTCAAGTATTTGAGAAAATTCCGGCTTGATAATTGATATCCCCAGAACAATAACTGTTAAAAGAGTGGCAAAACTTATGACAAGATTTTTTTTCATTTTATTTTTATCCCGAGTGCTCGGGATTGATATTTATTTTTTATTTTTTATCGCTAACTTCAAAAAAAAGCTGATTTTTCCATCTTCCCGGCTTTTGGTTTCATTGATAATTACTTCCGAAAAATAATCGGATTTTTTAAAACTAGCCAGCTGGTTAGCCACTAAACGATATTCGCTGGACACGCATTCCAGATTAACTATGCCTTTTTCCGAACTCCAGGTAAAAGATTCCACGTAAATTCCCGGAATGATCATTTTTTCTATCTGATCCAGGCTTCCTAAGGCGTAATTTTTTTCCAGGACCAGAGGTTTGGCTGTTTCTAAACGATTTTGAAAATCAAAAACATTTTTTCCGCTCTCTAACAAAGAATTATATTGAGATTCATATTCCCTGTTTAATCGGCCGACGTCTTTAATCAAAAAACGATCATAAGCCACGGCGCCGACATAAACCAATAGCGAGAGAATTATAATAACGATGCAAGCGATCCATTCCCGGGCTGAAGAACCTGCTGATTTTTCTTCTTCTTTGGTTACTAAGTTAATATTATCCATTTTGTTTTTTATTTTATATTTTTTATCTATTTTGATATTCTTCAAACCCCCGGAGAGCCAAACCGATAGCTACGGAAAACTTGGTTTTGTCTTTGCTTAAAATCGGATCCAACTTATGATTATACTCTATCCGGCTAAGCGGATTGCCGATAAAAGTTTTAATTTTCAAAGCATTGGAAAAATAATTTTCAATCCCCTTGAGCCCCGCCGTTCCTCCGGAAAGAATTATTCCGTTCAGATGACCAATATCTTCCGTCTTGTAATAATTATACAACACTTTTCTGATTTCTCCAACTACGACCTCCAAAAAGGAAAAGTTGATCCCCAAATCCGAATTGAAAAAGTCTTCTCCGGAAACTTTCATCTTTTCCGCTTTTTGCTCGTCGATCTGCAAACTATTGGATATAATTCTAGTCACGTCTTTGCCTCCCACGTCAATATTGCGGCTGGATTTGATAATTCCCTTCTCCACTAAAATTATATTGCAGATAATCGCTCCCAAATCCACTACCACAAAATTGCCTTGATCGTTTCCAATCAAGGAACGCACCGCGGCAAAATTTTCCACTTCAATCGATTTCATTTTCAAGTTTATTTTTTTAACCATTTTTTCGCATTTTTCCACTCTGTTTTTGGAAGCCGCCACCAAAACAACCTGAACCGTTTTTCTGGAATTATCTTTCTCTTCCGGGTGATTCTTGTCATTTAGCAACAAATGATTTTTTTTCGAGTCAATGACATTCCAGCTGATAATTACGTCTTCCAGGGAAGAAACGGGAATATACTTATGCGCCTCGAATTTTACCGCTTGATCGAAATCTTCCTTGGACATTTCCGGCAATTCAAAAAGAACTATGAGCGATCCGGAAGAAGGAATGGAAACATACGCATTTTTTCCTTTGATATTGGCTTCCTTGAGCATCTTATCGATGCATTTTTGCCAAATTTCTTCATCTACTATCAACCGGTTCATATAACCTAAATCGACCCGGGCATAATTCGAAAGCGCCGGTTTATTGTTTTTAACCTTAATTTCGACTATTTTTATGGAAAAATTTCCGATATCAATTCCTAAAAAAGTATTTTTGCCAAACCAAAGCATTTTTGTTTTTATTTGATTAAAATCTCAACAAGCTAAAGCTTCAATTTATTATAGCACAGATTGTTCTTAACAACCAGTTTTTATCCACAGCGTAAAAATTCAAAACTATTTCCGTTTGACAGTTTTGTTTTTTAAAAATAAACTTGTAATTAAGCGCTTCTTAAGGAATAATTTTTTAATGTTTATACGCAGGAATTTCGGGCGTTGTCTGTATTTTTCCTGCAAGAGCGTAATTATCAAAAAATTAGTCAGAAATTCATTTTAGGGCTAATTTTGAGCGCATTATGACGCAGAGTTTAATGCTCTTAATAAACAACAATTTATATGATTAATGAAAAAGATTGGCTAAAAAATCATCCTTCTTTGCAGAAACTTACCCTTCACGCTAAAAATTCCCTGTCTAAGGCCAGATTTATCGCTCAAAAATTCGGTTATAACCAGGTTCTTAATATCCACCTGCTTTTTTCCATTATGTCGGAAGAAGGCAGTTTGGGAAAAAATATTCTGGAAGATACTAATTTTAAAAAAGAGGAATTTTTAAGAATTTTCCAGGAAAATCTGGATCAAAAAAAACCGAAAAAAGCCTCCCATCCCGTTTTTTCCGAAGAAATTAAAAAAACCCTAATCAAGGCTTATTCCATCGCCAAAGACTTCCATTATCCTTATGTCGGAACCGAACATCTGATGCAGGCTTTGTTTGAAATTTCCGATTCCGTCATTCAAAAAATAATCCTGTCTTCCGACGCGCCTTTTTCGATTAAATCTTTTCTTGAAAACAATCAACTTTTCCAGATTGCGAAATTATTCAATCTGCCTGAATTTAAAATAAGCAAAAAAACGGGAGGGAAAGCCGGCCAGCTCCCTTTTATGGAAAAATTTTGTTTCAATATCAACGAAGAAACCCGGAAAAAGAACGAACCTGTTATTGGCAGAAAAACAGAATTGGAAAGAATAATCAATATTTTGGGAAGAAAAAATAAAAACAATCCCCTCCTGATTGGAGAACCGGGCGTTGGCAAAACGGCTCTGGTTTCCGGTCTGGCGCAACTCATAAACAACGGATTGGTTCCCGATTCCTTGTTTAAAAAAACTCTGATGAATCTGGATGTCGCCCATCTGATTGCCGGCACTAATTTCCGGGGAGAATTTGAAACCCGGCTTAAAGAAATTATTAAAGAAGTTTCGGAAAATCGCCAAATAATAATTTTTATCGATGAAATTCACACCATTATCGGCGCCGGCAACGTGCCCGGCAGTTTGGATCTGGCCAATATCCTCAAGCCGGCTCTGGCTCGGGGAGAAATTCAAATTATCGGAGCAACCACATTGGGAGAATACAAGAAATATATTGAAAAAGATCCGGCCCTGGAAAGAAGATTCCAGCTGGTTTATGTAAAGGAACCGACCTTGGAAGAGTCTCAAAAAATCCTTCTGGGAATCAAAAAACATTATGAACGGTTCCATAATGTTTCTCTTTCCGACGAATCCGTCAAATTAGCGGTTGATTTAAGCGTTCAATACATCCAAAATCGCTTCCTTCCCGACAAAGCTATCGACATTATCGACGAAACCGCTTCCCATGTCCGTTCCCGGGACAAGGTTTCCGATTTTACCCGGGAAATCAAAGAGTTGGAAAGAAAAAAAGACGCTTTGCTTTCTGAAAAAGAAAACCTGGTTTTTAAAGAAAATTATGAAAAAGCCATTGAGCTTCGCGGACAAGAAAAATTATTGGATGAAAAAATAAGCCTCTTCCGAAAGCAACAGACCCGGACCGAAAAAAAACACGCCATTCAAATAGCTCCTTCCGATATCATCGACACGGTGTCCAAAATTTCCGGCATACCCCGGGAAAAACTCTCTCAAGCCAAAAGCCAGAAAATAAAAAACATCCGCCTCACCCTCTCGGCTAAAATTATCGGACAGACGGAAATTATCGAAAAGCTTTCGCAAACCCTGCTGCGCTCTCAATCGGGAATTTCCAATCCCGACCGGCCGCTGGGCTCTTTTCTTTTTTTGGGGCCCACTGGCGTCGGAAAAACCCTAACAGCTACGATTCTAGCCCGGGAATTTTTCGGCGATTCTCAATCGCTTGTTAGAATTGATATGAGCGAACTGATGGAAAGGCACAGCGTAGCTTCGCTTATCGGTTCTCCGGCCGGTTATATCGGCTATGGAGAGGGAGGCAATCTAACCGAAAAAATCAGAAGAAATCCTTACGCCGTGGTTCTTTTCGACGAAATCGAAAAAGCCCACCCCGATGTCTTCAATATCCTTCTACAAATACTGGAAGACGGAACTCTGACCGACGCTCAAGGCCTGCAAGTGAGTTTTAAAAATACCATAGTGATTATGACTTCCAATATTGGCACCGAAGACTTCACCCGCGCGGCCGGACGGATTGGCTTTGATTATCAGGGAAAAAACGGAAAAAACTTCCAGAAAATCGAACGAATCAAAGAAAATGTCCTGAAAGAATTGCGGGAAAAGATGAAGCCGGAATTGCTCAACCGCTTGGACTATATTCTGGTTTTTAACGCCCTGGACAAAGCGTCCATTGGAAAAATCGTTGAATTGGAATTGGAAAAATTGACCCAAAGAATCCTAAAGCAAGGCCTCTTATTTAAATTTGATTCCGCTTTGATAAAATTCATCAGCGAAAAAAGCTTGGCTAAAAATCAAGGCGCGCGGCTGGTCAGAAAAAATATCCAGGAGCTCCTGGAAAGCCCTATCGCCGAAATGATCGTCCAGGAAAGGGTAAAAAATAACACAATAAGTTTACAGATTACAAATAAAAAGATTATTTTAAAATAATTACCGGAAAAAATTTATTTTTTGTTTTCTAAAATAAAAACTTTAATCTTAGACACTCTTTTCCCCATCTATTGCTTAGGCTGCCGCCAGGAAGGATTTTGGGTTTGCGAAGAATGTTTTTCTCAAATTGAAACATTGCCTTTTCAGGTTTGCCCCCGCTGCGAAAAACTGATTATTGAAGGCGGAAAACTTTGCCTAAGATGCAAACAGCTTTCTTTAAAAAATAAGGATTTTCCCCTGGAAGCGATCATGGTTTCCAGCCAATACGCGGCCGGCGGCATTTCCAAAATGATCCACCTTTTCAAATATAATTTTATCGAGGATTTAAAAATACCGCTGGGAAGGATTATGGTCAAATCTTTCATTAACCACCGGATTCCCCTGCCGGATATTTTGATTCCCGTCCCCTTGCATCCGAGAAAACTCCGCCAAAGAGGCTTCAACCAATCAGAGCTGCTGGCTGATTTTTTGGGAGAAAACTTGGCTCCCGGAATCAATTTTCCGGTTCTCAAGAATGTTTTAATCAGAAAGCGCTCCACTCTTTCCCAGATGAAGATTAAAAACTACCGGGAAAGACGGAAAAATATTCAAGGCGCTTTCACGGTTTTCCAACCGGAAGAAATCCGACGAAAAAATATCCTGCTGGTGGATGACGTGGCCACCACCGGCGCCACCCTTCTGGAATGCGCCCGGGTTTTAAAATCCGCCGGCGCCCGGAAAATCTCGGCTCTTGTGGTCGCCCGGCAGGAATTTAAGCGTTTTTAGCTTCTATTTTAATTTTTACGCTGTTGTGCTATATTATAAGCGAGTTCTTTAGCAAAAACATAACTCATTATAAAAAGGAATAAAAAAAAATGAGAAAAAGAAACCTCGAATCATTTTATAGAAAATTCCAAAAGAAAAGGGGGGGAAATTCTCTTTCTTCAGACGAAGAAATTATTGATCAAGTTTTTAAAGAAACCACCTACCATCCGGCAGATAAATTTGCCTGCGCGCGATATGTTCTCATGCGGTTGAATAGTCTTCGAGAATATGACAGAATTAAAAGAGAGGAGACAAAAAAAGCCCGGGAAGAACAAACTATGCTTAAAAGAGAGGTAATGGAAAAGAAAAGAAAAGAACGCATAATGCGTGAAGGAGCCGAAGAAGCAGGAAAAATACACAAACTACTAGAATGTCTTCACAGCGGAGAAGTTTCCAAAGAAGATATGCAAGACCCAAAATTCAAATTTGAGGGCGTCAGCCCCAGAAAACTTGGCTTTGGCCCTCCCCACTAACAAAAAAGAGGGTCTCGATTACTCGAGACTCTCTTAAAAAAATTGATTTACCGCGTTTCTTTGGAATTTTTAAGCGTCATTATGGCGCTTTTCTTTTTGGGAGCATAACTGGTATGCAAAATCGGTCTGATTATTTCTTCGCTCACAAAAAACTCCTTATAAACCTTTTGGAGCGCCGGATTTTCATGAGCGCAGCGAAATTCTTTTTTCGCGTCAATATCATAGAGCGCTGCGGCGCGTTTTTTTCTTAGCTGACTGTTAGTGGGTACCGGCTGGCCGCCGCCGCCGATACAGCCTCCCGGACAGGCCATCACTTCCATCGCCTGAAAAGCCTGTGGATTTTTTTTCAATTCTTCCAGCATCTTCCGGGCATTGCGGATGCCGTTCACCACGACGGATTTGATAATTTTATCGCCGATGGTTATTTCATTGATCTTAATGCCTTCCTGCCCCCGCACCCGCTTAAACTCATCCCCCGCCGGATTTTTCCCGGTAGCTTTGAAATAAACCGTTCGCAAGGCCGATTCAAAAACTCCTCCGCTGGCTCCGTAAATCACGCCGGCGCCCGATGGCATCCCGAAGGGATCATCCGCTTCCCCGGCTGCGATATTTTTTAAATCAATTTTATTTTTTTTGATTAAATAAGCTATTTCCCGGGTCGTCAGCACCTTGTCTACCGGAAATAACCCGTTTATTTTCATTTCTTCCCTTTTTATTTCGTATTTTTTCGCCACGCAGGGCATCACGGAAACCACTTCGATATCTTCCGGCTTGAATCCTTCTTTTTGCGCCCAATAATTTTTTATCACGCCTCCCAGCATCGTTTGCGGAGAACGGGAAGTGCACAAATTAGGCACGAATTCCGGATAATAAAATTCCACGAACTTCACCCAGGACGGGCAGCAAGAAGAAAAAGCCGGCAAATTTTTTCCGCTCTTCAGCCTTTCCAGAAGTTCTCCCGCTTCTTCAAAAGTCGTGAAATCCGCTCCGACCGAAGTATCAAAAACTTTGTCAAAACCCAATTTTCTAAGAGCCGCCACCAATTGACCCGTGACTATTTCTCCCGGCTTCAGGTCAAATTCTTCGCCGATACTGGTGCGGATCGCCGGAGCAAACTGAACAACCCTCATTTTCTTCTTTTTAATTCCCAACTCTTGCGCTTCTTCAAACTCGCCCACGCCTTCAATGGCTCCGACCGGACAATGCAAAATACACTGGCCGCAGGCGATGCATTCTTTCCACTCATCCTGTGAATTTTCAATGCTGATATCCGCTCCCCGATTTTCCACGCTTAAAAAATCCACCGGACAGACATCGACGCAATTCCGGCAATCAATGCATTTGGTTTGGTCAAAAACAATCGGACCGCATTGGGTAATTTTTCTCTGAATTTTGCGATCGGGAAAACGGGTAATTTTTACTCCGAATCTCTTGGCCAGTTTAAGTAGCTGGCAATTAAAAAACCAGACGCAATCGGGGCATTCTTCCTGATGCTGGGCGAAAATCAATTCCAAGTTTATTTTTCTAGCGCGATTAATCCGCGGAGATTCGGTTAGCACTTCCATATTTTCCGCCACTGGCGTCGAACAAGAAGTCTTTAAATCTTTCTGGCCCTTAATTTCCACCAGACACATCCGGCAGGTGGAACGCGTCTGCAAATCCGGATGGTAGCATAAAGAAGGAACATCGATTCCATTTTCCCTGGCCACTTCCAAAATCGTCTGGCCCGAATCAGCCGAATATTCCTTTCCGTCTATTTTAATATTAATTTTTTCCATAAAATTTTTGTCATTGCGAGCCCCAAAGGGGCGTGGCAATCTAATTTTAAAATTCTTTAGATTGCTTCGCGGCGTTTATACTCGTGTAACGAGTGCTCGCAATGACACAAGGAAGAATGGTCTTTTAAATCTATATCTTTTATCTCTTAATTACTTTCATTATCAGGCTCTCCAACGGCGCCGCCACGCTTTTTCCCAGAGGGCAAAAACTGGCTTCCCGCAAAACCAGACAAACTTCTTTGACCAATTCCCAATTAATTTCCTCCTGTTTCAAAAGCTCCCGCAAACGATAAACGCCTTCCCGGCAAGGAACGCACTTGCCGCAATTTTCCTGAAAATAAAAATCCAGCCATTTTTTCATCAGCGTCCCGGGGTCGGTTTTTTTCCGGTCATAAACCACGATCGCGCCGGAACCGGTTACTTTATTTTCCAGTTCTTCCATTGTTAAAATTACTCCGCTGGCTCCTCCGCCGACTTGGACGAAAAAATCTTCTATCGGCCAATTTAGGGTTTTATGCAGAATTTTTTCTATCGGCCAATTTTCCGGCAATTCAAAAACTCCCGGATGAGAAACATCGCCGGAAATGGTATACAAGCGTTCTTGTTTATATTCTCCTTTGGCAATTTGAGCTACCGCGTAAAAAGTTTCCAGATTATTAACCAGAGTGGGGCAATTTTCCAGCCCCGCTTCCGTGGGATAAGGCGGCTTGTTTCTGGGTTCCAAGCGCTTATTTTCCAGCGATTCAATCAGTGTCGTTTCTTCCCCGCAAAGATACCCTCCCGGTTCGCGGAAAATTTCTATCGGCAGTTCTCTGATTATTTTTTTTAAATTTTCGCTATATTTTTCAAAATAATTTTTATTCAAATAAATAAAAGCTTTTTGTGCTTTAAACGTTTCCAGAGCCAGTCGGATTCCGGCAATGATTTCTTCCGGATAATTTTCCAAAAGCCAGCCGTCCTTGCCTACGGCCGGTTCGCCTTCCGAACCGTTGGCAATCACGAATTTTTTCTTTCCCGGCGTACTTTTAACAGCCTCCCACTTTTTGCCCGTGGGAAAACCGGCTCCGCCCCGGCCGGTCAGGCCGGAATCTTTTATTTTTTCGATTAAATCAGCCATG
>Ga0210016_1000249_pt1 | contig 45734 bp, 38 predicted proteins | sample CryGeyCG2014_300_FD_185454 | JGI IMG/M metagenome (GOLD analysis project Ga0210016, IMG submission 185454) | Groundwater microbial communities from aquifer - Crystal Geyser CG02_land_8/20/14_3.00 (SPAdes) (version 2) | ecosystem: Environmental > Aquatic > Deep subsurface > Groundwater | place...
GACCATAGAAAAATTCAGGAGGAAATTCAAAACAAAAAGTCGAAAAATTAATTGACCAGAATTTAAATAATTAATATGGCATATATATTCCCAGAAAAAATATTTGCTAATGCATTAACTTACTACCTTCAATGTCCGTTTAAATTTAAGTGCCACAATGATAAGGAAATAAAAGCGGAGTTCGTTGAGAAGCCGGAAAGTTATGTAGGCAAAGTAATACATTTAGTCCTTAAACATCTTTTTGATGTCACGCAAGTGCCGGCAGACAAAAGGCGAGAGCAAGATGTGGGTCAGTTAGTGAGATACTTCTGGGCCAGGATGCCGAAAGATAGGTATAGTAAAGATTATTGGAGCAGTGAGGACAGACGACAATTATTTGGCTCTGAAGGACAAGAAAAATCGTTTGGGGTACAGGCTATTGCTATTTTAAACAATTATGTTGCAAGCGTAGATTTATCGGCAACTCCATTATTTTTGGAAGATTGGATGGATTGTCAGGTAGACGAATTTACAATATCGGGTCGGATAGATAGAATTGATCAAGATTCAGACTCTTCAATTTCTGTATGGGATTATAAAACTGGCAAACTGCCTTTCCATGATAACGTAGAAAAAATGATGGAAGAAGATCTTCAGGTTCCTATTTATGCTATCATAGCTTCTAATCGCAATCCTTTTGCAGAACAAATTAGGGCTGGTTTAATTTATGTTAAGTATTCAAAAATTTTTGATATAGTTTGGACTAAAAATAAATTGGCAGGAGTTGAAAATAGGATAGTTGCTATTATAAACAAGGCTAAAAATGATAACGATCTTTTACCTCGTATTAATAATCTTTGCCCTTGGTGTGAATATAGGACAGTATGTCCAGAAAGAGATAAAATCGAAGGGAAAGGTAAGAAAATTGATGAAGTAAGTTGGTAAAATAAATTCAAATAAATTCATGGGGGGAATAAAAATAATTAATAACACAGATGAAGAAATAAAAGAATCGGACGAATTACTTTAAAAATGACTCAAAAAGAAGCGTTAGACATATTAAAACTAGGATATAATGTTTATTTAACAGGTCAAGCCGGAAGCGGCAAGACTTTTTTGTTGAATAAGTATATTTCATATCTTAAGAAAAACAAGGTAAATGTAGCTATTACAGCGTCGACTGGAATAGCTGCAACACATATGAATGGAGTTACCATTCACTCATGGTCAGGATTAGGTGTTAAAGAGAAACTAACAGATAATGACATACAAAAATTGTTAAGAAAGCTCTATTTAAGAAAGAGATTCCTGATCACTAATGTCCTTATTATCGATGAAATATCTATGCTCCATTCTTTTCAACTTGATCTTGTAAATCGTATATGCCAGGCGTTTAAAAAAAACCTAGAACCTTTTGGGGGTATGCAAATAATATGTTCGGGAGATTTTTTTCAATTACCTCCTGTACAGAAAAACAAAAGTGATGATGTAAAGTTTGTTACTGAATCTGAAGTATGGCACAATATGGATATAAAAATCTGCTATCTACAAGAACAGCACCGACACAGAGATCTTAAATTATCAAAAATATTAGCTGATATAAGGAATAACAATATCAACGGCGAATCACTCAAATTATTGTTGAGCAGAGAGAACAAAGAAGTGTCATCTATGATTAAACCAACTAAGCTCTACACACATAATTTAGATGTTGATTCTATCAATAATCTTGAGTTAGATAAAATAAATGAGAAAGAGTTTGTGTATAACATGCATTCAAGTGGAGAGATTAAACTCGTAGAATTTTTAAAAAAAAGCTGTTTGGCACCCGAAAAATTAGTACTCAAAAAAGACGCTAAGGTTATGTTCTTGAAAAATAATTTCGATAAGGGATATGTTAATGGTACACTTGGTAAAGTAGTTGGATTTGATGACAACGAGTATCCGATCGTGAAGACATTTTCCGATAAAGAAATTATTGCTACTCCTGCAAGCTGGACAATTGAAGAGGACGATGAAGTAAAAGCGGAAATTAGCCAGATACCACTTCGTCTTGCATGGGCGATTACTGTTCATAAAAGCCAGGGAATGACCCTAGACGCTGCTGAAATCGATCTCAGTAAAGCGTTTGAAAGAGGAATGGGATATGTTGCGCTATCAAGAGTAAAAATATTAGATGGTATAAAACTTATGGGTTTTAATGAAACAGCGTTAGAAGTAAATTTAAAAGTTATTGATTTGGAAAAAGACTTACTTCGACAATCGGAGGAGACACAACAACACATAAAAACATTGGGTATTCTAAGGAAAAAGAGTTTACAAAAAGACTTTATACAAAATTTGAGAAATTAAAAACTAATCAAAATTTAGCCCGAAGTTGAGAGAATATAATGCTCAAAAACTTGGCGTTCTAGAACGCCAAGTCAACGCCAACTTTTGATAAAACTCGTCATTCGGGAATGACGAGTAAATGACGACTTTGATAAAAGTCTGCATTACAGAATGCAAGGTGGACGCAAACTTTTTATAATGAATTTTAAGATAATTTTCTGCCCTTTTTAGCTTCAAAAACCCCATTTTTGGATATAAAATAAGGGCGAGGGAGTGAGCGAAAGTGAGCGAGCGAGCCAACCAAAAAGAGAATAAAATTGATAACAAAATAATATTAAGAATGTATATAGTCGGGGGTCAGGTTTTCAGTTTTTGAGGTCTCTTTTCTTGGATTTATGGATTAAATTTGGTAAGATAATGGAGAAAGTTTGAACCCGTTTAATGTTAGAGCCTGAATAGTCGGATACGAACTTATTTTCTTGAGGGGGGAGCGAACTTGTTTCGCTCCTGCCAGAAAAATTTGCCCTGCCTTGCCAAAACAAGGCAGGGCCTTGTTTAGTTTCAGAATTTTCTGAATTTTCCGAATAAAACAGGGTTATTTTAATGTTTTCTTTCTGTGGATATTTATCCACAGTTGCAACTTTCTAAATTTTCCAAAAATGTAGTATAATAAAAGTGGAAACAGACCTGAAGCTCCGCGATTTTAATTACAACGATTAAGTTGTAATCCCGAAGGGGCAACTTCTGTTCAAATTCGCGGAAGCGGGTTTGTTTCCACAGGGTTGCCCCTTTGGTTTAAATATATGAACAAAATACAAATCCAAAAATGCGCTATCTACACAAGAGTTTCAACAGATATTCAGGCCGAAAAAGAATTTTCTTCTTGTGAATCTCAAGAGGAGAAAATCAAATCTTTTATCCAAAGCCAAAACAATTGGCAAATTGCCAAGGTCTATACTGACGCCGGTTATACCGGAGCTAACACTAACCGTCCTGCCTTACAAGAATTACTTGAAGATATAAAGCAAAATAAAATTGATATTGTTTTAGCTTACAAAATTGATAGATTCACCCGTTCTCCAAAAGATTTTTACCAGCTAATAGAGGTTTTTGATAAATATCAAACCGACTTCATTTCGATTACAGAACGATTTGATACCTCTACTCCAGCCGGCAGATTATTAAGAAACATAATGCTTACCTTTGCTCAATTTGAAAGAGAATTAACTTCAGAAAGAACAAAAGACAAAATGTTAGAGCGTGCCAGAAAAGGAATGTGTAGCGGCGGCTACGCGCCCTTTGGATACAAAAGAGAAAACAAAAAACTTATCATTAACAAAAAAGAATCTGAAATTATCGGGTTGATATTTGAAACCTATCTTGAAACCGGTTCTGTGGGTAAGGTGCGTGATTTTCTCAGAGAGAAAAACATTAAAAACAGGCAGGGCAACCCTTTTTTAAAACCATCTGTCGCTTATCTTTTAAGAAATGTTGCTTATGCCGGGAAAGTTAAATTTGCCGGCCAGATTTACCAAGGAATTCATCAACCTATAATTTCAGAAAAACTATTTGAGTTGGCCCAGAAAACTCACAAAAAGAGAATAAGGAAATTCAGAGTTTACCGTGATTTTCTTTTTGGCGGTTTGGTTAATTGCGAAAAATGCGGATACAAAATGACGCCTTGTTTCGTCAACAAATGGCCGAAAGGAAAACTAAAAAGGTATTATTACTATCGCTGCACTTCCACTCATCACAAAAGCTGGCAAGCTTGCCCCGTCAAACAGGTTAACGCTGATAGATTGGAAAAATATGTTTTGGAAAATTTAGAAAGGATTTCTCTTGACCAAGATTACATAGATAATCTTGTTTTTAAGCTAAACCATAGCTTAAAAAGTTTGAACCCTGAGTTCAAAAAATTAAGAGTACCCCAAGGAACCGGATTCGAACTAACGCAAGCATGCTCCAAATTCACTAAATTTTCGGCAGAAACTGTCGTTTCTATTCTCAAGTCGTTTCTCTCTTTTCTTTCTCAAAGAAGGGGGGTTGAAAGAAATCTTTTAGCAAAAAGGTTTATTAAAGGTATTTTTTACTCTAAAGAAAACGTCAAAATAACCCTGTTTTATTCGGAAAATTCAGAAAATTCTGAAACTAAACAAAGCCCTGCCTTGCTTTCGCAAGGCAGGGCAAATTTTTCTGCAGGAACAAGCGCAAGCTCGTTCCCCCCTCAAGAAAATAAGTTCGTATCCGACTACTCTGGCTGCGGGGCCTGGACTCGAACCAGGATTAGATGCTCCAGGGGCATCTGTCCTACCCAAATTAGACGACCCCGCAATGATTCGCAAAAATTTACACTTTTAGGTATTTTCTGATTGCGATTGAGCTGGCAAGAACCCCTATACTGACTCCGGTAATTATTTGAATTAAGAGAATAACAAAAATATGGCCGGTGAAAAAACCAAGGAGATTTAAACCGGGCACAAAACTCTCAATTTTAGGATTCAGCAAAAATAGGGCTCCTCCAAAAATTAAAGCGGTTATTAAAGCGGCGAAAATTCCAATAATTATTCCCTGGACTATAAAGGGACCTCGAATGAAAAAATTAGAAGCTCCAACCAGTCTCATAGTACCTATTTCTTGCTTTGAATTATAAAGAGATAATTGAATTTGCGAAAATCCTACTAAAATTGCAATTGCTGCCAGAAATATGCTGAAAATAATACCAAATTTATTAACCTGATAATTAATAAAAAGAAGTTTTTGCAGAACCGATTTCTTTTGATAGTAATCAATCTTCTCTACTAAGGGCTTAAACTCTTCTTTTTCCAAGAAACTAATTATTCCTTCGTAAGAAGAAGTGTCCAAAGCCTTAATGCTTAAAGAGGCTAAAAAGGGATTTATGCCAAGTTCTTCTAAGGACTCCATCAAAACCGGATCTTCTTTGTGTCTTTCCGTAAATTTTTCAAGAGCCTCTGCCTTTGAAATATATTCCGTGCTTTTTACTTCAGGAATTTTAGAAATTTGTTGCGAAATTTTAAAAATTTCTTCCTCCGAAGAATTTTCTTTAAAATAGACGCTCACATCTACTTTTTTCTGGATGGCTTCAATTAAAAACTTAGCCGGTCTCTGAAAAAGATAAAGAGAGGTAACTAAAGAAATAACTATCACTAAAACAAAAATAACGGCGAGGTTGGGTCCGGGATTCCGAGAAAAATTTATCCAACCAAAATGAAATATTCTTTTAAGAGAGGTAAACATAAATTAGAAATTAGAAATTATATTATGAATCGGCCTTTTTCTTCATCCCTGATTATCTCCCCCTGCTCTAAAGTAACCACTCTTTCTTTTAAACTATCAATTATTTCCCCATGGTGGGTAGCTAAAATAACAGTGGTTCCCAGCTTATGAATTTTCTTTAAAAGCCGAATTATATCTTGAGTATGATAGGGATCGAGATTACCCGTCGGCTCGTCAGCTAAAATTAGCTGAGGACGGTGAGCAATGGCCCTGGCGATGGCTGCTCTTTGCTGTTCCCCCCCGGAAAGTTGGTTGGGGAAATTATGAGACCTATTTTCCAATTCTACTATCTCTAAAATCTGAAGGGTCTCCCTGGCAATTTCTCTATCGCTTCTTCCCATCAGTTCCATTACATAGGCAATGTTTTCATAAACAGTTTTGGAGGGCAAAAGTTTATAGTCTTGAAAGATGGCTCCAATTTTCCGACGGAATTTAGGAAGATTCCTGGAATTAATCTTAGAAATATCTTTTCCCTCAAAAAAAATTTTACCTCGGGTAGGCTGCTCAATCGCTAAAAGCAGTTTTAATAGGGTGGTCTTTCCTGCCCCAGATCGCCCGACAATACAAACAAATTCTTTTTCTTTAATGTCAAAAGAAACATTATTTATGGCTATAATGTTTTGAGGATAGACTTTGGTAATGTTTTGAAATTTAATCATTTTTCCTAAGTTTTAATTCCGAAGGAATCAAGGTTCTCGCCGAAGGCGAGGTTCTTATTTCGGCTTCTATAAATTTATCTAAATTGCCGTCTAAAACCCCTTCTGTATCCGATGTCTCAACTCCGGTCCGAAGATCTTTAACCATCTTGTACGGATGCAAAACGTAGGACCTGATTTGATTTCCCCATTCTATTGAAACGGGTTTACCTTTAAGTTCTGTTATTTCTTTTTCTTTTTCTTTTTCTTTCAGTTGATAGAGTTTGGCACGCAAAACCCCCATTGCTTTTTGCCGATTTAACCCTTGCAGTCTTTCGCTTTGCGAAGAAACCGTAATTTTAGTTGGCAAATGGGTGATTCTCACCGCTGATTCTCTTCGATTGACACACTGGCCGCCGGGACCGGAGGCACGGTAAAAATCAATTTTTAAATCCTCCGGCTTTATTTTGATCTCCTTTTCCATTTCCTTGCCAACATCCGGCAGAACTTCGACAAAAGCAAAGGAAGTATGACGAAGACTCTGTGCAGAAAAAGGCGAAATCCTAACCAATCTATGAACGCCCGACTCTTTTTTTAAAAAACCGTAAGCATATTTCCCCAAAATCTCCAGAGTTACGGATTTGGCTCCCGTTCTTCCTTCCGCCCCCACTTCTCCAAAAGACTGACTTATTATCTCAACCCTAAACGACTTTTTCTCACAGTATCTCTGATACATCCTTAAAAGCATTGTAGCCCAATCCTGGGCATCCTGACCGCCGGCTCCGGAATATATAGAAAGAATGACTGAGTTCCTATCATATTTTCCGGAAAGAAAAACCTTGAATTCTTCTTTGCTGATTTTACTCCCCAAAATTCCAATTTTTTCTTCTATTTCGCCCTCCAAAGCCAAATCTTTTTCTGCCAATTTTTGCATTTCGTTTAATTCATCAGCCTCTCTTTTTAAAAACTCAAAACCCGCCAGTTCTTCTTTTAAATCAGACAATTCTTTGGTGGCTTTAGCTGCCCCATCCTGGTCTTTCCAAAAATCTTCTTTTTGAGTTTCTTTTTCTAATTCTTTAACTCTTTTTTTCTTTTTTTCTATATCAAAGACAGTCCATCAACTGATGGAGTTTAATTTGAAGATTTTTAATTTTCTCGGCCAGCTTTTCCATAATCCTAAACTTAATTTATCATAAAATGCCGAAAAATCAACCCCCACACCATAACTCAATTAAAAAGGCGGGGTTAAGCTTCCGCCTTTTTAGTTTTAAGGATTAAACGATCTCGAATCTCTTGGTATCTTTCGGCCAATAACTTAATAATTTCTTCCGGTAAGTCAGGTGGAGGCGGATTTTTGTCCCAGCCGGTGCTTTCCAGCCAGTCTCGCAAAGGTTGCTTATCATATCCTTCCTGTTGTTTTCCTGGCTGCCATTTCTCTTTTAGCCAGAACCTTGAAGAATCGGGAGTTAAAAGCTCATCAACCAAGAGAAGATTGCCTTCAATATCTATTCCGAACTCAAATTTAGTGTCGGCAATGATGATTCCCCGAGCCTCAGCATATTCCGAAGCAACCTTATAAATCTCGAAACTTTTCCCCATTATTGTTTCGGCCCGAGAAGCAATATATTCTTTAGTTCCAAAATATCTTTCTAAAACCTGATAGAGTTCCCTTAAATCAAGGTCTTTATCATGGCCAATCTCAGCTTTAGTAGTATGCTGAATTAGTAAAAATGGTAGTCTTTCACCTTCTTTTAAATTCGGCCGAACTTTCTTCAACCACCAATCCCCCCTTTTATGCTTTTCCCAAGCAGAGCCTGCTAGATATCCCCGGACAATAAACTCAACAGGAATGACCTTGGTTTTTTTAACAATCATTATTCTCTGGGCCAAATTTTCTTTTTGCTTCTGCCCAATTTCCTGGCAAATGCGAAAGGGTTTTCCATCGTAAAAAACTACACCAATTATCCCTCGGGGAAGTTCAGTAGAAATAAGATGGTTTTTAATAATCCCTTTCTCTTCTATGAATCTAAACCAAAAATCTGAAAGCTGATTTAAAACTATACCTTTATCCGGTATCCCTTGTCGCATTACCACATCAAAAGCCGAAACCCTGTCAGTAGTTACAATCAAAAGCCGATCATCCAAATCGTAAATATCTCTTATCTTCCCCTTTTTAAACTCTGTCAAGATTATTCCGGTTTCCAGCATCGCTTTTTTCATGCTTTATCTCCTTTAGCGCTCAATCATCTTAACCTTAATTTAGCGAGAACTGTTCTCGCTAAATTGTTGCGTTTTTAAAAAACTGAGCCGGAGGCGGGATTCGAACTCGCGACCTATGGTTTACCTGCCCGACTTGCCTAAGCCGCCTCTCGGGATTGAACCGAGGACCTACTGTTTACGAAACAGTTGCTCTACCACTGAGCTAAGGCGGCAAGTCAGGCGGGCGGGCGAAACCATTGCTCTAGCCACTGAGCTACTCTGGCCTGCTCTACTTCAGAACATTTCCTTGGCCCCCCACTTTTCGGAGCGAGTGAAGGGAATCGAACCCTCGTCTCAACCTTGGGAAGGTTGCATAATGCCACTATACTACACTCGCAAAAATCTTCACCCAGTTAAATGGTTGCGAAGCAAATTTAACGGGGTTCACCAGAATTTCAATTTTTCTGCTCCTTTTTGTAGTAAACTTCTAACTGGGGCTAAAAACTTCTCAAAAAATTTCTTTTTTTCTTTTATTTCTTCCCTCTCTGTCTCCTCTTTGACAAAGGCTATCACTCCTTCTCCCGGATTTTTTAAATTTAATTTTTCCCTGGCAATTTCTTCTAAGTATTCTTCTGATTTTTGATAAGAAATCCCAGCTTGTAATTCTTTTTTCCTTTCTTCTAAAACTTGAATTTGATTTTTAAGGGATTCAATTTGACTGCTCAATTTTGACCTTTTTTGATTTATTTTTAAATTAGCGAATATCAAAAACCCAATTATGGCTATTATTAAAATCCCCAGCAGGGCATAAGAAAGTATAGACTGCCTCGATTGCCTCGACTGCCTCTTTTTAAATTTTTTAAATTTTGCTACCATATAAGTATGAAATCGAAATCCATTTTAAAAATAGTTTGGATTATTCTAATCTCTTTAGTCGTTTTAAGTATGTTTGGTTTTTTGCTTGCTCCGCTGTTTTAATTTAGCAAATTTTGGGTACTTTTTCAACCTAACCTAAAATCTTTAAATATACTTCGGGAGGAATTCTAATCCTCCCCTTTTCTTTGAGTTCCTTTTTGCCTTTTTTCTGCCTCTCTAATAATTTCCTCTTTCTGGTGTAATCTCCACCATAAAGAGGGGCGATAACATCTCTCCCTCGTGCCCTGATTGTTTCCCTGGCAATAATTTTTCCTCCCACAACTGCCTGCAGAGGAACCGAAAAAAGCTGGTGGGGCAAAACCTCTTTTAGTTTCTCAACCATTCTTTTGCCTTCTTTGTAGGCCTCCTTTTCAGGAACAATTTTAGAAAGAGTTTCCTCTTTTTTGCCCAAAATCAAAATTTCAAGTTTCACCAAATTGACGGTTCTCCAATAAATATCGGTTCCCTGTCCGAAAGCTTGCTGAGCCGCAGGCGATGGCAGGCGGGCCTGGCCGAAAGCTAAGAGATTTTTGTCTAAAATTTCATAATTCATTGAGGCAAAACCCTGGGATGTGCCCTTCAACTTGTCGTAAAGGTTTTTAGTAATAATTTCCCGCAAGGGAGTCTCGTAAATAAGTTCGGCTTTTTCTACACCTAAATAGCGGGTTTCAATGTGTTGAGACTCAATAGATTCCAGGAGCTCTGAGACTTTACCTAAATAATTTAAAGGAGTTAAAATCCGAAGTCTTGCCCAGCACTCTTGAATTTCTTTAATTTTGGTTAAATCTTTGGGAAAGTCTTGGGGAGTATAAATTAAAAAATCTTTCTGAGCCCGGGTAATCACTTTGTAAACCACCGAAGGAGTAGATAAAACCAGACCTAAACCAAATTCTCTTTTTAATCTTTCGGCAATAATTTCAGCATGTAAAACTCCCAAAAATCCGCACTGGAAACCGCGGCCCAATCCCTCCCGCAACTCCGGTTTAAAAACCAGGGCAGCATCATTCAATTTTAATTTTCCCAAGGCCTCTTTTAAAAGATCGAAATCATCCGAATTTTCCGGATAAATACTAAGAAAAACCATGGGTTTTGGTTCTTTATATCCCGGCAAAACTAGATTTGAGATTTCAGATTTCAGCTTTGAGCTTTGAGCTTTGAGCTTTAAGCTTATTATGGTATCTCCAACCATCAACTTTCCAGGTTCTTTTATGCCGGTGGCAATATAGCCAATTTCTCCCGCTTTCAGAGTTTTTCTCGGAGTTAATTCCGGACTAAAAACTCCTACTTCTTTTGCCTCCCCCTCAACCTCGCCCTGTATTAGATAAATCTTTTCTCCTTCCTTAATCTCTCCATCAAAAATTCGACAATAAGCAATTATTCCTTTGTAGGAATCATATTTGGAATCAAAAATTAAAGCCCGGAAAATATCATTAGAACTTCTGGCGAGCGAAGGCGGTGGGATTTTTTTAATAATGGCTTGCAAAATCTTCTCAATATTGGTTCCGCATTTGGCAGAAATTTTAATTATTTCCCGGGGGTCAATTGATAATAAATCTGAAACTTCTTTTTCCGTTTCTTCAATTCTAGCCTGAGGAAGGTCAATCTTGTTAATTGCCGGGATAATAACCAAGCCTTGGTTCTTGGCCAGTTCTAAGTTTCCAATGGTTTGGGCTTGAATGCCTTTGGTGGCATCAACGAGTAAAATCGCTCCCTCTACTGCTGACAGAGACCTGGAAACCTCATAACTAAAATCTATGTGTCCGGGGGTATCTATCAAATTTAAAATATAGGGTATGGCATTTAGGGTATAGTTCATTCTAACCGGTTGCATTTTTATGGTAATCCCCTTCTCCCTTTCAAGATCCATCATATCCAAATATTGTGGCCGCATTTTTTGAGAATCTACGGTTCCGGTTAACTCCAAAAATCGGTCGGCTAATGTCGACTTTCCGTGATCCACGTGTGAAATTATGACAAAGTTGCGAATATTATCCATACCAAACTTTATGGTCTTTGAGTGCGAAGTTAAATTTTGGATGTTCCTTTATTAGACAGGTTTTAGTAAACCCAGTAGTGAAAATTTGACTACCTTCGGCATTTAATGTTTTACTTCGTAAAACATTTGTCAAATTTCTACTGCTGGGTAAACTGTCCAAAAATCGCAGACTTTATGGTTTTAATCTCGGGAGATTTGAGAAAGAAAGTGATTAAAATATAAATGAAAATTCCCATAAGACCAGCCAGGATTGTCTGAGTTAAAACACCAAAGTAGGTCTGCATGTTTACGAAATTGGCTACAAAATGGAGGGTTAAATAAGTAAAAACTATCAATAAAATGCCGGCAAAAAGAATTTTTTGAAGAGACTTCCAAATTTCTTTTAATTTAATATCGCCTATTTTTTTGCGCAAAAACAATAAAAGTAAAGAAAATTGAAATATGCCGGATATTAAGAGAGCTAAAGGAAGCCCAATGATTTGAATGTTTTGAATTCCTTGGAGTTTTAAGATGCTAATCAGAAATTGATTAAAAACATTGGGAAATGATAGTAACCAAACCAGGAAAAAACATAAAATAATATTCAAGCCCATTGAAGTTATTCCGATTAAAACCGGGGTTTTAGTATCCTGGAAAGAATAAAAAGTGCGAGCTAAAAAAGGAATAAAAGTGAAAGCAAAAATACCAAAACAAAAAAGACCAAGACAAGCTGCAGTTAGCCTGGTTTCTATCCAGCCAAATTGGCCGGTGCCTAAAATAAGCCGCACAATTTGAGCCCTTAATAAAAACGTTAAGAGACTAATCGGAATAATTAGAAAAAGAATCTGGCGAAAAACCAATGAAAAATTTTCTAAAAATTTTTCTTTTTGGCCGTTGGCCCAAGCTCGAGACAAAGCCGGAAAAGCAGCTATTGCAAAAGAGGAGCCAATTAACCCGATTGGAAAATTTTGAAGATTATTAGAAAAATTAAAAATAGCAATGGAACCCACAACCAAAGTTGAGGCAATCGCAGTAATTACAATTAAATTTATATGATAGGCAGTAGCTCCAATGGTTCTGGGGAACATTAGTTTAAAAATTTTTACCAAACCGGGGTATTTAAAATTAAAAAATGGCAGATATCTATAGCCGGAATTTCTGGCGGCCGGAATTTGAATTGCGAGATGACAAAAAGCTCCCAAAATTACACCGTAAGCCAACCCCCGAAGGCCAAAAAGAGGAACAAAAAATAAAATTCCAAAAATGATGCCAAGATTATATAAAATTGGAGCTAGAGAATAAACTAAAAATCGATTGAAATAGTGTAGAATTCCAGAAAAAACACTGGATAATCCAAAAAAGATTGGACTCAAAAACATTATTCTGGTCAGAGAAATCATTAAAGCCTTCTGCTCTCCACCAAACCCCGGAGCAACAAACTTAATAAGCCAGGGAGTAAAAATAGCTAAAATTCCACAAAGCAAAATAAGTAAAATTAGAAAACAATTGAGTACATTATTGGTAAGTTCCCAGGCTTTTTCTTTATTTTTGTTAAAATACTCAGCGAATACCGGCAAAAAAACGGCTGATATTCCACTCATAATTAAAATTCCATAGACAAAATCCGGAATTCGAAAGGCAGCAAAATAAACATCAAGGGCTTCGCCTGCTCCAAACTTACCAGCTAAAAGTCTATCTCTTATCAATCCTAAAAGCCCGCTTATTATAGCCGAACCAGCCAGCAAAATGGCAGCAAAAGTGACGGTTTTGCTTTGAGAATTAAAAATTTTATCCAGCATATTTTATTGTATAGGAATTTGGAAAATTCCTATACAACAGAAGGGGGTCGGGGAAACTGGGTGTTTCCCCGTGGAGGAAAACAGCGAGCCAAAGGCGAGCGCCAGAAACCGAGGGTAGGGGCCCATTCCGAGCAAAGCGAGGAATGGGAGGGTGGTAGGTGGGTTGTAGTCTGGAGAACATAGTTCAGTTTATCGCGAGCAAAGCGAGCGACTATGTTCATCTTAATATTTTTGCCCTCACTTTACAAATTTTAAAATTTCTGTTAATTTTGCTTCAGGAGGTTTAGTCCTTTTACATCAATAAAAAAGGAGGAGAGATATGAAACTAAAACATATCATTGAAGCTCAGCAGTTTGATCGACCTTGGATGGTAAATGAACTTTTTCCATTAGTTGATGAGATGGAAGAAATTGTAGAAAAAGGGGGATCTAATATCCTTGCTGGAAAGGAAATGATTAGTCTTTTTTACGAATCAAGTACCCGCACCCGTGGTTCTTTTGAAATCGCAATGCATAAGTTAGGTGGGAAAGTACCTTTCTCAACCGAAAATGCCAAAGAATTCACTAAGGCAGTTGTCGGTGAAACTCTCGAGGATACAATCATGGTTTTCAATTGTTATCGTCCCCATGTAATCGTCTTAAGATATCATGAAGAAGGTGGAGCAAAAAGAGCGGCCGAAGTATCCCATGTACCAATTATTAATGCTGGCGATGGCGGGGGTCAACATCCGACCCAGGCTCTACTGGATCTTTATACTATCAATAAAAAACTGGGGCGGATTGATGACATCTCAATTGCTATGGTTGGAGATTTAGCCAGAGGCCGGACTGTACGCTCACTTGCTTATCTTTTGGGTAAGTTTTCCGATATAAAAATTTATTTTATCTCACCAGAAGTTCTTAAAATGAGGAGTGATATCAAAGATTATCTCGATCGGCATAAGGTAAAATGGACAGAAGAGTATAATGATTTAAGAATAGTAGCCCCAAAAGTCGATATAATTTATCAGACCAGAACCCAGACAGAACGCCCCGATTTAAGTGTCGATAGAACTGCTCTTGTTCAAAGATACGATACAAAACGCGGCTTCTACAATGTCAATCAGAAGGTTGTTAGTTTAATGAAAAAAGATGCCATTATAATGCATCCTTTGCCAAAAGTTGATGAAATTGCTCCGGAAGTAGATAAAGATCCGAGAGCTGTGTATTTAACTACTCAAGTCGCTAGCGGATTGTTCGTAAGAATGGCGCTACTGATAATAATACTAATTTAAATTACTGGGCGATAAAAAAAGTAAGAGGGGGTCAAAAGTTAAAACTTTTGACCCTTTTATTATTCAAAAACAAAAAGCTCAAGCAGGAAATAAGCCGAATTCTGTCTCACCCCATTAGAAAATTTTTCTAACGGGGTTTAGCAATCATCTATCTAGCCCCTCGATTACTCTCGGGGTCAAGCGAACTACTTTTAACAAAAGCTCCACATAAAACCAGAACTTTTGCTTTGTTCTTGCTTCCAGTAAGGATTTAACCGTTTCACCTTCGAGATTTCTCTCAAAGTTCGTCCCGCCAGAACATGTTCTGGCGGGACGCCTCAACCCTTTCGGATCTCGGCGTCACTGTTCGCACCTCTAGCCTTGCGGCTGACGGGTGTTACCCGCTACTTTTTTATCGAGCACATAAATTATGTGCTCGGGGAAGTTCGGACTTTCCTCCCTATTCGCCATTACGGCGACGGGCGATTGCCTTGCCTACTTGAGCATTTTAATATTAGCAAATTGATTTTAACCTGTCAATGTTTTGAACTCGAAGTTCAAACATTTAAAGGTTGGATTTTAACCTGCTCATTTAAAACTTCATTAACCAATCTATCAGCTTCTTGGTTTTTTGTCCGAGAAATGAGTTTAAATTTAACTTTTTTGAAATCCATTTTTAAATTCCAGATGGCAATGAATAGGGGTTGGATTTTTGGGTCAAGAATTTTATATTCTCCGTTTAGTTGTTTTACTAAAAGTTCGGAATCTGACCTCAATTCAATTTCTGTCAGAGCCGCTAATTTTTTCCCAAAAAGGGCTTTAAATTTTTTTAGGGCAAAAATTACGGCCTGATATTCGGCCTCATTATTAGTAAAATTCTCTCCCAAATACTCAGAACATTTTTTGAAAATTTCTCCCTTCTCGTTACAAAAAATAGTTCCGATTGCTGCCGGTCCGGGATTCCCCCGGGCGCCACCGTCAGTGTAAATTATGATTTTTTTCATAAAAAAGTTTTTTGATGAGTTTGGTGAAATTTTTTAGTTTGCTAACTTAATTTGAACTAAAATGTTTTATTAAACATTTTTTAAATTTTTCCAAGTTTTTGTTTTTTATTCTAAAACCGGCAGCCGGGGGATGACCGCCGTAGGTCTCTAAAAGCGATTTGCAAGAAATCATTGCTTTTACCCCATCCAATCCCTGGGGCATTCTTACCGCCCCCGAACTTTCGCTTTCGCCTTTTTTAAAAAGAAAAACCGGTTTTTTATATCGATTACATATTCGAGAAGCAACCGGCCCTGCCAATATTAAGGCCCAGGATGGATCACCCTCAAAAACAATCAGTTCTTTTGGTTTTTCTAGGATTCTTTCTTCTACTTGTGCGGTAATTTCTCTAATTCTTAGCTGGCGCTGATAGCTTTTTTCTAAAAGATTTATGGCTAATCTTTTGGCTTTTTCCTCACAGGTCTCGGTTAGAAGCAAATAAGATTCATTCAGATGACCTTCGTCGGCATCGGAGGCGTTTAGGGTTGAAATTATTCTTTGAACGATTTGGCGCAGAGACCCGTAATTCTTAATGGAATTAATTTGCCAGAAAATTTTAAGCCCGGGTCTAAAAGTCTTTTCCAGGGATTTTAAACCCTGGTCAATAAAAATTTTATTTTCTTTGACCGCGGGCATCATGTCGGAAATAGTGGCTAGTGCTGTTAACTCCAAAAAATTGCTTCTTAGACTTCCGCTTAATTTTTTACCCAAAAGAAGCTGGGAGAGTTTAAAAACTATTCCCGCAGCGGCAAACTCTTTAAAATGATATTTATCTCCATTTTGTTTTGGGTCAACAATAACTGAAGCTTCGGGTAACTTTTCTAATATCTCGTGGTGATCAATGATGATTACTTCAAATCCAAGTTTTTTGGCTAATTTTATTTCTTCAAAGTTCCCTATTCCGCAATCTAAAGCAATCAATAGGGCCGGTACTTTATTTTTTAAATAATTTATAGCCTCTTTATTTATTCCGTACCCCTCTCTTTCCCGATCGGGAAAATGAATAGCGGAAACTTCTCCCCCTAAATTTTTGATCGTTTCTTTCAAAATAATAACAGAGCTGACTCCATCTAAGTCAGCATCACCGTAAAGAATAATTTTTTCTTTATTCTTTACAGCTTTTTTAATTCGCTCGGCTGCTTTTTTAAGATTTTTTATCTCCATAGTGGTAATACTTAGTCAGGTCGCGGCACGCCTCGCTTGTATCACCCCAAATTCGCTTCGCGAATTTCGGGGACCCCGATTGCGCTCGGCTAACACCGCTCCTTAGACCCCGCACCTTTTTTTCTGAAGGCTTGCGGTAACAAATAATCAAAACCGATAGGCGGCTTCGCCTTATATCCTTCCATAACCCCAAGCTTTTACTGAAAAAGGTGCGGGGCTCCCGACCCTTCTCCGATATGGGATGTCCTATTTTAATAATTAAGCGAGGCAAGTGCCGAGATGGACATCCGCAGCGAGCGGCCATGGTTTCGCCGAAGGCGAAGAGCGAACGAGGACTAAGCAGAATTCCTCGGTGGGGAATTCTGCGGTCCTCCGAGGCAGCTTGCCGAGCGTATAGCTTCAATGCCGGGTAATTTTTCACCGCTTAAAAATTCCAGCATTGCTCCGCCGCCGGTGGAAACGTGGTCAAATTTATCTCTAAAGTTATACTTTGCCAAAAAGGCATCGGTATCCCCTCCACCGGCTACTTTAAATGCTCCATGGTTTCTAACTATAGCTTCCGCTATCCCCTTACTCCCGGCGTCAAAGGGAGCTCTTTCAAAATTGCCCAAGGGACCTGACCAAATTATCATTTTAGCAGTCTTAATTAAATCAGTAAAAAGCTTAACGGTCTCAGGACCAATATCAAAAATTTCCTCTTCTTTTCTTATGCTCCCTATCCCGGCTTTTCTTGAATAGCCTTCCTCTAAATTTGGCAAACAAACTAAACTATCCACCGGCAGATGAATTTTGGGGTTGGTCAAATTAATTTTTTGAATTTGTCCAATTACCTTTTCTTCCGGCCAAGGTCTGCCAACTAAAATTCCTTTAATCTGCAAAAGGGGTTCAAAAATTCTTCCTCCCAAAAGTAAATGATCGGCCGTTTTTAGAAACTGTTCAATCACTTTAATTTTGCTAGAAAATTTCACCCCGCCAATAATTGCTACCAAGGGCCTAGAAGGGTTTTTTAAAACTTTGGATAAAACATTAATTTCTTTTTCTAATAAAAGTCCTGCTCCGGAAGGTAAATATTTTGGAACGCCTACTATGGAAGCATGACGCCTGTGACAAACCCCAAAAGCATCATTTATATAAATCTGGCCTAACTTTGCCAGTTCTTTGGTAAAATTCAAATCTGCTTCTTCCTCTCCCTTATGGAATCTCAGATTTTCTAAAAGAAACACCTCTCCGGGTTTCATCTTTTGGGTCTGTTCTTCTATTTTTCTTCCAATACAATCCCCGGCTTTAGGAACCTGAAGTTTTAACAAATCTTTTAGTTTATTTTGAATCGGGGTCAATTTTAAGTTTTCCACTGCCCTGCCCCCCGGTTCTCCCAAATGGCTCATTAAAATTATTTTGGCTCCTTTTTCGATTAAATAGCGGATGGTGGGAATGGTTTGTTGAATTCGAAAATCATCAGTAATTTCTCCAATTTTGCCCAGGGGAACATTAAAATCGCAGCGAACCAGAACTTTTTTATTTTTAAAATCGAAATCTCGAAGAGTTTTCATGTTTAAAGTTTTATTGTTTCTCCCGGCTTAATTACTCCCTTTTTTGTACTATTTCTTTCATTATCTAATTTTTCTTTCGGTTTTTCAACCTTTTCCAGCGACTCCTCTAAAATTTTTTTTAATTCCTCTTGATTTACCTCTTTCCTCTTGGGCTTTTCTCTTATTTTTGGCGCTTTTTGGGGCAAGGAAAAAGGAATTGGCTCTGACTTTACCGCCTCTTCCAAAGAAACACTCCCTGAACGGGGGGTAGTAGATGAGGGAGGGGAAGCTGATGGATTATGGTCTGCCTTTTTTCGACAAGATTTACAATAAACCGGCCGAATTCCATCCGGGGAAAAAACCACCTTGGTGTCCCTGCCGCACATCCAGCATTTAGTATCGTAAAGGACGGGGGCAGCCGGCCAAGAAGTCTCTGGTAATTTCAGTACTCCCAACCACTTAGAGATTTTTTCTTCAATATCTCTTCGAGGAGTACCATACCTCTCTCGAGAAACTTTAATAATTTTTTCTTTATTTGATTTCTCTAGTTCTAAAAATGGAGATAAAGTTTCGGCAGAAAACGGCCTCCCGGATATTCCGTCTATCATTAACTTTAAATAAACGTTGTATTTTGTTAAATTTACCAGATCTTCGGCAGTGAACTCCGGAGTAAACTCTCTTTCTAAAAACTCAGCATCCTCTGCTCCTACCCGAAAAACAACCAAAGTCCCGACGTTGCCAAAAACCGCATCTCTCACTGTTTCATCCATCTGAGCTATGTATTGGTGGCCCAAAATTAAGGCCAATCTATATTTTCGAGCTTCGGATAAAACATTAACAAACGACTCGGTAGCAAAGTTTTGAAACTCATCAACATAAAGAAAGAAATCTTTCCGGGCTTGTTCGGGTAAATCTACTCTGGACATCGCTGCTAACTGTAATTTTGTAATTAATAGAGCTCCCAACAGCCTGGAGTTATCCTCCCCCACTCTTCCTTTGGATAAATTAGCGATCAAAATTTTTCCCTCATCCATCAATTTCCTCATATCAATTAAGGATTTTACCTGACCGATGATGTTCCGAATTATGGGAACGGAAATAAATTGGCCAACCTTGTTTTGAATGGCAGCGGTTGCTTCCACTTCGTACCTTTGGGTATACCTGGCAAATTCTTGAACCCAAAACGCCTTAACAACGGGGTCCGTAATCTTTTCTACTATTTTTTTCCGATATTCGGCATCAGCCAACATTCGATTTACTCCAAGTAAAGTAGTTTCCGGACATTCCAAAAGGGCTAAAATGCAGTTATTTAAAATATATTCCATTCTGGCCGACCAAACATCGGGCCAAATTTTTTTAAAAACCCCCATCAGGCCACTGGCTACCAAATGACGGTGTTCTACTCCCACTTTTTCCATAATATTAAAAGCAATCGGGTGTTCCAGGTCGGCCGGATTAAAATAAATTACATCGTTAATACGATCAGGGGGAACAAAATCCAATAATTCTTCTGCTGCCTCTCCGTGAGGATCAATAAATCCTATTCCCTTTCCTTGTTGGATATCCTGAATAGCCATATTTTTCAGCATCACTGTTTTACCCATTCCGGTTTTTCCCACAGCATAAACATGCCGACGTCGATCGTCAACTTTGATCCCGAATTTCTTTCTTTGGTTTCTAAAAGTAGTTTCGCCAAAAAAATTTATTTCGTTATTCATACCCTACGAATACTTACGAATATACAAATAATAGAGCGCGCGATTACTCAATAGGTAGCTCCGGAGGAGCTTCTCCTTTTTTAGCTTCGACCCGAGAAAGAGAAGGAGCGGGAGCAACCATTCTCCCCGGAAAATGAAATAGGGTAGCTAATTCTTCCGTACCTAAAACAAAAGTTCCGCCATCTTTTGGATATATGGGAGAAAGTCTTTTTGTATAATTTCTAAATAGTCTTCTTTTCTTTACGTACAATCTTCGAGAATGAATAAGGTTTAATGGTAAAAACCAGGATTTATGAATTTTGGTTATGGTCTTTGACCAGGGTTTGTTAGCATTAAGATTGGTAGTATTGAATTGGGAAAAAAAACCGAAGGGGATAGATTTCGCTGCCCCAAAATAAACGTCCCTTTTGGCTAAATAAATAAATCTATAATAGACCTCAAAAAAATATTGCCCAATTTTGTTTTCTATCCCAACAATGATTTCTCTTTCTCCCGGAGTAAGCATCATCTCCGGCCAAAGCATTTCTTCTCTCTTTTCTTCTTCGATTGGCTTTCCCAAAATTATTCCCTTAGCCGCCTCTTCTAATATTGGTCTTGGTTCTTCTTTCTTTGGTCTCTTTATTAATTCATTAACTGTTTTTTTTCCTCGATTAACAAAATTATTCTCTTCATTAGTAATGGGACCGGCGGAAATCTGGACCCAGAGTTGCTCTCCGGGACCCAATTTGCCCATCCCCTCCAAAAGAGTTGCCAGCGGATCAATTCTTTTTTCTTCTTTTGCCACCTGCGGACTTTCTTCAAAAAATTGAGCATAAGTTTTGAGGGGATAAACATCTTCTTTTAATAATTGATAATCCGTTCCCCACATATCCCAGTTTTTGTTTGGAATATCCCGGGGAACATTTTTGGTATAATCGTCTACTACTGAAATTTCAGCATCCGGATATTGAGAGTAAATGGTAGATTCCACCGCGTTTCGCGATTTGCCTGGAATTCTTATAAAGAAATGGGCCTCTCCGGCAAGACCTACTATTTCTAAAGAATAGGAAAAGAGCTGCTGCCCATCTATCCACTTTTCCCACCAATCGGCAGGGTCGTAAAGATTGCCCCATAAACCAGAAAAAACCTGTTCCATCGCTTTCAGTGGTTTTAGAACTTCCTTTGGTATTTTAATCTCAAGCAAAATCATTTTTTGCCGAGACCACCACCTTTCTCTTCTCCACCAGAGCCATAAAAATAAAATGGGACGCCAAAGAATGATAGGTAGGACTACCCACCACCAATTCTTTATTACCTCCAGGCAGGTTTTAAAGATTATTGATAGTTGTTCCATAGCTAACCTTCTCTTATATAGTATCTTCCCCGCGGGTCTTTTGAGAAGTATTTTTTATTATTTAGATTTAAAAAAATGGTATCTTCCTTCACTAACCTTTGTTTTAAGACCTCTTTTAAGATTTCGGGTTTTTCCAGAGGTTTTCCTGCTTTTTTAAGAGTATCGGCAATTACCTCTCGAACCACGCCTGGCTCAAAACCCCATTCCGAAAGAGCATAAATCCCCCTTCCCACCAAAACAAATCTTGGATCTTTAATTAATTCATTATGAACAGTTTGAATGTTGGTTTCCCTGCCAATGGTTTTAGCGACTTGGACAAAATGCAGGGGTTTATTTTCTTTTTTAAACGCCAAATAAGCCCTATCTTTAACTCCTTTTGGATTAATTTCGGGCCAATTTGAGAACCCATACATCCCCTGGGGATTCCTTAAAATGCATTTAGAAATTTCTAAATAAGAAAATAATGCCCTGCTTCCTACACCAAATTTCAAAGTTGGTGTTTTCTCTTTTATGTATTGATCCATGGTAAGGGATTTATTTTTTTGCGAAAGCGTCTCAATGAAATCGTCAATTACAATTTTGGCCGAAGGAAGCGAATTTAAGTCAACGGTCCAGAAAGAATAAAAATCTTGAGTTTCTTGAAATCTTTGAAACTGATCTCCAATAGTTAATAAAAATAGAATTTGGTTTTTAAATTTGGAGGGAGCTAATTCTGAAACCAAACTATCCTCTTTTCTTAGGTTTCCGGAAAGCCGAATTTGATTTTCAAAATATTGAAATGGTTTTTGGCAACTAACCCTAGCAACTTCCTTAACGCTTTTTAAACAGTCTTTTTCTATCTGGCGCACTCTTTCTCGACAAATTCCGAAATCTTGACCGATTGATTCAAGGGTTCTTTTCTCTTTTCCGCCAGCCGCCAGCTGGCTGAGCGAATTTAAACCAAAACGTTTCTCTAGAACATCTTTAGAGCGGGGAGATGATTCCTTTAAAAGATTATTACAAATAACTTGATAATTAAAATTCATATTCAATTTTTATAACACGTCTCAAAAACTTCGTCAACCCCGCACCTATTTTGCTATAGAATTACTAACTTTTAAAAGTAATAATAACAAAATAGTGTTATACTCTGACGACGCACGATGCGCAAATAGCCCAATCCCGCTTCGCGGGATAAACTATTCGTTTAGTGCGTCGCAAAACAGGTGTTTGGCAAAATAGGTGCGGGGTCAACCTCGTTTCTGCCGTCTTTGCAGCCAGCTAACTAATAAGGGGCTGGCTAAAAATAAGGACGAATAGGTGCCGACTGTAATTCCGATCATTAAAGTTAAAGCGAAATATTTTAAAGTCTCTCCTCCAAGTAAAAATATAAAAAATAAAACCAGAAGGCTACAGGTTCCAGTGCTTAATGACCTGAAAAGTATCTCATTTAAACTCTGGTTAACAAGCGTGTTGAAATCTATTCCTCGAATTCTTGAAATATTTTCTCTCACTCTGTCAAAAACAATTACTTTATCGTTAATAGTATAACCTAAAATTGTAAGTAAAGCGGTAATAATCGGGATATTAAACTGGATATTGTATAATTTTCCCAGTAAAGCAAAAACACTGATTGGTATTAAGACGTCAAAAAAGAGCCCAATAATTGAAACTATTCCAAATTGCCAACTGGAAAATGGAAAAGTAACTTTTCTGAAAGAAATAGCAATATAAATAAACAGTGCCGCTAAAGAAATAATAATTAAAATTATTGTCTTTTGACGGAGTTCTTTACCGATTACCGGGCCTATGTTTTCAAAACGCAACTCTTTCACGCCGGAAAGAACACCGAGGTTTTTTAATATCTCTTGATGAATGGGTTCCTCAATATTTTTTAATCTTAAAATTACTCCTTTCTCTCCGGTAGGTTGGATTGTAATCTCTCCTAAATTAAGGTTTTTTAATTTTTCCTGAATTGCGGCATTTTCCGGCCTTTGCTCAAACTCTACTTCTAAGATACTTCCGCCAGTGAAGTCAATCCCAAATCTTAAACCAAAAACAAAAAGAGCAGAAATTGCCGCCATAGTTAGAAGGCCGGAAAAAATATAGTAGATTTTTGAATATTTCAAAAAAGGAATGTTCATATTTTAGAATCCCCCGTATCGGAAACCAGCGAGCGAAGCGAGCGTCAGACTACAACCCGCCATCACATCCTCCCCCCTTTCTCTGGAGGAGGGGGCCCCTACCGAAGGTTTCTAACTTGGGGGTCGGGGATTACTTAGCGCCATAGCCAAATCCATCTTTGAGATTTGTCTTTAGGAAAACATCTTAAAAGATTATTGGTTATGACAATGGCTGTAAACATACCAACTAAATTACCGATAATTAAGGTTAAGGCAAATCCTTTAATAAAACTACTTCCGAAACCGAATAATATCAGGCCGACCAAAATTGTGGTGAAATTTCCGTCACGGATTGATGACCAGGCTCTTTTAGAACCTTCTTCAAGTGATAATAGATAACTTTTTCCCTGTTTTAATTCTTCCCGCACTCTGGAAAATATCAAGACATTGGCATCAACCGCCATGCCCATAGAAAGAATGAAGCCGGCAATACCAGCCAAGGTCAGGGTGACGGGAATCAATTTAAACAAAGCTAAAAGAAAAAAAACATAGATTAACAAAGACAGAGAAGCGAAAGCTCCGGGCAGGCGATAAAAAAGAATCATGAAAATAGTTACAGCTAAAAATCCATAAATTCCCGCTTTTAATGATTTTTGGAGAGAAACTTCCCCTAAGGTTGGCCCAACGGTTTGTTGAGAAATTAGACTGATGGGAAGCGGCAGGGCTCCGGCATTCAGGTTTCTGACCAATTCCTTAGCTTCATCCACCGTAAAGTTTCCGGTAATCTGAGCTTTCCCTCCAGAAATTTTTTCCTGAACAATTGGACTGGAAATAGGAATTCCATCAATATAAATCGCCAGGGGTTTGCCTACCCATTTTGAGGTTAAATCTTCAAAAATTTGACTGCCTTCTGCATTAAATTGAAGTAAAACCAAGGATTTATAAGTAGTCTGATCAAAACCCAATTCAGCTTTTTTAAGATATTTTCCAGTTAAAGGGGTAGCTTGAAAGGGGTCTTCGTATTCCCCTTCTTTTCTTTCAGCTACTTTTGTATTTTTTTCTAAAATAGCCTGGTAATTCTCTTTTTCTTCTTTAAACTCCAAATAGGGCGTTTGGCCAATCATTTGAATAGCTTGGGCCGGGTCTGTTATCCCAGCCAGCTCAACAATCAATTTCTCTCCCTGAGTCTGGACCAAGGGCTCCCTCACCCCAAAAAAATTAACTCTTCTCTCGATTACATCTCTTAATCCTTGGAGGGAGGAAGAGTAATCTTCTTTGACGATATTGGACAAATCTGCCTTATAAATTAGGTGGGTTCCTCCCCGTAAATCCAAGCCTAATTTAAAAGGGATATCCGGAAAATGAGGTAATTTCAAAAATTGGGGGTAAACCAAATTACCGGCAAAAAAAGCCAAAATAAAAATACAAACCAGAACAATATAAACTTTTCTTTTTGACATTATTTTAGTATAAGTTTAAAATCACGACCAGTCAATTTAAGACTTACCCATACTTTGGCCAACAGCACTTCTTATATTTCATTGGTTTTCCAGTTTGAGGATTTATTTTCCCGCAGGGACAAGGATCATTTCTGCCGGGTTTCTTTTTTAATTTTTGGGAAGGGGGTCTGGAATTTGCCAAAGAAGAAGGTTCTCGAGAGAAAACCGGAGTTTCTTTTTGCAAAACACTAACCCTAAAAATAGAATTTGCCAGAGTGGTCTCAAAAGTAGAAAGCAAATCCTGAAAGGCTTTATGGGCCTCCTGTTTGTATTCAACCAGAGGGTCTCTCTGGCCATAAGCCCTTAACCTGACCGAATCTCTTATATAATCCATTGTTTCTAAATGGTCTACCCAAAGCGCGTCTAAAATCCGCAGAGAAATAAATTTTTCAACCTCTCTCATCTTATCCTCGCCAAACTCTTTTTCTTTTTTTTGATAATCTTCCTCTGAAAAACCCTGTTTTTTTATTATTTCTAAAATTTGGGAGCTAAGCTCCTTTTTTTGAGCTTTTCTTAAAATTTCTTTTCTCTTTTTATAAAAAACTTCTCGGTGTTTATTCATTACATCGTCGTATTCCAAAAGATGTTTTCTTAAATCAAAATTCATTCCTTCAATTTTTGCCTGGGCAGATTCAATTGCTCCCGAAATCAACCTTGCTTCAATGGGCTGGTCCTCCGGAAGATGCAATTTTTCCATCAAGCCTTTTATTCTATCTGCACCAAAAATCCGCAAAAGATCATCTTCTAAAGATACAAAAAACTGGCTGATTCCCTGGTCTCCCTGCCGACCGGATCTTCCTCGAAGCTGATTATCAATTCTCCGAGCTTCATGTCTTTCGGTACCAATTACCCTTAACCCTCCCAATTTTTTAAGCTCTTTAGCCTCTTTTTTGTCCGGGGGATTTCCTCCCAAAATTATATCCACACCGCGGCCCGCCATATTAGTAGCTATGGTGACCTGACCCCTTTTTCCTGCCTGGGCAATAATCTCTCCCTCTTTTTCATGATGTTTAGCGTTTAAAATTTGGTGAGGAACTCCCTCTCTCTCTAACAACTTTCCTAAATATTCATTTTTTTCAATAGAAACTGTCCCCACCAAAACCGGCTGGCCTCTCTGATAAGAATTTTTAATTTCTTTAACCACTGCCCAAAATTTGCCGTTAAAATTTTTGTAAACCTGATCCGCTAAATCTTTTCTAATCATGGGTAAATTTGTTGGAACGGTAATCACCTCTAATCCGTAAACTTTGTCAAACTCTTCGGCCGAAGTGGCAGCGGTACCGGTCATACCGGCTAATTTTGGATACATTCGAAATAGATTTTGGAAAGTAATGGAGGCTAAGGTTAGGGATTCCGGTTGCACCCGCACTCCTTCTTTTGCCTCGAGGGCTTGGTGCAAACCTCCGCTAAACTTTCTTCCCGGCAACAACCTCCCGGTAAATTCATCAACAATAATAACTTGACCGTCCTTTATTACATAATCCCGATCTCTTTTAAATAAAACTTCGGCTTTTAAACCCTGCTCTAAATAATGGAGATATCTTATTCCCTTTTCTTGATAAATATCTTTCACTCCCAAAATTTTTTCTATTTTATCGATTCCGGGTTCCGTTAAAGTTACCGCCTTTAGTTTTTCATCAACGTTATAGTCGGTGTCGGCTTTAAGTTTTGGGATAATTCTGGCAAACTCCTCGTACATTTTGGAAGATTCGGTATCCGGGGCAGAAATAATTAGAGGAGTTCTGGCTTCGTCAATCAAAATTGAATCCACTTCATCAATAATTGCAAAGTTTGGTTCTCTCTGCGAAACATCCTTTAAATCATAAATCATGTTGTCTTTTAAATAATCAAATCCAAATTCATTATTGGTCCCGTAGGTGATGTCTGCTAAATAAGCTTCTTTTCTTGAGCAGGGCCTCAAAAAATCTTCAACAACATAAAAACCTCCCAGTTCATCTCTCATTTTTTCGATTTGGTCGGGAGGCTTTTTAAAATCGGGGTCATATAAAAAAGATTGCTCGTGATTCACGCATCCCACGCTTAGTCCTAAAGCGTGATAAATTTGTCCCATCCAGACAGTATCTCTTCTGGCCAAATAATCATTGACCGTTACTAAATGGCATCCCTTTCCTTCCAGAGCATTTAGATAAAAAGGTAAAGTAGCGGCCAAAGTTTTTCCTTCCCCGGTTTTCATTTCAGCAATTTTCCCCTGATGCAAAACAATTCCCCCGATTAACTGGACATCAAAATGCCTTTGTTTTAGAGTTCTTTTTGCTGCTTCTCTCACTGAAGCAAAAGCTTCGGGCAAAATATCATCGAGAGTTTCTTCGCCTTTTTTTAACTTTTCTTTTAGTTCTCCGGTTTTCTCTTTCAATCTCTCGTCAGAAAAACTCTCGAACTCTAATTCGAGAGAGTTAATTTTCTCCACCAAGGGCTGAATTTTCTTTAAATACTTCTCATTGGCATCCCCAAAAATTTTCGTAATTATTGACATAATACCTTCTTATTGTATAACTTTTCTCAAAAAAAATAAAGGAGCTAAGCTCCTTTTTTACTTTCCCTTTTTAATAAACTTTGACATTAAGTGCTTAAATATTTTGGTAAAATTGCTGAGGCGAAATGAATTTCTGGAGAATAATATTTTGTTTGGAGGTTGAGTTTTTTGTATTTCTTTTTTATCTCTCCAAAAGTAACTTTATCAAGATTAATTTTTTTTGAACCGATAGAAAAGGTGTGTTCATCAAAAGGAAAGCATCCCACAAAAGCTCGATGAACTTTAAAGAAAGGAAAAACTTTTTTAATTTTTTTTCTGGCTTTTTTAGCAAATCTTTCTTTTAAATAGGCCGTTTGAGCGGCGAAAACACCTTTTTCTTTCAAGGCTTTTAAAATATCTCTATAAAATCTTGTTTGAAAAAGTGGTACTGAGGGTCCGTAAGGATCGGTGGAATCGCAAATTATGATGTCAAAAAAATTAGTATATTTTTTAACAAATTTTAATCCGTCTTCATTAAATATTTTCAACCTTTTATCATTAAACGCTCTATCAGAAACTGAGGGTAAATATTTTTTTGAAATTTCAATTACTTTTTTATCAATCTCAACTAAAAAAATAGTTTCAACTGGATGTTTAACCACTTCTCTTAAAGCTCCTCCATCTCCTCCGCCAATAATTAAAACTTTTTTGGGTTTTGGGTGATAAAATGAGGCCGGGTGAACTAACATTTCGTGATAAATAAACTCATGTTTTGTCGAAAGTTGAACCAATCCATCTACAGTCAAAATTCTGCCGAATTCTTTCGTATCGAAAATTTCGATTTTTTGATATTCGCTTTTCCCAGAATAAATTTCTTTTCCAATAACAACGCCCCAAGTAGAAGTTGGTGATTCGGTAGGTATTTTGAAATCTTCAAAAAACCAGTTTTTATTAAAAAGAAATTTCCTTTTCATCTAATTTTTCCTCTTTTTATTTCTTGAATTTCGACTCTTTTGGGTTTAAATTTCTTTTTTAAATATTCTAAGGCTTTTTCCGGCATAGCTCGCTCCCCGCAAGTAAAAATATCAATGGCTAAATAATTAAACTCACTCCATAAATGCAAGGCAATGTGACTCTCGGCCAATAAAACAACCCCGGTTATTCCCCGAGGTTGAAATTTATGGATAGTCACTTCTAAAGGAGTGTTCCCAGCTCTTTTTGCTGCAGTAACTAAAATTTCCTCAATCTTCTTTGAGTCCTCAATAATTTTTCCTCCCCAAAATTCGGCGATTAAATGAATTCCGGCATATTTTATTTTTTTGTCTCTGACCCATTGAATGGATCTCTTTGTTTTCTTTGCCATGTTTTTGGTTAATCGCTTACCCCGCCCTCTATGCGCAATGTGATTGTTTAAAAAATAACTAGTGCTTAGAGGGCGGGGCGAATTGGTAAGGAAATTTCTTACCAAAAAAACAAAGGGAGAAACAAAAAGCGATTAACGATTATTAAATTCCTTCTTCTCTTATTCTTCATTTGCGATAAAATCTGGCCTGGGGAGATAATTTTAATTCTTTTTTTAAAACCCTTGCTCTTCTTTTGGTTTGAGCAGTTATTTTTTCTTTAAATTGTTTTAATTGCCCTTGCAGTTCATCTTTAACCTCAGTTATTGCTAATTTCAAATCTTCTGCCCGAGCAGTAGACCTCAAACTTCTTTTAGGAAATCTCATTTGACATTCAGCCAAAAAATAAGGTCCCTTTTTGTGATGCATTGTTTCTTTTCCAATTTCTACCCAGGCTTCAACTCTCGGTTTTCCTTTTTCATAAAAACTATCAAAATATTTTTCAGTTTTAAAAATTTCAACAAATTTTTCTAAACTGTTAATTTTTTCTTCAATAAAATTTTTAAGAGCCTGATTTAATTTTAAATTTGTTGTTTTTATAATAATCTTCATAAGATTGATATATCGAGCAAGCTCATTATAATTATTTTCATGTGTTAATCTTAACAAATTTATCCAAAAAAAACAACCCCGCCCTTTCTAAATCTTCCAAATTTAACTTTTACGATATTTGTTTTAATCTTTCAAATAACAATTTTGGTTCGAGAAACTTAGAAAGGGCGGGGGAGCGAAGATTTTACTTCTTCTTCTTCTTCGTCTTCTTCTTTGCCATGAAATTTTTAATTTTTTTTAAAAAATTTAGAACAAATAGTCGACCACTATTTGCAAAAAAGTTTTTTATTATTTTATTTTCTCATTTCCGGAAATGATGTCAACTGTGGATAAGTCGCACCGGACTTTTTAAAAACCTAAATGTTGAATTTCTTCCGCTAAAGTTATGCCAAATTTCTTTTTTACCTTTTTCTTTGCTAAATTTATTAATTTTTTTACATCTTTTGCTTTTGCTCCGCCCAGGTTGACAATAAAATTAGCATGCTTTTCCGAAATTTTAGCTCCTCCGGTTCTTTTTCCTTTCAATCCGCATTTCTCAATTAATTCTCCGGCCGAAAAGTTTTTTGCCCGCCTAAATTTTTTCAAAATTTGGGTGGGTGAAGGATTCTTAAAAATTGAGCCCGCCGACGGAAATTCTAATGGTTGCGTCTGTTTGCGATAATCTAAACATTCTTTCAGTTTTTTTTGAACTTCCTTTTTATTTCCTTTTTTTAGTTGAAGTTCGGCTGAAAGAATAATTAAATTTTTCTTGTGTTTAAAAATACTATCTCGATAATTAAATTTGCAATCTTGCTTTTTAAATTTTTTAATTTTTAAATTCCTTACATCCAAAATTTCTGCTTTTTTAATTGCGGCGGAAATATTTTTTTTAAAAGCCCCGGCATTTCCATAAATCGCTCCTCCGACTGTTCCCGGAATTCCCACCGCCCACTCCAAACCGGTCAAACCATTTTTTGCTGCCGCCGAAGCTACTGCTGATAGCAATACGCCAGCCTCAACATTAATTTTTGGAATTTGGGATTTGGAATTTATTTGGAATTTGGGATTCGGAATTTGGAATTTAATTATTAAACCATTGTATCCTTTATCCGAAACCAGCAAATTGCTTCCTCCTCCTAAAATAAAAAAGGGTAAATTATATTTTTTTGCCAACCTAATTGCTCTTACTAAATCTTTTTTTATCGTTGCCACAAAAAAATATTTTGCTGGCCCACCAATTTTAAAAGTAGTGTAATTTTTCAGTGAAATATTTTTTTGAATTGCTGGCAATAATTTTTTAAGTTTTGAATTAATCCTTTTCATTATTTAATTTTTACATTTTTATTTAGATTTTAAAAGCATCCAGCCCGCCCCGATGGGGCGGGCTGGATGGACCGGGAGAGTTAACTCCAACTCTAAGTCTTTTGTGAGTGCTATCCTCCCGACCCACTTTTATGTTACCAAATTTATAAAAAAACAGCAAGTTTTGCTCGAGGAAAACTTGCTGTCGACTTATGGGAGTTTCGCTTTTGGCGAAGCACTCACATTTTCATATTAGCACATATAAAAATTTTGTCAAGAACCCGATATCCCCAAGACTTCTTTTATCGAAGTAGCCCAGTCGGGATTAATATTTAAGGCCGCCTCAACTTTCTCCCTAAACAATTCTTGATCCCCGGTTAATTTAACAATCTGAATTAAAACCAGGTGAGATTTTTCAGCTTGGGGCTCCAGGTTGACGGCTCGCTCCGCTAAAGAAAGAGCTTCTCCAAGTTTTCCTTGAAAAAGTCTGGTCTGAGCCAGGTACCAATATCCCTGTTGGTTGTTCGGGGAAATCTCAATTGCCCTTTCTAAAACCTTCTCCGCATCAGAAAGTTTGGATTGATCAAATCGAAAATAGCCATTGTAAACCCTTCCCAATTTAAGATAAAGTCTAAAATTTAAAGGATTTCTCTTTATGCTTTTTTCCAATTCCTGAGAAATAAAATCAAATTCAGCCAAAATCTTTTCTCTCGGAACTATATCTATATTTTCGTATTGAGAATATTGAATAGCGGAATCGGCAAAAAATTCCCTAATTTGATCTTGCCCTAACGGGGAAGTATTGAGGGTCTTTCTATATAAAGAGAGTTTTTCCTCGGAAAAAGGTTGAGCCTTAACCGCCCCTATTACAAAATAATCTTTTCTAAGAGGTTGAATCACGAAATTTAGAAAAGAAAAAATAAACAGGACCAGGATAATTGCTGCCGGATAAAGCTTGAATTTGGTTTTTTTGTATTCAATTGTCTCTTTAGGTTTTGAAGCAATACTGCCGACAAATCCCAATAGTAAAAAGAACATCAAATAAGAACCTACCATATCAAATACGGTAAGATTTTGAACAAAATAAGCAACGAAAGCAACCGAAAAAATACCCACTTCCCAAAAATTTTCTTTCTTCTTGAAAAACCGTTGCCATAAGATATAAAATGCTGCTCCAAAAATTGAAAGGTATCCAAGAAACCCTAAAATTCCCGTCATCCCCAAGGTATCAAAAATAATATTATGTGACCTGTCATACCAGATATCTGCACCGTATGCTTCGGTAAAAAATTTAGGATTAAAATACTTAGTAAAAATTAAGTCGAAGTTTTCCGGTCCCCAACCCAGAAGCGGTCTCTCTTTTAAACCCTGCCAGCCCATATTGTAAACATCAAATCGAGGCCTAATGGTAGAGGAACCAAATTGTTGAATTAATTTATTTTCAACTACATCGGGAGCAAAAATTATTAAAAAAATTAAAGAAATTACTCCAATTAAACCAATCGCTAAAATTGAAAAACCAACGTATTTTAATTTTCCCTTTTGACAAAAAGCTAACCAGAGAAACCCTAAAACGCATAACCCTCCCAGAGTAGATAAAAGAGCGGCCCGGGCACCGCTAAACCATAAAGCAAGCCCAATCAATCCTACTCCCAATAGAGAATAAAAATTAAAAACTTTATAAAAGGTAGACTGAAGTTTTTCTTGATTTGTTTTTAAAAACAAATATAAAGCTAAAAATAAATTAAATAACAAATAGACACCCAAAAATGAAGAGTTTCCCAGAGTAGCCCCTCCCTGACTCGATGCTCCAACTATACTTACCCCCATTTTTTCAAAAAGACTGATTAGACTGATTAAAATTGCTATAAAAACTGAAATTCCAAAAATTTTATACCATTCGTCTCGCTCTTTAAACACCGAAGACAATACCACAAAAAAAGCAAACAAATGAAACCACATAAGAAGACCGGTCATTCTCTCGTATTTTGACCAAAAACTATTTTGAAAATCTACCCCAAAAACAGAACTCAAAATTAAAATGAGCAAAAATATGCTCAAAACCATTAAAAGAAGGTTGAAGCGCGGACGATATTTTGGCGAAATAGAAATTAAAATTAAATAGCTAAAAAATATTATTTCTACTAAGGCAAAAAAATAAATACTTTTTGGGCCAACAAAAGGAAAGAAAAACTTGGAACTAACAATTAGTGGAGTAATTAAAACTAAATAAGTTCCGTATCGAATGATTTTTAAACAAATTTTTTCCATAAAAAATACATACTTGACAACCTATGTCAATTTTGGATGATAGGTTGGAATTAATTCTTTTAAAATTTCAATTATGGCATTTTTGTCGGAAGCTGTTGCAGCAGTTTTTAATTTTTCCAAACCCGAATTTAATTTATACCAATCCGATTCAGAAAGTTTTGTCTTTAAAATTTTCTTGCTTTTGGTAGTTACCGTTCCTTCTTCGGCTGTTAAAACTTCCTCAAAAAGTTTTTCTCCCGGTCTAATTCCCGTAAAAACAATGGAGATATCTTTGTCTGGCTCCAAACCGGAAAAACGAATCATCTCTTTGGCTAAGTCTAAAATCTTAATTGGTTTTCCCATATCTAAAACAAACACTTCTCCTCCTTTGCCCATTGTACCTGCTTCCATTACCAAAAGACATGCTTCGGAAGTTGTCATAAAGTATCTTTTCATTTCGGGATGAGTAACCTCAACCGGCCCTCCTTTTTTAATCTGCTCTCTAAAAATAGGGATGACGCTTCCCCGGCTGTCTAAAACATTGCCAAACCGAACGGAAATAAATTTGGTACCATTGTTTAAGCTCTGACATATCATTTCTCCTATTCTTTTTGTCGCTCCCATTACAGATGTAGGATTGACACATTTATCCGTAGATATAAAAATAAATTTTTCTGCTTTTTGCTCAATCGCAGCTTTAGCAACTATTTCAGTTCCAAAAATATTATTTTTCACCGCCTCTTCAGGGTTTTCCTCCATTAAGGGAACGTGTTTGTAAGCTGCGGCGTGAAAAACTATCTCCGGGGCAAAATCTTTAAAAATATGGGCAATTCTTTCTTTATCTTGAGTGTCGGCCACTATCGCTTCTAAGGAGAATTCTTCCGGAATTTTATATTCAGATTTTAATTCTTGTTCAATATTGAAAATACCGGTTTCATCCTGGTCTAATAAAAGTAACCGGGATGGTTCAAATTTGGCTATCTGCCGACAGAGTTCGGCGCCAATGGAACCGGCCGCGCCGGTAACTAAAATACTTTTGCCGGAAATAAATTTTTCAATAGAAGCAAAATCCAGCAAAACCGGCTCCCTTCCCAATAAATCTTCTATTTGGGGTTCTTTTAAATTTCCAATAGAAACCTTTCCGTCAATAATTTCGGTAACCGGGGGAATTATTTTGATTCTCTTTAAGCCAGCCTCTCTTCCAACTTCTGCTGCCTTTTTTATGGTTCTAGAACCTGCCGAGGAGGGTAAAGCAATAATCATTCCTTCAATATTTTGACTGCTTACTAAATGAGGAATGTCGCTAATTTTTCCCAAAACCTTAAATCCATGGATTGATATGCCCTGTTTTTGGGGACTGTCATCTACAAAACCGACTGGAAGATATTGAGTCGTTCTTGAACTTAAAATACTTCTTAAAATTTGCTCCCCGGCATCTCCCGCTCCAACAATTAAAGTTCTTTCTTGAACTTTTTTGCTTTTCGGCTGAAGGACCTGAAGATAAATTCTTTTTGCAAAACGAACGGCCCCGGTGAACAGAAAAACTAAAAAAAAGCTGATAAAAAAAGTGGAACGAGGGAAACCCAAAAAGATAGGGCTGTCCCGGAACAAAAACAAAGCTGCTGCCAGAAATAAAAAACTTAACAAAACCGCCTTAAATAAGCTTACCAGCTCTGAAGCAGAAACATAAGACCAAGAAAAAGCATAGAGTTTTAAACCATAAAAAACTGGGGGGCAAAAAATTAAAGCCAAAATAATCATTCCCGCTAAATTCAAGAGATGTTCTCCGGGAATTTCCCATTCAAATCTTAAAAGAAAAGCTAAAAAAACGGCTAGAGAAATTAAAATTATGTCCCCGATTAAAAAAAATAAAGTTCTTTTTTTAATCATTTTTTATTATTTTTTACGAGGCCAGACTCGTAGAACTCTTTAATGCAATTGACAACGTATCTTATTTGTTGATTAGCTAATTCGGGGTACATCGGCAGAGAAATCACTTCTTTGGCAAATTTCTCACTGTTTGGTAAACAAAATTTCTCTAAGCCCAATCCTTTTTGCCAGTGGTTAGGAATCGGATCCTTAATCAAAGTTTCCACACCTTTTTGTTTTAAAAACCCAAAGAGCTGATTTCTTTTTTGGGCTCTTAATACGTAGTTTTGGTAAACATCAAAATATCTTGAATCCGAATCGGGAGCCGGCGGAACTTTTATTTGAGAAATGGAGGCTAAATCCTTGTTGTAAATTTTTGCTATCTCTCTTCTTCTCTTTATCCATTTTGGTAAATATTTAAATTTCACATTTAGAATGGCTGCCTGAAGATTATCCAAACGGGAGGTAAATCCATAGCAAACTATCTTGGTTTTGGTCGCTTCGCCGTGATTTCTCAAAAGCCGAATCTTTTGGGCAAATTTTTTATCATTGGTTGCCACCAATCCCCCGTCTCCGAAAGCCCCTAAAAGTTTTGCCGGATAAAAACTAAAGCAGCTTGCCAGGCCAAAAGAACCCGCCCTCTTTCCATGAAATTCAGCTCCCAGGGCTTGAGCCGCATCTTCAATAACTATTAGTTTATAGCTTTTGGCAATTCTCATTATCTTATCCATTTCACAAACTCTTCCATTTAAATGAACGGGTAAAATTGCTTTTGTTTTTTTAGTAATTGCTTTTTCTATTTTATTTTCATCCATCAGGAAATCATCTTTAACGTCCACCAAAATCGGCTCGGCTCCCGTATGATGAATGGACTCAATTGTGGCAAAGAAAGTATGAGAAACGGTAATAACTTCATCCCCGGGACCGATTCCGGCTGCTTTTAAAGATAAAATCAAGGCATCGGTGCAGCTATTTACTCCTACTCCATACTTTACTCCCAGAAATTCAGCGATATTTTTTTCAAAATTTTCCACATCTCTTCTCAAAATTAAATCTCCCCGTTTAAGAACGCTCTGAATTGCATTATCTATCTCTTTTTTCAAATTCTGATATTGTAATTTGTAACCCACAAAAGGAGTTTTGTATCCCATATTCATCAACGAATTTACGAATTAATACGAATTTACGAATAAATCCTTAAGCGAGAGAATTTGGTTTTTAGGAGCATCCGCAGGCAAAATTGCTTGGTCGAGCACATAACGCTTTATGTGCTCGAATTTTGCCGAGGACCGAGCGAGTCTTGCCGCTGGAGCAAGACAAGCGTATCCTAAAAATCAAATTCCCGAGCAGTTATTTTTTAATAAAATTTTTCAAAATATAATCGGTTAATTGCTCGGCACTTAGACGATACCTTCTCCTAATGTATTCAGCCCCGCCTACACGATAGAAATATTGATCCGGAATAGCCAATCTTTTAAGGGTGCCCCTCCACTCCTTCTCCATTAAAACTTCTGCCAAAACCGTTCCCAATCCCCCCATAATATTATGTTCCTCTAAAGAAAATACTAATTTATATTCTTTTAATTCTTTGAATAAAAAATTTTTATCTACCGGTTTTAAGGTAGGAAGGCTTATCAATTTCAGATTATAGCCCATTTTTGCCAATTTCTCAACTATCTCTTTACCAATCCCCAAAAAAACTCCGTTGACGACTACCGCCCCGTCTTTACCTTTCTTTAAAACAAAGGGTTTCCCGATTTCAATAACATCTCCCAATTTATGGATTATTTTTTCACCACTCCGATTCAATCTGATATAGGTGGGAGATTTGGTAAGATAAGATTTCAGCATTAGTTGTTCAACCTCAATTGGATCTCCCGGGCAGAGCACAGTGAAATTTGGCAGAACCCTTAAAATTCCCAAATCTTCAATCGCATGATGAGTAGCCCCCAGGACACCATAACTGAAACCCCCTCCAACACCAACAATTTTCACATCTAAATTTTGATAGCAAATATCGTTCCGGATTTGCTCCAAACACCTTACGGTCACAAAAGGAATAATGGAATAAACGTAGGGTTTTTTGCCGCTTAGAGCTAAGCCGGCCGCCACCCCCATCATATTTTGCTCAGCCACTCCGCAGTTTAAAAAGCGATTGGGAAATTTTTTCATAAAATTCTCAAAAACCGAAAAACCCAAATCTCCGGTAAGAAGATAAATCCTTTTATCCTTCTGGGCTAATTTAGTTAAGGTGTTGATGAATGCAGTTCTCATTTTAACTCCTTCAAAGCTGATTTATATAGTTCTTCTGTAAGGTTTTTATAATGCCACTCGAGTTTGTTTTCCATAAAAGAAACTCCTTTTCCTTTCACGGTATGGGCAATAACCAAACTTGGTTTATTCTTTTTGAAAGGAATTTTTGAAAAAACTTTTTCTATCTGAGAAAAATTATGTCCATCTATTTCTTTAACCTGCCAGCCAAAAGCTTCCCATTTTTTAGCCAGAGGTTCTAAATTCAAAACTTTGTTGGTTCTGCCAAGCGCCTGAAGTTTATTGTAATCAATGATTGCCGCTAAATTATCTAATTTATGGTGACTGGCAAAAAGAGCTGCTTCCCAATTGGAGCCTTCTTCGCATTCGCCATCTGACATTAAAACAAAGATTCGATATTTTTTATTATCGTTTTTAGCAGCTATGGCCATTCCTGCTCCCATTGGCAAACCGTGACCAAGGGAACCCGTAGAAACCTCAACCCCCGGCGCGCATCCCCTGGTGGAATGACCCGGTAATTTCCCGCCGTCTTTACAATAAGAACCTAAGATTTTCTCCGGGAAAAATCCTCTTTGGGCTAAAGCGGCGTAAAGAGCGGCTGCCGCATGACCTTTTGATAAAATAAACCTGTCCCGATTTTCGGCTAAGGGCTTTTTTGGGTTTATTTTCAAAACTTTAAAGTAAAGCACGGTTAAAATCTCAACGCAGCTCAAACAAGAACCGATGTGGGCTCCCTGGGCTTCAAACATCATCTTTAATATTTTTTTCCTGATTTCTTTTGAAATTTGCTTATAATTCATCATAGGAATAAAGTTGATACGAGGAAATGTGGCTTTCGGGACCATCCGCAGGCGAGCGGGCACGGTTCGAGCGAGCAAAGCGAGCAAGAGAGCGAGCCGAGGACCGAGCGAGCGAGCACGCTGGGCGAGTGAGCGTGTACTGAAAGTCACATTTCCGAGCAAAAACCATTCAAAAATAAGAAATCAAAGGGCAGATTTTAAAGTTTTCAAGATTATTTTAATATCCAGCCAAAAAGACCTTTTTTTAACATATTCTGCGGCCAATTTGAGTTTTTTAGGTTTGATAATTTCTCGATAAGCCCGGTGGGGATCTTGGCTACCCCTAAGAATTTCTCCTTCATGAATATTCTCCAGGGTTGCCAGGTCTGTCATCCCCGGTCTAACGCTCAAAATTATTTTTTTGACTTCCGGGTCATAGGTTTCAACCTCTTGGGGAACTTCTGGCCTCGGCCCCACAAAACTCATTTTACCACGCAAAACATCAATTAATTGAGGCAACTCATCTAAATTATGTTTCCGCAAAAATTTACCAAACTTAGTTAACCGGGGGTCATCAGCCGAAGAAGAGGGCCCTCCCATTTTTTCAGCGTCTTTAACCATTGTTCTAAATTTAAAGATTCTAAACTCTCTGCCCCCTTTTCCTACCCTCATTCCTCGATAAAAAACGGGGCCCCCTGAATCTAATTTTATTAAAAAAGCAATCCCCCCTAGTAAGGGCAAAACTATCACCAATCCTAAAAAAGAAAATACGATATCAAATAATCTTTTTGCCATATTCAACCCCTTAACATTTAATATTAGATTTTAGGTTGAGAAAAAATAAATACTACCTTAAAGGCATATTTTTTAAAAAATGGTATTTTAAACAATCCCCTATCTATTTCTTCAAGAATTTTCAATAAAAATTTAGTTCCCGGTAACCCCAAGAAGGGAAAAATTACCAAAGAGGTTAAATGAAAAAAATTAGTCTCAATGGCGGAAAAATAATTCTTTGCCTCACTTAGGTCATTCATTTTGAAAATATGAGTTGCTGCCCACCCTGTTCTTTTGCCCCTAATTTTGTTTATCTTTCTCTTTAAATTAGTTAAAGGATTGTGGCCCAAAGTTTCAATCCCGATAAGGAAGCCTGCTGGTTTTAAAATCCTTGCCAATTCCGGAAAAGCTTTTTTAAAATCCAGAGAAGAAAAAGTTCCGCCATCAAAAACAATATCAAAGAAATCATTCGGAAATTCCATTTTTTCACAATCCATTTTTAAAAATTCGGTCTTGCCTGTCAGTCCCTCCCTTTCGGCTCTCTCTCTGGCAATTTGAAGCGAGGGTTCCGATAAATCAATTCCAACTACTTTTGCTCCGCTTTTTGCCAAAAAAACAGAATGGATTCCGTTTCCGCAACCGTAATCTAATACCTGTTTATTTCGGCAATTTTTCTCTAACCACCGATAACAAAATTGAAAACTTGTTAAAAGCTCGGGATTAAACCCTTCAAAATCTCCTTCCCATTTCTTTGCCAGGGGACTTTTCAGCCATTCTTTTGCATATTTGTCATAGTATTCAATTTCTCTTTGTTTTCTTTCTTCCATGATTAGATTATTAGCTTTTTAGCTTATTAGGAATTAGGTTTTAGGTTGGAAATGATTTTGTTTAGCATCTTCATAACTTCTTCTAATAAATTATCAACCCTTTGGAAATCTAAATCTTTCATCTTGGGCAATCTTTTAGATATTTCTATTTGGGTCTCTAATTCTCCACCAGATCCATGGGCATTTCTAAGAAACTGACGATATTCTTTGCGATGTCCCCGCAATCTTCCTTCAGTAATATTAGAAGGAATCGATACTGCAGATCTCCGCATTTGAGAAATTAACCCGTATAGTTCTTCTCGGGGAAATTTTTCAGTAAGAATATAAACGTTTACCACTAAATCCATGGCTTTTTGCCACACGATAAGATCTTTATAAGTATGAATAATTTTTTCCATATTCCTAATCCCTAAGAAGCTAACCCCTAAGAAGCTTAACTATTCCCCAGATTGATCCTAATCCATAGCCAAAGTGACGAGTGGCAAAAACAATTGGCATCAAAAACAAATATTGAAATCCCTTTTTAAAAGAAATTTTTACTGAAAAAAATAAACTTAAAAAAACGTAGCTGCCGAAAATTAAATCAAAAAATAACCTTGCTTGCCAAAAAAAGAATGAAAAAAATAAACTTAAAATTAAGCTGGATACAAAAAATAAAGGAACTAAATGCCGCCAGGAAAAAATTCTAACTTCGAATTTCAGGGGGTAAGTTGACCAAATTCCATCTGAAAAATTGTGCCTAAAAAAATCTTTAAGATTAGATTTCGGATAATAATAACTTACAATTTCTGGTACTAAAAGTATTTTCCCGCCAGCCTTTTTTAACCTCAAGTTAAATTCCATATCCTGACTTCTTACTAAATTTTCATTAAAAAGCCCTATTCTTTCAAAAACTTCTTTTTTATAACACCCGCCAAAAACCGTATCAACCAATCTCGGTCCTTTTGAATAACCTCTTCTGTAGTAAGCATCGCCTGCTCCAAATATAGAAGAAGAGGCGAAAGTAATAGATTTAGCAACTAAGGTATTTTCTCTTGGTAATATTTTCCATATTCCACCCACATTATCAACATTGTATTCCTTTAAATATTTCACACATTTTGATATATAATCCTTTTTATAAACACAATGGGCGCCCATTATTATAATTGAATCGCCATTCGAGTTTTTAATGCCGGTATTAAAGGCAAAGGGGGTAAACTTCTTTGGATTGTCTAAAATTTTAACAAACGAATATTTTTTTGTGTACTTACCCAAAACCGCTCTTGTTCTATCCTCACTCATCCCGTCAACAATTAAAACTTCTAACTTCTCTTTTGGATAATCTTGATTAATTACCGAATTAAGACATTCCTCGATGTATTTCTCTTCATTTCGGCAAGGGATAATTACCGAAACGAATGGAGGGTTATTTCCCATAAAAATCTTTGATTGAGTTTGTAATAAATTTAATTTGGCTGATTGTGAGTTCTGAATACATAGGTAAATTTAGAATTTCGTCTGCAGCTTTCTCGGTTTCGGGAAAATCTCCTCTTTTATATCCCAAATATTTGTATGCTAATTGAAGATGGAGCGGAATCGGATAATAAATTCCTGAAGAAATGCCTTTCTTCTCTAAATATTCCTTCAGCTTGTCTCTTTCTTTCACCCTAATTGTATAAACATAATAAACCGGCTTAGCCCAAGCAGGCACAAATGGCGTTTCCACTCCTTTTATATTTTTTAAAGATTTATTATAAAATTCAGCACACTGACGCCGGGCTTTGTTCCATTTGTCTAAATATCTTAATTTCACTCTTAAAATGGCAGCCTGAAGTTCATCCAAACGAGAATTTACTCCCTCTACTTCGTGTTCGTACTTTTGCACTCTGCCGTGATTACGGAGCATCCTTATTCCATCAGCTAACTTTTTATTATTAGTTACTACCATTCCTCCATCTCCATAAGCGCCTAAATTTTTAGCCGGGAAGAAACTAAAACAGCCTACATCCCCTAAACCCCCTACTCTTTTCCCTCGATATTCTGCACCGTGGGCCTGGGCAGCATCTTCAATCACCTTTAAATTATATTTCTTAGCAATCTTCAAAATAGGGTTCATATCAGCAGGCTGACCAAAAAGATGAACTGGTATGATTGCCTTTGTTTTTTTGGTAATGGCTTTTTCAATTCTACTTTTCTCAATATTGTAAGTCTCGGGGTTAATATCTACAAAAACAGGTTTGGCGCCATTTAAAGTAATTGCTTCGGTTGTAGCAATAAAAGTATTCGGTTGAGTTATTACCTCATCACCCTTAGAAATTCCGCAAACTCGCAAGGTAAGATAGAGGGCATCTGTGCCGTTTCCTACGCCTACCGCGTATTTAACCTGACAAAATTTAGCGAATTCTTCTTCAAATTTTTGGACATTTTCTCCTAATATAAAATTGGTGTTTTTTATCACTCCAAAAATAGCTTTATCTATTTCCTTTTCTATTGATTTATATTGAGCCTTAAGATCAACTAAGGGAATGTTCATAAAATTACAATAAAACAACTTTTCTTTTTTCTTTTTTATATTTTCTTTTACACTTTGAACAAATTGCTTTTCCTCTTTTAAATTCAAGTTTATTCCCGCATTCGCACATCCAGCCGATAATCTTTGCTGGCGTTCCCACTACAATCGCATAATCTGGCACATCTTCGGTAACCACTGCCCCTGCTCCCACAAAAGCATTTTTTCCAATAGCATTTCCGCAAATAATAGTTGCGTTGGCACCAATTGTTGCTCCTTCTTTAACTAAAGTTGGAAGCCATTTCCCATATTCTGGAAACTTCTTTTTGGGGTACTTGGCTCTGGGATTTATATCATTAGTAAAAACTGCTGATGGTCCAACAAATACATAATTTTCTAAAGTTACTAAATCCCAAACATCAGTATTGGATTCCAACTTTACTCCATTTCCTAATTTTGCCTTGGAACCAATAAAACAATTGTGGCCAACAATGCAATTTTTCCCAATTTGGGCTCCTTTTAAGATTTGGCAATTGTGCCAAATTTTTGTTCCCTTGCTAATTTTTGCTCCTTTTTGAATTTCGGCTGTTTTATGAACCCAAAAATTTTTTATCATAATTTTATTTGTTTTCCATCTTGATTTAAAGATTTTTGGCAAGCATCTAAAACCTTTAAAACTAGAAGTGCTTCCTTACCATCTGTCTTGGGACTTTCTCTTTTTTTAATACATTCTAAAAAATGCTTTGCTTCTTCCAGTAATGGTTCTTTCTCCAAGATTTTAATTATTTCGCCTCCGCTCATTATTGCTTTTGGTTTTTTACCTTTCTGCCATTCTATTTTATGATGATAAATTACTAATTTATCTTTAGACAAATCATCAAAAACGGCCATTTTTTTACTACCAATGACCGATAATTTTCGTTCCTTAAAAGGATTAAGCCAGCTAACAAAAATTTCGGCAACTTGGTTTCTATTAAATTTAAGATGGCTTGAAACAATATCGGGGATGTTTTTATTAATATACGCTGTACCAATTGTTCTAACTTCGCTTGGTAATTTTTCAAAAATCTTAATAATCATTGAAATATCATGGGAAGCAAGAGACCAAAGAGCATTTTCTTCAGTACGAATTACTCCAAAATTTAAACGAGTTGAATAGATGTGACGAATTTCTCCTAATCCACCTTTATCTATTAAGCTTTTTAATTTTATAAATGCTGGATGATATAAAAAAAGATGGTCTACCATCAAAATTAATTTTCTTTCTTTGGCCAATTTTACTAATTCCTCACCGTCTTTTAAATTTAAAGCTAAGGGTTTCTCTACTAAAACGTCTTTTCCATATATCAAAGATTCTTTTGCTAATTTATGATGAGTGGCGACAGGAGTAGCTATAACAACTCCTTTAATATCTTTTTCCTTTAAAATTTCTTGGAAATTTTTTGTCAATTTCAATTTTGGATAACTTTTTTTTATTTCATTTAGGTTTTTTTCGTTTAAATCACAAACACTCTTTAAAACACCTATCTCATTAAAAACTCGAGCCAAATTTTTCCCCCAATAACCTACTCCCACTAATGCGATATTGGTCATAAGAGTTAATTTTTAGTTTAGATTCTTTTTTGTTTTTTTCAACAACTCATTGTTAATTCTTTCAACCAGTTTTAGTAATTTTAAATCAACCCCCACTCTATCCCCTAACTGAATTAAAGATTTAGTATCCTTTGGTAGGCAATTATGGGTGATAATACCGCCCGAAGTAAGATAATGCCCGCTTTTTGTTTCTAGAGCGAAGACTTTACAGGGTTTAGAAATTCTCTCAATTTTCTTTATTTTAATAAAACTAAGATTTCGTTCGGGAAACAATTCATAAGCTGGCGACTTTATAGAACGACCACCATGTTTAATATTCTTAATTTGCCTTTCGGTAAAGAGAGGCAAAAGTTTTTTTGTATTCTCTATTTCTGAAATTCTTAACCAAAACGCGGGCACGGTAGCTTTACGCCCCATTTGGTTCCTTTTTGAGGCAACTATTCCTTTCTCCCGTAGTAATAAATCAACCCCTTCATGAAGTTTACGGCTAACTGTCGCATAGACTACTGTGCAATACTCTCCCATGTCAGACCGCTCAATATGGCCATCTCCTCGGAAAAGGCCGGATAGAAGAGCATCTTTTATTGACTGGCTGGCAAAAAATAAAAATGGTGGTATTTCTTTTAAGTAACAATTTTTCCCCCATTGAGAGAACCAAGAAGAAAGAATTTTAGAAGAAATTTTAAAAGTTAAACTGCTTGGCTTACCTTTCCAGTTAGAGACTCGTTCACTCCACTTTATATCAAAAGACTTTAAAATATTCCGGACATCCTCGATAAGATCGTCTTCATGGTATCCAAAAGATAAAAATACCCGACCATCGCCGGTATGTCCCTCGGCTAAGTAGTAACCGATAAACCGAGCGAAGTCTTCATTTAAAACGATATCTGCTGGTATTACCGTAGCACCTCTCCCCAATTTTATTCTTAAATTTTCAATTGGAATTCCTGCTGAGATGCAAGCCGACAAAGGAATTGCATGGTGGCGCGTTCTTCTAAAATCTTTATATTGATGGAAAGTCAAATATGGCTTAAGTTCGTCAGAGTAGGATTGGTTGAGTTTCTGGACTAAGGCATATTCTTCTGTCCCCCTGTAAAAAGAGATATTCTGGTAAAGAGAATTTTCTTGTCGGCTTATTCCGCCAATTGCAACCGGCAAAAACTCCCCTTCAACTAAATCTTCGGCTTTTTTAATCTTAAAATTTCCATCTTCAGTTTTTACAATCGCTAAATGGCCAAGGGACATCTTTAGAGTTTTCCCTTTTGTACAATAAACCTTTACTATATTAGGGACTATTCGCTCGGCTTTGGCTAAAACCGTATCAATAAATATTTGGTCGGAAGAATTATCGTAACTCAGGAGATTGCTCTCATTAAAATCTTTAATTGGCTGGGGTTTTATTCCGTTATCAGTTACGGAAAATACATACTCGTCACCTTCAAGGCAAGCGCCGCTGTAACCTCGATAGCCATCTTGAAATATCTCAAAGTGAGAAAAGGCAAATCTGGGATTAACCCGAGCCATCTCTTTTACTAAATCGTAATTTATACCTAATTTTTGGCATAAGTCATAAATTTGGTTAGCAAAAACGACTTTAGTGGACAAAAAAACATTGGAAAAGTATTTAGCCATTTCAGCTTCTTTAGCTGAAACAATAAATTTAGCCGAAGCTTTGGGTAAAATTTTCAGAATTTCTTTAGCTACAGGTTTGCTCTTTTTAGTGTAACCAATAATTTGCTCAAAGGGGTCACGCATATCTTCCTTGGCCGTTGCTTGACGTAAAAATTCAGGATTAAATAAGACTTTATGCTGAGGATACTTTTTTTGCATTTTGTCAGTGGTACCCGGCAGAACGGTAGATTTAATTACTATAATCTTTCTTCCTTTGACAACAGAGAAAGCATCTTCAATTGCTGAAAGGTCAAAACCTATTTTTTTGGTCCAGGGGGTAGAAACACAGATAAAAATAATATCAGCTTTATTAACTTCTTCTATAGAGCCAATCTTTTTGTATTTGTCATAAAGGATGGCCTTAGGTATTACGCTAGCCACTGCTCTTCCCACAACTCCTATACCAATTATTCCAATTTTCTTTTTCTTAAAATTTCTCATAAATTTTCTTTAATTTTTAATTTTATTACAATTAAACATCTTTGTAAATACTAATAATTCTTTACCTTTCCCAAATATATTTTTTCTCATTCCTATGGGGAATAATTATCAAAACTAAAGGATACATAAATTTACTTTTTACCCCGTTAGAAACATTGTTTCTAACGGGGTTTGCTTAAAACCCAAAAATCTACATGCAAAAGCTTCCTAAATTTATCTATATTAAAACCAACTTTTTTGAAAACATTTTCAACGTCTTTCTTTTTAATTTTTCCGTCTCCTATCTCCCAACAATGA
>Ga0210016_1000250_pt1 | contig 45597 bp, 35 predicted proteins | sample CryGeyCG2014_300_FD_185454 | JGI IMG/M metagenome (GOLD analysis project Ga0210016, IMG submission 185454) | Groundwater microbial communities from aquifer - Crystal Geyser CG02_land_8/20/14_3.00 (SPAdes) (version 2) | ecosystem: Environmental > Aquatic > Deep subsurface > Groundwater | place...
TATGCCAAAAAGTACAGCCAATTGGTCTTGTGTAAGCCAAACATCTTGCTCGTTTAAACGAACATCAACCGATATTTTTTCGTCTTGGGTTTTGAATATGATAAATTCAGAATTTGGTTGTTCCATTGGTTTATATTTTTTAAAATATGGTTTCGGATTCTACGATAAAACTCTCTACTGCCGAAATCTCTATTGAATACGAAGTATCATAAATTCCCAACGGTAAATCGCTTTTTACGATTTTAGGAAATTCAGAAGTTACATTAAAAGCAAACGTTTTTTTGAGCGAATACATTTTTCCGTAATGTTCTCTGTCCTCATCATAATAACCGTATAACTGTAATTTTGCGTTGAATAAATTGCGTTCTTCTTCGGTTAAAATATTTTTTCGGGTTTGTTCTACGATTGAATTCAGAGAAATACCGTTGTCTTTTACCGCTTCTGTTGAATACAAAACCAAAAACAATTCGTTTAAACTTTCAGCATCTAATTGTCTTTCGTTAGAAACTTGTATTCGTGGCTGTTTTGAAGAAGTAAATTTAATTTCAATACCAACTGAACCTAAAGTAAAATCTTTTGCTTGGAACTCTTGTTCTACCCCCGTCCAAGCATTTACGGCATTTGTAGATGTTTTTTTGTTATTCAAAAGGTAATTGAGAAACAACAATTCGCCAATTAATCCTTTTTGCTGCTCTAGTGTTAGACCGTTAAAATTGATTTTATCAAACAACTTTTTCCATTTTGAAACTACATTCAGCGTTGTTGTAATTGCTTCACTTTCTGTAATACTCTGCTCAATATCTTCAAGAATATTTTGAATAAATAATGAAAAAATATCCTTTAACTCGTTATCTAAAAGATAAATGTTTAGTTCAATTTTATTTTCTATTTCAACTTTGAAAATTTCAACTCCTCTAAAGCGATAATTTTTCAATTCAGGAATTGCAACATTCTTTGAAATTGACATAATGTATAAATGTTGTCCTGTGATATGGTTTGTTGCAGCAAAACAATTCAAGTGCTTTATTTCATCAATTCTCGTTTTGATGATAATATCACCTGTTGGCTTTTGATTCTCCCAAATGGATTTAATGTTTATCATTAGTTTTCAGTTTCAGGGTTATCATCATCTTCCATTATTTCTTCCTCAAAATCAAGATAGTTTTTTGATACCTTATATGAAACTTTTTCTTCATCTTCAATTTTTGGAAAATGTATGCTATAACCTATGATTGGTAATCTATAATTTTCTTCAAAGAAAGTTCCTCTCTCATCTAAGGCATAGATTAAAAGCAATCCTTTTTTTTCTATTGCTCTTTGCTCTTTAATTTTACTATATTCTTTGTTTTGAACAACTAAATCAACTTGTCTATCACCTGTTTGGTCAATTTGATTTTTTGAAATCAAGAAGTTCTCTGAATTTCTATTTTTCAATAATTGATTTCGAACGCTACAATTCATTTTAATTGTTTCGCCTCCATACTCTAATATGTATGATGAACTTTTATCAATAGGTGTTCTTTCCTTAGGTGATGTGTTACCGTTGTAATCAATAAAAACCATTTCATCAGTATTTCCAACAATACATATATTCCATTCTTTAATTCTTGTACCTTTCGATTGCTTTATGATATATTCACTCAACGTTGAATTATTAATTGATGGTTGGTTAATTTTATAAGCGTCAATAAAACTACATAGTGCTTCTAAATTTACACTACGATAAAGCAAATGCCTTATTCTTCCATTAAGTTCTTTTCTATTTTCAATTGATGGGAAGCCAATTGAGTTTATTAATGATTTCAACGCAAAAAAATTATTTTCAATAGCATTTTTAGTTTTCAATAAACAATAGGTTTGTGGATTTTCGCCAGAAAATGATATTTCGATATCTTCCGAAAAATACAGTTTGTTTAAACTTGTTATTGTTAGCAAACCGTGATGATTTCTCACTTTCAAACGAAAATCTTTTGGGCGTTGATGTGTTGCGGTCATTTCGTCAAAATCATTTCGCATTTCTTCTGTTGCCATTGTGATGTGGTTAAACCACTCAAAAATTTGGTTTGTGGTGTACAATCGGCACAAATCAACGTAACTAGGGCGATAGCCAAACCAACGCCCCATTTGCATAAGTGAGTCATACATTCGGGTTGTTCTGATATAATAAGAAACTGATAATCCTTCTAACGTAATCCCCCTAGATAAACGGCTTCCTCCAACAGCAATAACATATAAGCTTTTCCCTTCTTTTTCATATCTACTATAATCTATCTCTTGTATGTTATGGTATTCCAAATTTGTTGTTGAACGTGTGCCGTGAACAGAACGAACATCAATTTTTAAAGCGGCAGGTTTAAGTTCTTTTTTAACGACTTCCCAATTATGTTCTTTTATTCTAATGTCAGTATAATCCAGATTTTCCAATACATTTCTAGTAGTTGGTAAAAAGTCTGTTTCGTATATTTCTTTTAGTTCTTTTAACAAAGTATCATCTTCGCTTTGTATTGCGTCTTGATATTGTTTTGTTTTTTCATTTACCAAATAGGCAACTCTGTCAATCCAACGTACCAATAGGGCAACGTGAATCAACATTGAATTATGTTTGTTCTCGTGTCCTCGAACCCTGCGAATAGCACAAGTAAGAATGAATGATTTTATTGCACGTTCTAAACTTGGCGGAAGATATTTGGGTAAAATATCTTTGTTTTCACGATTGATTGTTCTGAAAAATGGTGGGTCGTAATCGCTAATTTCTCGGAAAATATCTAAAGGTTCTTTTGTAAGTTCTGGTTTTGAATTTTCGTAACCGAATATTTTTGCAGCACCTATGTAATTGGTCGGTGCTTTAATATTTATGATAAAATCCCTTGGAAATAAATCTTCTCCAATTTTGTACTGTTTACCTTTTACAATGGTTGTAAGTTCTTCGTTATGGTCTTGTGAAATAAACAAGTTTGCATATGGTGTTGCAGTGTAACCAACAAAAGTGTTTTGATTAAAAATATTCAGCAAAGTTCGGATTAAACGGTTTATCGTTTTGATTTCGTTAATATCTCGCGAGGCGTTTACAGAAGCAGAATCGGCTTCATCATCAATTATTAACGCAGGAACGTCAAACAATTTTGGTGTACCATCAATCAACTTTGCATTTACATCTTTTGAAAACCAATCAATCAGATTTTCAAGAATACTTTTATTCTTTTTAATGACAAAAACAACTGGATTTTTACCAATTGGAATATTTAATCTTGTTGCAATTTTTTGGTTAAAATCTCCTTCATCTCCGCTTTTGTAATAGGATGAAGTTAAAGAATAGATGTCCGTATTTGTTTTGTATTTACCAACTCCAATAACTCTGTTCTCGTTTTCTCTAATAAATGCAGAGCTATTTCTACCTATATAACCCGAATCAATTCTTTCTTGTGTCTGTCTTCTTAAAGAACTAATTGTACCTGCAATGATGATGATTACTTTATAACCAGCATCAGTTGCTTTATTGACTAGCCCAACATAGTTAGAGGTTTTTCCAGATTGAACGTGTCCAACCACCATTCCTCGTCTGTCCCAAGAACCATCTTTTTTAGGATTAACACATTTGTCGAGAATTTTATCAGTGAAGTCGTCCAAATCATTTATTGGAAATGATGGGTCATTTTCTGACATAAACAGTTTGTATCTGTTCCACAATTCAAAATTGATGTTTGCTTTTTCATCATTTAGCCAAGGCTCAATATCTTCTGATAAGATCATAATTTCTCCTTTACCAATACTAAAATCAGCTCGAAGAATTTCAAACAATTCTTGTTTATCAAAAGTTTGACCTTCAACTATGTTGATTGCAGATGCTTTTTCAATTACAGATAGAAGAACTTCATCAGTGATTTGTCCTTGATGAACCTGTAATAGGGTATGTGCAATTGCTCTTGCAGATTGTAGTAAACTCATTTTAGATATTCATTGATTAAAGGATATAAATTAAAAGGAGTCGCACTCAAAATTTGTTGCTTTGCTAATTCTTCTGGCACTCCTTGCGATATGTTTATTTTGTATAGCTCAACCGCTAAATTGATTAAATCATCACTTGGTTTTTCTGTTTGTTTTTCTAATTCGTGGAAAGAAGGGTCTTCATTTTGATTACTTAAAATCAATTCTATCGGAACATTTTCTTCAAGTAGTTTCAGTGCCTTTCCTGTCAATTTACTGTTTTCGTCAAGTAACGATTTTATTATTGGGTGCTTTCTATTGATTTTATATTTCTTAATTCCTTCTCTTGTTTTTTCGTCAATCCATAAAGGTTCGTAATTTACGCTTCCTTTATCAGTAATTGTTTTTTGTCCTCGCCAATTATAAATTTTTGCTGACTTCATAATTGCAATTCTTGCAATTCGGTCAAGTTCTTTACGAATTTCTATTGGTGGTGTAGCTGTTGATTTTTTAATATCCAAGTGCCAGTTAAAATCATTTTCGTTTGAAAAGTTAACTGCAATTCTTGCCAACTTTGAATAATCACGTTTCTTTTGAAGTCCTAACCAATCTCCAGCAACAAGCAATCTATCACCCCGATAAATATAAAATCCTTGTTCCTGAAACCATCCTAATGAGCCACCTGAATTTTCATAATCTGTTTTCCCAATTTCAGACATATGCGGAAGTATGAAGTAGGTTATTTCAACATTGCCAAAAATTTCAGGTTGTCCCATTTCGGGCTTTGGGCTTAAGTTTAGTAAGAATGGATTGTATGGTTCAATTTCATCATTCTGGAAAAATATTTTTATTCGTTTACTTTCAATGAACTTGTGAAATACTAGACGCAAGTGTTCTTTAACTGAAATCATCTCAGCATAAAATGCCGATTTAACGTTCTCATTGCTTATCTCAGCAATTCCGACAATGCGGTCTAACTTTTCCCAAAGAACTAATGTTCCTGATTTTTGAATTTCTATTTTTTCAATAAATGAATTATCAGAAACATAGTCTAACAATTGCCATTCGTTTTCTGAATTGATGAAATCAATATCCCAACAACGCTTAATTGTTGCGTAGCTTTCACGTTTTGTAATACAAGTCAGTCGTTTGCATTGAGAAAATGAAGCGGTTTTCAAGCCCATTCCAAAGCGTCCTAAATCTTTTTCGCTTCTAATTTCTTCGGGGTCTTTACTACCCGGAGTCATAGCCAAAACAAGTTCCTCCTTGTTCATTCCTGTTCCGTTGTCGGAAATAGAAATAAACGAATCTTGACCGTTCCATTTATAATCTAATCTGATTTCATCTGCGTTTGCAGATATAGAATTGTCGATAATATCTGCAATAGCCGTAGAAAGGTTATAACCAAAACTTCTGTAAGAATTAATGGTAGATTTTGGATTTGGCTTTGCTATTTCGGCTTTTACATATTCTTCCATATCATTTCCCTAATTTTTTCTGCAATTTTTTGAGCCATTAATGGCGGAACGGCATTACCTATTTGTTTAAAGGCAGCTGTCCTGCTTCCTTCAAAGAAATAATCATCAGGGAACGATTGTATTCTTGCAGCTTCTCTTACACTTATGGAACGATTTTGTTTTTTATCAGGATGTATATAATAATGACCGTCCATTGCTATATGAGCAACAACAGTATGTGAAACACCTTTACCATTTACCACTTGAAAGCGATTAACAAACGAATCTGTATTTGAATGCTTGATAAGTCTTTTTGGTAATTCAGCATAATTTAATCTTTTACCATTGTTCCATTTTTCGATAGCAATTTGGTAAATTTCTAAATCGTTATCATTGTTCGGTCTTACAATATGCTGAGTTACAAAATCTAAACCGTTTCTGATATTGGTTTGTTTTAAATAATCTGTTGTAGGTTTTGCGTACTCTACAGCATTTAAAGTTCCTTGACCATTTTTCAAAGGCTTCAAGTCCGAAAATAAATCTTTTAGAATTTGAAAGTTATACGCTGTTGTTTCAAACTCTGGATATTTTAGATTTAATTCTTTTTTCCACCCAATTATGATTACTCTTTTTCTGTCTTGTAATACCCCAAAATCTTTTGCGTTTAAATGATTCTTTGGAGGTATAGCAACTTCATAGCCAGCGTTTTTTACTGCTTTAAAAATCTTGTTTAGATATTCTCCGTTTTTTGCAGATAAAATGCCCGGCACGTTTTCAAATACAAACATATTTGGTTTGTATTTCTCCAAAAACTTAACGTAATGTTTGTATAAGTGATTACGTGGGTCGCTTTCCATATCCTTTCTGGCACGTCCTACTATTGAGTATGCCTGACAAGGGGGTCCCCCAATAATTAAATCTACTTTTTTGCCATTTAATTCTTCGTCAATTGTATTGAAAATTTCAGGCAAAGTCTTTTCTGAAATTTCTTTATTAATAACAGAATTGATTAAATGCTCAGGAACATTTTTCCAAAGTTCTTCTTTGTTCTTAGTTTCCGATTTTAAATAATCATTATAGATTTCGGTTTTTATATGCTCTTTGAGCCAGTGGTAAGCTGTTCTTGTCTTAATAGTATCGCAAGCATCTTTGTTCATCTCAACGTGTGCAATGGGTTTAAATCCTGCACGGATAAATCCTTCAGAAAGACCACCAGCACCAGCAAATAAATCTATATAGTTAAGTTTTTTCATTGATTAAAATCTATTTCCACAAAAATAAACTTTTTTTTCCTGATTAATATTATGGATTGGCAAGAAAACAGCTCTTTTGCAAGCTGAAGCATCAGCTTGTATGTCTGAACTTAAGAATCCCGATAAATCGGAACAGGTCGTGCCGTTTGTGGGCTGGCAGTAGAATTTCAAAATTTTTGTGAGATGGGTCAAAAATTAAAACACATTTGGGTCGGCAATGAGTATCAGGGTATTTGTCTGTCAGTTTCGTTTTTCATTCCAAGTTTAATATTCCATTTTCATTGTCAATTTGCTGTGTCGTTGTCTTTTTTTCCGCTTGGGCATAACGTGTTCGTGTATGATTGGTTGCGTGAATTTAGTATTAACATTTTAAATAAGCAACAAAAAAGAGGCACGCAAGGTTTTTCCAAGTAGGCAAGAACCAAGCAATTAATTATACACGGTGTTGTGTGGCGTTTTTTATGTCGGTTGAAAACAAAAATGAAATTGCAGAAATTCAACTAAACATACTAAAGCTGTTAAAAGGACAGTCTTATGGTATGGCAAAACAAATTTTGAATTATGCTTTAGAGTCATTAGGGCATAACTCTATTGTTCAGAAAGAAGTTTTTTAATTTCTTCAACGGTATGTTTAACAGATAAGGTGGTTTTAGATGTCAAACCTATAAATGAATGTCCATTTTCATTTGGATTTATCTTTATAGTTTCTATTTTATCCTTTACTACTGTAATTTGATTGCCGTTACTAAGTGTTAATTCTATTGTTTTCATTTGTTCATTTATTTAGTTGCACGATGTTCTTTTCTGCATAAAGAGAATTATGTCAGTCATTCGCTCATTTTTTGTTAATCGTTACCGTTCTTTAAAATACTGCCTTTGGGACGAGCCAGTTCAAAATCCTTTATTGTTAATTCCTTTTTCTTTATTTCTCTCAAAAGAAAATCTGAAAAAGCTTCATAATTCTGTATGGTTTGCTCTTTTAGTATCAATTCCTGTTCATAGTTGGTTGTGCTATTTACTTGGGAAGATGTTTTACGTGTGGATTCACAGTTCTTGATAAGGTAGCCAAGCAATAAAAAGATAATACCTATAATAGCATTTTCTTTTATCTTTTTAACTTTAGGTTCTAAGTTGTTTATCCATTGCCATATATTCATAAATGACCATTTGATTATATGTAAAAAGTAAGGTTTATAAGGGAAGTTCCTTATTTCGTTCTTTGTTTTTAAATTATTGGCTATGAGAAATTCAAAGTTCTTTTTGTTGTATGTACATTTTCTCCAATTTCCGTGTTCAAACAATTCTACACGGTAAATTTTGTAAAATCTGTTGTATGAATATTTAAAATCTTGTAATTTCAATTATAGTTCGGTTTTAAATTACGCATAACTTACTTATAGTTATGACTCCATCATACCTATCTAACCATTTTAGATAGGTAGGTATGAAAATTTACATACTTTATTTTAATCAAATATATAAATAATTCATTATAAATCATCAAAATGGACTTTTTATTTGGTCGAAGCCTTTAGTTGTTAAAAGTGTGTAAACGGCTTTGGTTTTGTTGCTTTTTTGCCCTGCTAAACTTTATAAAGCAGCAACTTAAAAACCGTGTAAAAATTTTGAAAAATAAATTGATTAAACAAACGTATTAATATTAGGTTATTAACAATTAAGCTGTTAATGGTTTTGTGGCGAAATGGGTTTTTAGACAGTTAGGGTTTGAGCCAGGCATATTACTGATGATGCCTTTCGTTTGTTGTTTTGTGTCAAGTTGTTTAAAATCCCCACAAAATAGCGGATAAAATCCTTTAAAATGGCTTTCATTCTATCCAATAAAATTGGGGCTGGCTACGCTAAAAACATCATGAAATTTTTAAAGTTATTCTTGTTTTAAAAGTATAATTTCAGTGGTGTTTAGTTTTTGATTTAGCCAACTTTTGATTTTTTCGGTATCAATTTTTGTCTTATTACTGGTTTGATAAACCATAACCGTTATTGTTTTTGGACTATTTGTGTTTTGTGTTATTAAATGTTTGCCTAATGATACATTTTTTAGTTCGGGAAATAATATTGCAGTTTCTTTCAATATTTGTGTATAGTCTATTTTATACTCCCCTAACTCTTTTTTTAAATTAGTTATCAAAATGTCTTTTTCGGATAAAACTTTATTTTGATTTCCCAGTTCATTCAAAATTTCACTTTTTAAATCTTTTGCATCTTGCTTTATTTCCAATTTGGTATTGCTAATATTGTATTCAATAAGTTTTTGGTTTAACAATTTCATTTCTTCATTGTCAAACTTTTTGGTCAAAAAAGCCAATTCTATTTTTTTAGGATTTGTGTTAAATGAGGTGTGTTTATAAATTAACGTATAACCCTTGTTTGTGAACTCGTTAGCAATAAATTGTTCTAGCTTTTGGCTGTATTTTTTTTCTTGTAAGAGATTGTAAGCCAAATAAAAACTGGGTATTATCATGATCAAAATTAAACCTGTAATGCCATATCGAATCTGTTTTTCTAATTTTTGGTTTAGTATTTTTACAGGTTGATATTTCAAATATTTTATAATTAAAAAAGTGGCGATACAAATAAAAAAGCAATTGATACTATAAAGGTAAAAGGCTCCAAAAAAATAAGCAAAATTCCCTATTGCGAGGCCATAACCCGCCGTGCAAAGTGGAGGCATTAATGCCGTAGCGATGGCCACACCCGGAATTGGATTGCCTTTTTCTACTCTTGTTAAGGCAATAACACCTACTAAACCGCCAAAAAAAGCAATTAAAACATCATAAATATTTGGGGAAGTTCTGGCAAATAATTCAGACTGCATATCTTTAAATGGGCTTACAAAAAAATAAATTGTTGCCACTACTAAGCTTAAAATTGTAGCTATCAACAAATTTTTTGCAGATTTTTTAAGTAATTCAAAATCATAAATAGCCAAAGCAAATCCCGCACCTACAATGGGTCCCATTAAAGGTGAAATAAGCATTGCACCAATGATTACTGCCGTTGAATTGACGTTTAAGCCCACCGAAGCAATAACAATTGCACATGCCAATATCCATAGATTCGCACCTCGAAAGGAAATGTTCGATTTTACGTTTTCTAAAACCTTTTCTCTTAAATCTTCTCCATTATGGAGGTTAATAAAATCAAAAATTTTATTGTTCATCATCAGTAAAAGTCTTTAATAGTGTTAATTTTAAGAATATAAAACCAATAATACCGGCTATAAGTGAAGAAATTAAAATAACTAATTTAGCGTTATTAATAATTGCTTCTTCTTCAAAAGCTAATAAGGTTATAAAAATTGACATCGTAAAACCGATTCCTGCTAAAAAACCAACACCAATTATTGATTTCCAATTTAAGTCAACAGGCAACTTACATAGGCCAAAAGCAACTGTTAAAAATACCAACATAAAAATACCTAATGGTTTGCCTATAATAAGACCAAGCGCAATTCCTAAACTATAATTTTCGGTAAGAATTTGCGAAAGGTTACCACTAAAAACAATTGCGGTATTTGCTAACGCAAAAATTGGCAGAATTATAAAGGCAACGGGTTTGTGTAAAAAGTGTTGCAAAATATAAGAAGTAGATTTTTCGCCTCCATTACCAAAGGGAATCGCAAAAGCTAATAAAACACCTGTAATGGTAGCGTGAACACCCGAATGTAACATAAAATACCACATGGCAATTCCGCCAATTAAATACGGAATTAGGTTTCTAACTTTCATTCTGTTAAAAACTAAAAGCAATGCAAAAATGCCTAATGCAATAAATAAGTTTGTTAAAAGTAATGTTTTTGTATAAAAAATGGCAATAATGATAATTGCTCCTAAGTCGTCAATTACAGCTAAGGCAGTTAAAAACACCTTCAATGAAGTTGGCACACGGCTCCCTAATAATGCTAAAATGCCCAATGCAAAAGCAATATCTGTTGCCATGGGAATTCCTGCACCTGATTGGGTTGTTGTTCCAAAATTGAATAATAAAAATAGCCCTGCGGGGACTATTATTCCGCCTATCGCTCCAAAAATTGGCAATAAAGCGTCTTTTATGTTGGATAGTTCACCTTGATAAATTTCTCTTTCTAACTCTAAGCCAATCAGCAAAAAGAAAATAGCCATCAATCCGTCATTAATCCAATGTACCATACTATGACCTTGAAACTGGGTTTGAAATAAATCGTGATAACTCGCTCCAATACTTGAATTAGCTATTATTAATGAAATTATTGTGCAGGCTATTAAAACAAGACCACCTGCTTTTTCACTTTCAAAAAACGCTTTAAATATCTTGGTTGCTTTCATTTTTTTTATTGGATTTTTATACTATTTTTTTAGATTGTAGGGGTTGTTTTTTAATAATATTGGCAAAGATGGCAATTTTTATGGAAAATATTAAATTGAAGCATTGAACTTTCTATAATCACAAAATTGTTTGCCGAGCACGAAACCTCACCTATTGAAAATGTGTTGATTAGACTTGTTTTTTCTTTACACTTAGCGAGCGTTTTTTTATCATACCACCCTTAGTATCTTTTATACTACTCATAATAATAAAGGCTTCTGGATCAATGAGGTCAATTTCAGTTTGAAGTTTTGCTATTTCAAGGCGGGTAATAACCGTATAAATAATATCGGTGTTGTTTAACTCTGACTTGTCTTTTCCATAACCTCTTTTACCCTTATAGATGGTAACGCCTCTGCGGAGTTTTTCAATTATCATTTTTCTTATGGCCTCCGACTGATATGAAATAATTGTAACACCGGTATATTCCTCAATCCCAACAACAATAAAATCGACTGTTTTTGATGCCGCAAGATAGGTGAGTATGGCATATAATGCAGTTTCAACCGAAAGCAAATAAGCTCCAACCGAAAAGATAAGGATGTTAAAAACTAGGATGATATCACCAATGGTGAAGCTTGAATTTTTACTTAAATAAATGGCAAGTACTTCGGTTCCATCAAGCACACCACCACCGCGAATTGATAGCCCAATGCCGGCTCCTAAAAAGAAGCCACCAAAGGCCGCAACTAATAATTTGTCGTGGGTGATTAAAGGATAATTTACCATGGCAACAATAAAGGCAAGTCCAATTATAGCCAAAAAGCTCTTAACAGCAAAGGTTTTACTTACCTGCGTAAAACCAATTGCGATAAAGGGAATATTGATAAGAACAATAAGAATAGGCAGTTGGATATTAGAAATATGTGCCGTTAAAAGAGAAATACCGGTTACACCGCCATCAATAAAATTGTTTGGAAGCAAAAAACCTTTTAGTCCAAATCCCGCCGAAAACATCCCTAAGGTGAGTAGAATGACGTCTTTAAAGAAGTGTTTTATGCTAACTTTTAGTTTTATAAATTCATTAACAAAATCATCTTGAATGGGTTTTTTATAGAGGTCTTTGTCCCGAAAAGGTTCAATAAAAGAACGAATGATAAATTGTTTTAAATTGGGATTCATTATAGGGTTTGTAAAAAAGTTGAGTTTTTAGTTAAGTTATAAGCACTTAATCAATTAAATAAAATTTGTTTGTCAAAGATAGATAAAATAGGGATTGATGCGTGTTTTTAGCATTATTAATTATTAAAATTATGGGGTGTTCAGTGCCAATTCATTCCTTTGTTTTATAAATTACGCCTATATTTGCACCTCAAAAAAAATTTCACATGAAAGCCGGAATTGTAGGATTGCCAAACGTAGGAAAATCGACTTTATTTAATTGCTTATCAAATGCTAAAGCACAAAGCGCTAACTTTCCATTTTGTACTATTGAACCCAATATTGGTGTGGTAAATGTACCTGATCCACGTCTTCAAAAGCTAGAAGCCATTGTAAAACCAGAGCGTGTAATGCCCGCAACAGTAGAAATTGTAGATATCGCCGGATTGGTTAAAGGGGCGAGTAAAGGTGAGGGTTTAGGCAATAAATTCTTGGCAAATATTCGCGAAACCGATGCCATTATTCACGTGTTGCGCTGTTTTGACAATGATAATATTGTGCACGTTGACACCACAATAAATCCGATAAGAGATAAAGAAACCATTGATTATGAGCTGCAAATAAAAGATTTAGAAAGTGTTGAAAAGCGCATAGAACGCGTTAAAAAAGCCGCCAAAACGGGTGATAAAAATGCACAAAAAGAATGGGAAATTCTTGAACTAGTAAAATCGGGTTTAGAAAGTGCGAAATCAGTTAGAATTTTGGATATTGACGAAAAAGACCGTTTGGCTTTTGTTAAACCACTTCAATTGTTAACCGATAAACCCGTGTTATACGTTTGCAATGTAGATGAAGCTTCGGCCAAAAATGGCAATGCTTATGTGGCGCAAGTAAAAGAATTGGTAAAAAATGAAAATGCCGAAGTCATTGTTTTGGCGGTGGCTACCGAAGCCGATATCACAGAACTTGAAACCTTTGAAGAACGCCAAATGTTTTTAGAAGATTTAGGTTTAATTGAGGCAGGTGCTTCTAAATTAATCCGTTCGGCGTATAAATTATTGAATTTGCAAACTTATTTTACGGCAGGCGTAAAAGAAGTCCGCGCTTGGACTATCAATATTGGTGACACCGCACCTCAAGCCGCGGGCGTTATCCACACCGATTTTGAACGTGGATTTATTCGCGCCGAAGTGATGCATTATGAAGACTATGTTACCTTAGGCTCCGAATTAAAGGTTAAAGAAGCAGGAAAATTTGGCATTGAAGGTAAAGAATATGTGGTTAAAGATGGTGATATTATGAATTTTAGATTCAACGTTTAACAAAAAACAAATCACAAATTGGCAATCAATGATTAACCAAAAACTGATAATAACCCATTTCTCACTTTAAACCGCGTTCCGATTATGAAATTTGACCTAAAAGTTACCGATAAGCAAAGCAAAGCGAGAGCTGGTGTGATTACGACCGATCACGGCACCATTCTTACACCTATTTTTATGCCTGTTGGAACGGTGGCTTCGGTAAAAGGTGTACACCAATTGGAACTTAAAAATGATGTTAAAGCTCAAATTATTTTAGGAAATACTTACCATTTATACCTGCGCCCTAAAATGCAAATATTAGAACAAGCGGGGGGCTTGCACAAATTCATGAACTGGGAAGGCAACATTTTAACTGATAGTGGTGGCTATCAAGTTTATAGCCTATCGGCTAACCGTAAAATTAAAGAAGAGGGCGTTAAATTCAAATCGCATATTGATGGTTCTATTCACTTTTTTAGCCCTGAAAATGTAATGGAAATACAGCGCAACATTGGCGCTGATATTATTATGGCTTTTGATGAATGCACACCTTATCCGTGCGATTATAATTATGCCAAAAATTCAATGCACATGACGCACCGCTGGCTCGATCGCTGTGTGGCACACCTTGAAAAAGTGCCTTTTAAATACGGCTATTCACAAGCCTTTTTCCCCATTGTTCAAGGTTCTACTTATAAAGATTTAAGAACACAATCGGCTGAATATATCGCCCAAATTGGTGCAGAAGGAAATGCCATTGGTGGCTTATCGGTTGGCGAACCTGTTGAAGATATGTATCAAATGACCGATTTGGTTTGCAACATTTTGCCTAATGATAAACCGCGCTATTTAATGGGCGTTGGCACGCCAATAAATATTTTAGAAAATATTGCACTTGGAATTGATATGTTTGATTGTGTAATGCCTACGCGAAATGCCCGCAACGGCATGTTATTTACGGCTCATGGCACAATTAATTTAAAAAATAAAAAGTGGGAAGATGATTTTTCGCCTTTGGATGAAATGGGGATTACCACGGTTGACTTATTGTATTCAAAAGCCTATTTACGCCACTTGTTTGCTGCTAATGAATTTTTGGGAAAACAAATTGCTTCCATACATAATTTAGGCTTTTATTTATGGTTGGTTGGTGAAGCAAGAAAGCATATCTTAGCAGGAGATTTTTACACTTGGAAAAACCAAATGGTAAAGCAAATGGATAAGCGCTTATAAACCTTGAAAATACTCGATAAATACCTATTAACGCGCTATTTTACAGCTTTTATTTTTACGCTGTTAATTTTAACGCCCATCGCCATAGTTATTGATATTGCTGATAAAATTGGAAAATTTCTAGCAAAACCCGATTTGACCACTTGGCAAATTATCAGCGATTATTACCTAAATTTTGTCATCAACTACGCCAATACCTTTATGCCCTTGGCCTTGTTTATTTCGGTTATTATGTTTACCTCAAAAATGGCCGAAAATACCGAAATCGTCGCTATTAACACCGCAGGAATTTCTTTTAAAAGATTTATCAAACCTTATTTTATGGGCGCAGCAATGGTTACTGTTTTTGCGCTCTTGATGACACATTTTATCGTACCAAAAGCCAATAAAGCCCTCGACAATTTTGGATTGCAATTTCTAAAAAAAGAAGAAAATACTAACAACTGGGTCAATAACGGCGTTTTGCAATTGAGTAAAGGAAATTATGTGTATGTTAAAAATTTTAGCATCGAACAACAAAATGGCTTTAATTTCACCTTTGAACATTATGAAAAAGGTCAGCTCGTCTATAAAATTGCAGCTGCTAATGTGCGTTTTATGCCTAAAGATAGCACCTTTGAATTGACTAATTACAAAAAAAGACGCCTTATTCAAAATAAAGATGTCAATGAACTTGGAGATAAAATAGACACCACCTTTAATTTTGTTCCATCCGATTTTGTTTACGAAAAAAATTTGGCACGACAAATTAACACACCCGATTTATTAGATTTTATCCACAATTCAAAAGCCCGAGGTGTACAGAATTTAAACAGCCATTATGTTGAATTACACAGCCGCACCAGTTTGCCAATGTCATCCTTCATTTTAACCTTAATTGCCGTAGTTTTAGGCTCAAAAAAGCGTAGAGGTGGCATTGGTATTAGCTTGGCATTAGGTATTTCATTGATGTTTGTTTATGTATTTTTTATGAAAATAGCCAGTGTTTTAGGCTCAGTGGCAACAGCAAATGCCTTTTTAATGGTTTGGATGCCCAACCTTATTTTTGGGACATTAGCATTAATTCTATATAAAAATGCCAAACGCTAAACTCAACAACCACCTCCATCTGCATTTTATTGTTTTTATATGGGGATTTACCGCAGTTATTGGCGCACTTATCAGTATTGACGCCATTCCGCTGGTTTGGTATCGAACGGGTTTAGCCGTTTTAGTATTGCTGATTTATGCTATTTTATTCAAAAAAAGTTTAAAAAAGAGTCCGAAAGCCATTTTACAATTTTCATTTGTTGGATTTTTTATAGCCATTCACTGGATAAGTTTTTTTTATGCCATAAAAATTTCAAATGTATCAGTAACCTTAGCCGCTATTTCAACAGGGGCCTTGTTTGCAACCTTTATTGAACCGGTATTCTACAAGAAAAAAATTGTGTGGTATGAGGTTTTGTTTTCGGTGATTGCCATTTTGGGATTATTGGTTATTTTCAATGTACAAGCTAAATTTACTTTAGGAATATTATTTGGATTGCTCGCCGCATTTTTATCGGCACTTTTTGCTGTTTTAAACAGTAAATTAATTCAAAAACACGAGGCGCTGAGCATCACTTTTTATGAACTTTTATCTGGTTTTTTACTCATCGGAATTTTGCTCTTTTTTAACGGAACGATGCAAACGCCCAGCTTTTTTAAACTATCCCTATCCGATTTTAGTTATCTGTTTATTTTAGCTTCTGTTTGTACCGCTTATACTATGGTGGCTTCAACAAAATTATTGCTCAAAATGAGTCCGTTTACCATGATGCTCACCATCAATTTAGAGCCCGTTTATGGCATTGCATTAGCCGTTATCATTTTGGGAGATAGCGAAAAAATGACCACTCAATTTTATTTGGGAACAGCCTTAATTATTGTAAGTATCATCCTCAATGCCGCTTTTAAACTATATCCTAAAATAATACTCAGCAAAAAGCGATAAAACATCTGTAAATGTTTTTATATTTGTATCGATAACCAGAACCTAAACTATGGAATATTTAGACTTTGAACTTCCTATTAAAGAGCTTGAAGACCAATTAGATAAATGTCTTATTATTGGCGAAGAGAGCGATGTTGATGTTTCTAAAACTTGTAAAAATATAGAGAAAAAACTCGAAAAAACAAGAAAAGACATTTATTGCAACTTAACACCTTGGCAACGCGTTCAATTGTCGCGCCACCCCTCAAGACCTTATACCTTAGATTATATCAACGCCATTTGTGGGGATACATTTTTTGAATTGCACGGCGACCGCAATGTAAAAGATGATAAAGCGATGATTGGTGGTTTAGGCAAAATTGGCGACCAATCGTATATGTTTATTGGTCAACAAAAAGGTTATAATACCAAAACGCGTCAATACCGCAATTTTGGAATGTCAAACCCGGAGGGCTATCGCAAAGCCTTACGCTTAATGAAAATGGCCGAAAAGTTTAAAATTCCTGTTGTAACCTTGCTAGATACACCTGGCGCTTATCCCGGACTTGAAGCTGAAGAGCGCGGTCAAGGGGAAGCCATTGCGCGAAATATTTTTGAAATGACAAGGCTAAAAACACCAATTATAACGGTAGTTATTGGCGAAGGCGCATCGGGAGGCGCACTTGGAATTGGCGTTGGCGATCGCGTTTATATGCTCGAAAACACTTGGTATACCGTGATATCTCCCGAATCTTGCTCTTCAATTTTGTGGCGCAGTTGGGATCATAAAGAAGAAGCTGCCAATGCCCTAAAATTGACGGCTTTTGATATGAAAAAACAAAAGTTAATTGACGATATCATTAAAGAGCCTTTTGGTGGCGCTCATAGCAACCGGAATGGGGCCTATCAAATTGTTGAAGATGCCATTGTTAATGCCTATTTAGAACTTAAAGATTTGTCCCTTGACGAATTGGTAGCCAAGCGTATGGCAAAATATGAAGCAATGGGTGTTTTTAAAGAATAACAATCTTATCATTCTTTGTTCTTTTTAGTTGGATTTTGATTTTAAAAGATGAAAATATTAAGTCCTTCTCAAATTTATCTAGCCGACCAAGCTACCATAAAAAATGATAATATAACGTCATTAGACTTGATGGAACGCGCTGGAATGCGTTGCTGCGAGTGGATTTTATCAGATAAAATTTCTAAAAATCACCCGACATTTTATATTTTTTGTGGCGTTGGCAACAATGGAGGCGATGGTCTGGTAATTGCGAGACTGCTTTTGGCAAAAGGCTTTATCGTAAAATCATTTATCGTAAACTTTAGCCAAAAAAAATCACCAGAATTTGAAGCCAATTTAGTTTGGTTAAAAAGTCAAAATTACCAACCAAAAAACATTGATGCCATAACAGATTTTCCTTTGATACCAAAGGATGCCATTATAATTGATGCCATTTTTGGTTTGGGAATTAAACGAGCTCCCGAAGGGTTTACTAAAAGCCTCATTCAATATCTAAACCAATCTCAAAATTATATTTTATCAATCGACTTCCCTTCTGGACTTTTTGCTGAAACCGCTGTTTTTGACAAAGAATCGGTTATAAAAGCTGCGCATACCTTAACTTTTCAATGTCCTAAACGCGCGTTTTTATTACCCGAAAATCAATACTTTACCCAGTCGTGGGCGGTTTTAGATATTGGTTTAAATATGGACTTCATCAATACTTTATCAGTTGAAGCTGAATTCGTTTCAAAATCAGATGTTTTAGCTTTTTATAAAAAAAGATTGCCCTTTTCGCATAAAGGAACGTATGGGCATACCTTACTAATTGGCGGAAGTTATGGAAAAATTGGGTCGATGGTGCTCGCTTTAAAAGCGGCAAATAAAATGGGAAGTGGTTTGGTTACAGGGCTGGTTCCCGAATGTGCTTATCAAATAATTCAATCGCAAGTGCCCGAAGCCATGTGCATTACCAATGGCAAAATAGGGCTTTCAAATTTTCACAATAAAATCAATGCCAATGCAATAGGTATTGGAATGGGGATGGGTTTAGACCAAAAAACACAAGAGGCTTTTTTAACTTTTTTAGCCAAAAATAAAACACCTTTGGTTATTGATGCCGATGCGCTAAATTGCTTAGCACTGCATCCCGAAGCGTTAAAATTAGTGCCCAAAAACAGTATTTTAACACCCCATCCAAAAGAGTTGGAACGCCTGATTGGCTCTTGGAACCATGATGATGTAAAACTTGAAAGGCTCAAAAAATTGAGCCTTAAACATCAAATAATTGTGGTTTTAAAAGGCGCACATACGCTCATTGTAAATCGGGAACAGTTGTATTTTAATTCCACCGGAAATCCCGCTTTGGCGACGGGTGGTAGTGGGGATGTGCTTAGCGGTTTAATTACCGGGCTTTTAGCCCAACATTACGAACCGTTACAAGCAGCGATTTTAGGAGTTTATCTTCACGGATTGACCGCCGATATTGCTATTAAAACAGATTTAACTTGTGAAACTTTTATCGCATCAGATATTATAAATTATTTACCGAAAGCGTTTAAACAGCTTTTAAATACTGATAAATAGGCATAAAAAAGGCGCGTGATTTATTCACACGCCTTTAGGTTTATATATAATTTGTTTAAAAATTATAATTTTAAGGAATCAAATAAGGCAATTAATCTTGGATCAGAAGGCCTTGGCGCATCGGCATCTACAATATTACCTTGTGGGTCAATTAAGATAAAACGTGGTATGCCGGTTATATCAAAATCTTTTACAAATTTAGAGTTCCAATCGCTTTCACCAAATAATTGAATGCCTCCCAATTGTTTTTCTTTTATCATATCACGCCATTTAGTTTTTTCGGCTAACTTATCAATTGACAAGCTTACAAAAGCAATGTTTTTACCTTTGTATTGATCTTCAACTCTTTTTAAATCAGGTATTTGTTGAATGCAAGGAGCACACCAAGTAGCCCAAACATCAATGTAAACATATTTGCCAGCTAAGCTTTTTAACGAAGTTTTACCGCCTTTAAAGTTTTCTAAATCAAAGGTAGGAGCAGGTTGTCCCAAGGCAAATTTTGTCAATTTTGAGTGTTGTGCTTCATAATTTTCATTTAAAAAAACAACCATTCGTTCATTGGCTGTTTTTTCATTTGCCGTAAAAGTGCTGTCTAAGTCTTTAGCGTCAACCAATAATTTAGCGTTAAAATCATCGATTTCTTTTACTTTAGCATCAAAGGCACTTTTTTCCATTAAAAAGAAAGCCTCCAAATTGTCGAGACCAAATTGTTTTTGGGTTTTTATTTTTAAGGCTAAATAATTGTTTGTTCCAGCGCCATCGCCTTCAAATACAATACTTTCTTCAAATTTATCAGCATCGGCTTTAAGCTCAAGTTCATAACCATTTTTAAGATTTAAAAAGGTTTGGCTTTTCCCATCCGACAAGGCAAAAAAACCAGCTTCAATTTTTAGCGTATCGCTAAAACTACCGTCTTTTTTTACAAGTATTTTTTTAATGTAGCGGTTGTTGCCATAAACGGTAAGGGTATCTACTTTTAAATTAGTGATTTCGCCTGATAATGTTACATAATCGTGTGGTGTTTTTTTGCAAGATACAATGCTCAAAACAACAAATAAATAAAATAGTTTTCTCATTTTTTTAAATTAATTTTTGCAAAGATATAAATAATGGTTGCGACAATTGTTGAAAGTTTGTTAAAAATTGCTAATATTAATTTTGTAAATGGGTTCATTTTTAAAAGTGTCAATATATTTGGATATGAACGCATTTATAGTGAATTTTGAGCAACCAAAGAAGCATTAAAATGACGCACCAAATTCAAACTAAACATCTCGATTATCAAAGTCTTTTCGACCTTATTCAACAACAAAAAAAATTGGTTTTATCCGATGATGCCATAGACAAAATAAATAAGTGTAGAGCATACCTTGACGACAAGTTAAATCACAGTAATCAGCCTGTTTATGGCATCAATACTGGGTTTGGTTCGCTTTGTAATGTTAAAATATCAAATGATAATCTTTCAAAATTACAAGAAAATTTGGTCATTAGTCATGCCTGCGGAACTGGAGACCGCGTTCCTAATGAGCTTGTAAAATTGATGTTGTTTTTAAAAATCCAATCATTGAGTTATGGCCATTCGGGTGTGCAATTGCAAACCGTTGAGCGCTTAATTGATTTTTATAACAACGACGTGCTTCCAGTAGTTTTTACGCAAGGTTCGTTAGGTGCTTCGGGTGATTTAGCGCCTTTAGCACATTTAGCCTTGCCTTTATTGGGCAGGGGTAAAGTGGTTTATCAAGATAAGGAATATTCGGGCGAAGCCATTTTAAAATTATTCCACTGGAATCCCATTGAATTAAAGGCCAAAGAGGGCTTAGCTTTGCTCAATGGCACGCAATTTATGAGCGCTTATGGTTTGTATCTGACTTTAAAATCGGCCAAACTCTCTTATTTTGCCGATTTAATTGGAACGCTTTCGCTTGAAGCTTTTGACGGACTTAAATCACCGTTTAATCCGCTTATACATTTGGTGCGTCCGCATCAAGGTCAGCTAAAAACGGCTGAGCGTATTTTAACATTTTTAGAAGGAAGTGCGTTGATAAATCAGCCAAAAGCCCATGTTCAAGATCCGTACTCTTTTAGGTGTATGCCTCAAGTACACGGGGCGAGCAAAGATGCTTTGCAATATGTTTCTAAAACTTTTTTAACCGAAATCAATAGCGTAACCGACAATCCAAATATTTTTGTTGAAGCCAATGAAATTATTTCCGGCGGTAATTTTCACGGACAGCCTTTGGCTTTAGCCTTAGATTTTTTATGCATTGCTATGGCAGAATTGGGAAGCATTTCTGAACGAAGAACGTATCAATTAATTTCCGGTCAACGGGGATTGCCAAATTTTTTGATAAAAAACCCAGGGTTGAATTCCGGCTTTATGATTCCACAATACACTGCCGCCAGCATTGTTAGTCAAAATAAGCAATTGAGCACACCCGCCAGCATTGATTCTATTGTTTCGTCAAATGGACAAGAAGACCACGTGAGTATGGGCGCTAACGCCGCCACCAAAGCTTTTAAAGTGGTTGAAAATATTGAAACAATTTTGGCTATTGAATTATTTAATGCCGCACAAGCACTCAATTTTAGAAATTTAAAAACCTCTCCTTTTTTAGAAAGTATGGTTAAACTTTTAAGGGAGCAAGTTCCGTTTATTGAAGATGATGTTGAAATGGCTCCTCAAATAGATAAGACAAAACAGTTTATAAAAAATTTTGTTATAGATTTGGAATTGATGGATTTATAAGTTTTAAAAATTTGATATTTATCATTTTGTTAAAGATTGTTTAGCTAGATATTTGACAGATAAATTAAAAATTAACTATTATGAAAAAAACTATTTTAATGTTGGTAAGTTTTTTATTTTTATAAATCGGGAGTTTGGTGGCTCAAGAAAAAAATTGGAAGGCACGTGTTAGAGTGATAAGTGTATCACCAAATGAATCTGCTAAAATACAGGTTATTGGAGGAGATGTGAAAATTTCTAATGAAGTGGTTCCTGAACTAGATTTTACTTATTATTTTAACAAGAATTGGGCAGCAGAATTAATTTTAGCTACAACTAATCATGATGTTAAGGCCATAGGTACTTCAGCTGGAAATATTCCACTTGGTGATGTTTGGCTTTTACCACCGACCTTAACTTTTCAGTATCACTTAACCAGCTTAAAAAATATTGAACCTTATATAGGAGCTGGAATCAATTATACTATTTTTTATAATGCTGATTCAGGTGCAGTTGTTAACAATGTAAAATATGATAATACTTTTGGATTTGCATTGCAAACAGGTTTAGACATTGATTTAAATAAGAAATGGTTTTTAAATTTTGATTTGAAGAAGATTTTTTTAAACACAACAGCTACGGTAAACGCTACAACAGCTTTAGGAGCTACGGTTGATGCCGATGTTGACATCGATCCACTGATATTAGGTTTTGGATTTGGCATGCGGTTTTAATAGACATATCTTGCCTTTTTAAAGTTTACTAAAAAGCCCAATCAAATTTTGATTGGGCTTTTAATCATTAAAAGAGGAATTGCTTGTTGGATATTTTGGGCAACTACATTCAATTTAAATTAACCCAACTTCAACCAAACATTTTCGCATGGCTAGGTATGTCCGTTCAATATCGTTATCTAGACCAATTGAAAAGCGTATTAAACCTTCACTTAAACCCATTTTTTTTCGTTCTTCCAAAGGAATTTCTGAGGAAGTTCCTGTTCCAGGCGCATTGAAAAGGGTTTTATAAAAACCTAAACTTACGGCTAAATAACCCAAACTATTTTTTTGAAGGAGTTCCATAAGTTCATCGGCTTTTTCTAATGTGCCGGCGTCAAAGGCGAGCATACCACCAAAACCAAATTCGGGGTTGCTTATTTTTTTATAAAGTTCGTGTTGTGGGTGTGATTTTAACCCGGGGTACATAATTTTAATACCATCAAGCTCAAACCTTTGAGCCAAATAAAAAGCGTTTTCGCTGTGTTTTTTCATCCGAATATGCAAGGTGCGCATATTTTTTAAAACACTTGATGACCTTAGGCTATCCATTACCGGACCTAATAACATACTCGCACCATCATTGACATTTTTTAAGCTGTCAATAAACGCTTTTGAGCCACAAATAGCGCCTGCAACAGTATCGCTTGTGCCATTAATAAATTTTGTTAAACTGTGAATAACCACATCTGCTCCAAGCATTTTAGGACGAATACAAAGTGGTGAAAAGGTATTATCAACCACTAAAGTAAGCTGGTATTTTTTAGCTAATTTAGATAAGCTGGGAATGTTGGCTACTTCCAATAAAGGGTTGCTAACCGACTCGCAATACAAAATTTTTGTATTTTTTGTAATAGCAGCTTCAACTTTTTTAAGATTGGTAATATCGACAAAAGTGGTATTGATATTAAATTTTGGTGTAAAGTTTTTAAGAAAGGCATAAGTGCCACCATAAACCGTTCGCGAGCAAACAATATGGTCGCCAGCACTACACAACTGCAAAATTGTTGGGGTTATTGCCCCCATTCCTGATGCCGCAACATTGGCGGTTTCAGTACCTTCTAAAGCTGCTAAAGCTTCACTTAAGTAAAGGTTACTCGGACTAGAATGGCGTGAATAAAGGTAACAACCTTCGGTATGACCTTCAAAGGTGTCCATCATCGATTTTGCTGCCAAAAAAGTGTAAGTTGACGAATCGGAAATTGAGGGATTAACACCACCAAATTCTCCAAAATATTGTAAATCCTGAATGCTGTTTGCTGCTTTATTTTCCATTTTGCGTTTATTTAAATGAAGTGTAAAATAACAAATAAGTTGTAAATATATCAATTGATGATTAAAAATATTGTAATAAAAACTACTAATTTATATTTTCAATATAATTATTACTATATTTTTGTTTAGTTTTGAGGCTTTAATGAAAAAATTACAATATGGCACTAGATAGCACCGATAAAAAGCTGCTCAATTATTTGCAAACAGATAGCAAAATAGCCACTAAGGTTTTGGCTACCAAACTAAATTTATCGGTAACAGCAGTTTATGAACGCCTAAAAAGATTAGAAAATAGTGGCATCATTGAAAAATATGTTGCTGTTTTAAATCGGGATAAAATTGAAAAGAATTTTGTGGTTTTCTGTCAGATTAAACTGGTAAAACACGCTCATGACTATATTGAACAATTTGAAAAGGATGTTAAGGATTTGGAAGAAGTTTTAGAATGTTATAACATCAGTGGTGAATATGATTATATTTTAAAGATTATTGTAGAAAACATGAAAGCTTATCGCAAATTTATCAACACAAAATTAACGACCCTAGATTATATTGGAAGTACGCATAGCACATTTATAATCAGTGAAGTAAAGCAGCATAATGTGATTGCATTATGCTAATAAAAAAAGGCTCAAATTAAACTTGAGCCTTTTTGGTGAGCGGTTTTTTATAAAACCTACAAGGTTAAAAAAAACCTTGCAGGTTGTTGCAAAACAACTATTTAGTTTTCGACTTTCTTCTTAAACTTATCAAATTTGCTTTCTTCTTTTTTCATAGGCCAACTGTTATTTTCAAGATTTACGTCAGCGGTTAATAAATTTGGGTCTAGTTCGATAGATTTTATAGCTTTATCAGAAGTGATTAATTTGCTAACTTCATCATCGTTAAAGCGCCAAATAAGCGCAGGATAGTATTTATCATCCACACTGCCATCTTCGTAAGTAATGCGCGCAACAATTGGCATTACTAAACCACCTGGTTTATTGAAGGTTACTTTATAAAAGTATTTCGAATTTTTAAGAGTGGCACGTTCTTCTTTGGTGAAATTTTGTGTTAAGTAATCATCTAATATTTTTAAATCTTTAGTTGGTTCTTTAATTTTATCCATTTCGGGTTTATATTCATCACTATCGGTATCAACTAAAAATACATAGTTTGCCAAGTCAAGTCCATAGCGTTCTGCAACCATTTTAGCTTGTTTTGTTGGAGTGGTGCTCACCACGTATTTGCTGACACTTTTTATACCGATATCATTAAAATCGGTTGTGTAATACCAGCCTCTCCAAAACCAATCAAGGTCGGTTGCCGAGGCATCTTCCATCGTTCTAAAGAAATCGGCTGGCGAAGGGTGTTTAAATTTCCAACGTTCGGCATAGGTTTTAAAAGCTTTGTCAAAGAGGTCGTGACCCAAAATCAATTCTCTTAAAATATATAAGCTCGCAGCAGGTTTGGCGTAAGCGTTATTGCCAAATTGAAATACATTTTCTGAATTGCTCATGGTAGGCGAAATTTTGCTCTGATCCCCATTCATATAGGCGGTAATATTTTTTGGAAAGCCTCTTGAAGGGAAGTCTTTATCGAATCGTTCTTCGGCTAACATTTCTGTAAAGGAGTTTAAGCCTTCATCCATCCAAGTCCATTGGCGTTCATCTGAATTGATAATCATTGGAAACCAGTTATGACCAACTTCGTGAGTAATCACGCCAATCATACCGTTTTTAACGCGTTCGGTATAAGTGCCATCTGGTTTTGGTCGGCCGCCATTCCAGCAAATCATAGGGTATTCCATACCTTGTTGTAAAGCGTGTACTGAAATTGCTTTGTGATAAGGATAGTCAAAAAGATGCGCTGAATAAGTTTCTAAAGTATTGGCAACGACTTTAGTAGAATAATCTCCCCACAGTGGATTGCCTTCTTTAGGATATAATGATTCGGCCATAACCGTTCGGTTGCCAATTTTAACCGCCATAGCATCATATAGATATTTGCGAGAGCTAGCAAAGGCAAAATCGCGCACATTTTCGGCTTTCATTTTCCAAGTTTTAGTTTTGTTAGAAAATCCCTTTTCAGCTTTTTCGGCTTCTTCTTGGGTAACAATAACAACGGGTTTATCATACGATTTTAAGGCTTCCTGATAGCGTTTCCACTGTTTATTGGTGAGCATATCGGCTTGATTTAAAATAAATCCGGTTCCCTCTAAAATATGATCAGCCGGAGTGGTAATGTTAACTTCGTAATTACCAAATTCTAAGGTAAATTCGCCACTACCCCAAAATTGCATATTTTGCCAGCCTTCTACATCGTTATAGACGGCCATTCTTGGATAAAACTGGGCAATAATATAGGCATTATTGCCATCAGCATCGAAGTGTTCATAACCCGAACGCGCCCGGTCAGTAACGTGATTATTAATATTATACCACCATTTTATTTTAAAAGTATAAGTTGATTTTGCCTGCATAGGTAAAGGCAAATCAATGCGCATCATGGTTTGATTAATGGTATATTTTAAATCTTTGCCATTTGAATCTTTAACATAATCAATGTTAAAACCACCTTGAAAGGGTTTTCCCATAAAATTGGCTACATACTTTTTAGCATCATAGCCAAAACTTGTATTACCCGATTCTATATCGGGTGTTTTTGAATTGGAAGCACGTTTATTTTGATCTAACTGTACCCATAAATAGGTCAATTCATCGGGTGAATTGTTAGTATAGGTTACTGTTTCTTCGCCAAAAAGTTTTTGATTTTTATCATCTAAAACAATGTCCATTTTATAATCGGCTTGTTGTTGATAATAGGCGGGACCAGGCGCTCCAGACGCTGTTCTAAACATGTTTGGAGTCGGCAATTCCTCATAGAGTTGCCTAAATTTACTGGTGTTATAATGCCCTTTTTTTTCGGGTTTTTGTTCTTGGGCGAGTAGGGCAGTTGTTAAAAACAACAACACACTCATGGTTAAAAATGTTAACTTTTTCATTTGAGAATATTTGGGTTTGTTTAAATTTGTTTAAGAGATTAAAACTAAAAATAAAGCATAGAATGTGCTAATTTTATTAAAAGTTTAACAAATCTTTATCATTATCGCGGACTAGAATCATCGTTTTTAAAATCTTATCAATATTGAGCTTGATAATATTTTGTTGCTCCTCAAATTCATCCATTAAAATGGTATTTTCAATCTCAATACTTTTTATGGAGGCTACATCTTTTATTTCAATATAAAAGTAAACCAAATCTTGATCATATTCTTTGCCTAAAAATTTAATAGCTAACAATTTACCATTTACATGCACTTTAAAATGACTATTGATATAAAATTCTAGTAGTTTATTTGTATTAGCGAGTTCATCGGGTGTATCGAGCTTAAAATCTTTTTTAAAATTGGAAGTCAAAGTTTTTTCAACATCATCGGTAAATAGGCGCATGCTGATTTGTAATGATTTTTCTTGTGCTTTATAATCAATTTGAGTCAGACTTATATAGTATTTATGTAGGCCAAATGCCATTAAAGGAATTAAAATAAGTAATAGCAATTTCTTTAAAAGTGTCATTAAAATTGTATTTTTGGATACCGTAAAATTATAAAAATTGTGATAAGATACCTACTGTTATTTTTTTTAATCCTAAGTTATAGTACTTATAACTTAAAAGCGCAACAAAACAAAACTTCAAAACTTGAAATGGGCTTCTTTAAAAATGTAAAAATATTTGAACAAAAAAGAGGCCACGGTATGGGACCCTCCGAACCGAGTATTTTTATCAATCCAAAAAACACCAATAACATCGTTGTTGGTTCCATTATTGATTTTGTTCATAGTTCATTTGATGGCGGTAAAACGTGGGAAACCAATCGTTTAAAATCATCGATGGGCGTTTGGGGTGATCCGAGTATTACAGCCGATAACAAAGGCAATTTTTATTACGCCCATTTATCTGACCCCGATGGAACCAATTGGAGTAGCGATAAAATTCTTGACAGAATGGTGGTGCAAAAATCGACCGATGGTGGAAAAACTTGGAGCGATGGTGCTGCTGTTGGCATGAATTCGCCCAAACAACAAGATAAAGAATGGCTCGCCGTAAATCCGTTTAACAATGAAATTTATTTAACTTGGACAGAGTTTGACAGATATAACAGTCAAAATCCGAATGATAAATCGCGAATTTTATTTTCAAAGTCTGCTGACGACGGACTTTCATGGAGCAAACCCATAAAATTATCACAGTTTGAAGGCAATACTTTAGATGATGATAAAACGGTGGAAGGGGCTGTGCCAAGTGTGGGACCAAATGGTGAAATTTTTGTAGCTTGGAGTTTTGATGATAAAATATATTTTGATAAAAGTATGGATGGTGGTTTAACTTGGCTCAAAAAGGATATTGTAGTTTGTGACCAACCTGGCGGATGGAATTTTGAAGTTCCCGGTTTAAACCGAACAAATGGAATGCCCATAACGGGCGTAGATATTAGCGAAAACAAGTTTAAAGGCACCATTTATATCAATTTTTCCGACCAGCGAAATGGCGAAAATGATACCGATATCTTTATTGTAAAGTCAACTGATGGCGGTAATCATTGGAGTAGTCCTAAAAGAATTAATCAAGATAAAACTAAAACCCATCAGTTTTTAACTTGGATGAGCATTGACCCAAAAACAGGTTTTATTTATATATTATATTACGATAAAAGCAAATATACCAATGCCTTAACCGATGTTGTTTTGGCAATTTCAACTAACGGTGGTGAAAGTTTTACAAATACAAGTATTTCAGAAAAACCATTTGAAACAAATGAAGGTATTTTTTTTGGAGATTATAGCAATATCAATGCTTACAATGGAATTGTAAGACCCGTTTGGACGCAACAAGACCACGGCACTTTAAGCATTTGGACGGCTTTAATTAAATTTAAACCATGAAAAATTTAATTATTGCAAGTACTTCAACCGTTTATGGAAGTGATTATTTAGAATATTTACGGCCAGAAGTTTCCAAATTATTTCAAAATAGCAACGAAATTGTTTTTGTGCCTTATGCCCAACCAAGTGGGATGTCTTTTGATGACTATTCCGCTTTAGCAAAAAAAGCATTTAATAAAATAGACATTGAGCTTAAAGGTTTGCATCAATTTGATAATCCGATAAAAGCTTTAAAAAGTGCGAAAGGAATTTTTGTAGGTGGAGGCAATACGTTTTTACTGGTTAATAGCTTATATAAGCTTAATTTAATGGCTGTTTTAAAGCTGGTTATTGAAAATGGAACGCCTTATTTAGGAACTAGTGCCGGCAGTAATATCTGTGGTTTAACAATGCAAACTACTAACGATATGCCCATAATTTATCCGCCAAGCTTTGCGACTTTGGGGATCATTCCGTTTAATATAAACCCACATTATTTAGATGCTGATTTAAATTCAAAGCACAAGGGCGAAACCCGCGAAACGCGCATAAAAGAGTTTCATCATTTTAATATAACACCGGTTTTAGGCTTGCGCGAAGGCAGTTGGCTTAAAGTGAAAGATAAAAATATCCTTTTAAAAGGAGCGCTACCAGCACGGTGGTTTTTGCCAAATAACATGCCAATTGAGTTGCAAACCGAAACAAACCTTTCAACATTAATATAAAAAAAGGGGCTTAAAATTTTTAAGCCCCTTTTTTATTTTTGAATTGATGGTTCCTTAATTGTTGATAAAAAGCTTTTTAGAAACAGTGCCTTTATCGGTATTAATATTAATCATATAAATACCATTACTAACACCTTTAACAGGAAGTCTAATTTCATCCCCCTCTTTAGGTGCTTTCCAATAATACGTCTTTTGACCAAGTACATTGAATAATGTGGCGTTTTGTATGCTTAAATTATTTTTTCTAACAACCACTTCAGAAGAATTGTTGTCAAAATAAACAAGCACTTGATTTAAAGCCAAATCATCAACACCCAAAGTTGATTCATTACCAAAAGTAACAAAGAATCGATCTTGGTAGATTCCTGCATCTAAGGTTAATGAAACTACATTTTTTGACAAATTAAAGAACCTCCTTGAGGTAATATCTCTTAAAAACACGGTTACATTTTGCATAGCACTTTCATCGAGCATAATATTGACAGTTCCTGCATTTGCCATTTCAATAATAAGCGGTATTTGAGTAATATTTTCAAATTTACCAACGCCTGCAATAATATATTTAGTTGTATCAGAGGCAAATTTTACGTACATATCAGTTGGTTGTTTATCAAACATCCAGCTGTCGTAACCATTGTCATAAACATCGGTATTTCCATCTTTAAAGTTAATACCAATTTGGCGGTGCAAATCTTTTCCGTCAGGGTCTTGATATTCAAAACCTATTTTTACTTGAGGCGTTGCATCTAATTCTTCAGATGATAAAATTGCATTGTTTTCAAGTATTTCTCCCGATTTACTTGTTTGATTTAGTGTAGTATCATCTTCTTTTTTTGTTTTAAAGAAGAAGGAATTAGTGCCGTCAATGGCTTGAACAAAACGCTGACTGTTGTTAAAAGTAATAGTGCCACCATTTGAACTACCTACAAAAAAGCCTTGTGCAACAGGGATGTATCTTCCGGGTGCGTGATAAGTGCCGTTGCCTAAACCTGCAGTACCTGATACATTGGTGTTTGCTGCAACGCCCATAGTTAAGTTGCGGATGCCATAACCACCAACATAGCCCGCCAAATTATGGTTGCCGGAATCACCTTGCATTTCCCAGAAATAGAGGGTTTGAACAATACTAGCGCTATTGTCGTTTAAGAATTTAGTTGCATCAAGAGCCGATGGATAAGGGTTTCCAATTAATATTAAATCACCACTAACAATAGGGGTAGAAATATCGCCATCGTTGGGAGTTCCCATAAAAGTGTAATTTTGTTGAACGCCGGGTCCTTTCAATAAGAAACCAATAGGTGGGGCTAATGGCCCATTTTCCCAAACGTGTTCCCAATTAGAAAAGGCATTTCCTAATTTTAATGTAAAAATCCAGAAATTTGATAAAGAAATTGGACTTGTTTTACTACCGTCTAAGGAACTAAAATTACCATCCCAATCGATAAAGTTAATATTTAAAGGTGTACTTGTTTCGGAAGTTGGTATAGAACCATCTTTTAAAACATTCATCACTCTATAAGTGGGTAAACCAACTTCAACTACTGGTGAAGACCAATAATTGTATTGATAAACCGAAGTGGTTGTGCCTAACTGGTCGATAAATATTTTGCCGGTTCCGGTAACTTGAGAAACCCCAACGTGCGATTGAACCAATTGTGCATTGCCAATCATGCGCAATTCACCGTCAAGCTGAATTTGATTTAAAACCGTTAATGATTTGGTATTGTTTACTACCAATTTTGAACCTGTTTTTATCCAAGCACAATTAACACTAGCAGCTGCATTAATAAAACCATTTGTTAGTGATGATTGTGCGTCAATCAGCAATAATTTACCGGTATCTGATGCACTTGGCGCACCATTTACGCCGGTACCACCAGCCCATGATGCCGTATTGCCACTCCAAATAATGGCATTAAGCTCGGTATATGTAAAATACTTTGTTCCGTTAAAATCAAATGAAGCAGCATAATGTGAAACGCCATTTATGGTTTGTAGCGTTAAAGGCAAATAAATCACATTGGTTGTTAAAGCGGCATCATCGGCAATTTTTAATAATTTTAAGGTATTCGCCGTGTTTAAATGGGTATTAATAATAGCTGCTGTAGCTGCAATTTGCACCGTACCAACAGTACCCGTTTCAACAATTTTCCAGGTTCTATTTAGGGTTTTTTCTGGCGAACACATTAAAGTTGAAGTAGTAGCTGCTAATGCTACAGTACCATTATGACCCCAAGTCATGAAATAGTTATTTGCTAAAAAATTATTGGCATTGCTGGCATTATCTGCAGCAATGGTTCCCAAACCTATGGTAACTAAGGCATCTGCATTTATTGATTTAGATTGTTTTTGATTGAGAACGCCTTTTAAATTATCTCTACCAATAGCTGTTACATTGTGATGAAAAGCGGTATTAGCGGTATAATCCCAAATTTTTGTAATGCCATCGGCGGCTATATAATCACCTTCTATAACCGTTGCATTATCATCTGTAGGGTTTAAAGTGATACCGTATTTAATGGCCAAATACGTTTCAATGCGTTGTTTTTCGGCTGCTGTTGGCACGGCGGTCATTACTATTACTTCAGCAATTTCACCTTTTAAGCGTCTTGAAGTTGAGGTGCTTTGAGAACCAATATACATAACACTATTATTACCCACACCATTACTAGAGGTATTGCTACTTGTAAATAGTAAACCGTCTTTATAAATTGCTTTTCGAGTGCCCGAAGGTCCCGTGAGCCCTGTACTTGTACCCAAACTCCACAGGTTATAGATATTTTGTGTTGGACTATTAGGGGCATTTATGTTAGAACCATTTAAACGGTATCGCAATGCCGGAATACCACCAGACATGGGTGTTCTCAAGTAAAATTGACCCGAGGCTAGATTTTCTCTAATGAAATAGGAATCTCTTGTGAGGTTTTGTTTAACAACGGTATAAGTCCAAACGTTGGTTACGGCACTAGTTTTAAAAATACCACCTACAATGCGCATCCATTGACTACCATCAAACAATATAGAAGGGTTAAAATTAATACCATTGCTTATTTTTGAAGGAGCTGCACCAACTGTTGCATGGTTATTAAAACCGGATTGATCGTTCCAATTGGTAACAGAAGTTGTGCCGGTTACATCTTTATCGGCGCGTAACCAAAGTAAGAAAGTGCTAAGCACACCCCCCGGTGTGTTGCTTACAGTTGGGTCTCTATAATCAACATCGGCTAAAGCATCAGAGTTTGGCAAATCAACCGATGGGTTGTTAATAATACCATTTACATCGGTATAATCATCAATGGTATCAATGGCGTTGTCTAAACCATTGGCCCCCACAATACCCGAAAGGGTTAAACCGGCTTCGGAGGTATCATTATTACCTTGATTATCGGAATCTAAGTCTAAATAGTCGGGTGTATCTACACCGTCGGTGTTTACAGGAGTAAGGCCACCGGCATAAACATCATTAACGCCATCATTATTAGCATCGGTAAAAGTACCTGGGGCCATATAGCCGGCCGTAGTTTGTGCTTCAACGTTATCCGGAATACCATCACCATCGCTATCTAAATCAAAACTATTTTTTATACCATCGCCATCGGCATCAAGTCCACCTTCTACTGAATCAAGGATGCCATCATTATCATCATCTAAATCAATATTATCGGGAATGCCATCGCTATCGCGGTCAAGAATGCTATTTGTTGCGTCTCTATAGTCAACATCACCACCTGAGTTCAAGTCACCATCACTATCCGGTAAAAAGCTAGGAAAGTTTAATGAGCCATTTACATCGGTATAGTCATCAACCGTATCAATATTATTATCCAATCCATTTACACCAACAATGCCCGAAAGATTTAAATTGGCTTCATTGGTATCGCTAAAGCCATCATTATCGGCATCGGTATCTCTGTAATCATTTGCTAAGTCGCCATCGGTATCGGGAGGCGTAAGACCATTGCCTGAACCTGGAGTAAATTCGTAAGCATCATCGAGTCCATTGCCATCGCTATCAGTTAATGAAGGTGCAATATAACCTAGGGTTGACTGCGCTTCGATGTTATCGGGAATGCCATCATTATCGGCATCTAAATCAAAAGAATCTTTGATACCATCGCTATCGGTATCGAGACTGCCTTCAACGGAGTCAAGAATGCCATCATTATCGTCATCAATATCAACAGTATTGGGAATGCCGTCACCATCGTTATCGGCAGGATTGTATAAGTTATCACGGTAATCTACATCACCGCCTGTATTTACATCCATATCGGCATCGGGTAAGGTAGAAGGATTGTTTAGAATTCCATTTACATCGGTATAATCGTCAACGGTATCTCTATTGTTATCCAAACCATTTACGCCAACAACACCCGAAAGGGTAATATTAGCTTCAACGGTATCAGTAATGCCATCGTTATCAGAGTCTGTATCTTTATAATCTGGTGTATCAGCACCGTCGGTGTTAACGGGTGTTAAACCACCGGCATAAATATCGTTTACACCGTCATTATTGGCATCAGTAAAGGTTCCGGGTGCAATATAACCAAGGGTAGATTGTGCTTCAATGTTATCGGGAATGCCATCGCCATCACTGTCTAAATCAGAAGAATCAATGATGACATCGCCATCGGTATCGAGTGCCCCTTCAACGGTGTCGAGAATACCATCATTATCATCGTCTAAATCAATATCATTAGGAACACCATCGCCATCGGTATCGGGAAAATTAAAAGTGGCATCGCGATAGTCAACATCGCCACCAAAATTAAGGTCACCATCACCATCAGGAAATAATGAAGGGAAGTTAAGGCTGCCATTTACATCGGTATAGTAATCAACCGTATCAATATTATTATCCAAACCATTGAGACCAACTAGTCCAGATAGATTTAAATTTGCTTCAATGGTGTCGTTAATGCCATCATTATCGGAGTCTGTATCCTTATAATCAGGATTATCAATACCATCGGTATTTACAGGTGTTAAACCACCAGCATAAATATCGTTTACACCATCATTATTAGCGTCGGAAAAAGTGCCTGGAGCAATATAACCGAGTGTAGATTGTGCTTCAATGTTATCGGGAATGCCATCACCATCAGCGTCTAAATCAAAAGAATCAATTATGCCATCGCCATCGGTATCGGCTACGCCTTCAATGCTATCTAAAATGCCATCATTATCATCATCTAAGTCAATTTCGTCGCGAATGCCATCAAAATCATTATCTTGAAAACCGGTTATTAATTTTATAAATACACCTGAGTCAAATTGGTTATCAGCCACATCGGAAATAGCTAATTTTACATGGTAGGTAGTATTGGGTGATAACCCCTTTTTTATGGCGCGAATTACTTTTGTAAAGCCGTTAAATTCGGAATAGACTGCATTGTTTGGATTGCCCGAATTATCAGAGTTTGCAATGTAATAAAAGCTATTTGTCAAGTCGGCAGGTGTTCCATCTTGATTTGAACCAAGTGAGCCATTATTAATATTATTTACAGCGATAATAGTAGTTTTTCCCGGTACTTTGGCAATATTTTCATTCCCAACAATTCCCGGCCCAGAAACAAAAAAACCAAAAACGTCATTAAATTGAGAACCTACATAGGTGGGATATTCATCGGCTGCAAACTGAAAATCAACCGTAATTACGGTAGCAACGGCATCAAGGGTAACATCAAATTCATAAACAACCACGTCGTGTGTTGCTAAAGGGTTTATTGCTGTTAAGTCAGGATCGTTGATGTTTGAATTTGGTCCCAATGAAATGCCAAAATTATTATTATTTGTAAAGGCTTCGGTTACCGTACTTGTGGTAAGTAACACGCCCGTATCTATCTGTAAATTAGCGACAAAACCATTAGAGAAAGTACCAACTTGACTGCCAATGCCATGGGTAATTACCGGGTTTGTTATGGTTAAACCAGGCCCGCCAATTTGAGTTGCCAACTGTGCTGCAGTTGACCCTGAAGTGAAAGTAGCAGGGCTTTGTGCCATAGCAAAAAAGCTAAATAAAAAGCCTAACGAGGTAAGTAAAAATTGTCTTTTCATAATGGAATGATGTTTAGATAATTCACCGCTACAAAGTAATGAAAAAAATTGTGAATATGAGCAATTGAGCGACATATAATTTATCAAATCCATTAACTAAATTATTCTATTACAATTGAGTTAAGTGTTAAATCAGTAATTCGAGGCACTTTTAAAAAAATCTTCTACAACATTATTTGTAAAGCGACTTTTTTTAAATATATTTTTTTAATACTTTTACTTAAATTTTTAAAATAACCATTAATACATAATATCATGGCAAAAGGACAAGACGTACACAAAAGCGTGAAAAAAGAACCGCTAAAAACGGCAAAAGAAAAGAGAGCCGAAAAAAGAGAAAAGAAAGCCAAAAAAGGCTAAGTGATTTTGTGAACCTCGTTAGATTTAACGAGGTTTTTTTTATCGTATCCTTTTTTGTAGTTTTGATAATTCTGTAAAAAAACAAACTTCAAATTTTATAAATGATGAAAAATTTTAAAAATGCGAATGCCATTACAAATGGTATATTATTGTTATTGTTGGTATTAACCCTGCCGGTGTTATCGCAAAACGAAAAAGATAATGTCAAGCCTATTCCAAAACCGATGTTGTTTATAACCAAACATCAGGGTAATTTTGGTGGTAAAACCATCGCCTATAAAGCAAGTGCTCAAGAAACCTATTTAAAAGATAAAGACGGTGAACCCGTAGCATCAATTTGGTCGGTTGCCTATACCCAAGAAGGCCTTAGCGATTCAACTACCAGACCCGTAACCTTTGTTTTTAATGGTGGTCCCGGCTCGGCATCCATCTATTTGCAAATGGGTTTTTTAGGTCCAAAAACCATTGTAGTTGATTCCGATGCCAAAAAAGATGATGGTGCTGCGCCCTATAATTTAAATCCAAATAAATACGGTTTATTAGATTTAACCGATTTGGTTTTTATTGATCCTGTCGGAACAGGTTATAGCCGTGTGGTAGGCAAAGGAAAAGTTGAAGATTATTGGGGTTTAAACGAAGATGCCAGTTCCATTGCCAAATTTATGCGCCAGTGGATTACCGAAAACAAACGCTGGTTTTCGCCTAAATATATTGCCGGCGAAAGTTTTGGCACTACCAGAGCCGTTGCCGTTGCCAATACTTTAGAAGGCGATGGCCAAGAAATGGCACTTAACGGATTGATTTTGATTTCACAAGCGCTCGATTATGAAGGGTCAACCTCTGTAAATGACAATATCACTTCCTATTTGACCTATTTGCCTAGTATGGCTGCCAATGCGTGGTATTTTAAAAAAGCCGGACTCGGCAAGGAATTAAAACCTTTTCTCGATGAATGTATGGCATTTACTTACGATACGTATGCGCCAGCGCTTTACCGTGGCAATTTGTTGAGTCAAGCTGAAAAAAATGCCATTGCCCAAAAACTTTCTTACTTCATCGGACTTGACAAAGATTATATTTTAAAGTCGAATCTCATGGTTTTGGTAGGACGGTTTCAAAAACAATTATTAGCCGATAAAAACTTAGCAATTGGAAGACTTGACGGTCGCTATACCGGCGATGAATCGGATGATATTTCAGATTTTCCGCATTTGGGTGATCCTGCCGATTATCGCATTGGCGCTGCTTTTACCGCCGCTTTAAATGTCTATTACGCTACCGATTTAAAAGTTGAAATGGACCGACCTTACCTCACTTCAAATAATGATGGTTTGGATGGAAAATGGCGCTGGAAAACGGTTCCTGATGGTTCGTATTGGGAACCATCTTATGTAAATGTTGCGCGACAATTGGGTGAAACAATGCGCCGAAATACCGATATGAAAGTCTTTGTTGTGGCAGGCTATTTCGACTTAATTTGCCCTTTTTTTGATACAGAATACACCTTTTCAAGAAATGGAATCGTAGGTGAACGTGTAACCAAAAAATATTACGAATCGGGTCATATGATTTACCTCCATGAACCAGATATGCTAAAATTATCGAATGATATCAGAGCGTTTTTAACCAAATAGAACTTTTTTTACTAACCAAAATCATCAAAAAAATGAAAATAAAATTCTGTGTACTTGTTAGCTTTTCAATGCTCATCTCCTTTACGGGATTCTCACAAAAAAATGATTTAAAATTAAAACAAGCAATACTTAAATCGGTAGAAAACCACCAACAAGAACTTATCAAATTAAGCGATGAAATTTGGGGCTTTGCCGAAACGGCCTTAAAGGAATACAAATCCTCAAAAGTGCTTGCCGATTATGCCGAAGCACAAGGTTTTAAAGTAGAACGCGGAGTGGCAGGTTTGCCAACAGCGTTTATTGCATCGTATGGTTCTGGCAAACCCATCATTGGAGTTTTGGGTGAATTTGATGCCTTGCCGGGACTGTCGCAAAAAGCACAAATTAATAAGGAAGCTTTGGCTATTGAAGCACCCGGACATGGTTGTGGTCATAATTTGTTTGGAGCAGGTAGCTTAGGCGCAGCACTTGCCATAAAAGAATTAATTCAACAAGGAAAATTAAAAGGAACCATTCGCTTTTACGGAACACCTGCCGAAGAAGATTTAGCAGGTAAAGTTTATATGGCACGGGCTGGCTTGTTCAACGATTTAGATGTTTCGCTAGATTGGCATCCCGATTTCGAAAACCGGGCTGGTATTCAAAGCTCACAAGCCGTAACCGATTATACAATAGCTTTTAAAGGAAAAAGCGCACACGCCGCCGCCGACCCTTGGAATGGTAGAAGTGCCCTCGATGCCGCCGAACTTTTTACAGTTGGTGTAAATTTTTTAAGAGAACACGTTAAACCAAGTGTAAGAATGCATTATGTTTATACAAAAGCTGGTGGTGTGCCAAATGTAATTCCCGCCGAAGCAGCCGTTTGGTTGTGGATTCGCGATTCAAAACGCAGCGGCGTTGCCGAAGTTTCTGAACGTATGAAAGACATTGCTAAAGGTGCGGCCTTAATGGCAGGCGTTGATTATGAAATAAAATTGAATAGTGGTTTATACGAAATTTTAGTCAATGAAACTGGGGCAAAAGTTCTTCAAAAAAATATGGAGTTTGTCGGCCCCATAAGCTATACTAAAGATGAAGTCGATTTTGCCAATGCCATAATGAAACAATACGGAGCCGATTCTAAAGGACTTAGCGGTATCATTCAGCCACTTGAAACTACCAAACCCGATCCCGAAGGTGGCTCAACCGATGTTGGCGATGTTAGTTATATTGTGCCCGAAATTTCGTTATTGGTTACTACGGCTCCTTATGAATCGCCTTGGCATTCTTGGGTTGTGGTGGCTTGTGGTGGTATGAGCATTGGGCATAAAGGCATGTTATATGCATCAAAAGCTTTGGGTACTACTATGGTTGATTTATTTCAAGATGAAAACTTGCGCAATCAAATCAAAGCTGAATTTTTAAAACGAAAAGGAAACGAAATTTGGCAAGCTATGTTGCCCATTGGACCCGCACCAATTCCAGTAGCTAATTAAAAAAGGACTTTATATTTTAATTTTTAAATGGCTATGATTTGATTGCGGTTTTGTTTTCAATTAATTAATCGTGCCTACGAAACTTTAATTAATTTTGGTTTTGTTTTTAACAAACAGACCCAAGCTAGATTATATTTTAAAATAACCCCTAAGAATCTAAACAAACAAAAACATACCCTAATTAAATTCTTGCTTGATAGGTGTATAAATCAAAATACCGTCCTTTTTTGGCTATCAATTCCTCGTGCGTTCCGCGTTCGGCAATTTTGCCTTGTTCAATTACTAGAATTTGATTTGCTTGACGGATGGTGCTCAACCGGTGTGCAATTACAAAAGTGGTACGTCCTTTAATTAATTGGTTGAGTGATTTTTGAATCATGGTTTCGCTTTCGGTATCTAAATTGCTGGTGGCTTCATCTAAAATAATGATTTTTGGATTTGCCAAAATGGCTCTGGCAATCGCTAAACGCTGACGTTGCCCACCTGAAAGTTTTACACCACGTTCGCCGATAACCGTTTCTAATCCTTTTTCAAAGCGGTCGGTAAACTCATTTACATAGGCCGCTTTCACGGCAGTTTGTATTTCTTCTTCACTGGCATCGGCTTTTGAAAAAATAATATTTTCACGAATAGTTCCCTCAAACAAAAACTCATCTTGCAAAACAACACCCAAATTTTGACGATAAGAATTTAATGAAACACTTGATAAATCTTGTCCATCAATGGTAATCATCCCTGATTTTGGATTTAAAAAGCTCGCTGCCAATCCGGCAATGGTCGATTTTCCCGAACCCGATGAACCTACTAAAGCAATGACCGTTCCCGAAGGCGCTTCAAACGAAATATTTTGAAGCACTTCGTTTCCAATTTCATACGAAAATGAGACGTCTTTAAAAACGATTGCCCCCTTAAAATCTTTTAATACAATGGGTCGCAACGCTACATCATCCTCTGGTTTCATATTCATAATTTCTTCGGTACGATCTAATCCGGCAAACGATTCGGTTAGCTGACTTCCAATATTGCTCATCTGAACAATTGGCGCAATTAAAAACCCCAAATAAAGGGTAAAGGATAAAAACTCACCAAAAGTCATTGTGCCTCCAATGATAAAATAGCCACCCATTCCCATGATTCCGGCCGTTGCCAGTCCCAATAAAAAAGTAGCAGAACTGGTTAAAAGCGCCGTTGAAGTCAGACTTTTTTTGACGTTTAAAAACAATTTTTCAACGCCAATTTCAAAGGTTTTTATTTCTTGTGCTTCGGCATTAAATCCTTTAATTACGCGCACCCCGTTTAAGGTTTCGGTTAAGCGACCCGTAACTTCGGCATTAATGATGCTGCGTTCTTTAAAAATGGGTCGGATAAATCCAAAAGCCTTTAGGGCGATAATGGCAAAAATCAGGATGGGAACCAACACGTATAAGGTCATAATCGGACTGATTTTTATCAACAAAACCAATGATACCACCGAGGTTAAAGTACCTCCAATCAATTGAACTAAACCCGTTCCGATAAGGTTTCTAACGCCTTCAACATCTGTCATAATGCGCGATACCAAAGCACCAGATTTTGCGTTGTCAAAATAGCTAATGGGTAAAGATAAAATGTGTTTTTGCACTTGCACGCGCAATTTTGAAATCAACAATTGCGCTTCAACGCTAAGCAATTTTGTCAATAAATAAGAGCTCACGGCCTGCACAATAATAGACCCGCAAACCACTAATAATAATAGTTTTAACTGATGCAAGTCCTTATTTACGATAACATCATCTATTAAATATTTGCTAGCACCAGGCAAAACCAATCCCGATAAACGGCTGATAATGATTAAAATTAAGCCGATAAATAATAGTTTTCGGCGTGGCCAGATAAATGCTATAAAAACTTGCTTTAAACTTACTTTACTTTTTTTTGATGACATTTTGAGCGTTCTATTTGAGCTTGGAAAGATATAAAAAACTAGGTTACGCAAATCATAAATCAAACTTTGGCAAATTTTTTCTTCCGATAAATATTATAAAATAAAAGCTTTTTAAAATTTTAAATGTACTTTAGCAATTGTAAATTGAGTTTGTTTCAAAACATAGATTTGTAACGAATCAGTGTGTATAAATTATTGATTTGCAATAAATAAATTAACCATTAACTACACAAAGAAAAATGCACAAAGTGCACAAAGCATTAAAAATTAGCTTCCTGGGTCTTTGTGACCTTAGTATAAAACTTTGCGATCTTTGTGGTAAAAACGCTTTTAACCAAACTATTAAAAATTAATTCATAGACTGATTAGTTACAAATATTTTAAGGATAAGTACACCTTTTAAATTTACAAATTATTAAACATCAAATTTATAAACAATTAATTATTTTTACATTTAGCTCCAATTTAACACTTAGTAGCGGACTCCTCATTTAAAATTATTAAATAACTATGGCAAAAGATTTTCACAAAGAGCAACACCTTAAAAGCTCCGATTTTATAACCGATATGGTAATTGGCATGTCTGATGGTTTAACGGTTCCCTTTGCGTTAGCTGCCGGGTTAAGTGGTGCTGTTCAAAGCAATGGCATTATCATTACGGCAGGTATTGCCGAAATTGTGGCGGGAAGTATCGCCATGGGACTTGGTGGCTATTTAGCAGGAAAAACCGAGCAAGAACATTATGAATCGGAATTAAATCGCGAATATAAGGAAGTCGAAATACTTCCTGAAAAAGAAAAAGAAGAGGTTAAAGAAATTTTTGAGGCCTACGGTTTGAGTTTGGAATCTCAAAATAGAATTGCCGATGAATTGGCGCAGGATAAAGATAAATGGGTCGATTTTATGATGAAATATGAATTGGGTTTAGATAAACCCAATCCAAATCGCGCGCGAAACAGCGCCTCAACCATTGGCGTTTCATATATAGTTGGTGGATTAATCCCATTATCAGCCTATTTTTTTACGGCCAATCCCAATCAGGGCTTGATGGTTTCGGCAGTTTTGACGCTTATTTGTTTATTTGTTTTTGGCTATTTTAAAAGCCAAGTTACAGGTCAGCCTCCTTTAAAAGGTGCTATAAAAGTAACCATTATTGGATTTTTAGCGGCCGGCGCGGCCTTTTTAGTAGCCAAAATGCTCAATGCTTAATTTTTGATATTTGGCTTAATTATTTCAATTTAAAATGGAACTAAGTTATTATATTTCAGTGTTTTTTCATTTCATTTTTGGTGCCTTTTGGATAGGAGGCATGTTGTTTTTGCCTTTGGTTTTGCTGCCGAGCATCAAAAATCATCCCAATCGTATTTTATTGTTGCAACAAACAGGAATTAAATTCCGATTTTTTGGCTGGATTGCTCTTATCGGATTAGCCATTACAGGAATTTTGAATATGTATTTAAGAGGTTTGCCACTTTCGTGGGATTTTATCTCGCAAAGCAATTATGGAAATTTATTGCAGATAAAAATGGTGCTTTTTATATTGATGATGTTGATTGGTGTTTTACACGATTTTTATATTGGCACAAAATCAATTGAAGAAATGAAGGCTGTCAATAACGGAAAATTTAAACAACTCGCACGATGGTCGGGCAGAATTAACCTATTGCTCGCTTTTGCCATTGCTTTTATTGGCATTGTTTTATCGAGAGGCGGATTTTAAAAAACAGATGTGACAAACAACAGCAATCATTACGATTATATCATTATTGGCAGCGGTTTTGGCGGCTCGGTTAGCGCATTGCGTTTGTCTGAAAAAGGCTATAAAGTTTTGGTTATTGAAAAGGGAAAGTGGTTTGAAGCAAACGATTTTGCCAAAACCAATTGGAATCTCAAAAAATGGCTTTGGATGCCTAAGTTGCGATTTTTCGGCATCATGAAAATGAGCATTTTTAAACACATTGTTGTGGTTTCGGGTACTGGCGTTGGTGGCGGTTCATTGGTTTATGCCAACACCTTGCCCATTCCTAAAACGCCTTTTTATAAAACCGGAAGCTGGGCAGCTTTAGCCGACTGGGAAAATGACCTAAGACCTTATTATCAAACAGCTTTAAAAATGCTAGGGGCGAGTCCAAATCAGCGTTTATATGACGGTGATCTCGCCTTAAAACAACTTTCAAAAAATTTGAATATTGGCAACCAATTTGAACATCCCAATGTGGCGGTTTATTTTGGCAAGGAAAATGAAAAAGTTAGAGATCCTTATTTTAATGGCAAAGGCCCTGATAGGGTAGGTTGTAATTTTTGTGGGGGCTGCATGACTGGTTGCCGTCACAACTCTAAAAACACACTCGACAAAAATTATCTGTATTTGGCACAGCAATTGGGCGCTGAAATACTAGCCGAAAATGAAGTATATAATGTTGAACCGCTTGATAAGCTAGCCGGAAAAACAGGCTATAAAATAAGGGTAAGGTCATCGACAAAATTCTTTAAAAAGAAGCGCTATTTTACGGCAAATGGGCTTGTTTTTTCGGGAGGTGTTTTAGGAACGGTAAAGCTACTTTTAAAACTTAAACTAAAATCTTTGCCAAATTTATCCGATAAGTTAGGAGATGATATTCGCACCAATAACGAAACACTGATTAGCGTTTCTACACTCGATAACAACAAAGATTTTTCAAAAGGCGTGGCCATTGGTAGCTTGCTTCACACCGATGAACACAGCCATTTAGAAATTGTGCGCTATAGTGCAGGCTCTGGTTTTTGGAGGTTTTCACACTTGTCCTTAGCTATTGGAAAAAATACGCCCAGCCGATTGCTAAACATGTTTGTAAACGTTTTAAAATCACCCTTGAGCTATTTAAAAATTTATACAAAAAGTTGGTCAAAACACACGGCCGTTTTATTGTTTATGCAAAGTATTGACAGCACCTTAAAATTTAAACGCAATGCTTTTGGAAGCTTAAAAACTTCGGTGAGCTTTGGTGTAAAACCAACACCCAATATTCCAGAATCAATAGAATTGACCAAAAAATATGCCGAAATTGTTAATGGCAAAGCAACATCCTTTGCTTTAGAATCACTAGCAGGGATTCCTTCTACAGCGCATATTTTAGGAGGTGCAGTTATGGGCGATGAGGCTTCAACAGGAGTAATTAATAAAAATAATGAAGTCTTTAATTATGAAAATATGTTGGTAGTTGATGGTTCTATGATTTCGGCAAATCCGGGTGTAAATCCTTCATTGTCAATTACCGCCATAGCCGAACACGCGATGGCACAAATTAGCGATAAGTCATTGTGAAACCACCATTATAAAAATAGGACTTATTTTCTTAATTTTGCGCTAAATCAATAAATAAGGGTATTTTTTATGCCACATTTTTTTAAAACTATTGGTAAATGAGACTGGCAATTATTATACTATTTTTTAGTATTCCTATTTTTTCACAAACTGATTTAGATGTAAAATTTTATTACGGAAAAGTTAATGACAGCTTTGAAATATTTGTAGATAATAACGAATATTGTGAGGTAACAGCCGTTTTGCAGTTAAGCCATGAAAACGTAATGGTTTCTTCAAAAAATCAAAATACTTTTCTCATTCCTGCTAGAACAAAAAATTTAAAACTATCATCATTAACGGCAATAGATTATGGAAAATACGGTTTTGAATTCACCCATAAAGAATACCGTGGCGATATTACAAAATCTTCTTATTCAAATCACTATCCTTATTCTTTGCCCTTTTTAAAAGGACAGGTTTATAAAGTTATTCAGGCTTATAATGGCAGTTTTTCGCATCAAAATATGAAAGCCATTGATTTTGAAATGCCAATTGGCACAACGGTAACAGCTATTAGAAGTGGAACTGTTGTTAAAGTTGAAGATCATTTTGAGACGCAAGGTGAAACCGAAGATTTTGCTAAGTTTTCTAACCATATCATTGTGATGCATTCTGACGGTACCTTTGCTACTTATGGGCATTTACAGCAAAATAGCTCAAAAGTTAAAGCGGGCGATGTGGTTAATAGAGACGCCATTCTAGCCTTGAGTGGCAATACGGGATGGACAAAAGTTCCAACACTTCACGTTGAAGTTTACAGACCAAAACCATCTGAAAAACAGTATATTGAAACTGAATTTAAAGTGGGATTTGGTCAATCGACCATCTTTTTAAAAGAAAACCAAATTTATAAAAGGGACTATCGATGAAACTTTTTTTGGTTTTTTTTATAACGAGTGTGTCCTTGGTGGCGCAATCAATTCCTAATGTAAAAGTCTTTTATGAAGCTAACGAAAATGGCTTTACCTTGTTTGCTGATAACAATGAGCTTTGCCCGGTGAGCTTGGTTTTAAGTTTTAAATTAGAAAATTTAAAAGCCACTACCAATAGGCAAACAATATTTGTTATTCCGCCCCTTCAAAAAAAATACCCTTTTACCCTGTTAAAAACCATTGGACTGGGCAAATACGGTTTTAGCTATAAATTTCAATCAGTTTTGGGAAATGTTTTAATTGACACTTACGACTTAAATTATACCTATGATTTGCCTTTCGA
>Ga0210016_1000254_pt1 | contig 45508 bp, 34 predicted proteins | sample CryGeyCG2014_300_FD_185454 | JGI IMG/M metagenome (GOLD analysis project Ga0210016, IMG submission 185454) | Groundwater microbial communities from aquifer - Crystal Geyser CG02_land_8/20/14_3.00 (SPAdes) (version 2) | ecosystem: Environmental > Aquatic > Deep subsurface > Groundwater | place...
CGGGGACAGGGACCCTCCAGGAGGATCGCCCACGAATGCCGCTCTACGAGTACCACTGCAACGACTGCGATAGCCAGTTCGAGGAACTCCAGCCCATGAATGCACCCAAGCAGGGGGCGGCGTGCGCTACCTGCTCGGGCACCAACACGCACCGCGTGCTCTCGGTGTTCGCCAAAGGCTCCGGCGCCCGGTCCGAGCCGCGCTTCGCCTGCGGGGCAAACGGGACGCCGCCGTGCGGGGCCAGGAATCCGAGCTGCCTCGCCCACTGATGGAGCCCGCGGCTGAAGAACCGCGCCTACGCCTTGGCACCTCCGGCTGGTCGTACGACCACTGGTGGGGCGCGCTCTACCCTCCGGAGCTGTCGCCCATCGACTGGCTGGCGCGCTATGCTGAGGAGTTCGACACCGTCGAGCTCAACTCCAGCTTCTACCGGCTCCCGTTCGTGAACATGGTCAAGGGGTGGGCGAAGCGGTCACCTGAAGGCTTCACCTTCGCAGCCAAGGCGCACCGGCGCATAACCCACCTGTTGCGCCTGCGTGATTGCCGGGACGAACTCCGCCGTTGCCTGAGCCGACTCCAGTTGCTGGGCGGCAAACTGGGTCCCCTCCTCTTCCAGTTCCCTCCCAACCTCGGCCGGGACGAGGAGCTACTGGAGCAGTTCGTCGCAGAGCTGCCCTCAGGAGACCACGCCATCGAGTTCCGGCACGCCTCGTGGGAGACTCCGGACGTGTTCGCGTTGCTGTCGCACTACGGCGTCGCGCCCTGCGTGGTCAGCATGCCCGACTACCCGGTTGACCTGACTACCACCGGTCGCTTCGCCTATGTTCGCCTGCACGGCAGCGAGACGCTCTACGCCTCCTGCTACTCGGATCAGGAACTGGCCGTCTGGGCAACGAGGCTGCTGGCCCTCAAGCAGTCCGGGCTCAGCGCCTACGTCTACTTCAACAACGACGCGAACGGCCACGCTGTGCGGAACGCGCGCACCCTCAAGGCGCTGGTGGAGGCGTGACGGCGCGCGGCTGAACAGGAGTACCGACGATGACCCCACGGCTGATTGAGCGACGGTTCCCCGGCGCGGCACTGCTGGTGCTGCTGTCTCTGGTTGGCAGAGCGACGGCGGCTCCGCCGGAGCAAGAACGACCCGTCCAGATCCTCGGCGCCACCGGCGTCAAGGGCGGCTTGGTCGTGCACGTGGGGTGTGGGGAGGGAGGGCTGACGGCGGCTTTGCGGGTGAGCGACTCATATCTCGTGCAGGGCCTGGACGTTGACGCCAAGAACGTCGCCAACGCTCGGGAGCATATTCGGTCGCTGGGTCTGGAAGGCGAGGTCTCGGCGGCCCGCTTCGACGGCCGACATCTGCCGTACCTCGACAACCTCGTGAACCTGCTGGTGGCAGAGGACCCGGCGGGTGTCTCACCAGCGGAGATGCTGCGCGTGCTGGCGCCGTTGGGTGTCGCCTACGTTCAGCGCGGCGGCAAGTGGACGCGGATCGTCAAGCCGCGCCCCGAGCAGCTCGACGAGTGGACGCACTATCTGCACGAGGCCGACGGCAACGCCGTCGCCCAGGACACTGCCATCGGGCCGCCGCAGCATGTCCAGTGGGTCGCCGCGCCAAACTGGAGCCGCAACCACCACAAGCTTGCCAGCCTCAGCGCCGTAGTCTCGGCGGCCGGGCGCGTGTTCAGCATCGTGGACGACGGTCCGTCCGCTGCCGTCTCCGTTCCCGGCAGGTGGTCGCTGGTCGCGCGGGACGCCTTCAACGGCGTGCTGCTATGGGCGCGACCGATGGCGTCGTGGGCGTACACCGGCCAGGGGTTCCGGTCGGGTCCTGTGCAGTTGCCGCGGACGCTGGTGGCCGCAGGCGACCGCGTATACGCGCCGTTGGGGATGAGCAAGCCGGTTTCCGCGCTCGATGCCGCGACCGGCAAAGTCGTGCAGAGCTACCCCGACACCAAAGGCGCCGAGGAGCTGGTCTTCAGCGAGGGCATTCTGTTGGTCGTGACCGGCACGCCCTTCGCGGAGCAGGCGACCATTGACCCGGTGCTTCGGGGCGAAGCGCCGTACCCCAACGCGAAGACGGTTGTCGCGGTCCGGGCCGACAGCGGCGAGGTGCTCTGGAAGTGGACAGAGCCGCAGAGCGCCAAGCTCATGCCGTTGACGCTCGCAGCCGCCGACAGGCGCGTCTTCTTCCTGGCAGGAAAGGGCGTTGTGTGCCTGGATCGGGACACCGGCAAAGTGCTATGGAACTCCGGCGGCGACGAGGCAATCGACGGCAGTGACGCAAAGGACGTGAAGAGGAAGGGCAACGGTTCGCGCGGCCCCGGCTGGTCGGTGGCGACGTTGGTCGTCCACGCCGGCGTGGCGCTCCTGGCCGCCGACGGGCAGTTGGCTGCCCTCTCCGCCGCCGAGGGCAAACAGCTCTGGACCTGCGCGTGCCCGGCTGGTTTCAGGTCGCCAGCGGATGTGTTCGTGATCGACGGGCTGGTCTGGACCGGCCCCACCTTCGGCGAGGGACGCGACCTCCGCACGGGCGAGATCAAGCGCACAAACGCCGCCGCCGAGGATATCTGGACCGTCGGCCACCACCACCGCTGCTACCGGGAGAAGGCAACCTCGCGATACCTCCTCACCGGGAAGCGCGGCATCGAGTTCCTCGACCTGCGTGGCAACAACCACACCCGCAACAACTGGATCCGCGGCGCCTGTCAGTACGGCATCCTGCCCGCCAACGGGCTGATCTACGCTCCCTCCCACGCCTGCGGCTGCTTCATGGAAGCCAAGCTGTACGGGTTCTGGGCGGTAGCGGCAGAGCGGCAGAAGGCAGCGGAGAAGGCGCCGGAAGCGAAGCCGCTGGAGCGCGGCCCAGCGTACGGCACACCAAACCCGAAACCCGAAGCACCGAGCCCGAAGTCAGGGTCCGCAAATCCGAAATCCAAAATCGAGAATCCAAAATCAGAAGACTGGCCCACGTATCGGTACGACTCGTTGCGTAGCGGCTCAACAGAAGTCGCGTTGCCGGCCGCCCTGAAGTCCGCTTGGCAGACCCGTCTCGGCGGCCGGCTCAGCTCGCCGGTGGTCGCTGGCGGGATCGTCGTTGCTTCTGCCATCGACGCGGGCCGCGTCGTTGCGCTTGACGCTGCCGACGGCAAGGTTCGCTGGAGCTTCCCCGCTGGCGGCCGGGTTGATTCGCCGCCGACGATCTACCAGGGACGGGTGCTCTTCGGTTGCGCCGATGGCTGGGTCTACTGCTTGCGCGCCACCGACGGGCAGGTGGTCTGGCGATTCCGCGCGGCGCCCGCTGAGCTGAGCACCGTCGCCTTCGACCAAGTGGAATCAGTCTGGCCCGCGCACGGGAGCGTGCTCGTGGAGGATAACGTGGCCTACGTGGCTGCCGGCCGGTCGGCCTACCTGGATGGCGGCATCCGGCTCTATGGACTGGACCCGGCGACGGGCAGGGCGCTTTGCCAAACCACCGTCAGCACAGACGACCCGGTAGCCCGCAGCAGAGCCGAAGCGGAGACCGAGACGAAGATCGCGCCGGAGACGTTCGTCCAGAACGCAACGGACTACAAGACGTTCACCGACCCCGACCACAGCGACGCCTTCTCGATGGGCGGAACCACCAACGACGTGCTGGTCAGCGACGGCAACTCCGTCTTTCTGCGGCAGCTCCGGTTCGACAGGAAGTGCATTCAGCAGGAGACGCCGAGTCGCCACCTGCTATCGACCAGCAGCCTGCTCGACGATGCCGAGAATCACCGCTCGCACTGGGTGCTTGGCACCGGCGACTTCAGCCGGCTGGCGGTCGCCTACTCCTGGATCGCCAACTCTCCGAGAGGCGCATACGGCATGCGGCTGGCGGTGCCGTATGGCCTGATGTTGGCGTTCGACAGCGCTTCCGTCTGGGGTGTGCGGCGCGCTGGTGGTTACACGCTGTTTGGCGAAGCCGGCAAGGCATTCTCGGCCAGCGAAGAGCCGCTGCCAGACTTCCGCAAGTCGGACAACAAGAGCGGGCCGACCTGGAAGTGGTCGGGGAAGCTGTCCATGCGGCCCCGAGCGATGCTCCGCGCGGGTGACGTGCTCGTCCTCGGCGGCATGCCGAACGAGGCCGACGCAGCCGACCCCTATGCCCCCTTCGAGGGTCGTGCCGGCGGCCTGGTGTGGACAGTCTCCGCCGCCGACGGGACGCGCTTGGCCGAGCACAAGCTGGACAGTCCGCCCGTCTGGGACGGCATGGCCGCCGCGGGCGGTCGACTCTACGTCGCCACGATGGCCGGCACTGTGCTCTGCATGGAGCGAGACGCTTCGGCAGTGCTCTCGCCCGTCAAGCTGCCCAGCGGCTTGCAGACTGCGGAGGCGGGTGCCGCAGGCAATCCCGGCAAGCCTGTCGAAGCCGACGCTGACGGGAAGTTCGTCCTTTACCCCGCCCTCGCCAGAACCACCGGCGGCCTGCGCTACCAGCCCGACCGGAACAACCTCGGCGGCTGGACCAACTCCGCGGACCACTGCGAATGGGCCCTCAAAGGCGTGAAGGCCGGCACGTACGCCGTCGAGTTCGCCTACGGCTCCACCAACCCCGGCATTGAGTACACACTCACCGTCGGCGACCAAGCGCTTGTCGGCAAGACGGAGGACACCGGCGGGATCAAGACCTACAAGTCCTTCCGCGTTGGCACAATCGCGCTGCCGGCTGGTGACGCAATGTTGACCCTCAAGCCTGGGCCGTTCAAGGGAGCGATCATGAACTTCCGGCTGCTGACGCTGAGTCCGGTGCGATGACAGGAGGCATTCCCGTGAGATTCGGTTTCGCCAAAGTAGAGATCACGCCCCGCGTCGGGGTGGAACTGTGTGGATTCGGGCCGTACGTGCTCCGGCGGTCCGTCGGCATTCGCGACCGGCTTTGGGCCCGGGCGATGGCTGTCGAGTCTGAAGGGGCGCGGGCCGTCTTGGGAAGCTGCGACTTAGTCGGTCTTTCGGCTGCGCTCACCGGCGAGGCCCGGCGCCTGGTGGAGGCCGCGACGGGCCTGCCCAACACTGCGGTGATGCTCCACTGCACGCACACCCACAGCGGCCCGAGCATTGGCGAGTACATCGGCTGGGCCGAGGCCGACGCGCCCTACCTTGCGCTGCTCCCAGGGCGGATTGCTCGGGCGTGTGCGGAAGCCCTCGGCAACCTCCAACCAGCGACGCTCTCCCATGCCGTCGTGCCGTGCGAAGGGGTCGGCATCAACCGGGAACAGGAACAGGCGCCCGATCCGTGGCAGCAGGTGCTCGCCGACGACTGGCGGCCGCAGCGACCGGAGCTGACCGACACGGAGTGCCAGGTGTTCAAGGTGGAGACCAACGGTCGTCTGGCCGGCTTTGCCAGCTACTTCGGTTGCCACCCGGTGGTCTGCTGCGCCGACACGCGCTATATCCACGGCGACTACTGCGGCGTTGCCACCAACCTGCTGGAGCGCGAGCACCCCGGCGCTGTGGGATTGTTTCTTCAGGGGGCGGAGGGCGACGTGAATAGCTGCGTGGTCCACAAGCCCGAGCAGGAGTCGCTGCTGGCGCTGGACGTAATCGCCTCGCGCTACGCCCGCGCGGTCCGCAGCGGGCTTGCCGCAGCCCTGCCAGTGGAGGGCGACTGCCTGCGGTGCATCAGCCGAGAGGTCACCTTCAGCCGTAAGCCCTGGGGCAGGGAGCACCTGGTCGCCCTTCTGGCGGAGCAAGCCGCTGTCATTCACGCGCCGGACGCCGCCGACGCAGACGGCGAGGTCCGCATGGCCGTGGTCCGCGCCACCGCCCTGCGCCAGATGATCGGGAGGTTGAACACCGGCCAATCGCTTCAGCCGCCCACCGAACTGCAAGGGCTGCGCATTGGCCCGATCAGCTTCCTGGGGACGCCCTTCGAGGTGTTCCAGAGGATCAAGAATGAAGTGGTGGCCGAGTCGCCGTCACCGCTGCCGCTGGTGCTCAGCCAGACCAACGACTCGTTGGGCTACGCCGTCGAGCGCGAGGTCGCGGCTCGCGGAGGCTACGCGGCCGACCTGGTGCCGCTCATCATTGGGTCGCTGCCCTTCGCAGACCTCCACGGCGAACTCATGAACTCGCTTCGCGACCTGGACCGCGAGTTGGCCGCCGACTGCCCGCCCGCATGCCCGGACTGACTCAACCCAACGGGTCCCGCGGGAAGTCCTTGAGGTACGGGTCGCCGTCCTTCGTCATGACGTCCAGCAGGCGGGCGTGCAAGTCGCGGAGGGTGCTGGCGTGCGCCTTGTCCCCCGCCAGGTTGTGGTCCTCGTTGGGATCCTGCTCCAGATTGTAGAGCGCCAGGATCCGCGGCTTCGAGCGGATGACGTACTTCCACCGGTCGGTGCGGAGCATCCGCGAGTTGGCAGCGCGCTGGCAGAAGGCGTAGGCGCGCCAGTCGACCCGGCGGCCCTCGATAAGCGGCCGCATCGACCGACCGTGGATCTTGCCCGGCGCCGGCTGACCGAGGTAGTCGAGAACTGTGGGCGTGTAATCCACCTGGCTGACGGGCTGCGTCACCACAGTCCCGGGCTTGATGCGGCCGGGGAAGCGCATGAGCAGCGGAATGCGCACCAAGTCGTCGAAGAAGCTGAAGAGCGACTTGCCGACGCACCCGTGGGCGCCCACCATATCGCCGTGGTCGCTGGTGAAGAGCACCAGCGTGTTGTCGGCAAGGCCCAAGTCGTCCAGCCTGCTGAGGATCCGGCCGAGTTGGTCGTCGATGTACTTCACCATGCCGTGGTAGATGGCGGCGTACTCGCGGAGGCCGTCGGGACCGACGAGGTCGCCCAGCCGTTTGCTGGGACCGCCCTGATCCCACTGCGGGAGGTCAGTCGTGCCGGGCAGCTTGACCTTGCCGCGGTCCACCCTCGAGTAGTACGGTTCCGGGATCACCCACAGGTCGTGCGGCGGGCTCCATGAAGCCGTGATCATGAAGCTGCCCTCTTTGTGCCGGTCAATCAGGTCCAGTACCTGGTTGGTGATCTGCGTCTCGGGGAGCAGCTCGGGCGGGACCACCGACCGGCCGATGGTGGCGATGTAGCCGACGTTCTTGGCGACTTCCTGGAACGGTTGCCACGCGTCACGGATGGCCCGGATCTTCTCCACCGGCCGCCCGAGGTACCGGCCGGGGTCCTGGTCGTCCTTGAACTGCGCCGCCGGCAGGCGCTCCTCCAACAGCCGGTTGTATTCGCCTGGTTTCTGTGAGGCGTAGCCCCACGACTCGTAGCACAAGAAGTCGCCGGTGTCGCCCAGATGCCACTTCCCGCGGAAGGCGGTGGCATAGCCTTGATCGTGCAGGAGACACTCGGTGTTGGGGAAGGCATCGTGCTTGAGCGGCGGCTGTCCGTTGCGGCCGGGGCTCACGTTCTGAAGGATGCCGTGCGTGTGCGGGTACACGCCGGTGATCATCGAGGCGCGCGACGGTGAGCAGTAGGGCGTCACGCACGTGGCGTTTTCGAACAGCGCCCCCTCGCGACCAATCCGGTCCATGTTCGGCGTCCGGACGTACGGGTTGCCCGTCAGCGACAACGACCGGTGGTGCTGTTCGTCGGTCATTAGGAACAGCACGTTGGGGCGGTCGCTCCTCGCCGGTTCGGCAAAGCAGCGCACCGCGCCCGACGCGGCCAGTGCCGCGCCCCCGGCGGTTCGGAGAAAGCCACGCCGGTTTGGTGATTCCGGCATCGGGGACCTCTCGGAGATACGGGTGTGTCGCGGGCCCAACGCAACAGGCAGTGACAGGGCCGCCCGGTCAGGTCAGCCGGTCTCGTGTCCATGCCGGATTGCGGCGGCAGTCGAGCACAGCATACACACGGATCACCTTTGCCTCCACGCGGTAGTAGACTGCAAACGGGAACCGCTTCGACAGCATTCGGTGGTACCCGAAATGGACGGAGTGAACGCCAGCGTAGATCCGCACCGAGTCAATGTCCGCGACGAGCGAGTCCAGGAAGTAGCCACCCAGACCCCGCTCCTGTCGCTCGTAGAAGGCACAGCCCTCAACGAGGTCAGCCTCCGCCTCGTCGAGGCTCTCGATCCTCATGACGTCTTGGCTCGAATTCGCCGCTTGGCGTCCTCCCAGTCAGCGAAGCCCGCAGTCCCGTTTGTCACGCGCGTCGCCCTGTCGGACAAAACGTGCTGATGCCAAGCCGGCGAAGACACCGGGGGCGCCGCCCGACACAGGTCATCCCACAGGCGCTCCATCGTCTGGAGCTTCTCCGCCACGGTCATCTGATCCAGGGGCAGTGCCACTTCCATTCCGGTTCCTCGGCTGCACGAGGCACGGCTCTCGCGGCGGCAGAGCGCCGATCCGGACCGTGCAATGACTGGGCATTCTACTCGACGTCGAGGCCTGCGTCAAACCGCTGGCGACTCCCCATGGGGCAAGGGGCGCGCCAGCAGGGCTGCGGTCGGCTGTGCCGAATACATGCGGTGTGGACGCAACGCAGCAACAGAATGCCCGCCTCGCCGGCGCCACCTGGCGCTCCGTGCTCCTCGGTGCCGTCCTGTCCGGGGGCATCGCCGTGTGGATTCACCACGCCGAGTTGATCATGGGCGGGCGGCGCGGGCACTCGGCGTTGGCGAACACGTCGATCCCGCTGGGCGCGTTCTTCGCGTTGCTGGCCGTCGTGTGCCTGAATCGGGTCGTGCGGCGCTGCTGCGCGAAGCGCGCCTTCCGACAGCCTGAGCTGGTCGTCATGTACGTGATGCTGACCTCCGCCACCGTCATCGGCTCGTCGGGCGGCATTCACTTCCTGGTGCCCTCGCTGGCGTCGCCGTTCTACTACGCCTCGGCGGAGAACCATTGGGACGAATTCCTGCCGGCCATTCCCGAGTGGCTCGGCCCGCGCGATGAGGTTGCGCTCGAAGCGTTCTTCAAAGGCAACGCCGATGTGCCGGTGCACGTGTGGCTGGGGCCGGTGCTGGTGTGGAGCGCGTTCCTGTTCACCGTGCTGCTGGCGACGCTGGCGCTGAACTCGCTGATGCGCCGCCAGTGGATCGACAACGAGCGGCTGACCTTCCCGACCGTCGCCCTGCCCGTCGCCCTCACCGACGACAATGCCGGCATCCTGCGGGACCGCGTTTTCTGGCTGGGTGCGGCGGTGCCGCTGTTCCTCGGGTTGCTCAACACGGCCCACGAGAACTGGCCGTTGGTGCCGCTCATCCAGGTGCGGCAGATCGACCTGTCACCCTACTTCGCCAGCCGGCCGTGGAACGCCATGGGCCGCACCCCCGTTAGCTTCTACCCGTTCGTCATTGGCATTGCGTTCCTGTTGTCGCGCGAGGTCACCTTTTCTTGCTGGTTCTTCTACCTCTTCACCAAGTTCGAGCAGATCATGTCGGCCGTCGTCGGCGTGCAGGGCGTGCCCGGCGCGGGGCCGCTGTCGCAGCCGCCGTATCTGGATCACCAGGGCGCCGGCGCGTTCCTCGGCATCGTGGTGCTCACCCTGTGGTTCGGCAAGCGGCACCTTCGCGACACGTGGCTGGCGATTCGCGCGGGGCACCGCGCCAGCGCGGAGGAGGCCATGGCGCCGCGGGTGGCTGCGCTCATTCTGGCGGCGTGCTTTCTGGCGATCTACGCGTTCTGTCGTGTCGCCGGCATGTCGCCCTTCGCGCCGCTGGCCCTGTTGACGCTGGTGTTCGTGTACATGACGGCAGCCACCCGCGTGCGCGCCGAAGCGGGCAACGCCTGGCTGTTCGGCCCGCGGGTCGATCCAAACCTGTTAGTCACCGGCACTCTCGGCTCGAAGGCGCTGTCCATGCCGGACCTCACCATCATGTCGTACTTGCAGTTCCTGACGACCTACGACCTGCGCTGCCTATCGATGCCGCACCAGCTTGACGGCATGAAGATGGCGGCTCAGTGTCGCCTGCGGCCGCGGTCGCTGGTCGGGCCCATTTTGCTGGCGACCGCCGTGGTGCTGATGATCTCCTTCTGGGACGGGCTGAAGATCTGGTACGACCTGGGCGCCCTGGCCGAGGCCGACAACTGGCGCACGCAGATGGGCAAGCAGCCCTTCGTCAATCTCGCGAGCCTGCTTGCCAACCCGCTTCAGCCCGACCGCCCGGGCACGCTGGCAGCGTTCGCCGGCCTCGGCGTGACCGCCGTGCTGGCGACCGCGCGCGCCCACCTGCTGTGGTGGCCGTTCCACCCCGTCGGCTACGCCGTTGCCAACACGCCGACCATGGCCGCCATCTGGCTGCCCTTCTTCTTCGGCTGGTGCGCCAAGTCCGCGATCCTGCGCTATTCCGGCAACAGCGTCTACACTCGCTGCCTCCCGTTCTTCCTCGGCCTCCTCATGGGCGACTTCATGAACGGCGGCCTCTGGACCCTCGTCGGCTGCTTCGTCCCTTGGCTGCACGTGTACCCGATCAACTGGTGAGGGCGCGTGGGAGGAAGGGGAGGCGCGGTGGCGAAGTCACTACGCAAGGGCTCGGACAGGATACACAGGATTGACAGGATGAAGCGGCGCAAGCACGCCGTGCGTGTCGGGCCCGTGGCGAACTGCACACGGGCATTGACCTCTCCGCCCCATCCTGGAAATCCTGTGAATCCTGTCAGTAGCCCTTCTCTGCGCCTTAGCGCCTTAGCGTTGAACGGAGTTGAACAACAATGAAAGTCGCCATAGTCGGAGCCGGTTTCATGGGCGGTGTCCACGCCGGCTGCTACCAACAGATCGACGACGTTGACCTCGCCGCCGTAGTCGATGTCCGCCCCGAGCAGCGCGAGAAGCTCGCCGGCGAACACGGCGCCACGCCGTTCAGCACCCTCGAACAGGTGCTGGCCGACGAGACCATTGACATCGTCGACTGCTGCCTGCCCACATACCTCCACCGCGACTGCGTCGTCGCTGCCCTCGACGCCGGCAAGCACGTACTCTGCGAGAAGCCCTTCGCCACCTCGCTGCAGGAGTGCGACGACATGATCGCCGCCAGCAAGCGCGCCGGCCGCAAGTTCATGATCGCCCAGGTCATCCGCTTCTGGCCGGAGTACGCAGCGACCAAGGCGTACGTCGATACCGGCGCCCTCGGCGAGATCCTGGCCCTCGTCGCGCACCGCCTCGCCTCGCCGCCCGGCTGGTCGCAGGAGAACTGGTTGCTGCAGCCGGCGAAGTCGCTGGGCGCCGTGGTCGACATGCAGGTGCACGACCTCGACTTCGTCCGCTACCTCCTCGGCGACCCCGTCTCGGTGACGTCAACTGCCCTGCTGTCGGAGACCGGCGCGCTCGACCACGTGTTCACCAACCTCAAGTACGACAAGCACCTGGCCTTCACCGAAGCCAGCTGCCTGATGCCCCCCAACTGGCCGTTCCGGATGGACCTCCGCATTGTCGGCACCAAGGCCACGCTGGAGATGGACATCACCCGCGACCCCACCCTCCGAGTCATCGACGGCAACGGCGACACCCTCGCCTTGCCCGTCGCCCAGGGGGACGGCTACCAAGCCGAAATCAACCACTTCTGCGCCGCCGTCCGCAACGACACCCCAATCACCATCGCCCCACCCGAAGACTCCCGGCTGTCCATGAAGCTCGCCCTCTGCTCGAAGCAGGCGGCGGAGACGGGGGAGATTGTGGTGTTCTGAGGGCGGCCGCTTTGGACGGTAGAACGAGTTGGCAACTCGCTCCACGCTGGGCACCCAAATGGGACCGCCCGGTGAAGGGCGGATGAGACTGCGGGCTTCTCCGGCCCTTGCAGGACAGGGGCCAGAGTGCGCCGATTCGCGAACCTGTGATGTCAAGGTCGGAACGCCGGACCGGTCCGGCCGCCGAAAACGCCCGTAGGTGCCCCGCTGCGGGGCATACAGGCGGCAGCGCGGACCTCCCCGGAAAACGGGCACCACTACAGGTTCGCGCAGGAGGGGCGGCTATTCCGCCGACGCGATGAACTGGCCCAGCCCGAAGTGGCAGGCATAGCCTAATGCCAATGGTCCTCTCACCTCCTTCTCAAAGCGGATCTCGAAGCCCCAGCCGCGAGAGTCGACCGGCGGTTGGTTGCCCCGGCGCCGCTCCCGGGCGAAGTCCAGCCAGCGCACGGGCCGCCCGGCTGCCTCGGTGCAATGCCTCCGTTCGACTGCGATGGGCGCCGGCTGACCGAGGCGCGACAGTGCCTGCTGCACCTGTTGTTCCGGGCAGTCTGCCCGGGCGGTGCCGTCCTTTCGCAGCTTGGGGTGTCGCGTGAGCACCAGTGGCGTTCGCGACACCCACACGCGCGAAGCCGCCAATGCCGGAGTCTGCCCGGCGCGCGGATCGAGACCGCCGTAGTCCTCCGGCCTGCCCAGCCCAAGGAGTGTGAGGTGCAGGTCGGGCCGGCCGGACGCCTGCCACAGGCGCCGGACCCCGGCGAACGCCTGTTGCGCAGACGGATCGAAGCCCTCCCGGCAGTAGACGATGAGGTGATCCAACCGACCGTCGTTGTCGTCATCAGTGGGAAGGAAGAAGGCATGGCGATGGCCTTCCAGGGGTGCGCCGCCGGCATCCTTGCCGGCAAACACGGCAGCGCCGTCCGACCACTTCATCAGCGCCTGTCGCATCGTCTCGGCAACGTAGACGCAATCGGTCAGCCGGGGCAGCACAGACCCGGCCAACGCGAACAGGGCCATCGTGGGCTGCCGGCGCGCCGGCGGACGTAGCGTCTGCGGTCGCGCCCGCAGAGCGTCGGCGGGCAAGCGATACGCCGCCTTCGTGGCCGCCGGCGGCAGCAGCCAGCCCTGCTTGCGGAGGTCGGTGGTCTCGGCGTGGAGCGCGGCGAAGAGGTCGCTGGCGTAGGTTGCTTCCAGGTCTCCTTGCTGCTTCGCGGTCAGCTTGGCCTTGCGCTTCTTCTTGAGTTCCCGGGCCAACGCCTCCGCAAAGGCTTCCTCGCGCCAAGCAGCGTATTCCGCGGCGGGCCGCGGCACAGCCACGGCCACCCGCTCGCCCTGCTGCCGCGACTCCTCGGCGCCGCAGGGAAGGCAGTTGAGGCTGCCGGTCCAATCAGGGTTGAGCCGCGCCTCCACCCAACTCTCCGCGCGGCCGAAGTAGCTCATCGCGCTCAGCAACGTCTCCAGCGCTTAATGCTGTTCTGCCGGCAACTCCAATTCGGGCCAGCACAAGACCACCGGCTCGGCGGGCGACAGCCGGATGAAGGTGTCGAAGACCATGTCGCCCCCACGGGGTAGCGTGGAATCGGCCGGCGGTGAAACGTAGCTCGATGGCGGTCATGTGCGTACCTCCTCTGCAAGTCCCCCCGTAGGATAAAGCGCAAACTCTGCGAGTTTGACCAGCTTTGTCCCTGCCACAGCGCCCGCTACGCCGAGATAGGGCCGGGACAAAGCTGGAGCTTTATCCTACGGGGTACGGGCGGCGACGTTGTCACCGCGCGAACTGGACGGTGATCATGGGCGGATCGGCGAACAGACCCTCGGCCGTTACCTTCGCGATCAGCTCAGGGAGCGCCGCTTCGAGGTCCTTTGCCGCCGGCAGCGCCCAGTCGGCGGGTTTGGTCACGCACACCTCGCCGGCAAGCTCCAAGTCGCAGGCAGTGCGCAGGCGGAGACCGGATTGCAGGAACCGCCTGACCTTGTACAGGGCGAGGGTCACCAGCAGCTCGGTAGCGCTGTCGCCGAGCCCATAGGCGCGGATCTGGTCGAGGTCGAGGTTGAAGTACGCCCGGATCTTCTCGGCGGTGTACTCGGTGCGGGAGTAGGGCACGTGACCGAAGCCTTTCTCGGCGCCGCGTCGCTCCTCGGGCGCCTCGGCCGGCGGGCCGGCGTCTTCGTCGTTCTCGTCGACCTCTGGTGGTTCTTCCGGCGCGAGCGGCTCGGGTTGCTTCCTGCCGCCGGTGGGGTCGACGTCGTCCCGCTTCACGCCGCCGCGCTGCCGGCCCACGCCGCGTCACGCCACCAGCCCTGCCTCGAGGGGTCGAAGCCCCTCATAGGCGCGCTGGTCCATGTGGAGCGCCTCCCACATCTCCACCTGTTGCTGCAGACTCAGCCAGAGACCCGGACCGTTGCCGAAGACGCGGCCCAGGCGACGTTTCGCGCATAGTCGATGGCGGCACGGATGTGCTCGTCGCCCAATTCAGGATAGCCCGCCTTGAGGCTGAGGCGCTGGTAGGCGTAGCCCCCGGCCAATTGGCTCAGGATGCTGCTCACCAGGATGCGAGTGCCTCTGATGCACGGCTTCCCGTGGCACACCGTGGCATCGACGGCGATCAGTCCTCTATGCATTCCGCACCCTCTCCTCGCCGTCCATTGTATCCGGTACCAGGCTCCGGGAACGCGGAGTGCTCTTGGCACCCGCCCGGGGCCTTGACTGGCACTTCGGCACAGATAACAGCGGCAAGATTGGTCTCGACAGCCCCAAGATTGGCTCCGACAGGCCAGAGGTTCGGCCCGACAGACCGCAGGTAGGCTCAGACAGTCCGGAGGTCGGGTCCCACAGACCGAGGGTCGGGTCCGATAGGCCGAAGATTGGGTCCGACAGCCAATAGAGTGATTCCCACAGCCCAGAGGTTGGGTCCGACAGACCAGGGATTGGGTCTGACAGCCCACAGGCTGGTTCCGACAGCCCAGAGGTCGGCTCCTACGGCCCGCGGGTTGGCGACGACAGGGCGCGGCCGAGAGATGATGTTTGCGCCACGAAGGATAACGGCAGCTCAGAGCGAATCGTGACCGTAGCGTCGAGCCCGGCGAGGTTCGGGTTCGCGGGTGCAGTGCAGTCTGACAGGAAGGAGCACGGAGATAGCAGCCACAGGAGAAAGGCAGTATTCGCTCGGGGAGGAGCTCGACCGCGCGCAGGAATGCAGAGCCGTCGTCGGGGAGGTGGAGGATGAGATCGCCGGGAGGGCGCAAGCGGACTGGGACGCCCAGATCGCGGCGGCGGAGGCGGCAGACCGGGCCGACGACCAGGCGGACCACGCCGCGAACAGCGCCGCCGGCCACCTGAAGATCCTGTCCACCGAGTTGGACGGCCTGTGCCGATCCGTTCGGACCATCGGGAAGACGCGGTTCAAGACGGCCGACGCGCTGTTGGCCAGGGACTTCCAGCGCGTGCCGACCGCTGCCTACTCGGTGAAGGACGTGATCGACCGCGCGCAGGCCCTCGACGTCGTCTGGGGCGACGTGCCGACCCCGGAGACCTGGGAACTGGTGCCCGGCGTCACCCGCGCCGTGCTGCAGGCGAAGCTCGCCGCGGTCCAAGCGGCGGGCACCGACGCCCGCGAGAAAGAGCGCCTGGCCGAGTCGGCCCACAGCGACGCCCGCGCCCTTACCGCGCACCTGCACACCCTCGCCGTCGGCTACCGCACCGAAGGCCTCGCTGCCTACCCCCGCGGCTCCCGCAACTGGACCCACTTCAACAGCCTCCCCACCACCACCGCCCGCCGCAGGCGGCAGAGGGACGGAGAAGGGGAGGCCGGCGGCGAACCGGAGGCGCCGACGAGCTGACGCGGGCATGGACGGCGAGCGCGAGGGCGGTCGTTGACGTAGCGAACTATCTGCGCTAGGGTTGCCTTGTCGGCGGCGCCCAATGGAGCCGGACAGGCAGGCGTAACCGCCAGCCCGTCAATGGCCGACCTGCCGTGCAATGACGCCATGGGAGTCAGGACCCGGCAGAACGCCGCCCGGACCGGCCAGTCCCGACAGCCTTGCGGGCGCGACCTGCCCGACAACCGGCGCGCGGAACTGCATGCGGCCAATGCAGGTGAGAACGCACTGTTTGCCGTCCAAGAAATGCGAGACACCGTGGACGAAGAGGACGACGTGATGCCAAAGAGAGATGGCCAAGAACAGCCAACTGGCCCTATGAAGGGCGACTTCATCGCGCCGCCGGAGGTTGAGGAGCGGGATGAGCGGGCGGACGCGCTGCCTGCGCAGGAGGAGTTCTGGCGGCCGCCAGTGCGCTTCGGCGCCGTGCCTGTGGAGAAGGAGCCGCTGGGATGGGACCGGCGCAAGGGGTTCCGCAAGCTCTTCCCGCAGGTCATGCTGCCGTTCCAGGTGGTCGAGCGCGTCCAGCTCGGGCATCCCGAACTGGAACCCAACCGCCTGTTCTGGGGCGACAACCTGCACGTCATGCGTCAGTTGCCCAGCGAGAGCATTGACCTCATCTACATCGACCCGCCGTTCTTCTCCGGCCGGCAGTACAACGTCATCTTCGGCGACCAGAACGAACTCCGCTCCTTCTCCGACATCTGGGAAGGCGGCATGCCGGGCTACCTCATCTGGCTCAACGCCCGGCTCTACGAGATGAAGCGTTTGCTCAAGAAGACGGGGAGCATCTACGTCCACCTTGATTGGCACGCGGTTCATTACGTCAAGATTGAGATGGATAAGATCATGGGTCACGAGAGCTTTCGGAATCAGATCATTTGGAAGAGAGCCACTCCGATCGGCGGCAAAGTCAAAACGAAAACATACCCGAAGGACTATGATTCGATCCTGTATTACTGCAAGACAGGCGATGCCCTTCATACCCACACTTACCAGTCTTACCGCGACGAATACGTTGAGAAGTTCTTCTATCACATGGACCCTGATGGCCGACGATACATGCTGCAGACAACTGGCAACTACTCCGAGGACTCAATCGCAGGATTCCGGGCCCAGGGCCGAATCTACGAGACCAAGGCTGGCAAGTTGAGACTTAAGCAGTACTTGGACGAATCGAAGGGCTTGTTGGTGGATGACGTGTGGAGCGATATCAAGAATGTTCGGCAGGCAGACGTGGAGAACATGCATGGTAAAGAGACGATAGGCTATCCCACCCAGAAACCAGAGGCTTTGTTGGAAAGGATCATTCGTTCAGGGTCTCGAGATGGCGACCTGGTCGCGGACTTTTTCTGCGGCGGCGGGACGACGGCAGCGGTGGCGCAACGTCTCGGTCGCCGCTGGATAGCGTGCGACCAGTCGCGGGTGGCGGTGGCGCTCACGGCGGACCGGCTGACACGGCAGGTTGAGGGACAGCTAACAGGGCTGCACCACGTTCCAGACTTCACCGTCGAGCACTGGGGCGTGTATGAGGCCCGGCGGCTGGCCGAGGCCCCGCCCGAGCAGTTCCGCGCCTTTGTCTTGCGCGCCTTCGGCGCGGTGGTCGAAGAGCATGAGGAAGGCATCCACGGCTACAAGGGGGCGATCCCCGTCTGGGTGGGCGAACCGGACCAGAAGAAGGCGGTGACGGCGGCGGACGTGCAGGCGTTCGCCAATGCCATGCGGAAGACGCTGCGCTACAAGCAGGACAACCTGCGCGACGGCATCCTGCTGGCCTGGGCGTTCCGGCCCGACGCGCAGGAGGCAGCGGAGCGGCTGCGGCGGCTGGAGCAGACGGACCTGAACTTCATCCGGCTGGACATGATCCGCATTGATTCGCCGCGCTTCCGCGAGCATGTTTCCGCGCTTTCGACCCAGAACGCGGACTACGAGAACTTCCTGACCTTCGTGCAGCCGCCGCGAGTGGAGGTCGGCCACAAGCGCATCGCTCCACGCACGTACAAGTTCGACGTAAGCGAGACCGTGGTCATGAACGCCGGGGCGAAGATCATCAACGTGCAGTGGGACTTCGATTACGGCAAGCGCTTCAGCAGCACGCCAGGGTATTCGTTCGTGCGCGGCAGCAAGAAGGAACCGGCATTGCAGGCGCAATACGAGTTCCCGACCAGCGGCAAGCAGCGCCTCGCCTGCAAGGTGCAGGACGACATGGGCGGCGAGGGGCTGTGGGCGGCGGAAATCGAAGTGAAGTAAGATTCTCGCAGAGGAGGCAAGGTTGTGAATGCGAACGTGCAACTGGATCGGGACGCGCTGGCGGCATTTTGCCGCAGGTGGCGGATACGCGAGTTATGTCTTTTCGGTTCCGCGCTCCGGGACGATTTCGGCCCTGGAAGCGACCTGGATTTCCTGGTGAGTTTCGAGCCGGAAACACCATGGGATCTATTCGATCTGGTGGCAATGAAGGCGGAGTTGGAGGCACACTATGGGCGCTCGGTGGACCTCGTGGAGAAGGAGGCCCTGCGCAATCCTTGGCGAAAACGCGAGATCTTGAGGACCCGCGAGGTGATCTATGCGGACTGAAGACAAGGACATGGCCCGTTTGTGGGACATGCTGGACGCCGCGCGGGTGACCGTGCAGTTTACGCAAGGGCGGCGCTTCGAGGACCTACTTGCGGATCGGATGTTGCGCAGTGCCGTGGAACGCAACCTGGAGATTGTCGGCGAGGCAGCCCGGCACGTGTCTTTGGAAACCCGCAACAAGAATCCGGATGTCCCGTGGACTTCGATCATCGGCTTGCGCAACATCATCGCTCACGAATATGGAGAGATTCGTTACGAAAGACTCTGGAGCATCTGCGTGAATAGACTGCCTGCACTTATCAGGCGACTCGAGGCGCTGGGCGTAGATAACCCGCCGGCGGAGGGGGCTCGGTAAGTGTTCAACCGGTTCGCACGATACGAGGACGCCTTCCGCGACTGGCGGCGCGACGGGATGCCGGGTCTGAAGGCGGACTCCTACAAGTACGTCGAGTCCCTGACTTCGAAGGACGACGACCAGGCGGCGCGAGCGGGAACGCTGTGGCCGCACCAGTGGGAGTCGTTCCTGCGGGTGGTCTATGCGCACGAGATTCTGGGGAAGGCAGAGCTTGGCGCGGATGGGCTGCTGCTGAACGTCGTGACGGGCGGCGGGAAGACCGCGGTGATCGCGGCGGTGATCGCGTGGCTGCGTGTGGCGCACAACGTCCAGAAGTTCTTGATGCTTTGCCCGAACCTGATCGTGCGCGACCGGTTGGAGGACGACTTCGAGGGCGGCAAGGTCTTCAAGGACCGGGATCTGCTGCCGGACTGGGCGCACTCCACGCCGAAGGACTTTGTGCTGACGACGCTGGGCAGCAGCAAGGAAGGCGGCTGGGCAAGCCTGTTCAGCGCGAGCGTGATCCTGGGAAATATCCACCAGTTCTACCTGCACAACAAGGGCGGGCAGAGCAACCTGTCGGGCCTGATGAACGGACCCGAGTTTGCACTGTTCAACGACGAGGCGCACAACTCGCCCGCGCCGGAATACGAGGCGACGCTCAAGCGGATGCGCGAGAAGGTTGTGTTGCGCGTGGACACCACGGCGACGCCCGACCGCGCCGACGGCAGAGCGCCGGATAGTGACATGATCTATGAATACGGCGTGACCGATGCGCTGGCCGACGCGATCATCAAGACCCCGGTAGTCTATCAGCCGGACATCAAGACCGTGCAGTTGACCTATACCGACGCCCGCACGGGCGAGCAGCGCAAGGTCGAGGAGATCGACTGGGATGAGGTAGATCGGCTTGGCCTGAACGCCACGCAATGGGTGACGGACGACGAGCCGATGCGCCAGCAGATGGCAATTGCGCTGCGCCGACTGGAGGAACAGGAACGGCGAGCGAAGAAACGGTATCAGCCCATTCTGTTCGTCGTCGCGGTGTGCAAAGCCGACGCGGTGAAGGCCGAGGAAACGCTGAACAAGTATTTCAAGGTGAAGACGCTGCTGGTTACGGAAGACAGCGACGAAGCGGACCGGCAGAAGGCGCGGGAACTGGGCAAGCAGCAGAAGGCGGGAACGCCCTACAGGGCTGTGGTCAGCGTGTTGATGTTGCGCGAAGGGTGGGACGTCCCAGAAGTGGGCACCATCCTGCTCCTGCGCAAGTTCGGCAGCAAGGTCTATGGCCAGCAGGTTGTGGGGCGCGGTCTACGCCGCGTGCGGGTGAGAAGCGTGGAGCCGACAGAGCCGCAGATTTGCGCCGTGGTCGATCACCCCAAGCTGGAGCACCAATGGCTGTGGGACATCTTCAACGCGAAGAAGCGCACAGGAGTCCTGATTGATGACCTGTTCGACGAGACCGAGGATCTACCGGAGCCGCTGCCCAAGCAGGAACTGGAGAAGCCGGACTTGGTCATTGACGTTCCACCGATTGATCCGTCGGTTACGGACGACGGGGAGTTTGACGTGGGCGACATTGCTCCGCCGCCGAAACCGCTGGAGAACTGGAAAGCGGCGCTGGACGCTGTTGAATACGATCCGACGGTGGTCGAGATCACGAAGGTCGGCATTGCAGGGGTAGTTGGGCAGGAGTTGGGCGGCCAAGGTTGGAGGACAGTCCACTCCGCACCTGACGAGAGCCCCATCGGGCCGCTTGCCCAGGTCTCGGATGAGGCGGTGCGCGAGGCTGTGAAGGCGGGACTGCTTGACATGGCCGAAGACCTGACCGTTGAAGCGGGGTATGCCGCGACCTTCAAGGATCAGGTTTACAGCGCCTTGCTCCATCATGCGCGCGCGAAGTTCCTCAACGACTCTTCGCTTGGCTTGGCCGAACGCACGGATGTGGACTTCGCTTGGAAGATGCTCCGGCAGGTGAAGGCAAAGGTAGGAGCCATCCCTGGGCTGATAGCGGGGGTTATCGAACATGGCGATTAGCATACACGGCCAGTACGACAATCCGACGAAGAGCCCGTGGAACTTCGAGAAGTACCAGAGCGATCTTGAGCGGCGCATGATGGACCGCTTGGAGCGCGACCTGCACGTGGTCAAGTGGATGAAGCGGCATGGGATCACTATCCCTTGGATTGACGGTCAGAAGCACCAACGCCGGTATGTGCCGGACTTCCTCGTGGAGTACGAGGACGGCAGGAAGGCCGTCGTCGAGGTCAAGGACCCCAGTCGCATTGACTCCAACGACGTGCAACGCAAGCGCAAGGCGGCGGAGATGTGGTGCAAGCAGCGCGGCATGGAGTACATGCTCGCAAGCTTCGGGTAGGAGCACGGCTGACAATGGGTTCCAGCCGACGTTGCGCCGCCGCGCTCCGGCACGCGGCCAAACCCAAGCGGCGGAATCGCTCGACAACCCCACTGACACGAGGCGCGGGGCAACACCTGTGAGCCGCGGGGCTGACGTGCCTCGGGCATGAACTGAAGACGGTACTGGAGCACAAGACGCATGGGGACCGCCTGCTCCACCGCCAGCAGACCAGGCTCCGCGGAGCCGCACCGCGAGGAGACCGGCGGCGCCAGAAGTCAGTGGCACCGCAGCCGACAGCCACTGACCGCTGCGGCAGTCTCGGCGCCCCCGTAGGAGCGCCAACTACCCAGGGCATGCGGCGGCCCAGCGGTCAGGCGTCCGTTGAGTCCGTGGCAGGTTGGCTCACTTCCGCGATGAGCCGATGGAGGTTCGGCGAGGTGAAGCTCATTCCCGGGGCCGGCACGCGGTTGTGCTTGATGTCTGGGTGAACGTGCCTATGGTGAGGATACGTGGGTCCCAGCGAGGGGTCATCGGGATGGGGCTGGGAGTCGTACCAGGCGAGCTTCTTCGGATCACCACAAGGGTAGAACCCCGGATGTCGGGACACCGCACCGGGAGCGAATAGAGGTACTGCTCGTAGTCACGCAGCGACTGGAAGGAGTTCACGGCGCGCCGCCTTTGCTATTACCTCGCCAAGCGAGCGAGACTCCTGCTCCACCGCTTGCATCAAGCGCCCGTACTGCTCTTGCCGCCTCAACAGCGTCTTGTAGGCGCCCGCCCAACCTGCCCAATCGAGAATCCAGGAATCGTCGGCCGGCTCTTCGCCAGCGCTATAGGCGCGGTAGAACGTTTCGGAGAGCACGCCGTACTTCCGTTCATACGCCTCGATATCGCGTGTCAGCGCGTGAATATCGTCAAGGATGTCGCGCAGTGTCATGAAGGACCCTGGGCGCTGCTTCCGTCGTGCCAACTGGCGCGCAGGCACAAACCGCCGCCCCGCCCGGGGCGGGGCTCCCGGCGAGGTGGTGGCAGTGTAGCCGACTCCTTACGGCACCGCAAACTCAACCAGCCGCCACGACCTGCCGGGCAGGTCGAATGCCAGGGCCGCTCCGTGCATCTGGACGCGTTCCCCTGTGATCGCGTCTCGGGCTTGCGTTCCTCGGGGGAGGTGCGACAACAGGCCGGTCACGTCGACCGTGCACTGCACGGTCTCCTCGGTCTGGCTGCCGACGACCAGGAGCGCTCGGTCCGACTTCAGGTAGAGGCTGCCCAGGGCTTGCGGACGCACGGCGTCCGTGCGCGGCGGCTGCACCGTGTAGAGCGTCGACGTCTTCCAGTACGGGATGAACCGCGTCTCCCCGTCTTCGTAGCTCGCCAGCGCCCGGTCTACGGCGGCGGGCTGCCCGCGGGTGGCGGTGTCGTGGATCAGTGAGATGGCCAGCGCTTGGTCCATGGTGTGCCGGTTCGGCAGGAAGTCGGCGCGGAAGCCGAACTGTTTGCCCATGTAGCCGGCGAGGAATGTGTCGGGTGACAGGCGGAAGCCGGGCTTGTAGCGGGCGAGGGTCTCGCCGTCGTAGTAGCCGTCGCAGAAGGACTGGGTGGCGAGGTTGATGGCGCCGCCGGTGTGGGCGTCTAAGAAGAGCTGCTTCCGCCGCTGGGCGAAGAGGCTGCGGAGACGCTTCATGAAGTGCCGGACGGCGCGAAGCGGGGTTCGCGCCTGGTAGGTTCCCTCGCCGGTGTCCGCTCCGCACCCGGGATGGCTCGGGTTGGCGCAGCTCCAGGGGACGGTGGTGCCGTCCATGTATACTCCGTCGATGCCTGCCTGGTCTGCCAGCTTGGCGATCCCGTCCAGCAGCAAGTCGCCGTAGGGGCCGTTGACGCAGCCGCCATAGCAGTCCTGGGGCACATCGTCGCGATGGTAGTGGAGGGCCTCCGGCAGGATGAGCAGGTCGTCCCTGAACCCCTCCCACTCCGGCTCGGCGGTGGACACGCTCCAGTTGAAGTACACCAGGAACAACATGCCGCGCGCGTGGCAGGCGTCCGCCAGCTTCCGCAAGTTGGGCGCCTGCTCCAGGTCGGGGTAGCCCTGGTAGCGCGACCACTGCTCGTGGAAGATGACGATCCGCTTCCCGTCCCTGGCAAGTTGGTCCATGAGCGACTCGTCGCCGGAGCGAAGCCCTTCGCCGAACCGGCCCGGCGTCGGGGCGCAGCCGGCGGCGGGGGCGCGTCCGGCTTGGTCGAGGTGATCCAGCAGGAGTGTCTGGTCGTCCAGGGCGAAGGGGACCTCGGGGACAGCCGTTAGCGGGCGTTCGGTCGCCGACAGGCGGAGTTCGTCGAGCTGGAAGTCGGCCAGGGAGAAGCGGAGTGCGCTCCGGTCCACGCCTCCTTCCACCGTCCCCTTGACCGCCTGCTGGGCGATCTCTCCGTTCACGTTCAGTCGGAGCCGGTCGCCCCACGAGAGCCCGACGTAGCTCCACGCCCCGGCTGGCAGCCTGCCGGGCGCCGACAGGACCACGGGGTAGGTGCCGTCGGCCTTCCTGGTGACCACGCGCAGGTTGCGGGTGTCGGCGTTGTAGTAGAGGATGAAGACCTCGTCGGCGGCGGTAGTCAGGGTGAGGAGCTGCCGGTTGTACGCGTGGCGCGGCCGTGACTCGTCATACTGCTCGCCCGGGTCGAAGGTGGGCTTGGCCCAGCATTCGAGCGTGCCGCGACGCGGGTCCAGGTGACCGGCGGCGGGGATCTCCAGCGCCCCCTGGACCCGGTCCGCCTCCAGGCCGTAGTACGCCCCGTGGAAGATGCGCGACTTGCGCAGCGACACCGGCTTGGCCGGCGTGACGTGCAGCGCGAACCGGGCCGTGTAGGGCTCGCGGAGGTCGGTTGGAGTGTCGAGGAAGCACGTGCGCCAGAGCGACACCGCCCCGCCGGGGAGGACCTCCACCTGGCGCCCCCGGTCCTGGGCGCGGCTCCACTCCTGGCTCTCGGTCATCCAGGCGAGCCCGCGCTCCTCGTCTCCGAGCCACAGGTTCGGGAGGAGCGGGCACTGCAATCCGAGCGGCGAAAGCGCGTGCCCCGCTTGCGCGTGGCCCCGGTAGACGTACCGGCACCGCTCGCGGCGCAGGGGGATCTCCAGCGCCACCCGGTCGATGCGCACGGCTCCGCGCGGGCTGAGCGTTACCTCGTTCCAACAGAAGCCGTCGTACTCCAGGTCTGACCGCACGCGGAGATCCAGCTTCGGGCACCGCCAGAGGCTCTCGACGACGACATGGTCGTCGGCCCGGTGCGTCACCTCGCACCTGCGCTCCCGCCAGCGGGGCGCCTGCCCGTCCGCGACCACCGACACGCGCATCGGCTCGGCGAGCAGTTGCGCCCCGGCGGCGACCACGGAGGCGGGGAGGGCGAAGTCGCCGTACTCCAGGCGCTTCCCGAGCAGGTCGACGCGCTTGCCCCGGACGCGGATGGGCGTCCATGGCGGCAGCACGCCGAGCGGCAGACCGGCCTTCGTCCCGAGCCATGTCGGCTTCGCCGGGAGGGCAAACTCACGAGTGCGCTGATCGAGCACCTCCCCGTTCGGGCCCAGCGCCTCCAGACGCGCGCGGAACCGGTCCCCCGCCGCGCCTTTGGCGCTCAGCCGGAGGACGGCGCTCCTCGTGCCGGTGAGGGCGGTCTCCTGCCGCAGGGGCGTTCCCTGGGGCGGCTGCACCGTCAGCACGGCCTTGGTGGCCGCATGGCGTCCGTGCGCGGCGACTGCTCCGCTGGCAAGGTGGACCGCGCCCTCCACCAAGCCCGGGACGGCGTAGTACCGGAGCGAAAGAGCGTGAGGCGCGGGCACGCCCAGGGGGACTGTGCCGGACAGGAGCGGGACCTGCTCGCCTTGGAGTTTGACCTCGAAGGCCGTGCGTAGCGCCCCCGAACCTGCCAGCGCGTACGCAACCTCCGCGTCGCCGGCGCCCCCAGGGCTGACGGTCACCTCCCGACTTGCCGGTCTGCTCCCGGCGGTAGTGACGGTGACGGCGGCGACCACGTCGCGGCTTGTCGAGTTGCGCACGGTGAACCTGAGCGCGTTGTCGCCAAGCGCGGGGGGAGCCACCGCCGCCTGCCGGACGACCGGGCCGGCGTCGGCAAGCAGCATGGCGCCCAGCGGCAGCGGCGCGTATCCGCCCCACGACGGGTTGCACCAACCGGCCACGTCGGGTTGGCGGGAGCGGAAGACGTTCAGCCCCCAGAGCGCGCCGTCGGGAGGGCTGTCGACGCCCAGCGAGCGAAAGGGAATCGACAGCTCTGCCACCCAGCCACCAGGCTCGCGTCCCACCGCGGCGGTCCACGGCGCGTCCCAGTCGCGGACATCGTTGCGCGCCTCGGTCCGGCTGCCCCGGCAGTTGACGGTGAACTCGTAGTAGGCCTGGATGTCCTGGTACCACTGCTGGTAGGCGCCCTGGTAGCCGCCGAAGTTGAGCTGCGCCTGCCCGGCCTTGCGGAGATCCTCGGGCGCGACGAAGACTTGCACGCAGTCGTCTTCGAAGGCGCGGTCGTCGTGCGTCCTCGCGTAGCCGTGTGGGCGCCTGGGATCCGGCTCAGCGCACCGGATCGCGATGTGGAGCGCCCGGTCGTCGAACGTCAGGTAGGCCACCGTGCCCGGGTCGGCAACGGCTCCGGCGCCGTTCCGGAGGAACAGCCCGACGGCCGCAGCGTCCCGCCACTCGTCTGCGCCGACGATGCCGTCAATGACAGGTGCCTTGGGCGTGCGGGCGATGGTGACGCAGGGGCGGTCGTCCCCGGACCGCGCCCAGGTGGTGACCGCGAGAAGGATTGCGGTGGTGGTGAGGAGTCGGCTCATCGTGGGGGCAGAGGTCGGTGCTCCCGCCTCCCGGCGGGCGAGGCGTCGGCATGGTCTGACAGGTCGGACTCGTTAGACTGGTCGGACAGGACAGAGCGGCCCGCCGCGTGAACGCAGGACTACGGCAGTAACGCGAGATGGCATCTCGCGCCACAAAAAACGGTCCGCGTGAAGGCGGGACTACGAACCTGGCCCGTGTGGACACGGTACTACAGGCGGGCCAGCCCGAGCCAATCCAGGTTCAGGCTGTCGCCGTCCACGTTCTCCAGCCGGAGGGTCAGCTTCCCCTTCGCCAGCTCCAAGACGAGGGGTTGGCCGTCGGGGGCGGCTACCAGGAACGTCCTCCAGTCGTCCGCCTCGCCGCTGAAGCCACCGGTGGACGCGAACTCCATCGCCTCCGTGCCGGGAGGCGTCTGACCGTTGATCGTCAGCTTCCGCAGCGCGCGGACCTCGGCGGTGCAGGCGCGGACCAGGAGCTGGTAGCGGCCGGCCTCCGGCACCTCCGTCGCCCACTCCAGCCAGTGCCCGGCGTTGTCCCAGTGCAGGAGCGACTTGCCGCTGGCGGCCTTCTTGGCGGCGGTGACCTCCACCGTTCCGCCGCCCTGCCCGGTGAAGTCCTCGGCTTCGACCCGGGCGGCGAGCTTCGGCGCGGCAGCATCAGCAGGCAGCATTCCCAGGATGGTGGATGCCTGGACTGGGGGCGGCGGGGGCTCGATTCGGAAGCGGATCGGGCCAGGCTCGCGCGGCACCGGTGGCGTCTCGGGCGCGGCGACGGTGGGGAGCTGGACGAGGTCGCCGTTGCGGGCGCCGGCGCTCGGGGAGCCGTTCATCGTTAGCTCGGCCGGCGCCCGAACGCGCACAGCTTCGCCGCCGGTGCAGACGGCCGCGGTGACGACACCCAGGTCGGTCGCGCCAGCGCCGGTGACCGCGCTCTTGGTCGAGACGAGGACCTGCCCGGCCTGCCTCAGGAAGCTTCCTTCCGTCAGCAGCCAACTGGTGCACCGATCGCCTTCGCGGCGCACGCACGCCACCCGGGCATCGGTCTCCAGCTCGCCGGACTTCACCGTCCCGGCCGGGATGTGGCGCACGATCCAGTGGTCGGAGAACGTCCGCCCCCGGTCCTCGAGGGAGACGACGAGGGCGGACGCACGGCGTCCGTGCGCGGTGACTTCGCCGGGCTTGGGGGCGGCACCGTCGAGGGAAGCCTCCGCGGGCGCGACGCGCACCGTCGGCGCCGGCGCGCCGGGCGGGGTTGGGTAGAGCACCGTGGCGAAGTGGGCGGGCAAGGCTTGCTCCAGCGTGAACTGCGCCACGTCCACCGGGATCTTCTCGTACCAGGAGTAACTAACCTCGCCCTCGACGACCTCCGTCTTCAGGTCGGGCTGCGGCAGATTCGCAAGGGTCAGCGCCGCTTGCGGCCCGGCGTCGGGCTTGGCAGTCAGCGTGATGGTGGCGCCGTCGGCCTTCGCCTGCATCTTCTCCGTCGTGTGCCAACGTTGGTCGAGGCGGTGCTGGCCCTTGCCGGTGAGACGGTCGACGCACAGCCAGTAGCCGGGGCCAGCTTCGCCGGGCTGACGGAAGACCAGCGTCCGCCCGTGCTGCAGCGGCTCGGAGTCGTCGTGGACGCCGCGGAACACGTCGAACTGGTCGGTGCTGATCCACTTGGCCTTCAGCGCGTCGCGTCGCTTCTGCGTCTGCCCGTCCACCATCACCGTGTTGTGCCCGACGGTCTGGTAGAAGGGCGCGCGCATCGGCCAGGCGTAGCTGTAGCGGCCGGTGTCGATGAGCAGGTCGGTGCCGTAGGCGTAGAGGCTCACGTGGCCGGTGTCTTCGTGGCAGTGGCCCACATGGCCGCCGAAGTCGAGAATGCTCCAGAGCGCCTTCGGGTCGCACCAGGCGCTCCGGCTGACATACTGCCCGGCGCCGGTGAAGGCGTAGGAGCGGTGTACCGGCGGCTCTCCTTCCTTTCCGTCGGTCAGCACATACTGCATGTCGAGGCGGCGGAACATGTCGTAGCCGCGGCGGAGCTGACCGTCGACATTCATCGGCCCGGCGTCGCCGATCTGCGCCATGCGGTGGTTGGGCTTGGTGCCGTAGAGGTAGTACTCGTGCATCTGCTCCATCTTGGCGACGAAGTCGTCGAAGCCGGGCACGTCGACGCCATTCAGACCGCCTAAGCGCACCGGCTCCATGAAGCAACTCATGGTCATGCTGTGGTAGCCGGGCGTGCGCTCGATGTGGACGCCGTCTTCCAGCACCTGGATGGCGAGCTCGTGCTGCAGGCGACGATAGCCCTCGTTGCGCCACGCCTCGGCTTCCCTGAACTCGGGGAACAGGATGCCCAGTTCGACCAGGCCGCGCGCCTCGGCGACGACCCAGTTGCCCTGCCTCGCGGCGTGCGTCATCAGGAACCGACCGTGCTCGCGCAAGCAGGTCAGCAAGACGAACTGCGCATCGGCCGTCCACTCCGGCGATTGCCGGATCTGTAGCCAGGAGTCGATCCAGCTTGAGTAGATCCGGATGGTGGCGTTGAGCGTGCTCCACGCCCAGCGATGCCGCTCCGGGTCCCACCGCTCCACGGGATTGTCCTGCGCCCAGTCGAGGAGTTGCTGGCGGAGTTCGGCGGCATACTCCTCGTTGCCCGTCTGCGTGTACGCCGCCGCGAGCTTGCTCCAGTGGAAATGTCGGTGGAGGCTGGTCGGCCACTCGATGTCGATGATCGGGAGAATGTGCCAGTCGAGAGCGGGACCCAAGTCGAACGTCGGGTCCTTGTAGTCATGGATCGGGTGCTTGTGGGTGAGAAGCTGGTCGGCTTCCTTGTCGCGCTTGTCCGTCGCGCGACGCGGCGAGAGCCCCTCGTGCTTTCCGTACCAGCTCGGCTTCGTCCGGGCGCGGAAGTACTCCAGCAGCGCTACGCGGGCGGCCGGAAAGTCGCCGCCGGCGACCGCTGCCTTCACCGCCGCCAGCCCCGGGAGGTCCAGGTTCAGGTCGGCGAACAGCGTGGCGTCGTCGAGGAAGAGCTGGTTCCACCACGGGACGGTGTAGTCCAGCTCCGCCCAGGATGTTTCCATGCCCCGAAGCGCCTGCGCCGGGTCTTCCGGTTCTTTTGCCAGGAGCTGCCGTGACGCCTCGAGTGCGTCGCCCAGGAGTGAGAAGTGGTCCCACATGCCATTCCGCTTCGCCAGCGTCTGCAGGTCGGTGAGTCGCGCCGCCAGCGCCTCCACTTTCCGGCGGCGGTCCGCACTTCGTTGCTCCCAGGTGCCGGCGTAGAACCGACTGGTTTCAGCGGGCCGCTCGCCCTCTGCCGGGCTGACGGTCATGGTCAGCTCCCCCTTCGGGTCTTCAGTGAGCACGCGCCAATAGTACAGCCGGCCGGTGGGCAGTGGCTTGGGCACAATGAACGTGCTGCCGGTGACGTCGTAGACCACCGTGTCTTCCCGCGGGAAGGAGGGGCTCGCGGCGATCATGAGTGTGGACTTGCCGACAGACTCGCCCCACGAAAACACCGGCTTGCCGTCGGGCGCAGAAGCGTCTTGCCGTGGTGCTCTGGCCGCGACCGGCCGGGCTCTCACGAGCGAGACGTCGTCCCACCAGGCGGCGCCTTCACCGTGGTGGAACAGCACCAGATTGAAGTGGGTGGTGGCCGGCGGCAACGCGACGGTCCACTCGTAGCGGCGCCAGTCGTGGGGACCGGGGTCGCACAGCCGGTAGTCGCTGTTGAGCACGTTTCCCGCGGCGTCCACTGACGTAGTGCGCGCCGAGGTGCGCAGCTCGTGTGCGCTGGTGCCGTCGATCCGCACCCAGGCAGAGAGCAGGTAGAGGGCGGCGGGGTCGGTTTGCGCCTCAGCGAAGCCGATGGTGGCACCCGCCCGGCACCCGGGGGCACCGTCGAGGCGGACGGAGCACTCTCCTCTGTGGGCGGTCTCGTGGTCTAATACTACAACCGTACTTAGCGCGAATGTGCTCGGCGAGGGTCTCCTGACCCCGCCGCTCCCCGGACCGACAGGTCTCCTCGAATCCCGTGGATTCGCAGCCCTTTGAGACCTTCCGGTCAAGCGTTTCGGGGCGGTCGGAGACCTGCCCCGAGCTAAGTACGGTTGTAGTACTAACCTGCCCTTGGCCGCGGTACCGAAGGCGTTCACGCCCCAGCCATCCGGGACGCCATCGCCGTTCGCGTCGAGCTCGAAGCTACGGTTCGGCAGCAGTTCGTCCGGCGCAGCGTCAGTGCGCGGGACAGGCGCGGCAGTCGCCGGACTACTGACGAGAGCAAGCAACAGCGTCAGCCACTTCATGGGTTCGTCTCTCCTCAAAGGTCCTTCAGCTTCGTCAGCACCTCAAGCACTTCCACGCGCACCTGGTCCATCAGGCTCCGGTCGAACTCCTTCTTCCACCCGATCTGCGATCCCTCCATTTGAGCGACGACTCGGTCGGGGCCTTCCTTGAGCAGGGCCTTCGCCTGAGCGAGCGCGGCGGCACTGACACCTTTCTTCTCCAACGCCTCGATCCGCTGGCGGAGCAGGACGAAGTACTCGTAGTCTTCAGCGCCCTCGCGGATCCCTTCCATGTGCTTTGCAGTGGTGACACTGGTGGCGTCGAGGAACAGCGGCGAGTACTGGCTTCGCGTCTGCAGGTAGGCATTCCACGAGTTCCCGCTGTCGGCCTCATCGCCGAACGCCCAGTAGCAGGAACCGACGGCGCCGCACTTGAGCGCCCACCAGAACTGGCCGCGGTGGTAGCTGTACGGATCCAACAGCTTGCCGGGACCCGAGCAGGAGTAGAACCACAGCGTCTTGCCGGTCTGCTGCTGGTCGAGGTAGATTCGACGGCCGGCCTCATTGAAGCCCATGAACATCGGGAGGTTGGGACAGAGCACGTCAGACACCTCGAACAGACCGGCGGGAACCTCGTTGGGGTTCTGGAAGGTGGGGTCTTCCCAGATGACGACTTCCGGCGTAGCCGCCTTGATCGCCTTCGCCCAAGTCACGATCGTCTGCACCTGTTCGTCGGCGTGAGGCTCGTCGAGGATCAGCACCGCGAGCTTGCGCGGGTCGAGGCCCTGATCGCGAAGGCGCTCAACCCAGGCGCGCGCCCAATCGCCGACCATCGTGCCGAAGCGGGGGGTGTCCAGCGTTTCGCCCTCGAAGGACCCGCCGACGGCCAGGAAGACGCAGTAGTGCTTGGCGTCGGGCCAGCGCTCCACCCATTGGTCCCAGGCGGCGAAGTCCAGCTCCGAGGTGAGATGCCCCTCGGCGTCGTACTTGCCGCCTCTCGGCGTGACGCCGGCAGTCGCCCACGGCGTGTTGACGCCGCAGGCGCGTAGGGCGTCGATGAGAAGCGGGATGTTGCTCGGCTTGGCGTCGTAGGAGCCGGTGCCGTTGGTGTAGTCCCAACCGCCCACGGCAATCGTGCGCTCAGCAGGCATGTCCAGAGCGTGCACCGTGAGCGTCAGCGGAACCCGGACCTCGGTGCCGCCGGGCACGGCGATCTCCACCTGACCCTTGTACTCGCCTGCCTCCACGCCCGCCGTGTCGAATGACAGCCAGACCTGTCGGCTGCACCCGGCAGGCAGGCTGACTTCGCCCCCCTGGGGGGCGCCTTCGTAGCCGCGCGCCGTCTTCTTTGCGTCGGGGAGAGCGGCAGCGATGGGCGCGCGGTCCTTCGTGTCGGTGAACAGGACCTCCCGCACCGTCACGCACCGGGGATTTGTCCCGCCGGGAAGACCGGTGAGGCCGATCACCGCAGTCGTCGCGTCGTCGCTGGCATTGGTGAGGTTGAACGCAGCGCCCCGCACTTCGCCCCTCATCAGGTGCACTTCGAGTGACGGTGGCGCCTTCAGCTCAGCCGGATCGGGGGCGTCGGTCGGTGCCAGCATGTCCCACCGGTTGCGCTGCCAGACACTGAGCGGGGGCAGGCCGCGGGCGCGCAACAGGGGTGCGTTCAGCGCGTAGATCCGGGCGTGGAGATCGCTGAAAGGCAGGACGGTGCGGAAGTCGCCAGGCACGTCTTCGGGGACTGCCTCGATCTCCTTCGCCAGGGCGTCCGCCTTCGTCAGCAGGTCCTGCTTGTCGGTTCCCTTCAGGTCGGCAGCCTGGATGGCGTCTCGGGCGGCATTGAGGTCGGTCCGCAGCCGCCACACGATGGCGCTGAAGACGCGCGCCGACTTGAAGTACTCCTGCACGTTGGCGATCTTCTTTCCTGCCGGCTCCCGGGTGAGCAACTCGTCGGGGCCGCGGTAGACCTCGATTTCGTCAACGAAGATATAGGGCGACGCATCGATGGCGAGTTGGACGTAGCGGCCGCGTGCCTTGAGCTTGTCGGTCGCGAACCGAAACTGCGCGTACTTGTCCGGGTTCGGGGCGACCTGCTCTGTGCCCAGCCGGACCAGATCGCCCACGTTGGTCCATTCCTCGCCATCGTCGCTGACCAGAATGACGATGTTCGTCGGCCACGAGACGCCCGCCACTCCTGCCGCCGTGCTGTACGAGACGCCCGCAATCGGCTGCTGCTCGCCCAAGTCGAGGGTGATGAGCGCCGGCGTGTGGTGAGACCAGCCGACCGTTGTCTTCTGGGTCCAGAAGTAGCCAACGCTGTAGACGCCGTCGGTGAGCTGCGCGGCGTCATCTGGATCGGTACAGTAGCCGTAGTTGGGCGGTGCGCCGAAGCTGCACTGCTTGTGCAGAGCAACGTTCGGGCCGGGGGGCGTGAAGGCGTCTTCGGGCGTGGCTTCTGCCGGTGCCTCGGCAGCGAGGTAGACCTGCACATCGTCGAGGGCGGAGGTGCCAGCCACGGCCTTGCCGGTGTCGGCGACTCGGTAGTCGCCAAAGAGCTGGACCTGCAGCTTCGTCGCGCCGCCGCTGTTGAACCGGGCGCTGTACACCGTCCACACCGTCTCCCCCTTCGACTGCACACTGGCCAGGCGCCACGGCTTGTCGCCGGGAAGCACGACGCGCACAAGCGGCAGCGCCTTGCCGCCACTCTTCAGGGCGGCGGTGAGCACATACTCGGCGTTGGGTTGGCCCGTGAAGTCCTGCACCCAGGGGCCGAGGTCTACGCCTTCCTGACCCTCGTACCGGACCGAGTGCGACTCGCTGTGACCGTCGTCATCCACCCACTGGTACAGCGCCTTGCCGGCGTGCGTGAGCTGCCACGCGGCCAGGACCTTCGGCTGCCCGTCGAGGCTTTGGGAGAAGTCGGCGTTCTGAAGGAGACCGTCGGCGGAGGCCGAAGCGGCCAGCACCAGCGACAACAGGATGCAGGGCAGAGAGTGGCATTGTGTGCTCATGGAAAGAAACCTCCTCAGCGCGTCTTCCTGAGGTGTACTGTTTGACGCGGGGACGAGCGACGCCTTCTTTGGGCAGGACATCCGTGCCTGCCGCCGAATCGTAGCGCGAGATGGCATCTCGCGCCACCGCGTCCGTCCGTAGGAGTTCACCCACATGCCTAAACCGCCAGTCACCGCAGTCATCATCGGATGTGGACACCGAGGCGTCGGCTACGGCCGCTACAGCCTGATGCACCCCGACGAGCTGAAAGTCGTTGCCGTCGCAGACCCCGACCCGATCCGCCGTGGACGCACCGGAGACCTGTTTGCCGTGCCGCCGGAACGGCGCTTCGACACCGCGCAGGAGTTGGCGCAACAGCCGCAGCTCGCCGACGCCGCGATCAACGGCACGATGGACCGCGATCATGTGCCGACCACTCTGCCGCTCCTCGACGCCGGGTACGACGTGCTCCTGGAGAAGCCGATCTGCTCGACGAAGGAGGAGCTGTTGCTGCTCCTCGGCAAAGTGCGCGAGACGGGCCGGAAGCTCATGATCGGCCACGTGCTCCGGCACGCGCCGTTCTACGTCGCGATCAAGCGGCGTCTACTCGACGGCGAGATCGGTGAGCTGATGACCATCCACTCGGAAGAAGCTGTCAGCTACCACCACGCCGCCGCCGCGTTCATCCGCGGCCGCTGGAGCCGACGCGACGACTCGAACCCGATGCTGTTGGCGAAGTGCTGCCACGATCTCGACCTGATCGCCTGGTACAAGAGCGGCATCCGCCCGACGCAGGTGTCGAGCATGGGCAGCCGGATGTACTTCCGCGAAGAGCGGGCGCCAGAGGGAGCGGGCACGCGCTGCCTGGTCGACTGCCGGATCGAGGAGAGCTGCCCGTACTCGGCGCGCAAAAACTACCTGGAGCAGAAGCTGTGGGGACCCTACTGTTGGGAAGCCATCGAGCACTTGGGCAATGCAACAGCGGAAGACAAGGTCGAGTCGCTGAAGACCGACAACCCCCACGGCCGCTGCGTCTGGCGCTGCGACAACGACGTGGTCGACCACCAGTCGGCAATGATCGAGTTCGAGGACGGCTGCGTGACCACCCACGACATGATCTGCGGCACAGCTCGCCCCGGCCGCACCGTGCACCTCCTCGGCACGACGGGCGAGATCGAGGGCTTCATGGAAGACGGCAAGCTCGTCGTCCGCCACCCCGATGCCCGAGCCGGGCACGAGTACTCGGAGGAGAAGATCGAGCTGTCGCTGACCGGCGACGGTCACGGCGGCGGCGACACCAGGCTCGTGGAGGACTTCATCCACACAGTCCGCGGCGAGCCCGCCTCAATCTCGACCACGAGCATCGAGGATTCAGTCTACGGGCACCTGATTGCGTTTGCGGCGGACGAGGGGATGGTGGGGAGGAGGGTCGCGCAGGTCACCGATCTGGAGACCCGTTAGCTCGCCGTTGGGGACGATGCAGGGCGGCTACCGGGAGAACTGGCGATCAAACTCGTCGTGTGGGCCGATCCAGATCCACACCATCTCATCCCCGTCCCGGACACCCACGGCACGGTAGTCGCGAGTGACGCGAACTGACCAGAAACCGGGGCCGCGAATCAAGCGCTCAAGTGAAAGGCTGGGGTGGGCCGGGCTATCCTGGAACAGCCGGAACGCTTTGCGGGCAGCTTCCCTGATGTGCGCGGGCAGCCGCCGATGGCAGTCCCAGAAGCTCGGAACCGTCCGTGACTTCATAGGTCATCGGGGTTGAGTGGTTCGCTCTTACCGGCGCGGTGCAGAGCCAAAGCTTCGTCCGCGAGCCGCGACAGCTCAGGCGACGGCGTGGGGTCGTTGATGATCCGGTCCCACGGATCGACCTCCCACGCCGGCAGGACCAGCAGTCCCTCCAGCGGCCCGTCACCGTTCGAGTCCACCGGGTCCAGCAGCGTAACTTGTCCATTCTCATATCGGGCGCGTACCGCAATCATGTTCGTGAGGGTAGCACCGGCGCCTCGCCGCGTCAAGCCGCTACTTCCCCATCTTCTTCAGGTTCTCGAAGCACATGCGGATGGCGTCGAACGGCGTCTTGCCGTCGGGGTAGCTCTCCTGTTCGACGATGTACCACTCGGTGCCGCCGACGGTCTCGCAAGCGTCGAACAGCTCGGTCCACTTCACCGTGCCCTCGCCGATGACGCCGCGTTCCTTGCCGTGTTCCTTCAGGTGAATCGTCTTCGTCTGACCGGAATACTTGCGGATGTACGCGATCGGGTCGCCGCCGCCACCGAGGCAGTTGCCGGTGTCCACCTGCATGATGACCTCGGGGCCGGCGTTGTCGAAGAGCAGCTCCCAGGGGATCTTGTCTTCGACCTTGTGGAACTCGTGGGAGTGGTTGTGGTAGCCCACGCGGACCCCAAGCTCCTTCGCCTTCTCAACAATCTCGGCGAACTTCTTCCCGCAGTCGATCCAGCTCTGGGCGGTCTGGCCGGTGGGAATGCCGCCGGGCACGACGAGGTTCCTGTTCCCCATCGTGAGGTTGAACTCGGCCGTCTTCTTCAGTTCGTCGCCCTGGATGCTGCCCCACCCCGTGTGGGTGCCGCAGCATTTCAGCCCGTTGGCGTCCAGCAGCTTCGCCAACTCATTGGCCGGCTTCCCGAAGTAGCCGGCGAACTCGACGCCTTCGTAGCCGATCTTGCCGACCTGCTCAAGCACTTCGACTGGGTCCTGCACTTGCCGCACCGAGTAAAGCTGGACGGCGATTGGGATACGCTTCTTCTTGGTCTCGGCTGCCACGCTGGCGCCGGCGACGGTGGCTACGGCGCCGGCTGCGCTGAGCTTCAGGAAGTCTCTTCGATTGGGAATGTTCATGTGGGTCTCCTTTGCGCGTGCGACCTCCCCTGTCCGGCTTGTCCGGCAGGAGGGGCATGAGGCGTTCTCAGTTCGCGAGCACCTGCTGGGCGACTTTGGCGAACCGCTTCACGATGCTGTTGTGTCGCCACCAGCGCTGGTCGATGAGGTAGCTCTCGGCGCGGGTGCCCAGCGGCTCGGTCCACGCCTTCGGCAGGCGCTTCGCGCCGAGGACGGCTCCCAGCAGACTGCCGGCGGTGGCGCCCGTGCAGTCCGTATCGACGCCACCCATGACGGTGAGCGCGATCGTCTTCCCGAAGTCCTTCGCGCCATAGTACAGACCGGCGACGGTCAGGGCGGCGTTGTTCAGCGTGTGGGCCATGCTCATGCCCTCGTATTTGGCAAGGATGCGGCCGGTCGTCTTGTCCCAGTCGCCGTCGCGCTTGCACCAGCGGAGGGCTTCCTTGACGGCGGCGGTGGTGCGGCAGTTCTTGGGGATCTCGGTCAGGCCGATCTCGAGCGCTTCGACCGGGTCGTCCACCACGAACGCGGCCGCAATGGCGGCGCTGAAGAACATCTCCCCGTGAATCCCGGTGGCGCGGTGGCTAATGCTGGCATCGCGGTAGGCGAACTCCGCGGCCTTCTCGGGGCAGCCGGGCGCCGCGTAGCCCCAGGGGTCGCTGCGGATGTCGGCGCCGATCCAGTCCACGAACGGGTTGTCCTTGGCGCCGCACTCCGCCGCGCTGACGCCCGCCCGGAGGGTGCTCAAGGCGACCGCCTCTGCAGTGCACGCCATGGGCAAGTACTTGAGCCAGGCTTCGCCCACATTCCCGGTGGTGAACTCGACTCCGTGGTCCTCCAAGATCAGCAGACCGAGTAGCGTGTAGGCGAGGTCGTCGTCGGTGCCGACGTACTTCAGCTTCCCCTTGAGGAAGTTCTGGCGAGGCGTCACGCCGTAGTGCTTTGCGTCTGCGCCGGCGAACTTGGGGTCCAGCAGCCAGTAGTCGCTCAGCGGGTAGCGCATTCCCATGCCTTTGGCGGCGTTGCGGATGGCCGGCTTCGACATGCCTTCGCAGGGGATGCCCAGGATGCAGCCGGCGGCGCGGCCAAGCCAGGCGCCCAGCAGCTTGTCGTGGAGCGTCTCCGAGTCGAGTGAGGCAACCAGCCGGCGCGGTCCTCGCGGCCGAAGCGCCCGGATAGTCTCCAGGTCGCTGGGCTCGTCTTCCATGACCGGCGCCTGCTCCACCTCGGTAACCAGTTGGTCGCGCAGGGAGACAAGCAGTGTCTGGACGCGCTCTTCGTACGAAGATGCTTCGCCACCGCGTTCCTTGAGGAGCGAAAGCCAGTTCTTGAAGTCGTTGAAGGCGCCGTCTGTGTTGGGGAAGTAGGGCATGGTGCTCCTCCTGAGCGTGCTGAGTGCCGCGGAGCGCGGGTGGGATTCCCTATTCGAGTGCCGCCCCGGAGGCTCCTTCCAGCACGACAAGGGCGGGGTAAGCCGAAGCCTTGAGCCGAACACGGCGAGCGTCGGCCAGCGGGGTGGCATTACCCATGGGATCCAGAGACAGCGCCGTGCGGGCGTCGCTTCGGACGGTGATCTCCTGAGCCGGGCCCTTGGCGGTTGGGTCGAAGACCGTCACCAGTCGGCGGCCTTCGGCGGAGAAGCAGTAGGCGTGCAGTTGCCGTTCCTCCCGCAGTACCGACTCGAACCGTGTCCCGGCGAACCAGTCGAGCAGCGCCGCGACGGCGCCGTAGGTGAACCGCGGACAGAAGAAGTGGTCGAGGTAGCCCCAGTCTGCTTCGCCCTCGCCCTGACGGACGCCGCCGATGTTGCGGCTGTTGTAGAGCAACACGCCGCGGTTGTCGTGCGCCCAGAAGTAGAGGATCTTCTGGAGTGTCACGTAGGCCTGCACGCGCTCCATGTCGAGCCGCCAGGCGGCGTGCCCCATCTCGGTGTTGACAAAGACCGGGTGCTGGTAACCCGCTTCCTCGTGCGCCTGCCGGATTGCCTGGAACCCCTCGATGCACGCGGGAAGTGCGCCGTGGGTGTGATAGGCGATCCAGTCCGTGGTGCCTCTGAACGCCTCCACGTACTTCGCGAACCACTCCGGTTTGATCAAGCAGTAGCCGCCGTTGGCGAGGATTGCGCCGGGCGCCTCGCGCCGGATCTCTTCGACGGCCCACCGATGCAGGTCGATGAACTCCTCGGGCGTGCCGCGCCAGAAGTCCTCATTGTCGGGCTCATTGTTGATCTCGAAGAACAGCGCCCGCTTCCCGTATCGCTTGGCGACGTCCGCGTCATGTGTCCGCGAAGGCGCCTCGGGCCGCGGGTATCGCCACTTGGGGTCGGTGACGTTCTGGTACGTGGGCAACACGTCGACATTGGGCAGCCACAACTGAATGTAGGGGCGAATGCCCTTGGCGGCGTACAGCTCGAAGGCCCACTCGTTGCTGTCGCCCGGTCCGCTGTTCAGCCGGACAGTCTGGATACCCAGTCGGCTCGACAGTTCTGCTTCAAGCTCGGCCGATTCGCGCGGCGTCAGACCTTCCGGGTGTCCCTTGCCATACTCCGAGCCCCAGTTCTGCCGATCCGGAAAGCTGCACGCGCCGACGAAGAACCGGTTCAGGTCCCAGAGCTTCCGACGGCCCTGGTTTGGCGGGCACACGCTGAAGCTGCGAACGAGGCGGCTGAGGTGCTTCGTGCCGGCGTACCGATCCAGCGTCAGCAGGTAGGTGCCGCGGTCTGCCACCGTGAACTCGATGGCTTTGGCGACGGGCAACGCGAACTGGCGTTGCACGACGGCGTTGCCGGTCCAGTCCCAGACGGTGAGCACCGACTTGTCGCTGTCGTCCTTGCGGTCGCTGGAAACGGTCACGGGGAATGCGTCTCCCGGCGAGACGACCCAGCGGAACGGGGTCTGCAAGGTGAGCTTCAGCCCTGGGTCCGTTCGGTCGGCGTCGGGGACAGCCGTTCTTGCCCAGTTCAGCGGCGTGACGCCGGGCTTCTCAATCGCCGGCATGCTCGGCCGGAGAGCAATGACGACCGATTCCGCCCCGGCAGCGCCCGCGCTGAAGTGCCACGGCAACAGAAGGAACGCGATCCGCAGCCTGCGGTGGTTCATGGGTCAGCTCCCAACACTCGCGCCGAGCTTCCGGCGTACCGTCTCCGCGGCGGGTGTGGGCAGGGACGCCAACGGCAACTCCAGGCGCGTGCAAGGCGTGTTTCCTCCGCGCCAGCACACCCGCAAGTCCGCAGCCATGCCAAGGAGCTTGTGCGCAGTCGGCGGTGTCATTCCGAGCAAGGGTCCCACAACAGACAGCATGTCCGCTTCGGCCATGTCGGCGGCGTCGGCCATCGAGTCGCCCCAGCCGACCACAAACAGCCGGTCGTGTTGGAGGCCGCATGGTCGTGGCACTGAGAGTCCTTCCACCTTGCGAATCAAGAGCGTCGCCACTGCGGCGACCTCCACGCCCTGCCCGCCAACCTCGCCGTCTCCCATCACCGCGTGCACGTCGCCGAGGCCAAGCCCGGCGCCGGGGACCTGCACCGCAAAGCACACGCGGCAGCCGGGCCCCAGCAGCTTGCAGTCCATGTTGCCGCCGTGGTCACCAGCATCGTGGGTGCTGACCGGTGCTTCCGCCGGTGCCACGCCAATGGTCCCTACATGCGGCGAGAGCGGCAGGGCGATCCCGCCGGGGAAAACGGCGACTCCTCGGGCGGCGTCAATGGGAACGGGCACACGCGCGTCGGCATTGCCGAAGAACCCCTCGCCGAGGGGATCCAGAGTGCGAATCTCGACGGCGATCGTGTCTCCCGGCTGTGCGCCGGCAACGCGAACGGGGCCAGTGACCGGGTTGGCGCCACCGGTCCACGGCGAGAGGTCGCGCTCCGGGAAGCGGCCGAAGCAGTCGGCGACTTCGACGGTGAACGGCGCGTCGAGGGGAATGGCGTACGGCAAGGGTGTGTCGCGCGCGAAGACGTCCGTCTTGGCGTCGCAGGTGAACACTGTCATGGGCGGTCCCCACTTCCCGAGCAGCCGGCTCCGGCGCCGGTCGTGAGGGATCAGTCTCCCAGCAGCGCCTTGGTGGCCTCGAGCGCCCGCCGCGCGTGCTCCTCGGGAGCCTCGGTGATGTTGAACAAGTCGATGGTCACGTAGCCGTCGTAGCGCACTTCGCGAAACGCCTCGACCACGGCAGCAAGGTCCATGTCGCCCTCGCCGGGCACCAGGTGTTTGTGTTCCTTGCCGGGCAGGTCCTCGAAGTGGGTATGGACGATATCGGCAGCGAAGGTGTGGATGCAGGGCACGAGGTCGTCGGTGATATGGCAGTGCCCAATGTCGAGGTTGAGCATCAACCGGCAACTCCGCAGCTCTCGCTTGAGCCGGGCGAAGTCGGTCATGTTGTCGACCAGCAGCCCGGGTTCCGGCTCGACGGCCAGGTCGACCTCGAACTCGGCTGCCTTGTCGCAGAGCTTCCGGAACCGGTCCAACTGACACTGCCACTGCTCGTCCCGTCGGTCCAGTTCGGCTTTGCGCGAGTTGAGAACCAGGATGCTGCCCCCAAACTCGCTGGCCAGCTCGATGGCACGCAGTGTGTTGGGCACGCGCGTCTCCAGTGCCTCACCGTCTGCGTGGTAGCTGACGGACGCCAATTCCAGCTCCAAGTCGGCGAGCAATGCGACCACTTCCTTGGCGCGGGCGGGCGCAATCACGTCTGGGCGGAGGTCGTGGTTTTCCAGGCACAACTCGACACCGTCGTAGCCAAGCCGTTTGATTGCGCTGAGGGCGTCGGGAAGTGACCATTCTCGAAAGCCTGCCGTACGGAAGCCGATCTTCATTCGTTGTCTCCTCTGGGCATTTCGACTGCGGTTGCTTGGGCGGACACAGCGTCCCGGCTGGCGGCCGGGAAGTAACACCAACTCACCTGCGTGGCGTCTCCCTTCCTGGGGTTGTTGCGGCTCTGTGGCTTGGTGAAGACAAGTAGGCTCTGGCCGAGGTACTCGCTCAGCTCGCCGTCAGAGACCACGCCCGCCCCGGGTCTGTCTGGCGCTGTCGGTGACAGGTAGATCCAACCTTGCGGCTTGATGTCGCCGTACCGCGGATGCCACTGGCCGCGGCTTCCATCCGAACCCTCATAGTAATCGCCAGACATGAAGCCCGACCAGAAGAGGTAGCTCTTGGGCAGGTCCTCCAGGGCGGTCAGCCTCGTCGTCACGAGCAGACCGGGCCAAGCGGTGCGGATCTCGCAGATCAACTCCAACTCGAACTGCTGCACCGGCTCGCCGGAATCGTCGAAGACGAGCGAGGGCTTCAGGCTTACCACCTTGCGGTCGGGCTGGTCCACGAGCACTTTGGGCGGAGCGAGCAGCTTCGCGGGGTGCTGGAAGTTGCCCCGTCCCTGGAGGGCCAGCCGGACTGCGGGCGCGCCGATTGCGTCGCAAGCGAAGATTCCGCGCATCGTTCCTGCGCAAGTGAAACTCGCCGCCGGGGTGTGGAAGACGACCTGTCCCCCGTCTCCGTCGGTCTCCACGCCGAACTGGCGATAGGAGAGGGCGATCTCGGCTGGAGGACTGACGGGAGCTTCGTCCCGGACGCGGAACGTCAGCTCTTGGCGGCCGAAGTCGAGGTCAGCAGGGACGACGTAGCGGAGCACCGCGCGCTGCGGGTTGCCTTCGTCTCGCTGGAGGGTCAGCCCGGGGCCGGCAGGGCGTGGCATGCCATTCAGCGTGGCAGCAGTACCGGCAAGCGAGATCCGGTTGAGTCGGTCCTCGACTTGCACCTCGATTACTTGCCCGGGCGAGAGGGCCGGTACTTCCGCGGCACCATTCTGGAGCGCCACCGGACTGCCCGCGCATTGGACCCGCACGACGCGCGGCGCCTCCGCGTCATCCAACTGAACCCACTCCGGCTTGTTCAGTACGAGGGTGGTTGCCCCGCTTGCCAGGTCGGCGGCGGCGAGGGTGAGCTGCGTGGTGCTTGGGGAGTCCCCGCGTGTCTGCGCCTGAACCCACGTGCCGGCGCGGTCGCGGTAGTAGACCGGTCCGCCACGGTAGCCCGGCAGCCTCAGTGTGAGGCCCGTGGCAGTCGTCACAGTGTAGGCTGTGAGTGAGTCACCCGCCGGCTCACTCGCGGCCTGGCAGGCAGTCGAGGAGAGGAACCACAGGTAGATCAGCCAGAGCATGTGCTTGCTTCGCTTGCTGGTCATGCTGTCCTTGGTTACAAGGCGACTCTCCGTATTGTCCGTGCTATCGGCGAGGTCGGCAAGCCCCTGCGCGTGAACAGACCATGAAGGGGAACGGGCAGCCAGCGCGAAATAGTCGTCCCGGGGCGCAGTCGCTCGGTCGGCAATCGGTCAATGCCAGTGCTCCGACCAGCGGCCGGGCCTGCGGCCCGACTGCCGCAACTCACACCCACAGAGAGGTGACCCACCATGAAGATCCTCGCCATCGAGTCCAGTTCGCGCCCCAATGGTCTTACCGCCAACATGGCCAAAGCAGCCCTGGAGGGTGCTTGCGAAGCCGGCGCTGAGACAGAGCTTCTCGCGCTGCGAGACTACAAGCTCGAGTGCTGTCGGCAGTGTGACGAGACCGGCTGGGGCGACTGCCGAACAAAAGGGAGCTGCGTGATCGACGACGACCTCGCGGAGCTCGTCGGCAAGGTGCGGGGCGCCGACGGGCTGGTGTTCGCGACGCCCGTTTACTTCGGCGACTTGTCGGAGAAAGCCAAAGTCTTCACCGACCGGATGCGGCGTGTCGCCATGGGCACCGGCGGCGGCGCGTTCCTGAACGGTCTGCGCGCGGTGGGCATTGCCGCCGCCGGCGGCAGCGGCGGCGGGACCGCCTCGTGCATGGTCTCCCTCGAGAAGGTGCTGAGCGTCCCCGGCTGCTTCATCCTCGACCTGATCCCCGTTGCGCAACGGAACAAGGACTACAAGGCCGCGGTCTGCCAACTGGCCGGCCGGGCGATCGTGGAAGGCGCTGCGTCAGACTGACAGCAACGCCCCGCCTCCGGGAAGGCAGGCGTAGACCGGTCGTCTGCCACCAACCAGGAGAGCGACCGGGAGGGAGCGCGTGACACGCTGATGTGGTCCACGACGCCGACGGCTCACGCGCTCCCTCACGGTCGCGGCTCGGACTGACGACGCATTTCCGAAGGAGAGGAGCGCCTTTATGACGCGCGAAGACACCCTCGCTCTGCTCAGAGAGCACACGAAGACCGACAGCCTCCTCAAGCACGCCTACGGTGTGGAAGCCGCCATGCGTGCCTACGCGCGCAAGCTTGGCGGCGACGAGGAAGCGTGGGGCGTGGCCGGGCTGATCCACGACTTCGACTACGAGCAGAACCCCGACCCCGAGCACCACCCCGAGGTGGGCGCCCGCATTCTGGAAGAGCGTGGCTACCCCGCGGAGGTGGTGTACTCCGTCCGCGCGCACGCCGAGTACCTGAACCTGCCCCGGAACGACGCGATGTCGAAGACCCTCTTCGCCGTGGACGAACTGGTGGGGTTCATCGTCGCGGTGGCGCTGGTGCGGCCGAGCAAGAGCGTCATGGACGTCGAGGTCAGCTCCGTGAAGAAGAAGATGAAGCAGAAGTCCTTCGCCGCTGCCGTGAGCCGAGACGACATCGTGCGCGGCGCTGCGGAGCTTGGCGTGTCGCTGGACGAACACCTCCAGACTGTCGTCGACGCCCTGAAGGGCATCGCCGACGAACTGGGATTGGCGTGAGGACCCCATGAACCAGCATTGCAGATTGGGGCTGCTCGGGCTGGGGAAGTGGGCGAGGCGCGCGTACCTGCCGAACCTGGCCCTGATGGACGACGTGCAGTTGGTGGCGGTCAGCACGCGGACGGATGCCAATCGCGCGGCGGCCGCAGAATGGCTCGGCCCAAACACCGCCGTGCTGCCCGACTGGCGCGAACTGCTCAAGCGCTCCGACTTGGACGGCGTCATTGTGGCGACCGCGCCGGAGAGCCACTGCGAGATCGCCGCTTCCGCGCTGGACTGCGGGTTGCCGGTTCTCTGCGAGAAGCCCCTCGCTCTGACGCTGGACGAGTGTGACCGGTTGCTCGAAGCCGAACGCCAGTCGCTGGCGTTCCTGCAAGTCGGGCTCGAGTTCCGTCACGCTCCCGTGCTCTGCCAGGCGAAGAAGTGGGTGGCAGAAGGGCGCCTGGGGCAGGTCACTCAGGTGTGGTGCAGCATCTTTCGGGACAAGCGAGACAGTCCTCGAAGACAGCCGGAACGCTGGGTCGAGAATGGTGGCGTCTTCGTGGAGTTCCTCTGCCACTACTTCGACATGCTGACCGCGCTGTCGGGCGGCGTTCCCGAGCGCGTCTCCGGGGTCGCCGGGCAGGCCCTCCGATCGGGTGCCTGGGACCATGGGTGGCTGAACATCGAGTACGACAGCGGGGCGCTTGGGCACGTCGGCTACAGCCTGCTCTGCCCGCGCGACGCGGAGCGCCTGGAGCTCGGGGTCGCCGGCGACCGGGCGGTCCTCGAGATCATGCTCGGCCAGGGGCGACTCGTTCTGCAAGCTCACGACGGCGACCGGCTCGACTGGCAGGCGCCACCAGTTGACCACCCCAGCGAGCCCTATCCCGGTTCCTTCGAGCAGCTCCGGCACTTCATCGGTTGTCTCCGGACAGGGGAACCCTCACCGATCAACGGCGTGGTAGGCAGGCAGATGCTGAGTCTCGGCTATGGTGCCGAGCGGGCGGTGCGCGCACAACGCTCGGTTGCGTTGCGGTGACCCGTGTTGGCACGGAAGCAACCAGCGATCCACCGGAAGGAAGAGCAATGCGCAGCGATCAACCTGGAGGCAACAAACTCGTCCTGTGGGGCGGAGTGGCAGCAGTCATCCTCCTGGGGTTCCTCGCCGTCCCGGCACTTATGTGGGTGTTGGCCTTCCGCTGGCTGCACTGGTCGCGTTGGGTACTCGTCCCCGCCTGCGTGCTGTGCACCCTCGGGTACTTCCTCGCCGTCTGGCAGGCGCTGCAGGCCTTGTCCCGCGGCGCGGAGGGCGCCCGGCCGAATCTGAAGCTGCTGGAGCAAGTCGGCGACGGCGGCGCCCCCGGGCCGGCAGCCGAAGCCGCGAAAGCCGTCTATGAGGAGATCCTGGAGGAAGACGAAGACCTCGGCGTGCGAGCGGTGGTCAAGGAAGCGCTGGAGCGGACCGAAGGACGCGGCCAGACGACCAATACCGGCTAAGGCATCAGCCGGTCGGCCGTCACAGTGGCAACTCGACCCGCCTCCCTGTCCGGGAGCTCTCGAAGGCCGCCAGTGCGATCTCCTGTGCCTTGCGGCCGTCGAGTCCCGTCGCGCGCGGAGTCTGCCGGCCATGGACCGACTCGACGAAGTTGTCGAACTGGCCGGAGAACCAGTAGTCCCCGGCCCGCGGATTGTCGAAGTCGAAGACCTCCTGGGCGCCGTCCGGGCCGTTGACGACGCACTCATACCTGCCATCGTCCCGGTGCCGCGACTGCTGGAGGGCGCCGTCGGGGCCGAGTACATCCATCCCGGAGAGGGTCCCGCCCCCGCACTTGGGCGGAAGTCCCCATGACCACACGCAGAGCATCCTGTCGCCGCTTTCGAAGTCGAGGGTGACAATGCCGGTGTCCAGCACGCTGCCCACCCGGCCCATCTGCCAATTGGTGGCGGTGACCGCGCGAACGTCGCCAAAGGTATACCGGACGAAGTCGAAGTCGTGGGCGCCGCTCTCCGCGAGTGGACCGTCGCTGAGGCTCGCGTCGGAATACCAAGCGCCATGTGGCGGCTGCGGCGCCGACCCCTGCGCCATTCGCCGCCACAGGCAAGGCCGTCCCACCTTCC